>OFFM01000337.1_pt1 | contig 41394 bp, 33 predicted proteins | sample 1521401 | NCBI WGS metagenome assembly OFFM01 (sample SAMEA3504118, study PRJEB24116) | mouse gut metagenome | biome: mouse gut; feature: mouse-associated habitat; material: faeces | place: Denmark | collected 2011
TCTGTTAACAGAAGCCGGCCTTTTTAAGTTAAAACGTTAAAAATCAGTATTAAAAGCGGGTTGTAACGCTTTTGTGTGCGTTATAAAACTGTTTTGTAAGCCTTTTGGTTTGGGTATGGCCGGCCGGTAGCCGAAAAATTGCTTAAATTTGCAGCAGAAAAAACAGAACACTTATTCGTAAACTATAACAATAATAAACCTATCATGAAAAATAGCTTCTCCCCGAGGCGTCTGTTCTCACTCATGCTGATGGCCCTGATGATGTGTGGCGTCGCACAAGCTCGAGTGGTGAGTGGCGTGGTCAGCGGCAACGATGGCGAGACACTTATAGGTGTCAGTGTCGTGGCCAAGGACAAGGCCGGGAAAAACACCTCGTCAGCAATCACCGATATCGACGGTCGCTATCGCATTGATGTGGCTGACAACGGACAGCTCCTTTTTACATACGTAGGCTACAAGCCGGAGACTGTGACCGTAGGATCAAAGACCGAAATCAACGTCACTCTCAACGAAGACTCCGAGCTTCTTGATGATGTGGTTGTCATAGGCTATGGCGCGGTAAAGAAAAGCGATGTCACCGGCGCCATCACCTCGATAAAAGCAAAGGATATAGAGAATGTGGCCTCGGCCGGCATAGAGTCGGCTCTTCAAGGCAAGGTGCCCGGTATGCTCGTCACCAAATCAAGCGGTGCCCCCGGCTCTACTGCCGATATCCGTATCCGTGGCGTGGGCTCGTTCAACAGCTCAGGTCCGCTGTGGGTAATCGACGGTGTGCCTCAGAATCCCGGCGCTGAGTTCAACATGAACGACGCCGAGTCGGTGGAAGTGCTCCGCGACGGTTCGGCCGCCGCCATCTATGGCGCGCAGGCTGCAAACGGCGTGATCCTTATCACTACCAAGAAAGGTCAGAAAGGCCAGTCGAAAGTATCTTTCAACGCCTACATGACCATCAACGACCCCACCAAGATGCCCGATGTGCTCACTACACGTCAGCTCAAGGAACTCAGGATAGAAGATTTCAACGGCCAAGGCAAGATGACCCTCGACCAGATGATGGCATTTCCGCGCGAATACAGCCTCAACGGCGGCAAGAACATCATGGCTTACGCCCTTGATTACGAACCAACCAACGCCGACTACAATTGGCGCGACATAATCTTCAAGACCGGCTATACCCAGAACTATGACCTCTCCTTCAGCCGCGGCGGCGACAACTACAACCTCTTCACATCATTCAACGTGTATGATGAGAAAGGTATGTATCTCGACTCGCGCTTCAAACGCTATTCGCTGCGTGTCAATTCAGAGGCAGACATCACAAGCTGGCTGAAAATAGGCGAGAACATGCAGCTCACATACACCGAGAACAAGCGCAACAGCAACTCCAATTATCTTGTGAGCTACCTCCGCACCGTGCCTTTCATGATGCCCTACGATGAGAACAACCAGCCCGGCGGATTCGGCTACTTCCCGACATCACTCGCCGACGGCTCTCCCATTATCGACCCTCTCACGGGCATGGAGACCAAAGTGGAGAATATGCTTGCCGCCTACGACGGCCGCAACCTCCTCGCCTACGAGGAGACTGCCGACAACCGCGACAGAAACTATAAGGTAAACGGCAATTTCTACGTGCGTATCGAGCCCATGAAAGGCCTCTCGGTAACCGGCACGATGTTCGGCGGATTCTTCGCCGGTGTCAGCCGCCAAACAGCAGGCAAGTTCAGCTACTCGGCCGAGAGCCGTCTTTACTCTTCGATGTCGCAGGCAATGACCACCGGTTATAGCCTCGGCGGAAACGTTGTGGCAAACTATAGCGCCACCTTCAACCATATCCACTCGCTGTCGGTAATGCTCGGCATGGAGGGCGAACATTCTTATTCGTCGGGTCTCAACATCCAAGCCACCAACATGATCGGTGACATCTACCGCGCCTCGCTCGGCGACGCCGAAAACCGCCTTGCCTCCGACAACTACTCCAACGGCTCATACCTGTCGTACTTCGGCCGCGCCAACTATACACTTCTGGAGCGCTATATCTTCATGGCCATGATCCGCCGCGACGGCTACGACCGCTTCGGCCCGAAAAACCGCTGGGGCAATTTCCCGTCGTTCTCCGCCGCATGGCGTATAGCCAACGAGAATTTCATCCGCGACAACGGCAGTCTCTCATGGCTCACCGACCTCAAACTGCGCGCCTCATGGGGTAAACTCGGCAACATGGGCGGTATATCGCAATTCCTCTACACCGCCAACTACCTGACTCCCAACGCCAACTATGCTTTCGGCCCCACCGGCGCCGACGGCAATCAGACATCGGTGGTAGGTGTGCGCCTCGACAAGCTCCCCAATGCCAATATCCGCTGGGAGGAGATATCGACATTCAATGTCGGCCTCGACGCTGCCTTCTTCAACAATGCTCTCACATTTACATTCGACTGGTATCTCAAAAATACCTCAAACGCTCTCTTCGCCAGCTCCATGCCTGCAATGAGCGGCTTGGGCAACAACCTCAACACCGTCACCTACACCTACAACGTAGGCAAGATCCGCAATACCGGTTTTGACCTCGAGGTAAACTACAACAGCACAATCGGCCGCGACTTCCGCTGGTATGTGGGCGGCAACATCGGCTACGTGCGCAACAAAGTAATCAGCACCGACGAAACCAACGCCATACTATATTCAAGCCAGAAAGTGCTGATGAACCAGAACGTATCCATCACACAGGTAGGCATGCCTATCGGATCGTTCTACGGCTACGACGTGGCCGGCGTATTCCAGACTCAGGAAGAGGTTGACCGCTATAACGAGGCAGCCAAAGCCGCCGGCTACAGCTACTATCAGCGCAGCGGCACAGGCCCCGGCGACCTTATCTTCCGCGACGCCAACGGCGACGGACATGTCGACTCGCAGGACATCGTATGTATCGGCGACCCATGGCCCGACTTCACATACGGCTTCCAGCTCGGCTGCTCTTACAAGGGTCTCGACTTCTCGGTGCTCTTCCAAGGTGTGCAGGGAAATGAGATTTTCAACAACTTCCGCCAGTTCACCCACTATCTTTACAACGACTACAATACCACCACCTACGCCCTCAACCGCTGGACCGAGCCCGGAAGCACCAATGTCAACTTCCGCAGCTCTGCCGCCGACCCCAACAACAACCGCAGCACCGTATCTTCATGGTATATCGAAGACGGCTCCTACCTGCGCATGAAGAATATCCAGATCGGATACACCTTCCCGCAGCAGTGGATGAGAAAAGCATGTATCTCAAAACTGCGTGTCTATGCCTCGGCCCAGAACCTGCTCACATTCACCAAATATGAAGGCTTCGACCCCGAATTCTCTACCTCTACAAATACTGCCTACGGTATCGATACGGGCAATTATCCACAGTATAAATCATTCCAGTTCGGACTCCAGCTTGATTTCTAAGTCCACGTCACAATTTAAATACGACTGAAAATGAAAACATTAAAGTTAATACTTGCCATTGTGCTTGTGAGCCTCACAACCACATCGTGCGACGATTATCTCGACGTGGAAAACTACAATGGTATCCCTGCCGATGACCTTGTAAACAGCGTGGAGAATGCACAGACAGCCGTCAACGGCGTATACAACGGCCTGTATGGCGAATGGCTCTACTTCTACGGCTATTATTACTATACCTGCTTTGCAACCGGCGAGCTCGACTTCAGGGCAAGCCTTGAGGATGTTCGCCCGATGGTAAACTTCGGCTACTTCGACGGCTCAAGCGCAATCTACTGCATGTGGAAAAATCTCTACACCATAGTTTCGCGCGCCAACGACGTGCAGAGCAAAATCGAAAAGCTCTTGGCTTCGGGCTCACTTACCGAAAGCGAGAATCTCGAGCTCGAGCGCATGATAGGCGAGTGCTGCTTCCTGCGTGGATGGGCATACTTCTATCTTACCCGCTCTTTCGGCGACAAGCTGCCCTCGCACCCCGGTTATAATCCGCAGGAGCTCGGTGTGCCTATACTTGAAAAGCAAATCGACGGCCGCGAGCAGCTTATGAAAGGCCGCAACACTTTAGGTGAATGTTGGGCAGAGATTGTCAGCAACTTCTCCGACGCCTACGACCGCCTGCCGGCTTCATGGCCCTCGGCCAAACTCGGCGCTGCCACAAAAGGCGCTGCCGCCGCTTACCTCGGCCGGATGAATATGTATCTCGAAGACTACACCAAGGCTATGGAGTGGTTCGACAAGGCTCTTGCATGCGGCAATCAGACAGGCTCTGAGTATGCCCTCACCGAAGACTACGCTTGGAATTTTGACTTCAACCATGAGAACAACAGCGAGTCGGTGTTTGAAATCCAGTTCCAGACCGTCAGCGACGACACCCGACGCGCCTCTTACCTGTGGCGTCGTCTCGGCCCCGACGGTGTAGGCGGCGGCTTCGGTATCTGCAATGTCAACCTCGACTGGGTGAACAAGTTCAGCTCAGGCTACGAGCTTACTCAGGAAGTCTACGACAAGTATGCCGGCCTTGCCCCGTCGAGCGCCTCGAATATCGTTCAGGCCGAGGTCACAAAGGCCTACGCCGCGGCTATCGGCGTGGCTGTGCCCACTATCGACGATTTCTTCAAGCTCTACAGCGGCGACTGGAGCACACTTGCCGAAAATATCAACGCGCTGCTCAAAAGCTATAAGTTCCGTCTTGATGTAACTACCGAGCCCGGCTGGGGCACTGCCGACAGCAAATATATACAGACACTTCTGTCAGAAATCCGCGCCGCCGACCCCCGCATGTACGACTCATTCTACGTCCCCGGACGCGACATTATCTCCACCAACTGGGCCGGCACCAATCTGCAGCCTTATCCCAACAGCTACTACGGCTTCAAGAAGTATATCCCTTACAATGCTATCGAAAACTGGGCAGCCGAGGGGCTTCAGGGCTACGAAGGCGACAACTCCATCAACCAGCGTATATTCCGCCTCGCCGACCTCTATCTGCTCTATGCCGAGGCCGCATTCAAGACCGGTGAGACAAAAACGGCAGCTTATTACCTCAATAAAGTGCGCCGCCGTGCCTATAAGCTCCCCTTCGACGACGCTTCGATGGGCACACGCCTGTCGATAGATTATCCCTCGGCCGACGACTCTGCCGACTACATGGATGTGATAGTCCGCGAGCGTGAGAAAGAGCTCTGCCTCGAGAGCCATCTGTGGTTCGACTACCTGCGCTGGAACATGGCAGAGAAACTCTTCGCCTCGCGCGGCTTCGACCCCGCAGTACATCACCGTCTGCCGATACCTCTTACCGAACGTCAGATTGTAGGTATGGACGTACTGCAGCAAAACTCAGGATATTAATCAATTCAAGTTTCACAAGTTGCCTTGCAAGGCAACTTGTGAAACCTGAGGCTTAAAGCGCTTTTTGCGCAAAGTGTATTAAGCTCCTTAAACCTGTTAAACTCAAAATAAACGAGTTTCGTATCCGAAATTTAAATTAATCAACCTTATCATATAACCTAATCGTTTTTTACAACATGAAAAAAACTGTTACCGCACTTATGCTTGCTTCTCTGCTCACCGCAGGTAGCGCAAACGCTCAGGAGTACTACGAAGGTATCCGCAGCATGGATATCTACTCTACCGGCGAGTGGATTGAAATCGATGGCCTCGCCAATGAAGAATGTTGGGCCAACAGCGCTGTCAGCGTTCAGCCCGTGGAGGTTGTCACCACCGACTGGGGTGTAGAGCCCGTTGAGATCGGAGCATACGCTGCTTCGTTTCAGGCAGTCTACGACGCCAACTACATCTACTACTTCATCAAGGTCGTTGACGACACATACATCCCCTACGACAAAGATCAGATGAAAGGTGACACCGGTGTAGACAATGTAGAGCTCATGTTCTTCCCCGACCCCGCCGGCCGCGACGAATATCACTCGTCGATCGACGCCCGCAGCCGCGGTCTTTCGCAGATCCGTATCTGGCCCGGCGCCACCGAGAATCAGACATCAGGCGGCGGATATGCCGGCGGACGTATGGTAGAGGGCAAACTCACCGGTCTGGAATACAAATCTGTGCGCACCGACTATGGCTACGACATCGAGTGTGTGCTTCCTTGGAGCGAAATCATGCCCGAAGGAACTGAAGGCAACCTCGCCACAGGCAAGAGCATTCTCATGGACGTCAATATCGCCAACTGCGAGGACTACGAAAGCAACAACCGCCTCTTCATCATGGGCTGGTCAGGCTCCGACCACAACGCTTGGCGCTGGAACGCCGAGTTCGGCGAACTCAACTTCAAAGGCGAACTCCCCACATCGGGCGTAGCCGAAGTTGCTGTCGACGCTGAGGCTCCCGTTGTATACTACAACCTGCAGGGTGTACGCGTTGCCAACCCCGAAAACGGCACATTTATCCGCGTTCAGGGCAAGCAGACTACCAAAGTAGCTCTTTAAGCTTCATTCCATAATTAAATTCAGCCGGTAAGCCGCCCAGCATACCGGCTGAATTGTTTATGTTTTTAAAGACTTTGCTTTACATATTGATAGGAATGAAAGCGCACTCTATGACACTAATGGCATTTGCTTCCAAAAGCCACCTGAAATTTTTCTTGAACGGGTATTTGAAAATAAATATATTGCAAGACCCTCAATCAGTACATTGCAAAGCACAGCTGCAATATAGTCTATTTAATCATTTTACACACAGACGGTAGCCGGATACCGAATTGTGAAGCAGCCCGATAGTTTTGAAGTGCTTCCGTATATATCGGTTATATGTCAATTCCTTTGGGATTTAATCCCGGACCTCCGCCAGCAGTATAACCGCCACTATGTCCATCTCTACTTTTACTGAGCCAAAATGAATATAATTCAGCACCAACCAGTCTAATCACTAAACGATACTTCAGTGTTTTATCAAGATTCGGAAACGTCGATAAATCGGCAATCAGTATTTTTGTTGAATCAACTTCTGATAATTTAAATTGCAAAACAGGTTCATTATCACTATGATCTGGTAATAACTCGACAATAATCTCTCCGTTCTGAGAATCTAAATTAAAAAACAAATAAGGATTTGTTATGTCTAATGGTTTGGTAATTATTATCGCTGTATCATTTTTTGAATGTTGCACCGCTGAAACAAAGCCATCTCTACGCATGGTTGACAATCCGGTTGCAAAATTAGAAGGATGAACTGGTCGGCTATTGTAACGGGCACTGTAATAAAAGTACAAGGAGTCGCCTACAATTATAGGAGAACCCATTGAGGACTGTATATTTCCAGCATTCCAAGCCCGAGGATCTTCACTCACATTTATGAAAGGACTGAAATTTTCTCTTTTCCAATTGAATCCGTCTTCTGAAAACCCAATTAGAATTTCATTTCGCTTTTGAACATTCAGCCTGACACAATCTTTGTTCTCAGGACCTTGCCAAATATTAAACTGACCTAATAAAATACCCTCGTAAGGAATGGCGTCGTGATTGTATATTGCGGGTTCTATTTCCGGAAAAAGTGGATGATGAGGATCCTTTTCGTCCGCAGAGAACCAAAATCTTATATTTTTATCGTACTTATTGTCTTTCACTCGATGAGCAAGGCTTACTGCCATTTCCGGATCTTTGTGAGATAGGTAATTTCTGGCTCGGCGATTGTTAACATCCTTTGTTTTGAGAGAAAGAACATATTGTTCTCTGAATGGATCATAATACGCAGAACATCTATCGAAGAGATCGCCTGATACCGCTACCGGTTCTGTCCAATGAATACCATCTGAGGAATATTTTAAAACCATACTGACCCGATCCGGAGAATCGAATCGAACATTAAACATTTTAAACCGACGATTTTTGTCGAGTTCATGCTTGTCCAGTAATACAGTACAACAATCATGCTCGAGTGTATCAACTATGTTAGTTCCATTAACAATATCTAACATAGGTTTTTCCCATTCTTTACCGTCATTGGAAATTGCAAGACAAGTTATTAGTCCATGTTTCTTGTTGCCTCCGGCAGAATACCACATTTTGAATATGTTATCATCTTCATCATACCATACACCACCACTAAAAGGGGCTGCATAAGGATCCTTATTTGCATTAAGTTCCCATTGTTTATCGGCTTTCAACACAGGATTCTGTGCGTAATTTTTAGGGGTATGATAAACATAATCGACATTTATGATAGAATCAATCCGACTATCAATCATTAGGATTCTACCTTGTCCTAAGCAAAAAGTAAAATTAAGGACACTTAAGAGTGCAACAAGAAAGCATGATTTCATAATTTTTGTTCTAAAGAATTTACATGAGTCAGTAGCTTGACAGCATCTACATATTGAGCGATGCCGTCAGCAACTTCTTTCGCGGCTTTAATAGCCATTACAACAGTTTGTGGACGATGTACCACATCACCGCCGGCAAAAACTCCCCGACGTGTTGTCATACCAAATGGACGAGAATGAGTTAAGACATATCCTTTAGAATCCACTTCAATGCCGTCTGTGGTGGAAACAATTCGATTAGCTGGTCTTGAACCAATAGCTAAGAATACACGGTCGAATGGTTCTGATTTCCTACCAACCGGTGACTCTACAATAATGTTTTTTAATTTGTTCTTCTCATCACCAATGAATTCTTTTGCTTCAACATTCCATCGAAAGTTGACACCTTCTGCAACGGCTTCCTGATACTCTTTCTCACTTGCAGTCATCTCATCAACTGAACCTCGGAACAACACTGTCACATCAGCTCCAAACCGAATAGCCGTTCTGGCAGCATCCATAGCAACGTTTCCACATCCAATAATCGCAACCTTTTCATTGGTACGAATAGGAATATGCCGTTGCGTAATAGCTCCATCATTGTATGCTGTAACTTGGTGTAATAATGCGATTGATTGATGAACGCCATAGAGATTAATACCCGGAATATCAATTGTTTTTGGGATCACAGTTCCAGTACCAATAAAGATTGCATCATATCCTGAAGCAAAAATGCTATCTACTGTGAGGTTATCCACTCCAACCGTGGCACCTGTCCTAAATTCGACACCAAGTGACTCGATTTTGTTTACTTCTTGACGAACGACACTTTTAGGAAGACGATATTCCGGAATGCCATAAAGCAATACTCCGCCTAATTCTCTTTGAGATTCAAATATTGTTACATGAAATCCGCGCCGAGCTAATTGTCCTGCAACAGTAAGACCTGCCGGACCAGAGCCAATTACTGCAATTTTACCCCTTGTTTTCTGAGGAAGTTCTTCGCGCAATAAGTTCATCTCTGTGTCAAAATCAGCAAGAAAACTTTCCAGTTTTCCTATTTTGATCGGATTGCCTTTTCGTCCTAAAACACAATTGCCCTGACACTGGTTTTCGTGAGGACATACTCGACCACAGATTGCAGGGAGAGTGCTCGTTTCATTTATAATTGATAAAGCAGCCCCCATGTTCCCCTTAGACAGTTGATGTATGAATTCGGGGATATTATTTCCTATCGGACATCCCTTTACACACATTGGATTCTTACAATGCAAACAACGTTTAGCTTCATTGATTGCTTGGAGCGCCGTAAAACGTTCTTCTGTTTGGAAAGACGCAGTTACAGAATTTAATACAATGGGCGACTGTTCTTTGTTGTCGCCCATTACATTGATGTTATTTATTAAATCTTTCGACATAAATAATGGTTCTGTGTCTTACAAAGAGATAGAGTCGGGATTAAGGTTGGCGCTCTCAATATCTTTAAAATATCGGTATGTACCAACCATAAGTTCGGAACAAGCATCATCATCTGCGACAATAATAGCATGAGGGTGTAACTGAAGTGATGAGATCGTCCACATCTGTGAAATTGCACCTTCTACACCATGCCGCAAAGCTCTCGCTTTATTATGACCGTTTACCAACAACAGCACTTCTTTGGCAGCCATAATTGTACCAACTCCAACTGTAAGAGCTGTCTTTGGAACAAGGTCGATATTATTATCAAAGAATCGAGAATTGGCAATAATGGTATCGTTTGTAAGTGTCTTTATTCTGGTATGTGATGTTAACGATGATCCGGGCTCATTGAAAGCTATATGTCCGTCAGGACCAACACCTCCCATGAAAAGATCAATTCCTCCATAACCGGCTATTTTAGCTTCAAAATCGGCACATTCTTTTCCATAATCATCAGCATTTCCGTTGAGGATATTTACATTCTCTTCCGGGATATCTATATGGCTGAAAAAGTTATTCCACATGAAGCTATGATAGCTCTGCTTATGATTGCGAGGAATGCCGCAATATTCGTCCATATTGAATGTTACAACATTCTTAAAAGAAACTTTGCCAGCTTTATATAAAGCAATAAGTTCTTTATACATACCGAGAGGAGAACTCCCCGTAGGACATCCGAGCACGAATGGACGCACACTTGTCGGTTTTGAGTTGTTTATGCAGGCAGCCACATAATTCGCTGCCCACTTAGACAACTGCTGATAGTCTGGTTCAATGATTAAACGCATATTTATTATTTAAATTCCAAAGTAAACAAAAAGTCCTCCAATTAAGACATATAACAATGCGTAGGGTAGTGCTGCCTTTAATATGGCATCATCACTTCCTTTCATATCACAAGCGGCTGTAGCCACAGCTATACTTTGCGGCGATATCAATTTACCACCAGTCGCACCGGTTGTATTTGCCGCAAGGAGCCAATTAGTCTCATTACCTGAAACGCCAAAGAAACTTCCGTGCCCGGTCATTCCAAGATTTTGTGCCACTCCTAATTGCAATTTCGCAAACAGTATATTTGAAGAAGTATCACTTCCGGTTACAAAAGTGCCGACTGCACCAATCAAAGGGGCAAACAGCGGATAGTAATGTCCGGTAATTCCAACAATTCCTCTTGCCATAGTTGAAATCATTCCTGTATAATTCATTACTGAAGCTAAGGCGATCAGACTTATAATAGTTATCGCAGTATACTTTAAAGACACCAATGTCCTACAAAAGGCAATAATCATTCTATTCAACGATAATCCTTGTATAAAACCTCCAATAAAACTACCTAACAATAGCATAAATGCAGCATTAGAAATCCAGCCAAAACTAAAAACAGTATCAATTATTGGAAGTTCGACAGAGGAGACCAGATGGCTTTTCAAGAAAGTATTGACTGGAGGACATAGATTACCCGACAACAATATTAGTATTAATATTGAGAGATACACACTCCATGCCCGCAACGACTCTTTCAAAGAGATATTACTTTTTTGATGTGTCTTATCTTTAAATTTAGCAGCAACAATTAAAGCAACGATAGCAGCAATAGATCCGACTATTGCAGGCGTCTCAGCCCCGGTATAATAGGCACACGCAAATTGAACAAGGAAAGAAACTCCACCAACCCATAGAGTCAGAATCAAATTCTTTTTCCAAGCACTTTTATCTGTAAGCATTAAAATTACAAACGGGATAAGGAAAAACAGAGGAGATAGCTGGATAATAGTAAAAGTAGAGACCTCGCTTATCATCTCAGGTGAAGCCATTCCAGAAGGAGCAGCCTCTTTACACAATGTAATTATTGGAACACCTACAGCCGCAAAGCCAGTGGCAACCGTATTACCGAGGAGAGCCACTAATGCAGAGAAAAACGGTTTAAATCCAAGTCCGATAAGGATGGCTGCCGGTATTGCGACGGCTGTACCGAAACCCGCCATTCCTTCCAATAGACCACCAAAGCCCCATACCATTATCAACACTAAGATTCCTTTATCTGTAGTAAGGGATATGAATTGCTTTTTGATAACTTCTATTTGTTTCGATTCTACTAAAATATTATATGAAAAAATCGCAGTAAGAATAATTAGAAATATCGGAAAAACAGCTTTCAGTAAACCTTCGATAATACTAAAGCCAACAATCCCTACAATAGGCTCTTTTGATAAGTCTTGAGGTATTATATTGAGCTGTGGCACGATCACACAAGCCAAGACAACTGTCAAGAACAGGGTGATAAGTGCACTTTTCCAACCTGATACTTTAAACCCAAGCATCAGGGCAAACAACAATATAATCGGGGCGACAGAAACAATATATTCCATTTAAATCTTATTTACTTCCCAACCAAGAGCACTTGCGCCCAACACGGCAGCATCAGTCTCTTTTAATTCAGATAAAATTACATCTATTTTGTTTTTCCAAACAAATAGAATATTCTTTTCCATGGACTTTTTAGTAGGCTCCAGAATCATATTTCCGGCTTTTGCCAATCCTCCGAAAAGAATAATCGCTTCTGGGGCAAGGAATGTCGCAAAATCTGCCAACGCCTCTCCTAAAACCTTTCCGGTATATTCAAAGACTTGTAATGCTAACTTATCATTATTACGTGCGGCGTCATAAACGTTCTTCGACGTTAGTTCTTCTGATGAAATAGTTCGTAGAACAGACGGTATTTCTGTCAACTCCATCATTTCTTTCGCCGTTCTTGTAACGCCTGTAGCTGAACAATAGCACTCCAGACAGCCGCATCGACCACAACCGCATTGACGACCGTTCTGTCTACGAATAATCATGTGACCCAATTCGCCGGCAAAACCATCGTTACCATAAAGAACCTGACCATTGGCTACAATTCCACTTCCCACACCTGTGCCAAGTGTAATCATAATGAAATTTTTCATACCACGGGCTGCTCCATAAGTCATTTCACCTATGGCAGCAGCATTAGCATCATTAGTACAGGATACCGGTATGCCAAATAGTCCTTTTAGATTATCGCATAGCGGGAGTATTCCTTTCCACCTAAGATTTGCGGCATTATCTATTGTTCCCGTATAATAATTGGCATTGGGGGCGCCGACTCCTATACCTTGAACGTCTTCAATCGAGATGCTACTGTCAAGAAGCATGTTCTTTGTCTGAAGGTATATTTCATTCGTGTAATCGTTGAAATCAGCATGTTTCTGGGTGGGCATACTGATTGAAGAAATTACGTTACCTCTCGTATCAACAATCCCCACGACCGTGTTTGTTCCACCAATATCTATTCCTATGGCGTATGGTTTTGTCATGATTAGGCTTGATTAAGGTTGACCTCTTTACCCATGGCAATAACATGAGTTAGATTAAGATTCTTGTCCATAATGATTATATCCGCATCCTTACGTTTGCAAATACTACCTTTGTGGTCGTAGACGCCCATGATAAGTCCCGGAGTCTCAGAAACCATTCTTGAAACATCTTCAAGGGGTAGACCTGCTTTAAGTACCGCAGTTTGTATCAAACGATCCATTGTTGCTACGCTACCGGCAATAGCAGATTTATCTGAAAGCATACAAACACCGTTTTCAATAATCACACGAGGGTCGAAAGCTTTCGCAGACTTTGAATCGGTACATGCAAGAGCATCGGTAATCAAACAAATTCTTCCACGACCTTTAAATTTATGAATAAGTTTGAGAATAACCGGAGGTACATGTATCCCATCAGCAATAACTTCAACGTTAATGCCGTCATTGAGATAAATGGATTCAACAGTACCTTCATGCTTATAAACGCCGACTTTATGTGATGTCGTCATAGCATTGTAGAAATGGGTAGCCAATGTGTAGCCAGCATTATATGCGTCGCATACATCTTCATAATTGGCTATAGTATGAGCTATTCCAGCTACCACGCCTTTACTTGTTATATAACGGGCAAAATCGTCAGCTCCGGGAAGCTCAGGGGCGGCATCCCAACGGCGAATGCATGGAAAATCTTCGATCAGTGGTATATATTCCATCGGAGAAGGAATACGTATATTTTCCGGTATCTGCCCACCAGCCATACATGGTTGGAAATACGGACCTTCAAGATGTAAACCGAGTACGCCGCTATGTGGATCCTCAACCAATTCAGCACAAACAGCGGCGGCTTTGCGTATCGTTTCTTCAGATGAAGAGGCAAGCGTAGGGAACATCGATGTAGTACCATGACGGCGGTGTGTTTCGACTGCTGTTGTAAAAGCGTCTTTTGTCGCCTCCATGAAATCGCGACCACCACCGCCATGAACATGTAAATCAATTCCTCCCGGGAGTATGTATCCGCCACCGGCATTTATGCTTTTATCAACATTTTCAAGAATACGACTATGACTATAGATTTCTGCTATTTTATCATCGACGATAACTACAGAACCGCCATTGATCCATTTTCCGCCTGGAATCAGGACCTTTCCATTATAGATTTGGGTTACCATAAACAAATATAAAAAAGATTGTCGTGACTATTTTAGTTATTTTGAATTGAACGCCAATAAGAAATTTTTATAATCCAATGCGATAGTGAGGCAAGTTAACAATCAATACAACTATACCAATCACGACAATCTATCCGCTTTTATTCCATATTCAGTGTTTTGGGCTTAAGCACTGTAAGCTGAAGGAGTAGTGCTAAACATAATACTCCAGCCATACATGCGAATCCCAAGCCCATATTATTATTCTCGGCAAGTGTACCGAGTACATTAGTAGCAAGTGCTCCGATAAAAAGTCCGGTCATATTCATCATACCGTAGGCGGTTGCACGAGAACGATCCGGCACAAATTGGCATAAAATAGGCATGTTATTTGCATCAAATAATCCATAGCCTAAACCAAACAGCATTCCTGCGCCGATAGCAGCAATGAATGTTGTTCCAAAGCCCATCAAGACTAAGGAAGGTATCATCATTGCCAAACCAATCGCGCTTGTATATATACGTCCTTTGAGATTTGTCTTAGACCACTTATCTGCCATAGGACCGCCAACCATGACTCCTATGAAAGAAGCAAATGCAATAGTGATTGTTGCAATCGGTCCTGCAACAGACATCTCAACATTCAAGCTGTCGGAAAACAATGTCGGCAACCAGTTTTTTGTTGCCCACCCCGGAATGGATGAGGAAGCAAAAAAGAAAATAATTGTCCAGAATGCAATATTCGTAAGCAACATTCCAAGAGAGGACTTGATAGCTGCAACGTTGTTTTTCAAGACTGTTCCTAAAGGCAACTTCTTATCTTCTGCTTTTTCGGCGGCTGTTTCAGAACGCTTTTCGTAAAGGAATACCATCAATACAAACGCATATACTATACCAACAATACCAAACCAATGGAAAGTTGACTGCCATGAAAGATGTTCGGCAACAAAAGCCCCGAAACCACCGATAGCCTGCCCCATATAAAGACCGGTCATGTGTATACCAATCGCAAGACTGAGCTGTTTTCCGGTAAAGTAGTCTGCTATAAGAGATAGAGCAGCCGGGATATATAATGCTTCCGACACACCCATTAGAGCACGAAGCCAATATACTTGCTCATAAGATGTAGCATACCCCATCAATAATGTAACTGTAGACCAAACGCCAAGAGATACGACGATGAGCCATTTACGATTAACACGGTCAGCGACAATGCCGGAAATTGGGCTCATAAAACCGTATATCCACATGAAAGCAGCCATAACTTTGCCGAACATTATTTTACTTTCAAGCTCGGATATGTCTAAAGCCATGGCATCTCGCATTGTAGACAACATCTGGCGATCCATGTAGTTTAAAAGTGCTACGACCCATAATAGTCCTACGACCATCCAAGGATACCACTTTTTTAATTTTAAAGAATCCATGATAATGATTTTTTAGTGAAAAAGCACACTGCCATAATTACTATGGTGCAATCAGGCAGTGTGCTTACCTTAGAAATTGGATTTTCTATTGTTTATTTCTGCAAACCAGTTCTCTGCGGGTTCTGTCCTCGCATTGCCCATACAGCGTCTGTGCTATATGATTCAGCCTTTGAGGTTACGCAGACAACAGTGGGCGCTTCATCTTTAACTACTGCGACATACAGACGACCCTTGTTATCCATTACTGGGGCAGAGGTACAAGATTGTCCAAGCTGGCTTTCTGCAACCAACGTACCATCGGCACGCACTACATAGTAATTAGCTGAAGCATCTACTACATGGATATAACCGCGGTTGTCTATAACAGGAGTTGTCTGAACTTTATTCTTAGTTGCAAAAGTCCATTTAGCACTTCCGTCAGAATTGAGAGCTATCAGTCCTTCTGCCATTGACGTACCACCGTTAGAATAGATACTGCCGTCTTCTGCGATTACAACACCGCCATCGGGTATTGCCCCTGCTGTATTGTGAATCCACTTAGTTGATCCGTTGGGGTTAAATGCTATAATCTGACCACCGGTAGCTGTATCAATAACATAGTAAACAGTACCATCGGTATCAATAGCAGCTTGAGCGCTTCGGAGAGCTCCGGTAAACGCATCTGCAGCACCGCCGAAATCGGTTTTGTAAACCCAACTTTGGGTGCCTGCATTACCATCAAATGCGAAGAAGCCGTTTGCACCATTTGCCGCAGCATAGATTGTTCCGGATTTAGATACTGAAATACCGGCGGTTACGCCCAGACCTTCAGTAGCAAATACAGAACATACACCGGCACTTGTAAGTTTCCAGACTTCATTGCCACGGGTTGCTACAAAGATGTTTCCATTCGTATCAATGGCAGGTGTTACAGCATAAAGGTTTGTTCCGCTTGCTCCACCCTTATAAGCCCATTTCAATGAACCGTCAGGATTTGCAGCAATAACATACACTGCGCGCTCTGCTGTGGTTGACTGGAGGTCACGAATCACCATATAGATAGTACCATCGCTACCTACTGAGGGAGAACTGAATACATCTTTTGCTTGAGCTGTTGCAGAACCACCGGACATAGCAGAACTTATATCCATGCTCCATTTGAGCTGTCCGTCAGCAGCATTATAAGCGTTCAGAGCAGCGATATCTGAACCCGCAAGACTGCGTAGCATATATACCGTTGAACCATCAGGAGACACTGCGGGAGAAGAGCCACCTTTGATTGCGCCACCAAGGGTTGTTGTCCACATTGTGGCTATAATCTTGGTGGGATCCTGAATGCTGACACTCTTAGTAACAGATGTTGTCAGACCAAATGAATCCGTGATTGTGAGCTTAACGGGATAAGAACCCTCTGCGGTGTATACGAAAGAAGGATTCTGTTCTGTAGAGACGGAGTTATTCTCATCTGCGAACTCCCATTTGTATGCTGTGATTGTTGTGCTACCTTTGGTTGTTGAAGCATCAATGAATTTTACTTCATCACCAATATAGTACTCATCTTTATCAAGCACGAAATCAGCTTTAGTCGGATTGATGATTACCACTGTTTTCTGTGATGTCGCCTTGAGATTGTTGGAGTCGGTAACTGTCAACTTCACTGTGTAGGTACCGTCTTTCTTGTAAGTGAAAGTCGGGGTTTGTTCAGTCGAAGTGGTTTTATCCTCATCGCCGAATTCCCAGAGATAAGATACGATGTTAGTTCCTGTGGTAGGCACAGTCTCATCATTGAACGTGATTGCTTGACCGACTTCATATTCAGCCTCAGCTCCAATGCCGGGTTTTGCAGCGGTATTATACATCACGTGGTCTTCGCTGCAGGCTGCAAGAAGTGCAACTGCCGCAAATAAACAGATATGTGATATGATTTTTTTCATGAACAGATATTTTAAGATTGATTAAATATCCATACCGGAGGTGTCAAAACCCGGTCCACCGCCACCGGTGTAACCGCGACTCTTGCCGGTCTGGGCATCAGAAATCCAGAAGGAGTACAAGTCACCATCAGTCATATAGAATTTAACTTTAATAACTTTGCCTTCCAGAGATTTAAGAGTTACATTATTTTTCCACGTAACCATAGTGTTGACTTTATCGCCGGAGATTGCAGTGCAATCATCTTTAGAAAAACCTTCGATAACTTTTCCGGTTGAATCGAGTATTTCAACTTTAAGGTTACCGTTAACACAAGCGTTAACAAAGAAATATTCACCCTTAAACGTTAGTTTTTCGGTAACGAGTTCACCACTTCCACTCATTGATGCAAAACCATCGCGCCTTAGAGTTGCGAGCCCGGTTGTAACGACTTCACTGCCGTTTACAAGTTTGCGTCCACTGAGATAAAAGTATAGTTTGTCGTTCACAATCAAAGGAGAACCAACAACAGACTGGAGATTTCCATTGTTCCATGCAGCCAGATTATCATCCACAGCTAAGAACGGATTCATGTCGTCTCGAGTCCATGAATATCCGTCGCGGCTGTATCCGAGCATAATTTGATTGCGCTTGATTACACCGTCCTTATTGCATACATCATTTTCCGGTCCCTGCCAAACAGAGAACAGTCCAAGCATGATACTTTCATAAGGAGTAGCATCCTGATTATATATGCCGGGAGAACCGTCATTATTTTTATAAACAGGGTGTTTCTGTTCGTTAGGCCAAGGACCAAACCAAAATGCACTTAAATCAGCTTTCGCTACTTTATTTCCTGCAACAGGGTCTGCATTCTCCATATAGTCACGAGCTCTAACTGTATATGGATCGCCGGAGTTCACGCGTACATTATGGCGCATAGACCATACCCATACATTTCTGAATGGATTTTTATACACGGTAGAACGGTCTGCAATTTTATCAGAAGGCGTTGAATTATCCCTCCAAGCCTTACCATCACTGGATGTCAGGTAATGATATTGCCATTTACCGGCACCTCCGGCTACCTCAAACATTTTGAATCTATAAGAGGGATTGGTTTCCTGCTTATCAAGCCAAACGGTTGAGGCGTCACGAACAGAACCACGGCGAACGATATTTGTGCCTTGGATAAGATTGAGTGAAGGTTTTATCCAATTTATACCATCGTTTGATTCAGCGTAACAAGTAATTCCGGCTCCTGAAGTGGCATAAGTGCCACCTCCTGCCATATACCACATTTTGAACTTTCCGTCTGTTTCATCGTACCAGACTCCATCGCTGAACGGCGCCGCAAATCCTCCGTTGGCACCCTGTTTTTCCCAATCTTTATCAGGAGAAAGTACCGGATTACCTGAATAGTATTCAGGATAATGAAATTTGCGCTGTAAGGTTGATGAAGAGATCAGAAAGTCATCTACGAACAATTGTCGACCTACCTCGATCTTAATTACTTCAGGCTTAGAATTGAGGTAAAATGGAGTCATGCCACGACGAATATCGCTCGCATAATTTCTCTGAGGCGGCCATTGAGTGGGCAGTGAGATCCCATTATAAAGAGCATTTGGATCTTCAGGGACTATAGGATCCTGTTCCTCCGGAGTTGGAGGAATAGGTTCCGGTTCGTCTCCTTTACCGTCACTACAAGCGGCGCATAAAGTAAACACAGCCATCAGAACATAATATTTTATATTTGAGAACATAATCAATACTTACTTAGAAGGTTGATCTATTCCAGTCTCTGAAAGCCCGGGGCCACCACCTGCTGTGTATCCACGGCTTTCACCGGTCTCCCATGGTGAAATCCAGAACGAATACAAATCTCCGTCTGTCAGATTGAATCGCAAACGGACTGGCTGTCCTTTCAAAGCTGCAAGAGTTTTGTTTTCTTTCCATTCAACACGAGCCTTGGTAGAATCTGTTTTCTTCAATGCAATGGCTTGTTTGCCGGAAAATCCTTCAATCGGATTACCGTCCTTATCAAGAACTTCAACAGTTAATGTGCCTTTTTTGGAGGGTACAGCAACATTTACAAACAGATAGTCACCATCAAAAACGATAGGTTCTGTAGTGAGACTTCCACCTTTTTGATCTGCCCTCATCGAAACAAAACCATCACGACGAAGCTTTGCAAGTCCGGTGCTGGTATAGCTATCCCACATTATATCATTGAGACGTCGACCGCTGCAATAGAAATACAGAGAATCTCCTACAATCAGAGGTACACCGCCGATTGATTGCATATTACCCCAGTTCCATGCTCCGTCTGTGGTATCATTAGCCATGAATGGAACATGAGACGGACGAGAGAAGTGAAAACCGTCTCGGGAATAACCAAGACAAATCTCATTGCGTTTCTGAATACCTAATTCACCACAGATGTTATTCTCCGGACCCTGCCACACTGAATATTGACCGAGCATAATACTTTCGTAAGGTATTACGTCGAAGTTGTATATTCCGGGGTTTACATTAGGAAATTTGGGATGACGAGGTTCCTGATTATCGGGAGTAAACCAGAAAACCACATTCTTATCCGGCACACCTTTGCGCACACGGTGAGCCATCGAAACAGCTGTCTCAGGGTCTTTGGCTTCAAGGTAACTGCGCGAACGCGACGATACCTTAGTGCCATATCTCATTGACAGACACCACACATCACGGAAGGGATTATAGAATACAGACGAGCGGTCATATAAGTCTCCGGATTGAGCGACGCCCTCACTCCAATGTATTCCATCAGGCGAGTACTTGAGTATGAATTGCCAGCGGCGATCTGTAGGACGACGTTCTACATTGAACATTTTATATCGCTTAGCAGGATCTTTCTCTTTACGGTCAAGCCAGATTGTGGCAGCATCGCGATTGGCTGTGTCAACTAAGCAAGTCCCTTTTACGAGTTCAAGCTCAGGCTTAACCCAATGTTCACCATCGGTTGATTCGGCATAACCGGTATAAAAAGTTTGTTTATCCTGTTTGTGTATTGATCCTGCTCCGGCAAGATACCACATTTTGAATTTTCCTTCTTTCTCATCATACCAAATGCCATCGCTGAACGGTGCTGCATAAGGTGCACCTTCCGTGGTATTCTCCCATTCGGCAGTCGGACCCAAAACAGGATTGCCGACATAGAAGTCGGGGGTGTGGTACACCGGAGTCAGATTTGTTTCTGAAATCAGGAAGTTGTCCACAAATAATTGGCGACCAACATTAACAGGAATTACTGAAGGTTTGTTTTCCAGATACGGTACAGGCATTAATGCTGCGCTGTCCGGTTCGGCATAGCGGGGAGGCCACTGTTCCGGTAATTGAATACCGTTATACAAGACATCCCCCGACTTGGCCTCTGCGGGGATTCCGCAGAGAACCAGTCCTGTAATGCCTAAAGCTATATAAATGGCTTTTTTCATCGTTTGGGGAATAATGGATTAATAACCGGGATTCTGCACAGCATGAGGATTAGATTCAATTTCTTCAATAGGAATCGGCAGCCATTCATGCTTGTTCTGCGTAAAGCCTTCGTAGTCTGTTGCAGAAATAAGTTTCTTGAAATTGGGGTCAGTACGCTCAAGTTCTTTGAAACGGTTATTGAGATCACCCCAACGAAGCAAGTCATAGAAGCGGTGTCCTTCAAGAGCAAGCTCAAGGGCTCTTTCATTCTTAATCAGATCCAATGTGACGCCGCCAACAGTCGACATGTTAGCACGAGTACGAACTTGATTGAATGCATCAGCCGCAGAGATAGAGCCTTGTGTACCTCCATTGACAACAGCCTCTGCATACATCAGAAGAACATCGGCATAGCGGATATATCGCCAGTTTACACCATGTGCACGGGGCTGGTTGTAGATATATTCCTTAACGCCGGCACCGACACCTGTGATTGATGTGGGGTCATTGTTACGCATAGGCATTGACAAGTCCATACCTTTCAAGAACGCAGCTTTATATACGTGTGTACGTGTATTGCCGGCAGAAGTGAAGTCTCCGTTAGGATACATGTCTTCAAAATGGAATCCACCGGGACCGGTGAGTCGCTGACCCGGACGAAGTTTGATTTCAGGTGCGAGGTCATTGAAGAACATGGTTGAGAACATGCGAATGTCTGTATAGCCGTCTTTGTCAATAGAATTGGCAAAAGCGTTATAAAGCCAATCATGCACAACACCTTCATAGCCGACACCTGTACCGGGCAGCATAATGCCACGAGTATCAAAAGCAAGACCAGACGTAGCACTACCGGGATTAAAGTTGGCGTTCTCGACATCTCCGAGGAATTGCAATTCCAATACTGATTCGTTGTTATTCTCATGAGCAACGTCAAAGTTGTGAGAATATTCTACCAATGAATATGAACCGAAATCACCTTTGATAATCTGATCGAACTCCGCAGCAGCTTCCGAGTAGAAAGTACGTGTGTCTGTTCCATAAAGAGGCTCGATACCGGAACGGAACAGATATGCTTTGCCTCTTAATGCAGCGGCTGCTCCGGCTGTCACACGACCGAGATTTTCACCTTTCCAATAACCTTTGTTGGGAAGGTTTTTCTTGGCAAGCTCAAGGTCTGAAGCTATGGCATCCCATACTAACTCTGGAGCTGTAACCGGACGTACATAGTCTTCCATTCCTGCCGGAGCGTGCTCAATAAGAGATACATTTCGGTAGTTGGTCAGCAGGTAGAAGTTGGCAAAAGCGCGCCAGAAGTACGCCTCTCCCAGATAAGCTTTCTTAAGTTCTTGGTCAAAGAACTCAACCTTATCAATATTCTCAATCACGTATGTTGCCTGAGAAGCAGTTGAGTACAGCAGTCCAAAAGGCTGCATGATTGTATAGTAGCTTGAATTCAATGATGAACCGTACATGCCCGGCTTACCATAGTCTGAATTAGATGATGCTTCATCTGAGCGGATTATCATTGTCTTAGACGCTGATGCTCCGAAGCTACGTTGGGTCTGAACATAACCGTAACAGGTCATTACCGCCTCATTCACAGCCTCAGGAGTAGTGAAGTATGAGTCCATACTCGGCTGCTGGGGATTTACTGCAAGATCGTCAAAGACATCGTTGCAGCTGACGGCCCCAATCGCGATACATGATAACGCGAAGTATTTTATTATTCTTTTCATGGTCGTCAGTGTTTAGAACGATACATTAAAACCGAGAGTGTAAGTTCTCGCATTAGGATAAGAGTTTTGGTCGACACCGCGCGCAAACAATGTATTTGAGCTTACTTCGGGGTCAAATCCGGAATACTTGGTGCAGGTGAAGACATTCTGCACAGAGAAATAGAAACGCAGACGGCTCATATATGCCTTACGCGATATTTTCTCAGGGAGAGTGTAACCTAACTGTATGTTTTTGAGACGGAAGTATGAACCATCTTCAATGTAGAATTCACTTGGAAGCGAATTACCACCATCGGCATTAGTTACCTTAGCTACCGGAACATAGGTATTGGTGTTGTCGGGACGCCATGAATTCAAGACATCGACAACCATGTTGTTGGCATAGTTGAAGTAATATTCATATTTACGTGCATTGAATATCTTGTTGCCACCAACGCCATTGAAGAACAGCGAAAGATCGAAATCTTTGTACTGTGCATCAATATTGATACCATAACTGATTTTGGGAATAGAGTTGCCAAGGATAACCTTATCTTCTGCGGTTACGATTCCATCTTTATTTTCATCATGGAAAATAAAGTTACCGTCTGCATCGAAGCCATCAATTTTATATCCATAGAATGAACCGATAGGATCACCGGGGCGGGTAATAGTGGCTGCGTCAGAGAATTTAGAAGAGAATGAACCGGCTGTAATAGGCTGAACATTGTCACCAAGAGCAAGAACCTTGTTCTGGAGTGTTGATAAGTTGGCGGTAACATTCAGACGGAAATCACGAGTAAATGAACGATGCCAGTTTGCCATGAACTCCCAACCTTTGTTTTCAACAGAAGCTGTGTTCACGTACGGAGTCTCGTTAGATGAGTTGATCTCGAAAATCTGACCCGATGAAAGGTTGAGATTGATTGTAGCGAGAAGGTCTACATTCTTCTTGTAAAAATAGTTTACATGGAATGTCACTTCATTATTGAAAAGACCTAATTCCAAACCGACATCAGTAGTCTTAGATGTCTCCCATTTAAGGTTTGTGGTTTTGAGATAAGCTGCACGACCATCGGTGAAGCGAACACCACCGGTTGTATATACAATAGGACCGAACGCTATGTTGTCAAAATTATAGGGAGAAAGGAAGTTGGCACCAAGCTCACCATACGAAGCTGTCAGCTTAAGAAGCGAGACTGCTGTACCTTGCAAGAATTTTTCGTTATGAATATTCCAACCAGCTGATACAGCAGGGAAATAACCGGTACGATAATCTTTATGGAATTTAGATGATTCATCTCGGCGTATACTTGCAGAAAGAAGATACTTTCCGTCAAAGTCATAGTTCACACGAGCAAAGAACGAAAGGAGTGCTGCATTCTTTTCATTGGACGATACCTTTGCCTGAACATTTGTTATGCCGACAATATTTGATGCACCAACGTCATCAATAGTACTGTAGCTGTGACCGCGGTAGAACTCGCGCATCCAGCTATGACCGAGAGTTGCAGAAATGCTATGCTTTCCAAAATCACGATCAAAATTGAACACATTGTCCCAAGTGTAGTTTGAAGAAACACCTGTACTTTCGCTCAATGAGTTACGGGGATTGCCATAGTCATTGTCTGGTGTGCCGTCTTCATTCCACATTGTATAGTAGATAGGTGTATGTGTGAATCCATGGCTCTGAGTATAGTTACCACTGAATGAGGTTGTGAATTTCAAACCTTTAATGATTTCAACACCTGCGCTGAATCCACCCATTACATCGAAGTACGATGTGTGTTGATCAGTAGCATAAAGACCACCGAATGGGTTGTTACGACGTGCATTTTCAGATTCGATATAGTAATCAGGTCCCCAAGAGGCATATCTGCCATATTCATCAGTCAAGGGCAATGTAGGCATTCCGATATTGAAAGTAGAGGTCGGAGTACGTTTACGCCATACAATCTGTGCATTTTCTGATACGAAGAAACGACCAAACTTCCAATTGGAGTTCGTTCGTGCATTATACTTCTGGTATTCAGACTGCTTAGTAAGACCCTCTTGATTAAGATAGCCAAGTGAAAAAGCGTATGTACCGAAGTCATTACCTCCGGAAATTGCGATATCAGCATTATAGATAGGAGCATCTTGTGTCCAAGCGTCAACCCAATCAGTATCAACTGAAGGATTTGTCGGATTTACATTCTCCGGAGCTCGGGCAAGACCGCTGTTGTCACTAACCATATTTGCGAATTCACGCCATTGAGAAGCATTGAGGAATTGAGGTGTATGAGCAAGAGTCTGAATGCTATATGAGAAGTTAGCATCAACTTTCACACTACCTTTACTACCACTTTTTGTTGTAATCAATACAACACCGTTCGCTGCTCGAGAACCATAGATAGCGGCTGCCGCGCCATCTTTGAGAACTTGAATAGACTCAATGTCAGCAGGATTCAGTGTTGTCAAACCGTTATTCGAGAAAACACCGTCAATTACGTAAAGCGGTTCTGTTGCTGTTAAAGAAGCAGCACCACGAACAACGATGTTTACATCAGCACCGGCGATACCACCTTGCTGCACAACGTCCACACCGGCGGCGCGACCTTGAAGAGCTGAGGCGACATTCTGAGTGGTTTGTTTTACTACATCTTTTGACGAAATAGTAGCTACTGAAGAAGACATCTTCGAACGATTTTGAGTACCATAACCGATTACTACAACTTCGTCCAACGTATTGGTATCTTCTGTAAGCACTACATCTATGGTAGTTTTTCCATTGACAGCTATTTCTTGAGCAATATACCCGATATAGCTGAATTTAAGGGTTGCATTAGACGGAACATTTATTGAAAAGTGTCCGTCAAGGTCTGTTACAGCTCCGTTACCGGAGGAGCCTTTTTCTACGACTGAAGCACCAATGAGGGGCTCACCCTCACCGTCGGTTACCGATGCACTAACCATAACTCCTTAGTAATGAGTCTCAGTTTGCTATAAAATACAAAGGCCGGTTGCATTTACGAAATCGAGGCTTCGCAGCCGCTTTTTTCTGCAAGTTCCGGACTGTTTCGGGCTTGTGCTTTGCAAGTGCAAATATACTAAAAATCGGCGAATTAGAATCTTAAAATACGAGAATTCTATTTCGAGTAACTCACTTTTTAACGTCCGTTGGCTCAGAGTTACTCAAAATCGCCGATTTTGCCTCCTCACATCCTCTCTTGGAAAGTGGAGAAGATACTCCAAAGGAAGTAAATTTTGAATACTGTTGGCTGTAGTTCGCCTTCAGAAAGTAGTTAGAATTTCAATAGAAAATATCCTCAAACGATACTTTCCATTGAAATTTTTGCTATTCGTTGATCTCATTCTGGCCGTTGCCCAGTGATACTTTCCATAAGGAGATAAACTCGGGAACCAATGGACTGAGGCCAACGATCTTGCGGGTTGTTGTCCAATCTTCTTGCCCGATCCATAGCAACAGAAGTATAAGGAATAAGGCTCAACGCATCATAGTTTGACTCGGCATAAGAGCCAAGCAAATCTTTCATACGTTTCTTTAACCAAGTTACACCGGACTTATTTTTCTTGTTCAGGAGCAGTGCATTCTTTGTCTCATCGTCATACTGCTCTACATCTTCCAAATGGAGCAGCAACCATAATTCAAAACAAGGATTACTCATGCAGAAATGCAGGTGGGAGTTCTGTGCGCAGAGTTGAGCCACCTGAGACAGCATCCGTTCCTGCCAACGGTCACGGTCTATGACAAGCCATAGTTCATCGTCATTTTCAATGTTATATTGACGCATGAAGTCTGCAACTTGACGATGTACGCTCTCTGGAGACGACTCATCAGAATTGCGGTCAAGGACTTCCACATGCACATTCGGTGCGCGAAGCTCATTCTTGACAGCATTGAAATATATGGATTCGGTGTATCTGCCTTCTCCGGCAATGACCACGAGACGGGCAGAACGTACACCTTCAAGGCGGACGAAATCTTTACGCTTTCTCATCTTTGTTCCAGTTAAGAGTTTCGATAGGCGCAAAGAACGGGATTGCGCTGTAGCGTCCCTGAAGATAGCCCTTCTGAACATTCTCACGAGGCTTGTATTCAGCGAGTGAGACGAGTTTGGACGCTCCGTCTTTATCTTTCTCCACAAACCATACTTCATCTGCCCGGATAAGATCCAGATTGAGAAGATTGCATTCGTGAGTAGAAATAATCAGTTGCGTGTCCCGCTCAGTTGACAATTGCTGAAGATAGCACTCTATCAGCTTTTGCGACAATAGAGGGTGCATACTGCGGTCAAGTTCATCAATCATGTAGTCTGACTCGCTTTGCGATAGGTCTATCAGCATTGGTATGAAGTCGAGCAAACGGATTGAACCGTCAGATTCCTCATCCATTTCAAAGACTACTTCATCATTCGAGTCGTTTCGATGAACCGCCTTCTGCTTGAATATTGTGTATGTGCCATCCTCCTTGAAGTCGAAAAAGAAACACTCGTTGCTTTCGGGAGCGGCAACCAATGCCGTGCGTCCCGGAGTTGCGGTGCTGATTATCTTTTCAAGCAATCTTTCAGGAAGATTTGTTTCTTCCTTTGATTGAACCGGAAAGCGACGAACATCGACTATGCCGGTATTGAAGTATTGCAACAGACGGCGTGTCGATTCGTGGAACTTCTCATCCTGCTCTGCATTGAATGAAAGACCACGGAAGCGTGTGCCGGGGAAAATTATCCTCAATCCGGTAGCAAACCATTGGTATGCTACTTTAATAGGGCATAGCCCCTTTCCATTGCGCTCTATATATTCAGCCAAGAAACTTCTCTTGGCCGGAGTGCCTTCTCCCAGAAATTTCACAAACTGTCCGACAGAATTATCACCATGTATGTCTCCAAATTCAAACTGGTTGCCATCGGAGTCAGTCTTACGGGTAAAAATCTTTTTATCTGACCGGGCATTTATTTCATATAGCCATTCCTCCTTAATACCATTGGCAGAGAACTCGACACCGTAGGCGAAATATCTGCCATCAGTTTTGAACTCAATTTCAATTTTGGAAACAGGCTTTATCGGCTTTACCAGTTTGAACGGCTCAAAATCTCCGATGGGAAACCTACCGAGGGCTATCTGCTGAAGCAAAGCGATAGCCTTGATAACATTGCTTTTGCCTGAGGCATTCGCTCCATATATAATGCCAAATTTCAACGCTGAAATGTCATCACGCTTTTGAGCGCGGCTTACATGGGCAGGATGCACAGAACCTTTGCCAGCTACAAAACTGACAGAAGTTTCATCCTTGAACGAGTATATGTTTTCAAATGTTGCTCGCAGTATCATTGTCGTATGATTTCAATTATAACGCAAAGATACGACAAATATTTTGCATTACCAAGAAATTTTCTAAATGCAAAGAGATGAAAATTGCCGTTATGTGACATTGCTTAGTGCATTCTTATATCATCGGTGAGAGGCGGAGCGGTCTTCCGTGTTAGCGGCGCGATGCCGTCAAACAGCACAGGGCGATGCCTTATGCCATTTGACCGCATCTCTCCTATGGGTTGTGGCTGAACACCAATAACCGGCAACGCCTCAAGGTGAGCATCGGGGACGCTGCTTTTCACCTCCGAGACTTATTGCCGTTTATCCGTGTTCCGGGACACCACAACCAGTAAGGAGTTTTACGACCGTTCCGTCACTCACCGATGAAACAGCATTCCACGGGTCGAGACACTGCCGACTCCGTTTCTCTACATCGTCAGAGACTCGCCTTCCGGGAATGACACCGACTATTATTCAGTGATTATAAATTCCCCAAATCAGAAGTAAACAGTACCAATATGTCGTGGTTCGTTTTCACTGGGGCGTAAACTTAGCTCCAGTTTTTATGCAGTCAGTACGACTTAGGAAGCTCTGCTTGCTCGTAGTTGAGAACGTGTGGAGACTATGATGAAATCAAATTCTCCGACTCGAATAAGCCGTTGGATAAGGCTATCAACTATCTCTGCAACGTAATCCCAAAGATGGGAATATGTATGATGGACGACAACACCGTGCTTGGTATCCTCAGCCACTTCTATTACAGCGATGCAGATTAGGAAGACATCAAGAATGTCAACTGCAACATCGTAGTATCAAAGCCGGAACTCTCCGATGAAGAGAAGGCTGAAGCTCTGATGAAGGCTGACGAGATAGAACTTCTCCGATACCTCACTTATCATCCGGCAGAAGTCGACAAATATTGGGTATCAATTAAAATCGCTATGCTCATGGATATAGATTTGGGGATGTGGGTACGTGGTTTGATTATGTCAGAATGTTGGACACAATGGGCAGAGACCTCAACTCCCCAATGCTCCTAATGCCGGCAGACCTCAAAGCAGCCCATGACCTCTATGTAAGGAAGGTTAATCGCAAACGTGAAGAAGAAAGGCGTGAATCCGAACGCAAGAGAGCATAAGTTAACCATATCTTTATATCCGAAGTGAAGCAGCCCAGTAATTGAGTTGCTCCACTTTTTTCGCTGAAAATCTCAAAAATTTTGGCCGCCACAGGCGGCGATGGTGTCCGTACTTAATTCATTAGACGGACAACGCTGTCCCTTTTATACAAAAAAATCGCGAGGGATAACAGGCAAAGGATCGCTCCAATTCCGAATATTGCGAAGTATCCATCGAATAATTGTGAGATTATTCCTCCTGCTAAAACTCCTATGCCTATTCCGAGGTCGTTGCTTGTGAAGAACATTGACGTTGCTGCTCCGCGATGTTTCTCGTCGGTAAGTCTTACGAAAATGGTGTTGAACGCCGGGTGCATAACTCCATAACCACCTCCTTGTATAAATGCAGTGGTCAGGAAGATTCCGGGTCTCAGGTAATGGGGAAATAGATGCAGTGAAAATAATGAGATGCTCACAGTTATGGCCAATGCCAAGCCGCAGATTACAAGCGACGCAATATTGCCAGTATCTACTTTCTTTCCGGCGAATGGACGCGACAGAGCAAGCCCTATAGCCATGCAGGTAAAATACCATCCTCCAAGGCCACCGACCAAATTCTGGTCGGCGAACACAGCGATATAAGTCGTGGTGGCTCCGTAAGTGACATAGGCCAAAATTTGAATTACCGAGTACACAACTCCTGATTTTATGAACAGGGATTCGGCCGTGATTTTCTTTACTGGAGTGTGGTTTCTTGGAGGTATAGTTACCATTAATGTCATTCCGGTGCCGATAAGCCCGGTAGCAGTAAGCAGCAGGAAGATTATTGTGAATGACAAATGGTTGTTGGCATACAGTCCGAGTAACGGACCGATGCACATGGAGATTGTGTTGGCAAGGCCATAATATCCTATTCCCTCTCCGAGCCGGGAGCGGGGAATGACTTGTGTTACAAGTGAACCGCCCGAGACGGTCGCGCACCCGAAGGATGCTCCATGCACTATCCTGAGAATTATGAAGAACCATAATGTTGCACACAATGCGTATGCTGAAAAAACTGCTGAGAAAATCAAATACGCCAGGATATAGACGGTACGACGATTCATAGTGTCGAGCAGATAACCGCAGTAAGGTCGAATTAAAATGCACGACACCATGTAGCATGACAGAACAAGACCCACCACTGTTCCATCAGCAGAATATTCCTGTGTGAGATAGAACGGTAGCAATGGCATAAGGGCATAGAAGCTGAGGAACAGGAAGAAATTCCCGGCCGCCACAAAGAAGAAATTCCGATTTAAGAGACGCTCACTCATTTCTTGGCTTCGGCAATCCTGCCGAGGGTGTTTATGAATGCATCCAGTTCGGCATCGGTGAAATTTCCGAATATGGTGTGGAGTGTATTGTTGGCTACTGTTGTCAACTCTTCTTTCATCGCAAGAGCCTTTTCTGTGCATACAACCTTGTTAGTTCTGCCATTGTGGGCTACACGCTCTACAAGGCCTTTCCGTTCAAGTATATCCACAGTGCGTTTGATTGCCGCTGCATCTTTCTTTAGAAGTTCTGCTATCTTTACCTGTGTGAGGGGACTATCGGAGACATATAAGAGCCTTATGACTGCATATTGGGAGTGAGGGAGGTCTATGCCCTTTGCTTTGAAGGCATCGGCAAGTGTTCCAGTCATTGTGCCAAGTACCTGCTCCATCATAAAACCCAGACGGTTGATAATTTCATTTCTCATATCGGGCGTATAAATAATAAAGTGCAAAGATAATAAAAATACGTTGATTAGTCAATAATACAAAAGGGATTTGGAGAAAAAAAGCTCCCCATCAGTCATCAGATGATGAGGAGCATATTATATAGTGGGGTGTGCATCAGACACATTGACCCGCAGCTGTGTCACAGTAATGGCCTCCAACAACCTCAGGGATTGTTACAGGTTCGATAAAGTAACTTTCTCCTACAGGGTTGATTTTCACCCTCCCTTCCTTTTCCATTTTCTTCACCCAAGCATCAGCGCTTTTAGCGTCGGGGAAGTCAAATGCCTCCTTCAGTTCGGCAAGAGCCAGACGGCCATGGTCTTTGATGAAATTGAGCATTTGCTCATCGTCGTATCTCGGTTTATTCACCGGTTTCATCTTGCCATCGCTCGCCATCTCAATGACCTTGACAAATTTGTCATAGTCATTGTAGCCACGGAGAAGCACCTGCTTGTCGCCATAACTTACGAGACAAGTCGGGAAACCTGTTACCCCGAAAACGCGGGTTATCTTCAGGTCATCTCGGAACGCCTTTTCAGCCGAGCCGTCCTCGAGATACTTGTGAAATTCCTTGAGGTCAAGACATACATCAGCGGCGAGCTTGTCAATCACGTCAGGATGAGAGGTCATAAGGTATTCCGCAGCCGAAGCCTCCCTCATTCTCCGAAGGAATCGGTCGGCCTTCTTTTGGTCAACCATCTGGGCTGCCTTGTATGCTATGTTCTGCGGATAGGTGGAAGGAAATTCACGCGAGAAGAGTGTAAAACTGGTTCCCCTCACGGGCATGCCGTGACGGCGTTCTGCATCTTTCCAGTGAGCCTCAATCTGTTGGTTGATTCGTGGAATGTCAGCATGGCCGATGCCGTTTGTCGGATCCCATTTCTCCTCGATGTTCTCAACGAGACCGCCCATGACATAGCGGAACTCAATCTCGCTGGGGAAATGTGTCTCCAACTTTCTGAACACCGGCTCGAGCCCCCAGCACCATGTGCAGAGAGGGTCGGTGAAGTTTGTTACGACTACTTTTTTCTGTTCCATAGTATATCTTGTTTTGTAAGTTTTTAAAATCAAAACATTCCACTCCAAGAAATTGTTGACTAATCAAGAGTTGAAAGGTTTAATCATATTCAAATGATAAAATGAAAGGCTGATGTGTGTACTCTTCCAATATCAGTTATTTTTGTTAAATAAGTTACACCAATTGCTGCTATCGAAAATATCTATAAATAATGGCAACGCGGCAGAAATCACCACATATACAATTCTTATAAATTTCGCCATAGCTGTTGCCGCCCCGGCGTTACTGCCGATTGCCCATCCTCTTCCCGATATGGGATTTATATCGACATTTTCGTTGATAATCGGCAAAGTATTCCCTCTTCTGATCAGCCCTCTGATATTGGCATGGACTATAAGAAAATACGCACCATCGCTCGTGAACCGTCTGACACAATTCCGCGACCTCCCTTTCTACCTGTGGGCAGTGGCATTGAGCCTTGCAATCGGAGTAACAATGAAAGCAATAGTCAACAGCCATATCAGCCCTGTTTATTTCGTGGGAATAGTTCTTGTCACATTCCTTTGCTGCATGATGCAATTTTTTGTCGGTAAGAAAATCGGACGGATATATGGGCAACAGATTGAAGGAGGACAGGCTCTCGGACAGAAGAATACTGTCTTTATAATCTGGATGGTATACACATTCCTCTCACCCGTCACTGCTATGGAGGGGGGACTTTACAGCGTATGGCACAATATATACAACTCCTGGCAACTCTATAACCACCGCAAACAATCGACTTACGCTAAACCATGACCGAATGGCAAATTTTTATACTACAAATATATAAGTTGTTTTTATGAAGAAGATTTATCAGATTCTAACATTCATACTGGTATTTGCCGCTTTCAGTGCAGGTGCCGAAGTGGTAAGAAGCACCCATACATTCGCAATCGTTGACAAGGATACATTGCGCCTTGACAGATATGTGGACAACTCGGTAAGGCCGGACTCCGCCGGTTACCCTACGATGATTTACATCCACGGTGGAGGTTTTGTCGGAGGCAGCCGTGTAAACGCCGCTCAGCAGTTCTATGCCAACAATATGGCGAAAAACGGCTGGCAGGTATTGCTCGTGAATTATCGTCTCGCCGGATACGGGAATGTCACCACCGAGATTGAGTTGTATCCAGTATTTCGCCATCAAATTTCGCTGACGTTCTACTGATTGCTTTGTCTCGTGTAAATCGGCTATCTTTTCAGGTGTGTCCTTTACCACCACGTATGTAAAATCATTCATATCTGCCATGCAGAACACATGGTCACAGACATAGAACACCAGCACCGAGTCGAATCTCGCCGCAAACTTCCCGAAGGGTGTCTTCTCTGTAACCTCCCCAAGGGAAAGGCAATATTCTCTGAACTCCCCAAGGGAAAGGTAATATTCTCTGAACTCCTCTATATTCATATCGGCTTTCTGTATTTTGTCGACTGACATTGAGGGCAGCTGCAGCCGATTAGGATACAATCGAGAACAATGTTGCATCTGCGATTGCATCTTTAAGCGGAGACCCATCCTCGCTATCAATGATTTTACCTGATATTTCTATTTGTCCTGCAACATTACCTCCGGATTTACACGCTGAGACAATCGTTGTTAAGCCAACGATACCGCAGCCAAATATCTTAGCTACGAGAGATATGTAATTGAGTCGCTTCATTCCTTTATAACAATCGCAGGATTTATTTCTTTGAGCTGTTCCATAAAACTATCGCGGTTTTTGGGAGATATTTCCAACGGCATTGCGCTTTTCATTACGGAGCGGTCTGTGAATTTAATCGACACCCTGCGACATGACATTCCGGCGATAGCAAGAATCCCGGTTGTTTTCTTCACTTCCGCTATTTTATCAATGGGGAAACGGTTCGGTCTGAAGAACTGATACACCACAAGTTGGTCGCCGTCTATCTCATACCAACAGCCGACTATAAGAAAAGCACAAATCAGCATAGTGCCTCCGAATGAAAGCACGACCCACCATGTCGAGTCTATAGCTACGGTAACAGTGACGCCTGCCATGAACAGGAAAACCAACCACACCCACCAATCAATCTTCGATTTATAGACAACCTTTACCATCGTTACTCTCTCATTTTATTTGCTTTGTAAAGTAGATGGTTTTGTGTTTCTTTGGGTAAATCTTTTAGGTCTTCCCTCGAGAGATTACCTTCTTTCAGGAACATTGCTATTCCGGAAGGAAGCAAAAATTTGTCGTATAGCTCCTCCAATCTCATTGCTTCCTTATAAAAATTCTTTGCACGACGCGTTATTTCCATACTCCGGTCAAAGGAGTTTTCATTTTCCGCGTATGGACTTTGAATCAATGCGGCTATACCATTCTGCCAATTTTGGTGATAGCTCAAAATTCCTTTTCTGAGTATATCTTTCGCTATTTTTCTTTCTTTTTTGGAAAACTCTACTTCGCCACGATATTTTTCGGTTTGTTCCAATGGCAGAGCCAAATCAAGAATAATTGGAACGCTTTTACCACTTCCGAAGTCTGTAAGAATGTCTGAGTTGACAACTTGTGGCATCAGCGATTCACTGACAAGAGCATAGTCTATCCTCCACCCCGACTGGAGTACTTTCCTTAGGTTATCGAAGTAATAAGAGTATTTTGTCTCATGGGGATGCGTTTCTCTAAAAGAGTCAATAAGATGAGCATCAGCCAACAACCTATCGAAGTCATAACGCTCCCAATCGAAGAAGCAACCTTTTTTCTGCTGGAGAGGTGCGTGACCGTCATTATCCATTTCCGTGTGAACTATATTCATATCGCCGAGGATAATCATTTTCGCATCTTTCGTTATCCTGGTTGCCACATCATACAGGGTCTTATTCCATCTTTTGCGAAACTCTATTGATTCCGGCAAAGCCGTATTCGAGTAAGGGACATAGGCGTTACAGATGCACAAATCGTCTAATCCATACATCTGGAAATGTCCGTCTTCACTCAGTTCTGGAATTGGCAAATGATTGAGTGTAATAGATTCCTTACAGTATGTAGCGACTCCACTGTACGGAGCTGAGTCTCCAAACCACCAAAGTTGATGATAACCTTCAATTGGAAAGTTGGCGTTGCCCTGCTGATTCTTTATCTTCTGGAGAAAAATAATATCCGGCAGATACTCCTCTGCGAGTTGTATCAGTTCATTATATAGTCGGCCTATGCCGTCTATATTCCAGCTAATTATTCTCATGGCTAATCATATATACCTTATAGCACTCCCACTGCCAAACGGATATGCGGAAATGTCTTTATTCAAATAGGGCGAATCCTCTACAAGTTGCCCGTCAAAGCAACATCTTGGTTTAGGAAATATTGTCCCGTCATCGGCTTTCTTTGTCCATCTGTAACCAGAAACTCTCACCACACTACGAACAATTCCGCGATAAACTCCAAGTACATATTTGATTGCCTCGGGTCTCTTTTTGCCAATGCCCCAATATTTACGTGTTGCTTCAAAAATATTCAGTCTTTGATATACACCATCTGCCTTAGCTTGGTTATAACTCCTGTTGAGACTCACTAACAATATTCCTTCATCGTCTCTTATCTCAATTGGTTGACAGTCATAAATGGTCTGAATATCATCTGCCGTCTTGATGCCTTCATCCCACTGATGATGACCACTGACTATATTTGTCAATACCGATTTCAGATTAAATTGCGGGTATGTCAAAAAGTCAATAAGGGTAGATTCCAGCATGAATGCCTCTTCTTTTGTCAATCGGTGTCTAATAATATAATGCGCCACATCAAATCCCGAATGGCGAATATTCCTGATAGTTTCAAGTTTCAGACTTTCCACGTCTTCATTGAGAGCGTCATTGGCATGTGCAAAGACACGATTTCCCTGTCCCTTACCAATATAGAAAATTCTATTGTCTCTTGGATCAACAAGGCAATATACATAATGTCCAAGGGCTTCTTGAACTGATGTGCTAAACTCCATGACTATTTCGGCTCAACACATTTTACTTTAGCTTCGCATTTCTTCAAAACGACATAAGCGGAAGTTTGCGTGTTAAGTCGCATGATTGAGTCATTGTTCCAGTCAACGGTTTTCACTTGAGGCAGAACATCTTTTAGAAGTTCCTCGACACGCATATCATGGCAAGCCATTTCTGTACACAGCATATCGCTCATAACTATGGAGTCTCCAGTCTGCACATACTTACCCCCAATGGCGTTGCAACCGGTCTGGAAGTTGAATGTGCTATCATTGTAGAAATGCGCATAGAGTTTAAATTCCGGATCAACATCAGCAGGGCGCACTTCAAGGGTGTCGTTGACTGCCACATGTTCAAGCAGCCATTGCCCCTCAATCGAGATGCAAACGGCATTGTCCGTATCTGACACATGTGAAGTGTCAGATAGCGAATTATTCTTTTGTCCACTACACGATGCTATCAAAAGGAAGGCGGGCAGCATATACAAGATTCTTTTCATCGGCGTATTCAATTTTAAACAACTTATGGATAGCGAAGACTTCGCTATTATACCACAAATTTACGAAAAATTGCCGACACATCGCACTTTTAAGACTCTGAAAAGCACGATTCTCTCGCAAATGTAATAACTTTGTATTCTTAACTATTGGTGTCCGGTAAAAATATTAATCACGCGGAGACGCGGAGGCGCAAAGGATTTATACCGCTCAATCCCGACGCGGAGGTCGTTACCACTCCTGCGGAGGCGCAGAGACCGTCCGGCCACGCTCCGCGCCTTTGCCAAAATCGCCACGCGATTCTCCGTGATCTTTACACCATCACCGGTTTTGCCAACTCAAGACTTTGCGCCTCCGTGCCTCTGCGTAAAGTTCGACCATATAATGGGGCTTGTCAAGATCTAAAGTCCAATATTTATGATGGTTCTGCATGTTTACCGGACACCAATAATTCTTAACCCAATTTTGAGACACATCCAATGACAAAAGTAGAAATAGATAACGGTATGGCCAAGACTACCAGCATTCGAAAAGCATCAGAAAATCTGAATCGTTGCCCATGGTGTGGAGACGACGCTCTTTACGTGAAATATCACGATGAGGAGTGGGGGCGCCTTGTCACCGATGATCATACCCTCTTTGAATTCCTCACGTTAGAAAGCGCACAGGCTAGGCTGGCGTGGATAACCGTACTTCGCAAGCGTGAAGGCTATCGCAAGGCGTTTCACAACTTTGACGTTGAGAAAGTCGCTGTCATGACTGAAGATGATGTCGAGCGGTTGATGAAATTTGACGGAATAGTCAAGAATCGCCGTAAAATCCAGTCGAGCATTTCCAATGCAAAACTATTCATTGAGATTCAAAAAGAGTTCGGCAGCTTCTTCAACTATCTTCGCTCCTTCTTCCATGGTGATTTTCCGATAGTCAACCATCCGGCAACAATGGCTGATATTCCAGTCACATCGCCGGAGTCAGACGCGATCGCCAAAGATATGAAGAAACGTGGCTTCAAATTCTTTGGTTCAACTATCTGCTACGCCCACCTTCAAGCCACCGGCTTTGTTGATGACCACCTCGAAAGTTGCCATTGCAAAGGACACTAACTTCAGTTCGGATTTTGTTTAAGAAGTTGTGCACTTTAGAAATTATTTGTAAATTCGTATATCATATCAATTTATTGACAATAGAGATTGTAAAGCCAACGTGCTTCCATACGCTCCCTATTTCTGGTATAACGAGGACAAAACCAAAATCGGAGATGAAATACCCTTCACCCGTGAATTCTACCGCTACACGGCACCCCCGCCCTGCGACCGAAATCTTCAAGCATTTCTGCACCCTTAGCGAGCAAGAACAAGTGTTGATAAACAAGTTGATGTTCAGGAAATATACCTGCTTTTATAATGTCGGAGGCGATATTGAATCCGCCATTTCCGACTGAGATAATTGTTACGCTCATATTTGTTGGGGTTATAAGATTTTTAATGCAATGGCTGCACAAGCTTCGGCATCGGCAAGTGCGTGATGATGATTTTCGAGATCATAACCGCAAGCTGCCGCCACCACATGCAGCTTATGACATGGCAGTTTTAGATTCCGGCGCGAGGCTATCAATGTGCAATAAAATTCATAATTGGGATATTCCATACCGTACTCATTGAATACAGCCTTAAGGCAACTTTCATCAAATGGACGATTATGAGCAACCAATGGTAATCCTTCTATTCGCGGTGCTATCTGTGCCCAGACTTCCGGGAACTGCGGTTGACCGTCAGTATCCATCCTTGTCAGTCCGTGAACTTGTGTGGTCCAATATGTATAATAGTTTGGCGAAGGCTGAATAAGGCTGTAATACCTATCAACTACCTCCCCTCCTCTAACTATCACTATTCCAACTGCGCACACACTTGAACGTCGTCCATTGGCTGTCTCAAAGTCTATTGCTACAAAATTATCCATTGTCAGTCGTTTTTATACAGTTCATACATATCAGAAATCCAGCCTTTCATTGTTTTACGCAATGATGACGGTGAAATCACCTCTACCATCCCTCCTACGTGAAGAAGCTTCATTATGAAGTCGTAGGTAGGTGCGAGATATAGTTCGAAATCTGCATATTCACCATTATCCTCAATCAATCGCTGGCTGTGGTGCAACGGCAACGATTTGATATATGGAGTATGTTCTTTGTTGGCACGGATAACTATCCTCTCAGGCTTAACCCACTCATCAGTTACTATTCCGAAATAATTGGCGAAATAGTCGGCGGCAGAAAAGTCTTTGGGCAACTTATATTCCTGTTCCGTAACTTCAACTGACTCTATGCGGTCGAGACCATACAAACGGATTGTATCTTTGCTCAAATTATGACCGAGCATATACCAGCGATTCTCAAATAGTTTTACACAATATGGCTCAACCGGGATTTTGAACGACCGGGAATATTTGAATGCCTTATACTCGATATTGACAACGCGATTTTCCTTCATCGCCTCCAATAGAGTGGTAAGATGGTCGCGGCCTGACGGAATTTGGTCAACGAGAATCCTGTCTTTCAACGATAGATTCTCACCAATAAGATTACCAACGGCAAAGGAGTCGAGCATCCACTTTTTCAGCTCGTCCTCATCTATGTCTTCTGGATTTGCGATAAAATAGAGATAGCCACCGACACGCTGACAGTCGATAATTATTCCGAACTGCGAAAGAATTGCGTCGCGCCAGCGGTTGAATGTAGCGCGATGGAGCGGCTTGCAGTCACTGAGGTCTTTGCAACGCTCCCATTTGTCGGATAAATCTCTATGCGAGATTTTCCCGGAACGTCTGATAGTATCTATCAGCCAAGTGTATTTCTGTAGTTGAGTCATATGGCTATTATAATTCGATAACAACCTTATTGTCTATATCAATCACAAAAATAATCAAAACTTGTTGAAATTTGTGATACAAGTTGTTAAAATTCATATTATTTTACGATTTAATGATGCGTCATTGCCTAACTCGTCATGCCCGTCTTCATCTCAGATAGATTTTAAGATCCCATTCATAAAACCGTAGCCATGATTCATTTTGATGCTTTGAAGTTGAAGATGGGACGTATGATTGTGTCGATGCTGACTGTATCGCCAATATTGGCGATAATCTCAGCTGCCGGCTTGTAAACCATCGGCGACTCATCGCGGGTAAAGTCGTTGACGCTCTCGGAATAGATTCCAATCATTGACGCCTCAAAGTCTTCCATCTTGATTTGCTCGTAAGCCTGTGTGCGACTAAGCACACGTCCGGCACCGTGGGGAGCGGAGCAGTTCCAGTCGGGATTACCTTTTCCGGTGCAAAGCAGTGAGCCGTCGCGCATATTCAAAGGAATAATGCAACGCTCGCCCTCAGCGGCGGAGATAGAACCTTTGCGGATTATATTGTCATCGCTGATATAGTTGTGAATGCTCTCAAATTCCTCTATGATGTTGACATCAGGAAAAAATTTCAATAGCAGCAAAGATATGAGTTTACGATTGATGACAGCCCAACGCTGACAGATTCGCATATCGTGGAGGTAGTCCTCACGAGCCTCACCTTCTACATAACAAAGATCGCGAGGCAGATTCGGTTCTGCCTCCTGCTGTGACTTTCGCATCTTCTTGATTACTGCCTGAAGTTCGGAGCGGCGTCCGGCAGCTTTATATTCCTCAATCGTGCGTTTGACTGTTTCTTCAAACTCATCCGCACCTTCGGTCATGTGCTTGATAGCACGATTCTGGTAAATGTCAGCCACCTGCTTACCAAGGTTGCGCGAACCTGTGTGGATGACGAGATACACGTTACCCTCATCATCTTTATCCAACTCAATGAAGTGATTGCCACCACCAAGCGAGCCGATACTCTTGTTGATTCGGTCAGAGTAGTTTAGCTCCCGGTAGCAACGGAGTTCTGTAACCATCTTTTTTGCCTGACGGTATATGTCCATCTCCTCATGTACAAGCGGCTTGAAGCCAAACTTATCCTCACGGACAATCATCCCAGACGGGACGTTTGCCCTGATATGTTCATTGAAAGCATGGTAATCAATATCCTCAATCCTTCCAAGATTAAGGATACGCATACCGCAACCAATATCAACGCCTACGATATTGGGAATAACTTTATCACCAAGGTCTCCGGTGAATCCTATGACGCAGCCAGCCCCGGCATGCACGTCAGGCATGATACGTATTTTCTTGTCAGAGAACACATCAATAGAGAGCAGTTCCTTTATCTGCTCCAAAGCGTTTTCCTCAATGTTGTCCGTGAATATCTTCACGTCATATCCGTCTATTGTTTTCATAATCGTATTGTTATATTATGGGCGCAAAGTTAAATGGTGACTGCGCAGCCATTTTACGTAGCAACGGCAAAATTAACCCACACATGACGCACTTTGCGATACAACTTAAAAAATCTCACTAAATTCTATTTTTTCAAAGTAGTATCGAATGTTGAGACACCATAAATCTAAATTTGCATTGCTAACCAAAACATATGAAGATAATAACACCAAGAGGGAACAAAGACTACTATGATTATCTCGTCGGCATCTATGGCGAGGACGAAAAAGTGGTATATGACCGCCGACAATACAATGTATTGTCAGGCAGTAATTACATAGCTTTCAATACAAACAAATTGCCGCAAGATAGAAAGAAACAAAAAATGATAATCTATGAGTGGCAGTCACGACATAGCCGCAGGGTAGAGAAATATGTCGGTCAGCGTTTCCGCTGCTTGCTTGAAGTGGGAAGGGTTCACTACTACTTCTTGTTTGAAAGGTATCTTTCTGATGAAGATGTTGTAATGATTGACTGGACATTGCTTGAAAAAAGAGAGAGACAGAATCATTATGGAGAGGCTCCGATGTCTTTCTTCTTGGGAGAGGAAGTCGGATATTACCATAGGCATTCGCCCAGAGACAGATTCAATTTCAAGAGAGCTGATGTTATATCCAACCCAATATTAAAGGGAACTTTCATAGC
>OFFM01000339.1_pt1 | contig 40965 bp, 32 predicted proteins | sample 1521401 | NCBI WGS metagenome assembly OFFM01 (sample SAMEA3504118, study PRJEB24116) | mouse gut metagenome | biome: mouse gut; feature: mouse-associated habitat; material: faeces | place: Denmark | collected 2011
AACCAACCAACCAACCAACCAACCAACCAACCAACCAACCAACCAACCAACCAACCAACTTGCTTACTTACTTAACGAATAAACTAACGAACTAACACATGTGCATGTAAACATTGGAAACGGTGTGGCATTGCCACAGAGGGCTCATTAATGTCAGCCAATTCACCGGAAATTGGAAATTTCACAATTTTTAACAAAAAAAACAAATCCTGCCATAGAAATAATGTACCTTTGTAGTATAGTAATACATTGACTCATCACAAATACAAACCAAACATACTTATAAACATGAAGATCAACCGACGTCCGGTCAGCCATGTTCTCACAACAGCTTGCGCGGCATTAACCTGCGGTATTGCATCGATTCTTACGACATCTTGCTCGTCAGACAGCACAACGTCTGATAAAACACCAGTCATCAATCTCGCTGCAAACCACGATACCGAGACTTCTGCCCCGCTAAAAGTTGCCGATTTCAACTACACGCAGCTCTCATCCGATTCAACCGCCGCCTTTTTCTCAAAGGCAAAGATTCTTGATGTGGTCGGTGACACCGTGGTGCTCTTTGAAGACAATTTCCAAACATCGCGACTCGTAATGTTCAATCTCAACGACGGAAAATATCTTGGGGAGATAAACCACATGGGTCAAGGTCCCGGAGAATACCGGCGCATATTCAGCGCATTCATCGACCGCAAAAACCAAAGCGTGATCGTTCCTGACTTTGACCGTCCGGTAGTGAACAGATACTCCCTTACCGACGGATCGCTGATATCCACCACCGAACGCGAGCCGATCATGATGCAGATCGAGCCTACCGGAAGCGCAGAAACCTGCATAAATGTTGCAGTCCCTGGTCCTGAAGGTCTGAACATACGTCAGTACGACGGTAACTTCGCACCGACTGATTCAATTGACCTGCCGGGATTCAGCGGTGGCAACTTCTCCATCCTCTGGGCGAATGCCGGGGAACAAGGTATCTTCATGGTTGCCGACACGCTTTATGCCGTGGCACCATCCACACTTCAACCGATCGCGGTGCTCTCACGTGGCGAATATACCATAACGCCTGAGACCGACCAGGAGATAATGATGCGCATAATGTCGTCGGGCGAGAGTGAACTGGAGATATTGAAGCCATACATGCTCGTGCGCGACATACAGATGACCGGTGGAAAACTCCTTGCCACCACCATGCACAACGGAGTGAAAAATTCCGACATATACGATCTGAGCGACGGCAGACTGATATACCGCAACAGATATGAAGAGCTTCAAAAACCGAGCAGCCTGACAGTACAGTCGCCCGACAACCGCACGATCATAACCGATCAACTATTCGGAAAAGATGGTGTCTGGTACGGAATCGTAAGTGAGGAGAATACCGACGCCTCATCAGACGCCACTCCCGGCAGCACAAATTGCGCAATCGTTAGCTTCAAATTATAACTATTCTACGTAGGCGATATACAGCCATCCGCTTTGAAACGGAGAGGGTGTGTCACCTTCCCTTCCGGTTACAATGAGACGGTGTGTCAAGCAAGTTTTGACGCACCGCCTTTTTTGTATGATTCTTTGACATGTGTGTAAATTATTTTGACACCATGCGATACGCCGCCAAAAGCCAACGCCCTAATTATCAGCACAAATACCTATTTGGCACGGTTTCTGCACATATTATCTATAAAACATAAATCATGCAATGACACATTTCAATTACATTTTCCAACACATGCGGCAGTCAATGCTCGTCACGGCGATCAAAGTCCTATCCATAGGGCTTGGACTTGCTATGAGCGGACTGCTGTTTGTCCGTGTCGCCTACGACAACTCCATCGACAGCTGCTTCGGCGACACCGACCATCTCTACCAGATATGGGAAGAGTTTGAGATCAACGACAAGAAACTCGGCGCATCACAGATGTGCGTCGGTGCCATCGCCGGAGGCATCCTCAACGGCATCCCCGAGTATATTGAAGCATCTGCCATACAACGTCCATACAGCGTGATGCTCAAGAACGGAGAAACAGTGATAGAGGGTTCGGGCATAATCGCCGACTCACTGTTTTTCCGCACGATGGGGGTCGATGTGATCGAGGGCAACCCGCTCGGTCTCGCCATGCCGGGAAATATATACATCTCCGATAAGATTGCCGACAAATACTTCGGTGGCGAATCACCACTTGGAAAAACACTCTTCTACGGCGACCAGGGCGCGCAGCTTAATATTGCCGGAGTCTACCGAGGCTGGGGAGATGAAACCACCATACGCGCCGACTATGCAATCTCAATGCCGACAGTCGTTCCATCCGAACAGTTCACCGGATGGAGAGGAGGTGACAGCTGGTTCACCTACATCCGCGTGAAACCCGGCACTGACCTTGAGACACTCAATGCCAAAATCAAACAGATCATCAAGGCAAACGCACCCGACACCGAAAGCTCAAAGCTTGAAGCATGGGCAGCCCCCCTGCGCGATACATACCGCAACTACAGCAGCGTGCGTCAGATCACGATAACATTGTCAATCCTCGGTGCCGGAATACTTATTGTCACCGCACTCAACTACGTGCTCCTAAGCATCTCCGCACTCCCCCGCCGATCCAAAGCCATCGGCGTGCTGAAATGCGCAGGCGCCACCTCACAGTCAGTATTCCGCATGTTCCTGTTGGAGACACTTATCATAGTGGTAATGGGAGTGGTCGTAGCTGTGCTCTGCATACATTTCTGCAAGCTCTGGGCACAGGACAGCATTTATGATTACTTCGTGGAATACATCAACATGGATCGCCTGTGGGTCATCGTCGCCGTTGTCACCCTCACATTCCTGCTTGCTGCAACAATCCCCGCAGTCACATTCAGCCGCATATCGGTGCAGCAGGTGTTCAAGCGTTTCTCCGGGCGTCAGCACGCATGGAAGCACACGTTGCTATTCATCGAGTTCGCAGGTGTAGCTCTTGTAAGCGGCATCCTTACTATCGTCTCAGCGCAGTACGATTGTCTCGTCAACACCCCGTTAGGCTATAATCCCGATGGAGCAATAATCGTATCTTTCCATGGCAACAGCAAGGAGGAGTGTGATGCTGTCATGGATTCCTACAGCCGTCTTCCATACGTAGAGGGCGTAGCGGCATCCTCCTATTACCCGACCTACGGCTATAGCGGAGCTTTCGTGCGCGACAACGAAGGAAACCTGAAGTTCTCCACACGCTACGACGACTGGAGCCCGAACTACGCAGATGTCATGGGGATGACGGTCAAGGAAGGCAGAATACCGGCACCGGCATCAGAAGAACTCCTGGAAGTGATAGTCAATGAAGAGTTCGTGCGCCAGATGGGGTGGAGAGAGAGTGACGCAATAGGAAAAACATTCAACTATGACTATGGAACCGCCACTGTTACGGGAGTTATCCGCGACTTCCTGTGCGACAACTACTACAACCCGCAGAAACCCTTTGTGGCTCTCACGACCCTCAATGCCCTGAGTTGGCTGACGCTGCGGATCAGCGAACCTACCGATGCAAACGAGATCCGCCTCATCAAGGAGATACTGAAACTATACCCGGCAGAGAACATCCGCGTGATAAACCTGCGCAAGCGATATGACTCATTTTATGTCGACGTGAAACTTTTCCGCACCATGGTATCTATCGCAGCGGTCATCATGATATTCATCTGCGCTATCGGGCTTACCGGCTATCTTACTGACGAGATGCGCCGCCGCAGCCGCGAGATAGCCATACGCAAGGTCAATGGAGCCTCGACAGGATCTATCATAGATCTGATAACACGCTCGATCCTTATAGTCGCACTGCCCTCAGTCACGCTTGGAACCCTGTTGGCAATATATTTCGGGCGTCAGTGGTTAGACCAATTCAGTATGACAATCGACGGCATAACCGCACGGTTCATACTTGCCGGACTGCTCACGCTCATCTTCATAGTAGTGCTCGCCGTAATCTTCACCCGGATGCGCGCCAACGACAACCCGACCGAAAGCCTACGCGCCGAATAATAACATCTAAACAACAGACAATACAGTCATGATTACCATAAAGAATCTCGAGAAAAAATTCCGCACATCAGAAGTTGAGACTCTCGCCCTCAACAACATAAACCTGCATATCTCACCCGGCGAGTTCGTCGCCATAATGGGTCCCTCCGGCTGCGGCAAATCGACCCTGCTAAACATCATGGGACTGCTCGACAATCCCACAGCCGGAAGCTATATGCTCGGTGACCGCGAAGTCGCCGGCATGAAAGAGAAGGATCGCACCTCACTGCGCAAAGGTCGCATAGGTTTCGTGTTCCAGAACTTCAACCTCATCGACGAACTTACCGTAGAACAGAACGTTGAGCTTCCGCTCACCTACCTCGGCATTCCGCGCGAAGAGCGCAAACGCCGCGTCAAAGAAGCGCTTGAGCGCATGAACATCGGACACCGCGCGCATCACCGTCCGCAGCAGCTTTCCGGAGGTCAGCAGCAACGCGTGGCAATAGCACGGGCAGTCATCACCGATCCTCAGATAATACTTGCCGACGAGCCAACGGGCAACCTTGACTCTACAAACGGCAAGGAGGTCATGGAACTCCTTATCGAACTCAACCGCGGAGGAACGACAATCGTAATGGTCACACATTCCAAACACGATGCCGCTTACGCACGACGCATCGTCAACCTCTTCGACGGCACAATCGTGTCAGTCACCGAAAACTGACCCTACATACCTCCCCTGTTACCGTAACAAGTATATTTGCAGCAATGCGGCTCTGCCATGATGGTAAAGCCGCATTGCTGCAAATATCATGTGACGGCGACAGCCTTAGAGCTTGTTAAACGACAACCTCAGACTTTATGCAGTTCACCAGCACGCATCTCCTTGCGGAAAAGACGACGGATCGTACGCCATTTTGGGAATATAGCCGCAGGACGCAACGGTCCGTAGCTGACGAGGATAGTCGTAAGCACTACAAGCGCAACAATCAGAAGCATCCCGTAGATCTCCTTCATAGATACCACGAGCGCCTGCTGCTGCACCATGCCGTAAAGCTGTCCCAAAGGTATATGGACGGCATCAGGATTGAAATCTGTCAGAGCCGCCGACAGGTTCGCGGCATTACGCGCCATGACATGACGCAGCAACTCCCCCACCACAGCCGGTCCGAACGTCGCACCCATAACCGCTCCTGTGAAACCATTCACCGTCAGCGCTTGCGGAAACACAAAGAAATGCAGACCGCTCTGCACGATAGATGTCAGGAAAACTATCGATATGATCACCGAAGCGCAGCCGCGTGTGAAGAGTGGAATGAAAAGCATCTCCTTCTCCACACCATAGTCGATCATGAAATAGAAATATGCAAGATAAACAGCAGCGAGAGCAAAACCTATGGCAGTCATAGTCTTGTAACGCCACTTACGCAAAGCAAACGTGCGCCAGGTAAACCAGCATCCCACGATAATCCCGACCAGCACATACCAGTTCAGATCGATCAGATTTGTCTCATCAAAACCGAGTATCGCGGCTGCATAGCTATGCTCGAACACATGCTCCGTGGCAAGCAGTGTGAAGAAAACCATGTAGACCAATGTGGCACGCACTACATTCCGGTTGGTAAGCGCCTGGAATGTTATGTAGGGATTATGCAGGAAGGTTGCGCGCCACAGGTTTATAAGCGCGCATACAATCCCGAGCACCATAGCCCAGACAATCTCCTGAGCCTCCCACCAGTCGAAATAGTTGCCATAGACGCAGACAAAGGTAAAACAAAGCATGAATACGCTCCATAAGCCCGCGCCGATCCAGTCTATGCCGAGAAGGGGTATCTGAGGCATGCCTCTGAACGGTTTGACAAGCACCATAACAAGTACCATCATGAGCGCAAGTAAGCCCGCCATGATCCAGTGCATATACTCCCACTGCGAGAAAAAAGCGGTATAGATGGTTCCGAGTCCGGAAAGCTGTATTACGCCGTCGACCACCAGATAGACATAACAGAAAAACACCGCCATATCGCGCTTAGGCGTGAGCCATAGCTGGATAGTGGAGTTGCATGCGAATGTAGCCCACATCCTGAACCATCCCGCCACGAAACAGGTGCCTACGAGCAGAGCCACATTGGTGGTATGGGCACAGATCACTGTGGCGATGAGTAGCACCATAGCACATGCAAGCAGACTCACCCTGTTAGAGAAACGGAATTTCAGACGGAACATCACGCAGAAATTTATCGACATCCCTATCAGCGAGGCATACCCCGCCATCAGAATATCCTCCTGCATGAGAGCCGTAGTGCCTACCATATCGGTGGCAGCAGCGAGATACACGCCTCCCGAGAACTGCACTATGAGCACAAACAGGATGAATATCCATGGCTTAAGCCTTCGGGGCACATAGTCCGGAACATCAGGTATATCAAATGGACCCTGTGGTCCATGCCAATCACCCATATCAGTACTTTACTTCACATTCCACGTTCATGCCGGCACGCAGACGTGCGACGGCATCGGCATCGTTGTCGGCGGTCAGTTCAAGACGCACAGGCACGCGTTGACGCACTTTCACGAAATTACCCGCCGAATTATCCTGTGGCAACAGCGACAGGCTCGCACCTGTAGCTTTAGAGATCGCCACGACCTCAGCGTTGAAGACCACTCCGGGAATGGCATCGACTTTCACCTCTGCTGCAGCCCCCGGCTCTATGTGATGCAGTTGTGTTTCCTTGTAATTGGCGGTAATCCACAGATCTGCTGAATCAACCACATCAAGAAGCGTCTGTCCGGGTTGCACAAGCTGTCCCACCTGTATCTCCTTGCGTGAGGTATAACCATCGCATGGAGCTACGATCACTGTATATGAAAGATTCAGTTCAGCAGAAGCGAGCAGCGCCTTTGCAAGCTCCACCCCGGCATCGCTCTGAGCCATGCGCTGACGTGTCTCGGAAACGACCGATGTCGTAGCCGAACGCTGTCTGGCGAGCATATCGTAGCGTGCCTTTTTCGCCTCATAGTCAGTTTTTACAGCATCATACTGCTGACGTGTTACCGCATCCTGGCTCAGGAGTTTCTCATAGCGGGCAAAATCGGTCGCGGCATTGTCCATAACAACTTTCGCCTCGGCTATCGATGCCTCACTGACCGCGACATTTGCCGAAGCTACACCGACCGACCTGTCGGCGACATCGCGACCGGCAAGTGCATTCTGGTAATCAGCCTGAGCCTGCGCGACGCGCAGACGCATATCGGCATCATCTATTATCACAAGCGTATCTCCCTTGCGCACCTGTTTATACTCCTTGAAGCGGATCTCTTTTATATACCCCTGCACGCGGCTGTTGACAGGCACAATCTGCTGCTGCACCTGTGCGTTGTCGGTAAACTCCACGTCGCCAAGATGGATGAATTTGCCGCCCACCCATATTGCCGCAACGATTATCACGGCAAGAGTCACCAGATAGGATATTATCTTTTTAGTACGATGTTTCATATTTTTCCGGATGTAAATAATAGTTTGTAATAATAATAGATGATGTTGATGCGCGCGTTGACAAGCCGCTGCTCGGCGTCAAGTTTCGAGTTAGCCGCATCGAGCATGTCGGTAATAAGAGCCATGTCGGCTGAATAACGGGTGGAAGTTGTACGATAGTTGCGTTCGGCAAGCTCCACACTTTTCTGCTGGGTCTTCAGCTCTTCGTATGCCTCAAGATAACGGATATAGTCGCCACGCACAGCAAGTTCCACATTTTCATTGGCAGCCACAAGTTCCTCCGCAGCCTTGCGTGTGGCGAGTTTTGTAGCAGTGAGTTTTCGGTTGCTCTTGAAAAGTGATGACAGATTGTAGCTTACGCCTACCCCTACATACCAATAGCTGAGATTACGATTTATCGGGGGAATCTCAACAAGAATCGGTCCGTCCATTGTCCAAGCCGCCTGCAGCCCGATCTTAGGCAACAGATCAGCCTTAACAAGACGCTCCGCTTTGCGGCTCAGCTCAACGTCAGTCGATGCGAGCTTAATCGACGGAGCGTTCGTGCGAGCCTCGCTCTGCCACCACCCTTCACCATCTGTCGGGAGCGACCGTGCCAAAATGGTCGTATCAGGCGCCACGACGGTTCCTTCTGCGAGTCCGGCTGTTGTCACCAGGTTGTCATTGAGAATGGTGCGGGTATTGCGTATCCTGACAAGCTCAAGCTCAAGATTCGATACAAGCAACTCATATCGCGTGATATCGTTCTGCAACGCTGTGCCTTGTTCATACCGCGCCTGCATCTCAGCGAGCACCTGACGTGCCTGTGCGACATTCTTCTCAACTACCCGCTCCAGATTATGATATTTGTAAAGATCAAGATAAAATCCCGTCAATCTGAACCGGATATTATCACGCTGAAAATCGGTGGCATAACGTGCCGCGGTCGATTTCAGCTCAGCCATCTGTACGGCTGCGGTGACTGCGCCTCCGGTATATACCGGCTGCTCCACGCTCAGTCCAAGCCCGGTGCCGAGATGCGGAATCGGAGCTTTCTCATAGCCTGAAAAATCGCGGTTTGTTATGAATCCGTCGCCTATATAACTTACCGACATACGGAGATTTATCTCAGGCAGACGCCCGGTACGGGCTACTGAGATTTCCTTCGAGGCTGCATCCTCGGCGGTAAACAAGGGACGCATCTGTGCGCTATTAGCCTCCGCCGAGCTGAAAATCTCGTCGAGAGTCAGCACCCGAGGCTCCGAACCCCATGCGCACACTCCTCCGCCCGACAGAACCGCCGACAGCAGCCCTGTGAGCAATACGTAATTGTTCATCTAATTAATATGTGTGATTGGAATATTGTCAGAAACAGGTCGTTTCAAACGACCTCAGCGCTGCCACGGTAATCTCCTGTTACCATGTAGACTCATGTAACCGGCTGCAGTCATCACGACCGCCATTGCCGATCCTCGCATTATTTATTGAGTGCTTTTCCAGCTCTCCTTGAACGCATAGTTCATAACAGTCGGCATATAGCCGATTATGCTTGTTTTCCTTATCATTCAGAAGCGGCTCTTTGTGAACTGCGGTGCAAATTTAGTGAAAATTCACGGATTTTCATACCCCCTAATTGCTATACAGGTCTGATCAAAGGATCACACTTACGGCATAATCAACTAAGGCACAACATCTTTCTACACCGGAAATTTATCGTCTGCAAAGTCCGCCATTTCCGCACCATTTATGATTTACGACGAAGAAAATCCATGAATATGGATGCCATCTGATCACGGCGCACTATAAGAATAAGCATATAAATCAGCACACCGGCAATGACGCCTGACACAAGATGCCACACATCAGACAATCCAAGATTGGACAACACATATACGACAAGTCCCATTATTACCGCCGGAATCAGATATGCGAACCAGTTCACCTCGCTTATTCTGAACGGGAAGTACCGGCTGCCAGCCGTGAAGAGTATTATAAGCATTATGACCTCGGCTGATAATGTCGATAGAGCGGAACCGCTGGCTCCATAGCGAGGGATAAGAATTGCATTGAGCGCCGCATTCACTATAAGCCCCGCTACCATACTCCATATCATGATCGACACATGCCCCTTCGGATACAGAATCTGTGAGCCAAGGATACTGTTGACCCCGATAAGAATAACGGATGGCGCATAAAGGACAAGAACACGTACGGAGGCATCATAAGCCGGACCGCAGAACACTGCTATGAGCGGAGCCGACAGCACACACATTCCCACAACCATAGGAATGGAGATGAACAGTGTCGCCTGAATGGATCTGCCGACTACATCAGCAAACTGCGCTTCATCCCCCTTCCCCACAAGATTCGCGCATCGTGGCAAAAATACAGTAGCCATAGAGTTTATTATTGTTATGCCGATCTGCGGAATGCGCACCCCAGCCGTGAAATATCCCACAGCCTCATCGCCCGATATGAAACCAAGCATAGTGGAATTCAGATAGATATATATGCTCATCGCCGCATAGAGCAGAAACACGGCGAATATAGGTCGCAGATGCCGCATCAGGTCAAGGTCGCCAAACCTTATGAGCCGTAAAGACAGATGCTTGCGGAGATGAATGAAATTAATGAGGTTATTCCCGACTGTACCGCCGACTATCACCATAGCATAGTATGCGAGATCCGCTCTCGAGCGCACAAATATAAACAGTGCCGCAGCCGACAGTATCCTTACGACAATAGCCCTGATGGTTAGAAACTTGAAGTCCTCAATCCCCTGATAGAACCAGTCCGCTCCTATAGCCGTAAACAATATACTTAGGCTCAAGATATAAAACAGCGTGGAATACTCATGAATCTTTGGCACAAACTCTCCAAGACACCATACCATCAGATAGCCGGCAGTGCACAACAACGCGCTCAGCAGCAATATCTCCAACGCTATCCTGTCGCGTTCTACTTTCAAGTCGCGGCTCCGTGCTATCTCCTTTACCGCATACAGTGGTATGCCCAGACTCGTGAACAGAACTATGTAACCTACTATTCCACTGAGAAAATTTATGGTTCCGATGCCATCAGGGAGCAATATACGCGCGGCGTAGGGGAACGTGATCATCGGGAACAGCAGACTTGTTGCTGTATTGATCCCGTTCAGCAGTATATTGGTCTTGATGGACGCCATACGGATCTGAAAATGTCTCAGCTACCGATGCTATTGCCGAAAGGAAACAGGGCAAGACGCATGAGCTTGAAATGCTGCATTCCGAAAGGTATACCCACGATTGTTATGCAGAAAACCACACCCCACAGCAGATGTGTCAATGCAATCGGAATCCCGCCGACAATCCACCATATCACATTCATAAGACCTGCGAGGCATCCCGAAGGGAAACCATTGTTGACAATCCGAGTGCCAAACGGCCAAAGAGCCAGTCCGGCAAGTTTAAGAGTCTGCAACCCGAATGGAATACCTATAATGGTGATCATCATGGTGATGCTCGATATGATATATTCCAAGGCAATCATAAGACCGCCGAACACCACCCAGATGACATTGAGTATAAAGTTCATATATCAGATACAATTGTAAAGTTAACAATCAAAGTAGAAGACCGTTGACATTAGCCGGCGGGCGACCCGCCTGCAGTTCGCGCGCCATAAATTCAAAATATGGTGCCGAATGCTTGAAAAACGTTCTGTAACCCTCGCAGAGATAGTTCAGTCCCGGCTCACCGTCGGCTGTCACTGCGAAGCGGTTGCGCGGGCACTCTCCGTTGCAGAGCGAGAGCCACCGGCATGCACGGCACTGACGCGGAAGTGAGTCGCGCTTGGCGGCTCCGAATTTCAACTGGCGGTCAGATCCCATCATTTCAATAATGGTAGAATCGTGTATGTTGCCCAACTTGTAGGCAGGGAAAACGAAATGGTCACAGGAATATACATCACCGTTCCATTCCATCGCTGCAGCATGTCCGCATGTTGGCGCAAGTGAGCATACCCCCGGCTCGGCACCTACCCAATTGGCGAGGGTAGCGTCAAATATCTGCACGAACACTTTGCCGACATCCTCCCGCCGCCACTCATCGAAAACACCGGTCAGAAAACTGCCCCACTGTTCAGGCGTGACAGAGAAATCAGCCATCTCGCCGCCACTCGCCACATCCGCGAGCATCCGGTCCGGCTTCAACCGCTCCACAACAGGTGTGAACTGTATGAAACGGCAACCTATCTCTTTAAAAAACCGATAGAACTCTACAGGGTAATCCGCATTGTAGTCGTTGACAACCGCAAGTGCATTCCATTCCACGCCATGACGTTGCAGCAGCTGTATGCCACGCATCACGTTACGGAACGACGGCTTGCCGGCAGGTGTACGCCTGTACTCGTTATGGAATTCCTCCGGTCCATCTATCGACACACCTACAAGCCACTCCTCCTGCCGAAGGAAACGGCACCATTCGTCATTGAGCAGCGTGGCATTGGTCTGCAGACAGTTCTCTATCCGCCTCCCCCCTGCGTAACGCTTCTGAATCTCCACAGCCTTACGGTAGAAATCGACCTGACGCATGGTAGCCTCCCCCCCATGCCACGTGAACATCACCTCCGGAGTGGTCTGTGCCGCTATATACTGGCGGATAAACTCCTCCAGAGTGGACTCACTCATCATCTGCCTGGTGGCATCCGGATAATAGCGCTTCTTCTCGAGATAGTAGCAGTAGGTGCAAGCCATATTGCATGCCGAGCCTACAGGCTTCGGCATCACGTATATCGGATGTGAGAACGGGTTGGATATCGGCTTCATGACCACAAATTTACACATTTTTCGGCTTTTGCGGCATCATCATCGGAAGATTTTTGTAACTTTGCCCTTGATACGCTCATGGCTCCGCTGCCATTCCGGCGCATGAATCTAAGAAACTTACCTGTTTAATGTAATACCGACATGTACAAATTCGACAAACGAGTTGTAATCACGCTCGACGCCGGAGGAACCAATCTGGTGTTCGGCGCCATGCAGTCTAATAAATTCATCTGTGACCCGATCACACTCCCCTCAAATGCACAGGATCTTGACAAGTGTCTTGCCACGATTGTTGAAGGTTTCACACAGATCATCAACCGTCTTGACGCAAAGCCGGTTGCCATAAGTTTTGCTTTCCCTGGTCCTGCCGACTATCCCAACGGCATCATCGGAGGATACCTGCCAAACTTCCCCTCGTTCCGCGACGGTGTCGCTCTCGGTCCAATGCTGGAGGAGCGTTTCGGGCTACCGGTATTCATCAACAACGACGGCGACCTGTTCGCCTATGGCGAGGCTATCGGCGGCGCACTCCCTGAAATCAATTCACGTCTTGAGGCATCAGGAAGCGCAAAGCGTTATCACAACCTGCTCGGCTACACATTCGGCACAGGTTTCGGAATCGGCATGGTTGTCGACAATCATCTCAACCGTGGTGACAACTCGTGCGTGGAGACATTCTGCCTCCGCCATAAACTTCGCCCCGAACTGTACGTTGAGGAAGGTGTTGCCATCCGTGCTATCAAACGCGTTTACGCCGAGCAGTCGGGCGTTGACGATCTTACACTTGAGCCTAAGGATATCTGCGATATCGCCGCCGGAAAACGCCCCGGCAACATGAATGCCGCACGCCGTGCATTCGAGGAATTCGGTGAAGTGGCTGGCGATGCCATCGCCACAGCTGCACAGCTGACCGACGGACTTATCGTCATCGGTGGAGGACTGACCGGTGCGCGTGAATTCTTCATGCCGGCTCTGCTCCGCGAGATGCGCTCAACACTCTGCTCCATTCCGGGCGTGGTGACCCACCGCCTGCAGATGCGTGTGTTCGACCTTGACGATCCGAAAGAGTTCGAGGAATTCGCTCTTGGAGAAGCACGCACGATCAAAGTCTACGGCACTGACAAGGAGGTGGTCTACGATCCCATGAAGCGTATCGGCGTCACTATCTCCCGTATCGGCGCATCGCACGCCATCTCCATCGGCGCCTACTCATTCGCCCTCGCGCAGCTTGATGCAGCCGCTGCCGAGCCCACCGTAAGTGTATCTGAATGATCCCTATAGAAAAGCTAAGCATTATATTTTTCGGCACCCCCGAATTCGCCGTCGAGAGCCTCAGCGCCATTATCGACGCCGGGTGTAACGTTAAAGCAGTGGTGACCATGCCCGACAAACCCGCCGGGCGCGGTCACCGCATGTTTCAATCACCTGTCAAGGAGTTTGCATTATCCCGCGGCATAGAGCTCCTGCAGCCGGTCAAGCTCAAAGATGAGGCGTTTCTGGAACGCCTGCGTGAGCTTGACGCCGATCTTTTTGTGGTGATAGCCTTCAGGATGCTCCCCGCAGCCGTCTGGCAGATGCCACGCCTCGGCACGTTCAACCTTCACGCCTCGCTGCTACCCCGCTACCGTGGTGCAGCGCCCATCAACTGGGCTATAATCAATGGTGACGACCGCACAGGAGTGACTACATTCTTCCTGCGTCAGGAGATCGACACCGGCGACATTATCGACCGTGAGGCAGTTGAAATCCTGCCCGACGACACTGTTGGCACACTTCATGACCGTCTCATGCATCTCGGAGCCAAACTGACTCTGCGCACCATCCGCGCCATCTGCGACGGAACACTGCGCACGCTTCCGCAAAGCGCCATCACTGATGAGCAGCCTACACCGGCACCGAAGATATTCAAGGACACATGCCGCATAGACTGGACAATGCCCCCGATGCGTATACACAACCTCGTGCGTGGACTATCACCATACCCGGCGGCATGGACAGAACTGCATGCCGGAGGCAGTGACCCTTTACAGCTCAAGATTTTCACTACCTGCATACTCCCGGACTCTGGTGATGCTCTTGAACCTGGCAGCATCATCACTGATGCCGGAGGCAATATGACTGTATCATGTGGCGACGGACATGGACGGCTGCAGATCATCGACGTACAGGCACAGGGTAAACGGCGCATGGGAGCACCGGAGTTCATCCGCGGTTTGCGTGCCGACTCGCCAAGATTGGTCTGAGACGCGCGTTTCATAGGATTTTCCTACCGGTTCGTTGAACACATTTGCACCGGCGGTGCAATCACGTTTACTTTGCGTGCATGAAACTTACACGCTCCCGACATTACGAGACACTGACCTATCTCGGGCTATGGCTTCTTGTCATAGCCCTGATGGCTGTCGGGTTCATGCGCCAGCGAAGCATGGAGAGCCTTGCCCCGCTCCCCGACCTGCGCATGCTCTGCCGCATAGCCCTGACTCTTCTTCCGCTGGCTGCGCTATTCTGCCTCCATAACTGGGTTCTGATACCACGACTGCTGTTCCGTAACCGGATCAGCGCTTATTTCTTATGCACCCTTCTGGCGCTCGCTGCCGTGTGGGGATATCAGTATGCACATTTCATCCATGAGGTTGCCGCACGCCCGGCACCCCGCTTCATGCCTCCGGCACCACACCACCCGATACCCCTGCCACTGTTTCTCGATTTCGTTTTCACACTCCTGATAATCGGAACCAACCTGATAATCGCCCTGCTGTTCCAACGGATAGACGACCGTCTTGAACGCGAGAGACTGATGAAAGCCGGTGCGGAATCGCGTCTGAGCTATCTAAAAGCACAGATTAATCCCCATTTCTACATGAACATGCTCAACAACATACACGGCATGATCGAGATAGACCCCGCGAAGGCACAGGAAATGGTGATCGACATGTCGCGGCTGATGCGATACATGCTATATGAGAGCGGGCAGACACGTATTCCGCTTGCATCCGAGATAGATTTCCTACAGAATTACCTGCGGCTGATGCGGCAGCGGTATCCGGAAGACAAAGTCGCGATAACCAGCCGGTTCCCGGATGCACACCAGACCGCCGGAGTACTCGTACCACCGCTTATTTTCCTTGTGTTCATTGAGAATGCATTCAAGCATGGCATCTCCTACCGAGAGGAGTCATTTGTCAGTGTGAGCATAAATATCAGTGAAAACACTGTTGAATTTCACTGCTTAAACAGCAATCATCCGGCACCAGCCAACCATACTCCCGGAATAGGTCTGAGCAATGTACGGCAGCGCCTCGATCTCATATATGGCGAAAACCACACGCTTGAGACAGAAATCACACCGGAAGCATATAATGTCAACCTCACGATACCTGTCTATGAAACTCCGCACCATAATAATTGACGACGAGCCGATAGCACTCGAAAAGCTCCGCAGCTATGTGGAAAAGACTCCATTCCTGCAACTTGCCGGAGCATACTCCAACGGAGTCGAGGCATTGGAGACCATGGCATTGGGGACTGAGGTCGACGTAATATTCACCGATATAAACATGCCTGACATAAACGGCATGGAGATGGTGAGCGCACTGACGCAACAGCCTCTGGTTGTATTCATCACTGCCTACTCCGACTATGCAGCCGAAAGCTACCGCTATTCAGCCGTCGACTACCTGCTGAAACCTTACAACTTCACAGATTTCCAGCGTGCTGCCGGAAAAGTGCTTGACCGCTACCGCATGATGCATTCCGAAGTAACCACGCATGATCAGGAGACATCGACAGGCACCGCACAGACGGTCAACGATTCTGGATCAATATTCATCAAGGTCGACCACCGGTATGTACGTGTAAATCTGACAGACATCCGATACATAAAGGGATATGGCGAATACCTGCAGATATTCACGACCTCGTCGCCGTCGCCACTGCTCACACTGAGCTCGTTCGCTACTATACTCGGCAGACTGTCAGGGGATTTCCTTCAGATACACCGGTCATATATCGTCAATATGAACCATGTGCTGCAGATCGAACGTGCAAGGATAGTTATGGACGCTGACACATATCTCCCTGTTGGCGACAGTTACAAGCCAAAACTGCAACAGTATCTTGCCACACGCTCGATAGGTGGCGCAGCAAGAAAAGAGTGAACCGTAAGGGATTCATTGAAGAATTGTGCCTGTTGGTTGAATACATTTCACAGCAGGCACTTATTATATATAAGTTTGCAGAAGAAATAACAGTTCTCCTACAAACTCATGAACAACCAACAAATAATCACCGCACTCCTGATAGCCTGCATGGCGCCTGTGGCGGGAGCCGAGACCTGGAGCTACGGCGACTGTGTCGACTATGCCCGCAGCCACAACATCTCGCTGCGCAAATCAATACTGAGCGAGGAAACATCGTCGATCAATCTTGAGGAAGCGAAAGCCCAGTGGCAACCGACACTCGACTTCGCTACCACACACGGTTACACAAACACACCATTTGCCGACGGAAACAAAAACAGCTACAGCAGCAATTACGGACTTAACGCCGGATGGACTGTCTGGAATGGCGGCGAGCGCGAGAACACCATAAAGCGCAACCGCCTGCAGACACAGATCGACCGCCTCAACACCGGTGACATCATGCGCACCATAGAGACTGACCTGCTGCAGGTATATTTCAACATCCTCTATGCCAAGGAATCAATCGGCATATATGAGGAGGCAGTCAAGCTGAGCGAGGCACAGGCTGAACGCGCACGCGGACTGATGGAAGCGGGACGCATATCGTCGGTAGACTATGCACAGCTTAACGCCCAGTACGAACAGGACCGCTACAATCTCGTCAATGCCCGCGGGACATACGACACCCGGCGGATGGAGCTTAAGAAACTTCTTGAACTCGGCATAGACACCGATATCGAGCTGCAGGATGTTGAGTGGACAGCCGAGCAAGTGCTCGCGCAGCTCCCCGACATGAACGAGAGTTACCGGCTTGCCACAGCCACCGACCTGCGCCTCCAGGGGCTGCAACTTGAGATCGACGGTTCGGATCTCGACATAGCTATCGCAAAGGCATCCGGTCGCCCGCGGCTTTCGCTCAATGCCGGTGTGGGAACAGGCTACGGCGCACCCGGCATCGGTTTCGGAACGGCTATGAAACAGAATCTCAACGAATCTATAGGACTAACACTCTCGGTACCGATTTTCAACAATAAGCAGACAAAATCAGCCGTAGCGAGAGCCAAGGTGCAGAAGCTCGACGCGCAACTCGATATCGACCAACGCCAGACAGAGCTCGCCCAGATTGTGGAGAACTGGTTCATAGACACCCGATCCTCACAGTCGCGTTACACAGCCGCTGCCGAGCAGCTCACATCCGCACAACTCTCCAATGAGCTCACGAATGAGAAATTCAGCCTCGGACTCGTCAATCCTGTCGAACTGATGACCGCCCACAACAATCTTGTAGAGGCACAGCACTCTCTGCTGCAAGCCAAGTATATGGCTATGCTCGGACAGAAAATGATTGAATTTTACCGCACATCAACGATCACATTACCCTGATTCATGAAAATATCCGTATTAACAACCGTAGCACTCGCAGGAATCATACTGCATTCCTGCGGCAAGCAGCCCGCGATACAACTCGAGACAGTAAAAGCCGAGAGGGGCGAACTTACAGAAACCGTCACCGCAACCGGTGAGGTTGAATCTGTGACGACAGTAGATGTCGGTACACAAGTGACCGGAATCATTGACAAACTATATGTCGACTTCAATTCCGAGGTGACAAAAGGTCAGCTCATAGCCGAGATCGAAAAAACACTTCTCCAGTCGGAACTGAACAGCGCTGAAGCCAATGTTGAGTCCGCACGTCTGACATACGAGTATAATCTTACAAACTACAACCGCGACAAGGCACTCCATGACAAGAAGCTCATCAGTGATTATGAATTCCAGACATCGGAGAAAGATCTGCAGGTATCGAAGACCGCTTACGACAAAGCTGTAGCCGACCGTGTGCGCGCAGCCAAAAACCTCAATTACGCGGAGATATACTCACCGATCGACGGCATCGTCATATCACGCGAGGTGGAAGTGGGTCAGACAGTCGTATCAAGCATGAACGTGGCAAACCTCTACACCATAGCCGATCTTGACAACATGCAGGTGATCGGCAATGTCGACGAAGCCGATATAGGACGCGTGAAAGTGGGTCAGGATGTTACATTCTCAGTCGACGCCTATCCCGACGACCTTTTCGAGGGAAAAGTGACGCAAGTGCGCCTTAACCCGACCACTGAGAGCAATGTCACCACCTACGAAGTAGTCGTGGCTGCCGCCAATCCGGAGCACAAACTCATACCTGGACTAACAGCCAATCTTACCATCTACGTGATACGCGAGCAGAATCTGCTGCTACTGCCCGCCCAGGCATTCAAATTCGAGCCTGAGAACGAGCCTGCCGATGAGAAACTCCCGCGTCCTACAGGCGAGGCTGACCGTAGCAAGCTCGGCAAGGACGAGCGCTATGTATGGGCGGTCGACGGTCAGTCGCTCGTACCTACGATCGTAAAAATCGGCGAGAGCAACGGAATCCGCACGCAGATCGTGAGCGGACTTACTGACGGCGCGACAGTTGCCGTAGGCTACTCTGCTGCCGCAGCAGCACCCGGAAACGGCGATGGTGCACAGCGCAGCCCGTTTGCCCCGCAGCCTCCGAAACGCAACAATAAGAAGTAAGTGCGATGGAAGGCAAAGAAATAATCCGTGTGGATAAACTGCGCCGCGAGTTTATGGTCGGCGGAGAGCGGGTCAAGGCTCTGCGTGGGGTCTCGTTCTCAATCGCCGAAGGTGAGTTTGTCACGATCATGGGTACGTCGGGATCCGGAAAATCAACACTCCTCAACATACTCGGATGCCTTGACACACCGACATCTGGCGAGTACATGCTCGACGGAGTGTTGGTACAGTCCATGAGCAAGAACCAGCGTGCCATCACGCGCAACCGCAAGATCGGGTTTGTGTTTCAGAACTACAACCTCCTGCCGAAAACCACATCTATTGAAAACGTAGAGCTGCCGCTGCTTTACAACTCAGCCGTCTCGGCACGCGAACGGCGCGAGAAAGCGGTCAAGGCACTTGAGGCTGTGGGGTTGCATGACCGGTTGTACCACAAGAGCAACCAGATGTCGGGCGGTCAGCAGCAGCGTGTGGCAATCGCACGCGCGCTCGTCAACGATCCAGTGATCATACTTGCCGACGAGGCTACCGGAAACCTCGACACACGCACCTCGTTCAGCATCCTCACGCTGTTTCAGGAGCTTCATAGCCGTGGAAGAACCATAATATTCGTAACACACAACCCGGAACTCGCCATGTACTCCTCACGCAACATCGTGCTCCGCGACGGCAAAGTGGTATCCGACACCGTAAATCCATCACCAGCCTCAGCACGCGAGGCGTTCGAGGCACTACCCACCGACAACGACTGACATGAAATTAGCCAATCTTTTCAAAATAGCCCTGAAAGCGCTCAACAACAATAAGCTGCGCTGCTTCCTGACAATGCTCGGCATAATAATAGGTGTCGCTTCGGTGATAACCATGCTTGCCATCGGACAGGGATCAAAAAACAGCATAAAGGCGCAGATATCCGAGATGGGATCAAACATGATTATGATCCACCCGGGCAACATGCAGCGTGGAGGCGTGCGTCAGAGCGCCGACGACATGCAGACCATAAAGATAGAGGATTACGAGGCGTTACAGAATCTGCCGGGTGTCGCCGCTATCTCACCGTCGGTAAATTCCGCCGGACAGTTCGTCAACGGCAACAACAACTACCCGTCGAGCATCTACGGAGTGACACCCGACTATCTAGATATCCGCAAACTGAAGATCAAGGACGGCACGATATTCACTGACCAGGATATAAAGTCGGCGGCAAAAGTCTGCATACTCGGAAAAACCGTGGTCGACAATCTCTTTACAAACGGCGAGGATCCTATCGGACGCGTTGTCCGCTTCGGTAAGATACCTATGACGGTAATCGGAGTGCTCGAATCGAAAGGTACAAACTCCATGGGTCAGGATCAGGACGACGTAGTGCTCGCTCCATACACCACTGTGATGAAGCGCATACTTGCAATCGACTACCTGCAGGGACTTTTTGCCAGTGCTGTCGACGAGGCACAGACCGAGGCGACGATCGACGGCATAACAGCCGTGCTGCGCGCAAATCACCGCCTGAAAGAGGATGCCGACAATGATTTCGAGATCCGTTCGCAACAGGAACTGAGCCAGATGATGAATTCCACCTCCGACATGATGACCGTGCTACTCGCCTGTATCGCCGGAATATCACTCCTTGTAGGCGGCATAGGCATCATGAACATAATGTATGTCTCGGTGACCGAACGCACCCGCGAGATCGGTCTGCGCATGTCGATCGGAGCAAGAGGAATCGACATACTCTCGCAATTCCTTATCGAAGCGGTGATAATCAGCGTCACCGGCGGAGTGATAGGAATCCTCGTCGGCGTCATAGCCTCCTGGCTCGTGACTGTTATAGCCAACTGGCCGGTCTACATACAGATCTACTCCGTAGTGCTCTCGTTTGCGGTCTGCACCGTCACCGGAATATTCTTCGGATGGTATCCCGCACAAAAGGCGTCCAACCTTGATCCTATTGAAGCTATACGATACGAATGATTACTATACGACCTTGTTGCCTGCTTAGCCCGGTATTTTTATATATGGGTTTGAAACCGGGCAGATGATAGTTCATCAAAATCCCTGTACCGTCGTACTCTTTCCTGCCAGAGCGGTGTGTCAAAATTTGTTTGGCACACCGCTGCTGTATCCTCTTTTTGTGTCCGGTGTACGTTTATGGGCATCAAAGTGTCCGAAAACGGACACTGACCAAAACCACAACATCCTGATATACAGCAATTGGCATTTTTGGCACGCTTTATGCAGATATATACAGCGAGCCGGAGTGGCATGTATCATCACATTTTTATTTCCGGCGATACATAAACCGTATAAACAAAAAGAGAAATAACAGACATACGTATGGACAGAGAGATACCAAAAGAAGTGCTGGCTGGCGAACGGCGCCGGCGTTTTATCAAATGGGGCATAGCCGCGGCTGCCGTAATAGCTGTGGTGATAGTGCTGCTATCCACAATGCGCAAAAGTGTCAATGCCGCCGACATCATCATCGCCTCAGCCGACAAAGGCACGATTGAGACATCGGTCAACGCATCCGGACGTGTTGTGCCCGCATTTGAAGAGATCATCAACTCACCGATCGCCACAAAGATCGTAGAGGTCTACCGCCGCGAGGGCGACAGTGTGAACCAGGGCACACCGCTGCTCCTGCTCGACCTGCAGTCGGCACAGACTGATGTCGACAATGCCCGCGACGAAGGACGACGCCTTGCCCTCGGCATGGAACAGACACGCCTCAACAACCACACATACCTGACCAACCTTGAGATGAATATAAAAGTCAAGGAGATGGATGTGAACCGCAAGCGCGTGGAGGTGGCTAACGAACGCCGTCTCGACAGCCTTGGATCAGGCACCGGCGACCGTGTGCGTGAGGCTGAGCTCGCCTACAATACCGGTAAGCTCGAACTCGAGCAGCTGCGCCAGCAGCTGGAGAACGAGCGTGGTGTCCGCGAGGCTGAGATGCAGATGAAAGCGCTCGAGCTCGACATATTCCAGAAATCATTCGCCGAGAAGCAGCGCATGCTCGATGACGCACGCATACTCTCCCCCCGTGCCGCAACCCTCACCTATGTTAATAATGAGATCGGTAAGCAGGTGTCGATGGGCGAGAAGGTAGCGGTGATCTCCGACCTCTCCCACTTCAAGGTCAACGCCGAGATCGCCGACAGCTACGGTGACCGCGTCGCCGTAGGATCACGCGCTGTGGTGCGCATCGGTCGTGTGAAGCTCGACGGACATGTAAGCAACGTCACCCCCCTGTCGAAGAACGGCGTCATAGCTTTCACCGTGATGCTCGACAATGACGACAACGACCGCCTCCGCTCCGGACTCAAGACCGACGTGTTCGTGATGTGCGACATCAAGGACGACGCAGTGCGCATCCCCAACGGATCATATTTCAAAGGTCCCGGCGAATACCAGATGTTTGTCCTCACATCCGATAATGAGCTTGAAAAGCGGCCCGTCACACTGGGCGACAGCAACTACGAATTCGTAGAGGTGGTGAAAGGACTCTCCACCGGCGACCGCGTCGTGATCAGCGACATGTCGAACTACACGAACTCCAACAAACTCAAAATAAACGAAAAGAAATAATCCACCGGACAGAACCAGAACCGGGATGATTTTCATACACAGAGCAACAACATACATAAAAATATAAAAACCATAAAACAATACTGAATCATGAGCATCATCACACTCAAAGAGATCAACAAAGTGTACCGTACAAACGAGATCGAGACTCTCGCGCTTGAAAACGTTAACCTCGAGATACAGAAAGGTGAATTCGTGTCGATCATGGGACCCTCCGGTTGCGGTAAGTCCACTCTGCTCAACATCATAGGTCTTCTCGATACCCCGACATCAGGTACAGTCGACATAAACGGAACTACCACCGGCAAGATGAAGGACAGCCAGCTCGCCGCATTCCGCAACGCCAACCTCGGTTTCGTGTTCCAGTCGTTCCACCTCATCCCCTCGCTCAACGTGATGGACAACGTCGAACTCCCCCTCATCTACCGTAGCGGAGTCAGCGAATCGGAGCGCAAACGCCTCGTGCGCGAAGTGCTTGAGCGCGTAGGACTCTCACACCGTCTGCGCCACATGCCCTCGCAGCTCTCCGGCGGTCAGTGCCAGCGTGTAGCCGTTGCACGTGCGATTGTCGGCAACCCCGAGATAATCCTTGCCGACGAGCCGACCGGTAACCTCGACTCAAAGATGGGTGCCGAAGTAATGGATCTCCTCCACCGCCTCAACAAGGAAGACGGACGCACCATCGTCATGGTGACGCACAATGAGGAACAGGCTAAGCAGACCGACCGAATCATACGTTTCTTCGACGGACGCCAGGTAGGCTGAACCAATTAAAACAAGAAAAATCTTGAATCACTGATTGATGAACAGGATTATATCAGAACTGAAATCCCAACCGCTGATCGGTGCGGTCACTATCATAGGTACTGCCTTGGCAGTATTCATGATAATGGTCGTGGTCATGCTCCAGAGCGTAAGCACCACACCCTTCGCTCCGGAAAGCAACCGTGACCGTCTGCTCTTCGGCGAGTTCGTACACCTGAAAGGAATTAACGATCAGGAGGGCAACGAGCAATCGATGTCGACCTCACTCCACTACATCAAGGAGCTTTACAGCGACCTGCCGGGAGTGGAGCGTATAAGCTACGCAATCATGGGCGACGACCGTACGGATGTCCAGGTACCTGGCTCACGCCCGTACAGTATCGACATACGCTACGTCGATGATGCATTCTTCGATATTTTCGACTTCCGTTTTGTATCCGGAAAGCCGTTCGACAATGCAGCTTCGGAAGCCGGACTGCCGGTGGCAGTGATAACCGAAAATATCGCACGCACCCTTTACGGCACATCGGATGCCACCGGACGTGAGATTTTCATAAGCCAGAAGCCATACACCGTAGCGGGTGTGGTGAAGGATGTATCCACACTTGCCTGGAATGCCTACTCACAGGTGTTCATACCATACATGAACACCGGACGCCAGAACCAGACCTACGGGCCACCCGAAGGCGGACCTTTCCAGGCTTACCTGCTGAGGGAATCCGGAGCCGATGTGGCGGATATAAAGGCTGAGATACAGCGACGTATCGAGGCATTGAGCACACTGAAGCGCGCCGATAACTTCGAGATCGTCTACCATGACCAGCCATTTACCATCGAGCAGAAACTGGAGCCCCACGGATCAAACACCACACCTGACCCGACGACTTCACGCCGCCAGCGGTATGGCATCTATCTGGTGCTGCTGATCATTCCTGCGATCAATCTCTCATCCATGACACAGAGCCGTCTGCGCCGGCGTGTCAGCGAGGTGGGCGTTCGCCGTGCATTCGGCTGCACCCGTTCGAGAGTCATACTCGACATTATCGGCGAGAACATGATAGTCACCCTGATCGGAGGCGTCATCGGACTGTTGCTGAGCGTGGTGTTCGCATGGATATACTGCTCTATGACAACCGCAACCTACGGATCACTCTCCACCGGCGCTATGCTTGATGCCTCAATGCTCATAAGCTGGTCGACCCTCGGCTTCGCCATACTGTTCTGTTTCTTTCTCAATATACTCAGCTCCGGAATCCCCGCATGGCGCGCGTCACGTCTCAATCCGGTGGAGGCTCTCGGAGGAATTAACCGTTAAGCAAGACAATGAAAAGAAAACTTACATCGCAGATATTCAACGAATGGCGGTCAAACCTCTGGCTCGCTGTCGAACTGATGATAGTCAGCGTTGTGCTGTGGTATGTGCTGGTCACCGTGGTGTCAACGTTGTCGTGCCTGACAGTATCGCCTGGATATGATGTCACAGGCGTCTATCAGGTTGGATTCAACGTGATAGCAGATGATTCACCAAGGTTCATTGCCGACCGCGGCGGTGAGGAAGAACTGAAAGAGGATTTCTACGCGTTATACAACCGTCTAAAGGAAGCCCCGGGAGCACAAGCTGTGGCAATGTCATTTTCCGCGATACCGTACACCTACAATTTCAGCGGAATGGGGGTAAGACTCGCCTATAAGGAGAAACTCGACTCCATCCATTGGACAATATACAACAACAAGCGTGTGTCGCCGTCCTACATGGAGGTCATGCAGATCCATGGCTACAACGGCGAGAGCCCGGCAGAACTTGCCGAACAGCTGCGTCAAGACAAGATGCTGATAACCTCCAATGTGTTCGAAAACGGAAATGGACTCAGCTACGACACTCCCGAACGCATGGCTGATGACTGGGCGTATCTTTACAACGGCAGCGATTCAGCGACATGTGAGATCGTGGTGGTAGTTCCGCAGAAGCGCAATGACTACGAACCTGCTAACAAGCCTACCATATTCTGGCGGTCGGTGGATGAGAACGGCGGATGTCATCCGGACTGGGTCAATGAGCTCACCGTACGCGTGGATCCTGAGAAAACACGCGAGTTCGAGGAGTGGATCGACAGCAAGATGGGCAACTATCTGACGATAAACAACGTCTATGCCAATGATCTCAAACCTATCGAATACCAACGGCAGATGGTACAGGCGCCCCAACGCGAGCTTGTCTACACACGTCTTGCCTGCGTCGGATTCCTGATGCTCAGCATATTCCTCGGGCTTCTCGGCACATTCTGGTTCCGCACGCAGCAACGCGTCGGAGAGATTGCCGTGCGCAAGGTCAACGGTGCTACAGATCTCGATATATTCCGGCGCCTGATGGGTGAGGGACTCACATTACTCGTGGCTGTGACTCCGGTTGCAATCCTGTGCGACTGGCTGCTGAAACACTTCGACCTGCTCATACTTACATTCACCGACTCATTCCCGACATGGCAGTTCGTGCTGTGTGCCGCCCTTGCTTTCGCACTGCTGGCACTCATGATTATCTGCGGCATCTGGTTCCCCGCAAGCCGTGCCATGAAGGTAAACCCCTCTCAAGCACTCGCCGACGAGTGACAAAACTTCCAAACAAACATCCATGAAACAGATAATATACGAACTGAAATCACAACCGGTGGTAAGCGGAGTGAGCATCATAGGCACCGCTCTCGCCATATTCCTGATAATGGTTGTGGTGATGCTCCAGCAGGTCAAGGTGGTGCCGTTCGCCCCCGAAAGCGCACGCGACCGCATGCTCCACTGGCGCGGCATGAGCATACATTACGTAGACGGCGATAACAACGAATCCAATGCATACTTAAGCTACGGTGCATTTGAATCACTGTTATTGCCGTTGAAGATCCCGGAAAATGTCACAGCATATTCCGCCGGGACAGAGGCGATGTCGGCAAATACTCCCAACGAGCGTATGTATCAATTTGATGTGCAGCAGACCGACCATCGATTCTTCGATGTATTCAACCTCCATTTCATCAACGGTGCCCCTTACACGGAAGCCGATTTTGAATCCGGACTGCCTAAAGCTGTCATCACCCGAAGCGTGGCACGCGATCTGTTCGGCACCACCGATGCCGCAGGACGTGAATTTCTGCTCAACACTGCTCCATACACCGTTGCCGGAGTGGTTGACGAGGTCTCCACACTTGCCGACCACGCTTACGGACAGATATGGATTCCGTTCACATCCACCGGTCTTCAGGAAAACACTTGGAACAGTGAGCTGGGCATGCTTAACGCCACAATCCTTGCCCGCTCCGCATCCGACTTCGATGCGATACGCGATGAGATCTCACGCGTAGGCGAGGCTCTCAACTCGCAGTTGCGCGAGAGCAAGAGAATGGAGATAATCTGGCGAAACCGTCCCTATACACAGGAGAAAGATGCCGTGGCACATTGGGTAAACATGGAACCTGATCTTGAGAAGAACCGCAAGGACCGCATGATCGTATTCCTGATACTTCTGATCGTGCCCGCCATCAACCTGAGCGCGATGACACAGAGCCGCATGCGCCGACGGATGGAGGAGATTGCCGTGCGCCGTGCATACGGAGCGTCGACCTGGCGCATAATCAGCTCGCTGCTCGGCGAGAATCTGGTGACGACACTCATAGCAGGTGCCGTAGGTCTTGCGCTTTGCATAGTATTCGCATTGTTGTGCGGTCCCATGCTGTTCTCGACCATGATGACTACATCGACCATTGCACCGAAAGTAGGCATGGACGTACTGCTCCATTGGTCGACATTCGCCTGGGCTATAGGCTTCTGTTTCGTGATCAACCTGCTCTGCAGCGGATTGCCCGCATGGCGCGCGTCGCGTCAGAGCATAGTCAACTCACTTTTCGGTTCCACACACTAATCCACATTACCCATGAATCGCAAACTTTTGAAACAGATGCTCAACGAGTGGCGCTCCAACCTCTGGGTTGTGATGGAATTCATCATCGTAAGCGTCGTGCTGTGGTACATAGTCGATTACTTCTATGCAACCGCATCAATCTACAACCGCGACCGCGGTTTCAACACTGACCATTGCTATCTTTTATCGCTATATGAGGTGACTGACAAGAGTCCGCTGTACGTTGAAGGACGCACAGATGATGACAAGATCGCCGATAAACTCGAGATCATGGAGCGGTTGCGCCGCCGTCCGGAAGTCGAAGCTGTCAGCTACTCAGCCTCATCCTACCACTACAACGGCAGCAATTCATACATCACTCTTCAGACCGACACCATCATCGCCAATGGATTACAGCGGTTAGCCACACCCGACTTTGTCAAGGTGTTCCGTTATGAGGGAATCGATGGAGAAACTCCCGATGAACTGGCTCGTCAGCTTGAAGAAGGAAAATTTCTATTCACTGACAATTTCTTCCGCAATGGCTCGAAGCTCGGCTCCGCAGGTCCGAGAATGTCGGAAATAGACAGAAACGATATCCATTTTCCAGACGACAGCACTCTCTTCACTGCCGGCACAGCTCTGAAACCGATGCGTTACGATGACTACTCCACCTGGGATGTAGCAGTACTGGTAGGTCCTGCAGTCGCCGGCAACGAAAGCCTACTGTTCATGAAAGAGCTATGTATCCGAGTGCGTCCAGACATGGACAAAGGCATTGTTGACCAGCTGATGGAGGAGGCGCAGTCGCAGTTCCATGTAGGCAACTATCTGCTCACCAACGTGCAATCGTTTGACGACATACGCCGCAACTACCACACATTCAACACCAGCCAGATCCGTAACTACGTGACCGGAATGTCGTTCCTGCTGCTCAACATATTCCTCGGACTGTTGGGTATCTTCTGGTTCCGCACCCAGCAGCGTGTGCGTGAGATTGCATTGCGCAAGGTCAACGGTGCCACCGACTCCTCTGTGTTCCGCCGTCTGGTCACAGAAGGCGTAATCCTCCTCTGCATCGCCACCGTGCCTGCACTGATTACGGATTACTTCCTCGCGACGCACGAGATCGCCACATGGGCTGACGGATACTTCGGATGGGGACGCCTGTTCATCTGCGCGGGCATTGCCTTCCTGCTCATGACTCTCATGGTGGTGCTCGGCATCTGGTTCCCCGCACGCCGCGCCATGAAAGTCAACGCCGCCGTAGCGCTCGCCAACGAATGACACTTAAACACAATTTCTGATGCTTTCATAAGCCATTACTCATTCTCCTCTCTTTTTCATTAACACAGATCATACCCCGAAATGCGATTAATTACTATCATTTGCCTCTTTGTTTCATTGACGGTGACGGCGCAGGACACACTGCGTCTCACCCTCGATGAGGCAATCATCCGCGCACGCTCACGCAGCGTCGACGCTGCTGTCGCACTCAACGAACTCCGCACGGCATACTGGGAATACCGTACATACCGCGCCGAATTGCTCCCCGAACTGACATTCAACGCCACCGTGCCTGCCTACCGCAAGCAGTACAGCGCATATATGGATTCCGAGGGATCATACACGTTCGTCAGAAACAATTATCTGCAGATGACCGGCGAACTCGCCATGACGCAGAACATCTGGCTAACGGGCGGATCACTCTCGCTCAACACCTCGCTCGATTTCTACAGGCAGCTCGACGGCGACAAGTACAACCGCTTCATGTCTATTCCTGTAGCACTGACACTCAATCAGCCCATATTCGGAGTTAACACCGTGAAATGGGACCGCAAGATCGAGCCTGTGCGCTATGCCGAGGCTAAGGCAAAGTTCCTGTCGGACACCGAGACCGTGGCGATGAATGCCATAGGATATTACTTCAATCTGCTCATGGCTAACGAGAATCTCGAGATCGCACAGCAGAACCTCGACAATGCCACGCGCCTTTACGAAGTGGCGAAGGAGAAGCGCGCAATGGGACAGATCAGCGAGAACGACCTGCTGCAGATGGAGCTGAACCTCCTCAATGCACGCTCGACATACACCGACTACCAGAGCAACCTGCGCAGCCACATGTTCACGCTCCGCTCGTTCCTCGATATCGACGAGGCTGTGGAGATCGTGCCCGACATTCCGTCGCACATACCGACGATCGACATAACATACGCCGACGCGCTCGACCGCGCGCTCGCCAACAATAAGTTTGCGAAAAACCTGCGCCGCCGTCAGCTTGAGGCTGACTATGAGGTCGCTAAGGCTAAAGGCAACCTCCGCCAGATCTCACTCTTCGCGCAGGTTGGCTACACCGGCACCGACCATACATTCGGATCAGCCTACAACAACCTGAAGGACAATCAGGTCGTCGAGATAGGATTCAGCATCCCGATTCTCGACTGGGGCAAGCGCAGAGGTAAAGTGAAAGTCGCCGAGAGCAACCGTCAGGTGGTTGAGAGCCGTCTGCGCCAGGAGACTATGAACTTCTCGCAGGATCTGTTTGTGCTCGTTGAGCGCTTCTGCAACCAGATGGAGCAGCTTGCCATAGCCGACAAGGCATCTGAAATCGCCCAGCGCCGATATGACACCAACGTGGAGACATATCTCATCGGAAGAATATCCACCCTCGACCTCAACGACTCGCAGGTGAAGAAGGATGAGAGCCGACAGACATACGTCAACGAACTCTACCAATACTGGTATTACTTCTACCAGCTACGCTCGCTCACACTTTGGGATTACGAACGCGGCACCGGCATCGACGCCGATATCGACAGGATAGTGAAAAACTGACCTCTAATATCATAAACCGATCATGAAACAGATTGTCTACGAACTGAAATCGCAGCCCGTGATAGCCGCCGTGACCATCATAGGCACCGCACTCGCCATATTCCTGATTATGGTTGTGGTGATGCTGCAACAGGTCAAGCTGATCTCCATAGCTCCCGAATCAGACCGCGACCGCATGCTGTACGTCTCCGGAGCCTTTTTCTCAAAAGGTCAGAGCTCCGGCAACTATGCGCTGTCAGCTGCCGTGGCAAAAGAGCTCGGGGAGGATCTTCCCGGAACGGAATCTGTCGCCATAATGGATAACTACATAAACTCATCGGTAGTATCGGCGGTAGGTCGCCCGGCTTTTGATGCGAATGTCCGGCAGACTGATGCAGGATTTTTCGACACCTACAATTTCCGCTTCATCGCCGGACATCCATATAACGAAGCCGATGTGAATTCACATCTCAATAAGGCTGTGATCTCCGAGAGCACTGCGCGCGAGGTAGCCGAATCGCCAGAGGCTGCGGTCGGCAAGGAGATCACGCTCGACGATGTCACGTACACCATCGTGGCTGTTGTGGCGGATGTCAGCCCGGTAACGGACAAGGTATTCGCCCAGATCTGGATTCCGCTCGCCGAAGAGGATCCTACCGATTTCTGGACCTCGGTTGGACTCGGTAAGAAGCAGCTTGCCATAAAGGCACGGTCGGCTGACGATTTCCAGAAAATCTATGACGAGGTGAGCCGCCGTGTGGATATCATAATCTCGCGTCATCCCGAAGATGAGGAGTTCTCCTTTAACATCGAGGGCGCGCCATATGCCCAGGAAGCCGAGACACTCCACTACAGCGGACGCCGTCCCGATCTGGCACACGACCGCAGCCAGCGGCTGATCGTCTACGCCATCCTGCTCCTGATTCCTGCCATCAATCTCAGCTCAATGACACGCAGCCGTCTGCGCCGCCGTGTAAGCGAGATCGGCGTACGCCGGGCATTCGGATGCACAAGGACAAAAGTGATGCTCGACATACTCATCGAAAACTTCTTCATCACACTCATAGGCAGCCTTATCGGACTTCTCGCATGCATAATCTTCGGATCGACACTTTTCGACGCTATCTATACCGGAGGATCATTCATGGTATTCAGCAATGTGACCGCAGTCGCCACCGTAGGTTTCTCATCGCTGCTCAACTGGTCCATGTTTGCCTACGCAGTACTGTTCTGCTTCATCCTCAACCTTCTCTCGACAGGTATTCCCGCATGGCGCGCTTCACGCGTCAATCCTGTTGAGGCTATACTGTCGTCCAACCGTTAAGTCCACCCAGCATCATGAAACGCAAACTTTTCCGACAGACCGTCAACGAATGGCATCCGAACCTCTGGCTTGCCATAGAACTGCTGATTGTAAGCATAATCGTATGGTACATCGCTGATTTCCTATATACCGCATGCGCCACACGCCTTCAGACAACCGGATTCAACACCGAGCATGTCTACCGCATGGAGTTCAAGCGCACAGGTCCATCAAGCCCACGCTATATCGCACCTGCCGAAGGTGAGGACGAGAATGAGATTGCCGCCACCGAGCTGAGGCGTCTCCTCGCAGCCATTCGTCAACGCCCGGAGGTGGTCGATGCGAGCCTGTCGTATCAGGCTGAACCATATTCTCAAAGCTATTATGGTACATCAATATGGTCTGAATATGACTCGCTTGAAGTAAACGTCTACCGACGCGCCATGACCCCCAACCATCCGTCGGTGGTGGGCTATGAATCAGCCCGTGCTGATATCAGCATTGAGCAGCTGCAGGATCTGCTCCGGGAGGGTAAATTGCTTCTTACTGAGTTCAAACCCGGATTCAACGGCTATGGCAACAGCCATGCCAACAGAGCCACAATTGGCGCAGAGGATCTGGTTGGCCGCAGCTTCCATTTCTGGGGTGATTCTATCAACAGCTACACTATCGGCGGATTGTTGAAGCCTATAAAACGCACAAGTATAGAATCCGGACTCCCGATAAGCGTATTCATCCCTATCGACGAATCCACCACCGACATACTCGAGGGTAAAACGATAAGCGTACGCGTCCGTCCGGAAGCCGACGTAGATTTCATTGCCAACTTCAAAGCCGACATTGAACGGCTCTACCGCTCGGGCAACACCTATATCTCTAATGTGAAGAGCTACGATACTGTCCGCATCGAGTCTGATCATGAGGGAATGGTCGAGATCCGCAAATTCATCGCATGCATGGTGTTCATGCTTGTCAGCGTGTTCCTCGGACTGCTCGGCACATTCTGGTTCCGCACACAGCAACGTGTCAGCGAGATTGCTGTCCGCAAGGTTAACGGTGCATCAAACGTTTCGGTTTTCCGCCGCCTCATATCCGAGGGACTTATAATTCTGGTCGCAGTCACCCCGTTGGCTGTGCTCGGCGACTGGCTCTTAACCCATTACGAGCTTAACGCCGATTACTACGGCTACTTTGAGATAGGCCGTTTCATCGCGACTGTAGCTGCCACATTCATCCTGCTGGCTATCATGATCATAGGCGGAATATGGTTCCCTGCAAACCGCGCCATGAAGGTTGATCCCGCGCGTGCGCTCGCTGATGAATAACCTTAGCAAGCAACTATCAACGACATTCGATGAAACAGATATTCAACGAACTAAAATCGCAGCCTGTCATAGCTACTGTCACCATTGCCGGCACTGCACTCGCCATATTCCTGATCATGATTGTGGTGATGATGCAGCAGGTCAAGACAGAATCATTCGGACAAGAGCCGAACCGCGACCGGATGCTTTACCTGGAAAACCTCCAGGTGAAAGGAACCGGTGAAAACGGATGGGCTATGGCATCGCGCCTGTCAAGCCACGCAATCTCACAGATATTTGACAATCTGGAGGGGGTGGAGCTATACACCACTTATGGAGGCATTGCCACGGTTCCGGTCGGCGTGAAGGGCACACCACAGTTGCGCACTTCATTACGCCAGACCGATCCAACCTACTGGCGCGTCTTCGCCCATAATTTCATCGCAGGGCACCCGTACGACTCCGTCATGTGCGCCAACGGCGATAAGAACGTGGTCATAACCCGTGGCATAGCCCGTCGTTACTGGACATCACCTGAACAAGCCGTAGGCAAGGAGCTCTGGGTAAACCGTACGCCATATACAGTGATCGGTGTGGTGGGCGATGTCAGCCCGCTCGCTACCGAAGCATTCGCGCAGATATGGACCCCATACAAACCCGACAAGCCCGACGACGGACCTAACGGGTTCACCGGAGGATATTGCGCCGCAGCCCTTGTAGACCGCTCCAGCACCAACAGTCAGGTGAAAGATGCTACCGATAGGCGTGTCGCTGAGATAAACACACGCCTCTCAAGCGCCGAGTTTGAGATAAACACCCTTTACCATCCGTTCGATCAGGAACAGATGGCTATTGATACCGAGTGGGGATCTGAGCCTGACGTGAAAGGTGAACGCAAACGGCGTTATATCCTCTACCTGATCCTGCTGATTATTCCGGCTGTCAACCTCGCCGGAATGACACAGAGCCGTCTGCGCCACCGCAAGGCTGAGATAGGCGTACGCAGGGCTTTCGGAGCGCCACGCGGCAGAATCATTAGATCGATTCTTACTGAAAACCTTGTCATAACGCTGATCGGAGGAATCCTTGGACTCGCGTTCAGCCTCGCGTTCGCCTACCTGTTCGCGCCACTGGTATTCGCCGACAGCAAGTCGATGTTTCAGTCAATGGAAACAGCACCGATTGCCGATATATCAGCCATGTTCCACTGGTCGACATTCATTCTGGCACTCATATTCTGCTTCATTCTGAATTTCCTGAGCGCAGGCATACCGGCTATACACGCATCACGCATCAACACTGTAAACGCTATTAACGGCAACGAACGATGAAACGAAAACTTTTCCGACAGATCTCCAACGAGTGGCGGTCAAACCTATGGCTTGGCGTAGAGCTGCTTATTGTCAGCGTAGTGCTTTGGTATGCCGTGGATTTCATCACTGTAGCGACCGCAAAGCGACTCGAGCCGCAAGGATTTGACACCACATCGACCATACACATGGATTTCACTTCTATACCTGAGGCAAGTCCGGAGTATGTTCAGCTTGATGACGGTCTTAACTATTGGCAGCACTGGGCAAAAGGGGTAAATACACTGCTCAGCCGTATCAGCAACCACCCGGATGTGATTGCGGCTGGATCAGCCACCGGAGGCGGACAACCGTTTGACGGATCTTGGTCAATAACCTCGATGGTCGAGGCATACCCTCAGCAGGGCGATACACTCCGCATAGGTGAAGCAAGAGGTGAGAATACTGACGACCGTCCGGATGATGTCAATTACCGGCTCTACAAGGTGGAGATGACTCCCGAAAACCTGAAAGTGTTCGACATACACGGTATTGATGGCGAGACACCTGAAGAACTCGGCGAGATATTACTCCGTGGCGAGATACTGATGTCAGAATCGGCTGTAGTGCGCTCCAACCGCACCCCTCGATCGCTCCGTGGCTGCGAGTTTTATGTCAACAACGACACCACACGCACAGTGCGCGTCGGGGCGGTGATACCGTATCTGAACTCAATGAGCCGCTTCAAGGGGGTGAGCAATTCTGCGAAATACATATCGCTGCTCGACAGCACCCGCTCAGGATACACACTCAACGTGCGTGTTCATCCCGGACGTGAGAAAGCATTTATAGATGATATCTACGAAAATGCCGACAAGCTCTACAAAGCCTACAACGTCACCTTCGATGAAATCAACACTTATGCCGACTTCGCTGACGATTATGAACGCGACGACCGGCTGCACCTCCGCAACTGGGGTGTGTGCATAGGCTTCCTGTTGCTCAGCATTTTCCTCGGGGTATTCGGCACATTCTGGTTCCGCACTCAGCAACGCGTCAGCGAGATTGCCATCCGCAAAACTTTCGGCGCACGCCGGCGGCACATATCATCCCGACTTATCGGCGAGGGACTCGGCATACTCCTGCTCGCCACCATACCAGCGGCGCTGATCGACACGGTACTTGCACACTATGAACTTAACACACACATGTATGGCGTATATCTGGCACCGGGACGTCTGCTGCTTGAGATCGCCATCACATTCCTGCTAATGGCTGTGATGATAGTGCTCGGTATCTGGATTCCGGCTCGTCGCGCCATGCGTACCGATCCGGCACGCGCTCTCGCGGCAGAGTGACCCAGCCATACACGATAAACAGAATACCGGCAGAAGCCATTGCTTATTTACAGCAAGGTAGTGATGATTTAGCACTCATACAATTAAAACGAGCATTAGATTATAATAGTAATTTTGTAGAATAAAAAACTATTCCAGACGATCTATGATACTCATTGCCGATGATGACGACAGCGTGCGCCTATCGCTATCACTGCTGCTCAAACGCGCCGGATATGATGTGAAAGCCGTATCGACCCCCGGTGAAGTGCTCGCCGAGGTCCGCCGCACACGTCTGAGCCTGATCATGCTCGACATGAATTTCACTCTCTCGGTAAGTGGAGAAGAGGGAATAGAACTGCTGCGCAAATGCAAGGTGTTCCAGCCGGATACTCCGGTGATACTCATCACGGCATGGGGCAGCATTCCTCTCGCTGTAGAGGGGATGCAGTCGGGAGCGTTCGACTTTATCACAAAGCCGTGGGACAATACCGATCTGCTGCGCCGCGTTGCCACAGCTACAAAACTGTCGCCCGACGATGCCAATGACCAGACCGACGACTTCGACCGTTCAGAAATTATAGGCAACTCCCCCGCTCTCGAATCGGTGTTGCAAAAAGTACGGCGTGTGGCACCGACCGACGCTTCCGTGCTAATACTCGGCGAGAACGGCACAGGCAAGGAACTTATCGCGCGTGCTCTGCATATCAACAGCCGCCGTCGCGCAGGCGAGTTTGTCGCTGTCAATCTCGGTGGTGTTCCCCGCTCGCTGTTCGAGAGCGAGATGTTCGGACACACAAAAGGCGCGTTCACAGGTGCTGTCGCCGCACGCAAAGGGCGCTTTGAGACTGCCGAGGGTGGCACTATCTTCCTTGATGAGATCGCCGACCTTGACCAGCCGTCGCAGGTGAAACTTCTGCGCGTGCTACAGGAACGCACATTCGAGCCGCTCGGCGAGAGCCGCCCGCGGAAAGCTGACGTCCGTGTGGTCTGCGCCACTAACGCACACCTTGAGGCTATGGTTGCCGACGGCACATTTCGTGAAGACCTTTATTACCGAATTAACCTGATAACTCTGCGTCTGCCACCACTGCGCGAACGGCGTGAGGACATACCACTCCTTGTCAATCATTTTGCCGATGCATACGCCACCCGCGAACGCACGCAACGCCCTACGATAAGCGCCGATGCAATGACATGGCTCGCATCACAACCATATCCCGGAAATATACGCGAACTCCGCAACCTGGTGGAGCGCGCTATTATTGTGGGAGGCTGCGAGCGACTGACTGCCAACGACTTTAAGGTTGTGGCGCCCGACAGCATACCGCTACCGGGAGCTGCACGCGCACTTGCTACCGACAGCGGGCTGACACTCGATGAACTGGAGCGGCGCGCCATCATAGGTGCAATCGACTCTTCAGGCGGAAACCTGAGCATGGCGGCATCGGCTCTCGGCATAACGCGACAGTCGCTTTACCGCCGCATGCAGAAATTCGGACTAAGCAACCCTTGACACATATGTCAGTCACATGAAAGCTATCAACGTTTTCCGTTATCTCGTGTTGTGCGTGCTGCTCCTTATCGCAGTGGTATGTTTTCCCGAACTCAATGGTTGGCTGCACACACTGCCCGCATGGATTATAGCTATAGTAATCTTGATACCTATCGCGATTCTCGCATGGCTGTTTTTCAGTCTTGTGCGCCCGTTCCACACCATATCTACCGGTATGGATCTGCTGCTGGCACAGGATTTCTCGAGCCGCCTTGCTCCGGTCGGACAAATTGATGCTGATCATCTTGTCAGGATGTTCAACAACATGATGGATCAGTTGAAAAGCGAGCGTATGAAGCTTCATGAGCAGAATCACTTTCTCCAGAAACTCATAGAGGCATCGCCGATAGGCATAGCTGTGCTCGACTTCGACGGGCGCATTGCAGATGTCAATCCGGCTATGCGGCATCTCCTCGCCGACATGACATCCGAAGAGCTTGCCGGAAAAACAATGGCTGACATACGCCACCGCTCCGAGCTCGCCCGCTGCCTCGCAAATCTGCCACAGGAGAGCACCCACACATTCCGTCTCAGTGATACTGATATAATCCGATGCTCACACTTGTCGTTCATGGAATCAGGATTCGCCCGGCCATACATATTCGCCGAACCGCTTACCAACGAAGTGATCGAGGCTGAGAAGACTGCATACGGCAAGGTGATCCGCATCATAGCCCACGAGGTGAACAACACACTCGCCGGGGTCAATTCCATACTCCAGACCATAAGGGATATAATGCAGCCGGATCCGACGACTTCCGATGTAGTTGCGACACTCGAAAGCTGCACAGACAGGTGCCACTCGCTGAGCAATTTCATCACCTCTTATGCCAATGTGGTGAAAATCCCCGCACCGTCTCTCAGGAAAGTCGACATAAACCATACCATTGTGGCGCTCCGACCGTTCCTTGAATCACTGATCACACAGAACATCACGCTCCGATGCTCGCTGCCCGACGAGCCGGTGGAGATAAGTGCCGATCCGGTGCTTATCGAGCAAGTGATCGTGAATGTATTCAAGAACGCGTTGGAAAGCATAGCGAACCGCCCGGATTCACATATTGATATAACTGTGACCGCTACAAAACATTCACGCACGCTGACCATATCCGACGACGGCCCCGGAATATCGCCTGACGCCGTAGGACATATCTTCTCGCCGTTCTTCTCCACAAAACCCGGAGGGCGCGGACTCGGGCTTATGTTTGTGGCTGAGATACTGAGACGCCATTCAGCCACATTCTCGCTTGCAACCGAGAGCAATTCACAGGATCTCACAGATAATGACACTCCCGGAGCACCCCGCCCGACCACAACATTCACCATACAATTCCCGCACAACTGAGCCTGCCGCAACCATCCACAGACAGGTAGTCGCAGCCGGCAAGTGCAGGAAAACTTCATGAAAACCCGCACCGGGCGTTGCACTCTCGCGCAAAATCACTACCTTTGCAGCCGATATGGACCAATTCTGGAAGCTACTGAGGCGCTACGTGCCCCCGTATAAGAAATATCTCGTGCTTAGCATGGTGAGCAATCTCCTCGCCGCTCTCCTGACCATATTCTCATTTGCCGTCATAATGCCCATTCTTGAGATGCTATTCGAGATCCGCGAGCGTGGATACGAATACATTCCTATGAGCGGCGTAAGCATCACGCATCTTGCCGATGTAGCTACCAACAATTTCTATTATGTCACCCAACTTGCGATTGACGCATGGGGATCATCGGCTACGCTCGCGTTGCTCGGAGCGCTCCTTGTGGTGATGACCGCTCTCAAGACCGGAGCTTCATATCTCGGATCATATTTCATAATACCGCTCCGTTCGGGCATAGTGCGCGATATCCGCAACACTCTATACGATAAAATAGTATCACTCCCGATAGGATTTTTCACCAACGAGCGTAAAGGCGACGTCCTTGCCCGCATGAGCGGCGATGTAGCCGAGGTGGAGAACTCCGTCATGGCATCGCTTGATATGATCTTCAAGAATCCCGTGATGATCATTGTCTGCCTTGCCATAATGATAGCGATAAGCTGGCAGCTGACACTGTTTGTGCTCGTACTGCTCCCCGTGGCGGGTACTTTCATGGGGCGCGTAGGCAAAAGCCTAAAGCGTACATCACTCGACCTCCAGAACCAATGGGGCGTGATACTCAGCAACATCGAGGAAACTATCGGAGGCTTACGGATAATCAAGGCATTCAATGCCGAATCAAAGGTTGAACGCCGTTTCCATGCCGAAACACAGCGCAATTTCGAGTTGTCAAACCGCGTGGCGCGCCGTCAGTCGCTCGCACACCCGATGAGTGAATTTCTCGGCACAGTCACCATAGCCATTGTGCTATGGTTCGGTGGATCTCTGATAATCACCGGACATTCCGGCATAGATGCCCCGATGTTCATCTACTACCTCGTGATTTTCTACAGCATCATAAATCCCGCAAAAGATCTGTCGAAAGCGATGTATGCCGTACAGAAAGGTCTTGCATCCATGCAACGTATCGACAAGATACTCGAAGCGGTCAACCCCATAGCCGATCCGGCAAATCCTACTCCACTCCCGGAACGTAAAGGCGGTGAGGTCAGCTATAAAGATGTCGCGTTCAGCTACGACGGCAAGCACCAGGTTGTGGAAGGAATCGACATAACGATACGCCCCGGAGAGACAGTGGCACTCGTCGGACAGAGTGGCAGCGGCAAGTCCACACTCGCCGATCTTCTGCCACGATTCTACGACATACAGCATGGCTCGATAACGGTCGACGGTATTGACATACGCGACCTGCGCGTACATGACCTGCGCTCGCTCATGGGCAATGTCAACCAAGACGCGATACTGTTCAACGACACATTTTTCAACAACATAGCGTTCGGAGTCCCCGATGCCACACTCGAGCAGGTGCAGGAAGCCGCCCGCATAGCCAACGCACACGAATTCATCATCGAATCCGAGCATGGCTATGACACATATATCGGCGACCGCGGCTGCCGGCTATCCGGCGGTCAGCGCCAGCGCATCAGCATCGCGCGTGCAATACTTAAGAACCCTCCGATACTTATACTCGACGAGGCTACTTCGGCACTCGACTCCGAGTCCGAACTGCTCGTACAGCAAGCTCTCGAGCGACTTATGCACAACCGCACGACACTCGTTATAGCCCACCGCTTGGCAACCATCCGCCATGCCACACAGATCTGCGTGCTGCACCGCGGACGCATAGTAGAGCGAGGCACACACGATGAACTGCTTAAACTCAACGGGTACTACTCACGTCTCGTGGATATGCAATCCGTCGAAAACTGATTCTCTCACATCAAAAAAAACGATAAAGCATAGATAAAGACAAAAATCCAACCCTACATAAAACTTACACAGACTCTCAGAACTTACAGTTTTATACAACAACTCTCAAAACCCCTCTCATCTCACCCTCACAACCTCTCCCCTCACCCACCGCTTTGGTAACAACCCTGAGCAAATAACTATACTGAAACAACAGAAAACAACCAGCGACAACTCTCAACCCCACGCCGCAAAAACATCATGGCAAAGCAAGCTATAACTACGCAAAACGCCTTTTGCGACTCGCAAAAGGTTAAAAAACGTCACCTTTTGGCAACATTTTGCCAAAACACTTGCTTTCCGCCAAATTATAATATACTTTTGTGCCGAATCACATACTGCACAAGCACTATGTTGATTCGAACTTAATGTAATCACATCCCTATATACACTTTACAACATGTTTTGATCGGACTTTGTCGTGAGACACGGTCCGATTTCTTTTCAACATACTTTTATCCGCTCCACCGCCCCCCTCTACGGCAAAACCCCACCGCCTCTTTACATGACGAATCCCCACATCTGAAGAATCCGATTGGAACGATTCTGTTTGAATGAATCAACTCGAAGAATTCGAAGAAATATCAAAAAAATCAGAAATGTGACCAAAGACTATTGCACCACTCAAAAAAAAGAGCTAACTTTGCCGACGCAAAAGGAGAGATGGCAGAGTGGTCGATTGCGGCGGTCTTGAAAACCGTTGAGGGGCACACCTCCGGGGGTTCGAATCCCTCCCTCTCCGCCAAAAAAAAAGATAATTC
>OFFM01000340.1_pt1 | contig 40908 bp, 25 predicted proteins | sample 1521401 | NCBI WGS metagenome assembly OFFM01 (sample SAMEA3504118, study PRJEB24116) | mouse gut metagenome | biome: mouse gut; feature: mouse-associated habitat; material: faeces | place: Denmark | collected 2011
TTAATTTTTTTTAAATTTTAATTTTTTCTTAAAACTTAAATAAATAAAAAGCTCATGACCCAGGAAGAGCTGCGCGGGGAGATTCTCCGACTTAAAAAAGAGAAAAACGCATTGATAATGGCCCATTATTATCAACGTGACGAAATACAGGAGATAGCCGATTTCATAGGCGATTCTCTTGCCCTTGCCAGGTATGCGGCCAAAACAGATGCGGATATAATAGTGATGTGTGGTGTGCACTTCATGGGAGAGACTGCTAAAATACTCTGTCCGGATAAAAAAGTGCTTGTGCCCGATATGGCTGCAGGATGCTCTCTGGCCGACAGCTGCGAGCCTGAAGAGTTCCGCAAGTTTGTGGAGGCTCATCCCGGTTACACAGTGATCAGCTATGTCAATACCTCGGCTGCTGTAAAAGCCCATACGGATATTGTGGTGACCTCAGGCAATGCCCGTAAGATTGTGGAATCACTCCCTGCGGATGAGAAGATAATATTCGGTCCGGATAAGAATCTTGGCGGATATATAAATGCTGTAAGCGGACGAGAGATGGTTCTTTGGCCGGGCGCATGCCATGTGCATGACCGTTTCTCCATAGAGAAGATTATGGAAATGAAGAAGGAGCATCCGCAAGCCAAGATACTTGTGCATCCGGAATGTCGCCGTCCTTTGCAGCTGATAGCCGACAAAGTAGGCTCGACTGCGGCTTTGCTTGAATTCGCAGAGAAGGATGAGGCTCCCGAATATATAGTTGTTACGGAAAGCGGCATACTCTTCGAGATGCGCCGCAAGTGTCCTTCTAAAGTTTTCCTCCCTGCTCCTGCGGAGGATTCGGAATGCCAGTGCAATGAATGTGACTATATGAAGCTCAATACTCTTGAAAAAGTGTATAGATGTCTGCGCGATGAGAAACCGGAGATATTTGTAGATCCGGAAATTGCTGCCAAGGCAATTCTTCCCATAGAGCGCATGCTTGAGCTGAGTTAAAAATAAACTAATAACTCATACTTATCACCTAAACTGCGTGGATAGAAAGAAGAAGAGCATAGTGGAGCTTACAAATTGTTCGGTGGCGGAATACAAGGGTATTGATAAGCTGCCGATAAAGGTTGTAACTGACAATGTACGCTCCATGTATAACATAGGATCCATATTCCGCACCTCCGATGCCTTTCTTGTGGATGAGATCATCTTGGGGGGAATATCCGGATGTCCTCCTCATCCTGAGATAACCAAGACTGCATTAGGAGCGGAGGAGACTGTGGAATGGCGTCATGTTGAGGATGCGGTTGCTGCTGTTAAGGACCTTAAAGAACAGGGGTGGATAATATGTTCGCTTGAACAGACACATAACAGCACACCCCTCGGAGACTTTCGTCCGCAGAGGGATGCACGATATGTGTTGATAGTTGGAAACGAAGTTGAGGGAGTGGATCAACGTCTGGTGGATATGAGCGATGTGGTTCTTGAGATTCCCCAGCACGGTGTAAAACATTCGTTAAATGTATCATCGAGTGCTTCTATTGCTCTATGGCATCTTTTCTCCAACATATGACAGCAGGTAAAAAATCCGCTTTTAATAAAAAATGCTCCAATTAGAATTGGAGCATTTTTCTATAGGTGGTATTGTATTTGTCAGTCTTCTATCTCGAAGTCATCACCGAAAAGATCTTCTTCTACTTCGTTTTCCGATTCTTCGTATTCCTCACCTTCCTCTTCATTTTCTTCCTCAACGTCGGTGCGGGTTGTTTCCTTACCCGGGAGGAAAGGATTCTTGGTTTTTGCGCTTTTCTTTTTGCTGCTCTTGGCCGCATTCATTGCCTCATAGATTTTCTTGGTGAGTTCAGCGGCAAGCTGCTCATTCTCTTCTATGACGTTTTTGACAGCATCTCGGCCCTGACCAAGTTTGGATCCCTCATAGGAGAACCAGGCTCCCGATTTCTTGACAACGCCATATTCCACAGCGAGGTCGATGATTTCTCCGGCACGTGAAATTCCTTTGCCAAACATCATGTCGAATTCGCATTTCATGAATGGAGGCGCCACTTTGTTCTTCACAACTTTCACCTTTGTAAGACGTCCGATTGTCTCCTCACCATCCTTTATGTAAGATGAGGGACGGATGTCTATACGCACGGATGCGTAGAATTTAAGTGCGTTACCACCTGTGGTTGTCTCCGGATTTCCGAAAGATACACCTATCTTTTCACGCATCTGGTTGATAAATATGCAGCATGTGCGTGTACGTGAAATTGTGCCGGTGAGTTTACGCATGGCTTGTGACATAAGGCGCGCATGGAGACCCACATTCTTGTCGCCCATTTCACCCTCTATCTCAGCTTTAGGAGTCAATGCAGCCACAGAGTCAACCACGAGCACGTCGATGGCTCCTGAATTGATAAGCTGTTCGGCTATATCAAGAGCCTGCTCACCGTTGTCAGGCTGTGCTATCCAGAGATTGTTGACATCCACTCCGAGTTTCTCAGCATAGAAACGGTCGAAAGCATGCTCTGCGTCGATGATTGCGCATATGCCGCCCTGTTTCTGGGCCTCTGCTATCACGTGGATGGCAAGGGTTGTCTTACCGGACGACTCAGGACCGTAGATTTCGGTGATTCTACCGCGTGGTAGACCACCCACTCCGAGAGCATAGTCAAGACCTATGGAACCGGTGGGTATTGTTTCCACATCCTGCACAGCGTCATCTCCAAGACGCATCACAGTTCCGGATCCAAAATCTTTTTCCAGATGTGCCATTGTGACATCGAGAGCCTTGAGCTTCTCTTTCATGTCGCTTATCTTTCCGGCCGCCATGGCCTTGGGAGCTTTCTTCTTTGCCATATATAGAATATTATATTGTTTTCTTAAGGGAATTAATATGATTTTTTACTGGTGCAAATTTACAACAATAATGTTCATATTCCTAATATCCAGCTTATTTTTATGTTTAAAGATTCTTAACCGACTGCCACGTTGTTGCACTCTAAGTTTTGTCGGATGTGATAGATTGCCTTATATGGCAGTCCAACCTCCGTCGGCTGCTATAATCTGCCCTGTTATATATTTAGCTCCATCGGAAACGAGGAAAAGACATAGGGGTGCTATATCATCGGGATTTCCCATCCTTTTCATCGGGCAGCGGTGTTCATAATTGCGAACGAATTCCTCGCGTTGATGATCCCATATTCCACCGGGACATACGCAATTGACGCGCACGTTATGTTTACCGAGCCATGAAGCGAGATAACGGGTGAAATTGATTATTCCGCCTTTCACCGCGCAGTATTCCACAGGTGAGCTGCCGTTATAATCTTCATAGATGGTGAAATCATTTCCCACTATACCATATATTGAGCCGAAATTAACTATCGAGCCGCTTTTCTGATGCTCCATTACCAAAGCTACCTGCTGGTCAAGATAAAATACAGGATTAAGCTGCATCCTTACGTTTTCCTCCCAATGGCGGAATGGAGTATCTTCGAATTTATATTTACCCCAGTCTTTGGTGCGGGGATATGCACAGTTGATAAGGCCGTCTATCCTCCCGAATCTGTCAACGGCAAACTTTACAAGAGCATCTATGGATTCATTGGATGTAAGGTCAAGGGGAAATTCATAATGATTATCCGCAGTCTTATCATTGCTGCATGATATGTCGGCATCTATTACAGTGGCACCATGACGAATAAGGTCTGCCACCACCTCGCGCCCGATAAGCCCTTTGCCACCGGCGACTATGACTATTTTATTTTCAAGATTCATTTTCCTTCGAATTCGTTTAAGATGATATTTGTCTCTACTATTTCGGGACGTGTAGCGGAAGGAGAGGCAGGAAGCCATACAGACATCTGTCCTTGTCCGCGATGTGCCCATGAGTAGTAGGGAATCATGGTAAGCTCTTTGTCCTTTATTTCGAAATTTCCTTCAGCATTGTGGTCGATGAGCTGTACTTTCCCTTTAAGTTCCTTTATTCCACCCATTTTTTCGGATGAGGTTACCGTGAATATTGTTTTAGGATTGAGCAGTATTTTCTGTATATCGAAATTATTGTCGGGCCATTCCGCGCAATATACAATGGGACCGCGTTCCACAGCCACTCGTCCGCGGTCTGCCTTGACTTTCTTGTCAGCGGCAACAATACGCGGTGTCATATCGAAATTCAATTCGATACGGTCTCCCTTTTTCCATTTGCGATCAATAGAGAGATACCCTTTGTCGAGTTTTGCTTCAACTGGTTTTCCATTGATTTTGACAGTGTAACCAGTTTTTATGTTATCCACGTATGAATACAGATTTCCTGGCACAGGAAGATTGCGCGCCCAACCGGGAATTCGTAATTTCAAGGCGAATTCTCCTGCTTTGTTCTCATCGATGGTAATGGCAGCGTTTCCATTCCATGTATAGTCTCCGCTTTGGGTGAGTGACAACTTCTTACCTTTGACATCGAGTTTGGCCTGGTTGCCCATATAGAGATTTACGTAAACATCATTCCCTTTTACAGCATATATATACCCCGGAATGGACGGTATGAAACGGCAGAGGTTTGAAGGACAGCACGCACATCCGAACCAAGGTTTACGCTCATATCCCCCTTCACTTGCCAAGGGATTAGGATAGAAAAAGCTGCCGCCATCAACAGACATGCCAGCTATAAGACCGTTATATAGCGTGCGTTCCAGCACATCATAATATTTGGAATCCCCGTGCAGAAGGAAAAGACGATGGTTTACGTATACATTACCGATTGCGGCGCAGGTCTCATTGTAAGCCTCAAGATTTGGCAGCTCATAATTATTGCCAAACGCTTCACCCGCATGGCGTGCTCCTATACCTCCTGTTATGTAATATTTCTTATTCACTATATTATCCCATATGCTGTCGATGGCGGAGATATATGCTGTGTCGCCCGTCAGAGCAGCGATGTCGGCCATTCCGGCATACATATATGTGGCTCTTACGGCATGACCGACAGCCTCTTTCTGCTCGGTGACAGGCTTATGGCTCTGATTATACTCGCTGCGGTGGGAAGTGCGTCCACGCATGTCAAGAAAATATTTTGCCTGATCAAGATATTTGCTGTCTCCTGTGACGAGATAAAGGCGGGCAAGAGCCATCTCGGCAATCTGATGTCCCGGAATTTTGGCAATCTGCCCGGGATTGTTACCTATCTCACGGCATATGCAATCGGCATATTTTTTTGCTATGTCGAGGAAATTACTTTTTCCTGTAGCCTGATAATGCGCAACGGCTCCATCCACCATATGCCCGAGATTATAGAATTCATGGCTAAGATCCTCCACCTTTTCCCATCTTTTGCCGGGCTGCATCCAGGGGTGAGGATGTTCCGGATTCATGGTGAAAGATGTATTGAGATAACCGTCCGGTTCCTGAGCGGCAGCCACAATCACAAGCACACTGTCGATATATGCCTCCATCTTAGGATCCGGATATGTCTGCATAAGATAGCTGGCACCCTCAATTGTCTTATATACATCCGTATCGTCAAACGGGAAACCCTCAACCTTGTAACTTTTATCAGGTCGGGTAACCTTAATAAAATTCTCATAACGTCCTGTCTCCTCACATTTGCTGAAAGCAAGGGGCACGGTCACATTTCGAGCAGCCTCAAGACGCTTTCCCCAGAAATTGTCATTAATTTTTACAGAAGTAAAATTCACCGGATCTATAGGGTATCCATGAGACGGAGCTTTAGCATAGCTTCCACTTACTGCGAAAGCAGTGGCTAATCCCAATATTAAGGTTCTTATTCTCATTAAAATCAGATTGTTAAAATACAAGAAGAACAAAGCAATACCATCTGTGTGGTATCTCTAACAAAAATACAAAAAAAATGTAATTTACCCAAACATAAGAAGTATTGAAAGATTCTGATAAAAAAAGGCTGATTCCTACATCATCAGTGGAACCAGCCTTTTCAGATTGTCAGAGTGGATAATTATCAGCGGCGTGTAGGGGAGAGGAGCACGCGTCGTCCGTCAGAGAGAATGTAGATTCCTGCATCGAGTCCATCAAATGCATTGGAAACTGACACGTTGTTGCGTACAAGAATGCCAGTGGATGTATAGACATCAATCGTGGCTTCTTCCGCAATGATACCATTGATGCCGGTCTCACCTCCGTTATCCGGTTCCTCTACATATACTATTGGATGCCACACTTGTGTAGATTGCTCTGTGGATATATAGGCATGATTAGCTGGTACTTGTGTCTCGGAATTCACACTTCCAAAATAGGAAGAGCTGTCATCATGATTCATCACATGACCTGCTGAGATGGTTGTGCCTGATAGTGTTCCCGTCAGCAAACCATGTGTATAGGAATCCTCTTCATTCTCGGGGACGCCTGTGAAGGTATATACTGTGGCATTTTTTGGAGAAGCATTGCGAGTAATGATTTCTCCGGTTGATATGCGTTTTACCATATAAGGTTTGTTAGCCTCTATTGATGATTCACGATCGAGTACCAGAACATGGTATTCATCCGACATTAAATCAGGATCTGTGGATGAAGCTGTGTAGACTTCGAGATCCTCCGGCACATCGGCAGCGAAAGGCAATATAAGAGTATCATAGACTTTACCCTCCATTGTCCATTCGATGCTTTGCTCCGGTTTACTAATATATGTAAGGCGGAAATTATCTGCTTTATACCATCTTCCTCCATCTGTGGCCCAATAAGTACCTATATTTGTTCCTCCAATTGCTCCGATTGTCACATCTTGAGGCTCATTAAGAGTGAATGTCAATTCAATATTATGAAATTCAGTTTTATCAGATGTAATTTGAATAAGATTGCGATTTGAATTAGCTGTGATCCATACCCTGTTGTTTTGGTCAGATGTCACCAATGCTTCAAGTTTGTATATTCCGGCAGGTAAATTGGGTAATACCTGAGTTATAGGACTTCCAAATTCATCACCGTTCCAGGCATTAAACAAATAATCACCATCACAATTATTTACGGCATATGTCTGGTTGGAATTGGATTTGACACCGGTATCTCCTCCGGGAGTTGTTACAGTCCATCCGAAAGTATTTCCCCATTCAAAAGAATTATTTATTATCGCAGGTGTATAATCGGCATCTGCGAAATCTTGAGAATATACATGTTTTCGCATAAGATTGTATATCTCGTTGGCTTCTTTGGTGGCATCACCTTCGAGAGTGCGATTTTCAATTATAGCCTCGTATAGTGCCATTTCCTCATTCCATCCTTTTCGGTATTGCTCAGGAATCATATTAACGCGGGCAGTTGCCAAATCAATGGCTTTTCTTAGGAAATCATAGAAACTATCCATTACCGGTGCTCCGAGGTATGTAAGACGGAAACAATCAGCCTTATACCACCATCCTCCATATTCATCATAAGAGCCATCTTCTAAAGCACCTACTATACCTATTATGGCATCTCCTTCTTCCGCCATGTCAAATTCAAAAGATATGTCGGAAAATGTAGTTTTGTCTATATTTACCTGCATGGCATCGCTTATAGAATTACCAGCAAGAAGATAGACATATCTCGGATCCTGCGTATCTCCTGTCACAGCCAGTGCCTCCAGTCGGTAATGACCTGCAGGCAAAGCTGGAATTTTCTGTGTTATAGGAGTTCCTTTTGACCATGTGTTGAAGAGATAGTCACCATCGCAATTGGTTACTGTATATACAGGATTTGAATTTTCCCAGACTTTAGTATCATTGGAACTTATTATTTCCCATCCGAATGTTGTGCCTAATTCAAAACTGTTGTTGGCTATCATACCTGTGAAATCAGCGCCTGCTGTTAGATTTTGAGCAGTACGTGCCCGCATCAGTGTGTATACTTCAGATGCTTCTGATGTCCCGTCCCCAATTATATTCTTGGTTTCTATTATGCGGCGGTATTGGGTAATGTCATCTTCCCAACCTTCTTTAAGGTTATCAGGAAGTAAGTTTACTTTTGCGGTAGCTTCATCAACAACTTTTTCAAGCAATGAGCATGCTTCTGCAGGATCTGGACCGTAATAGATAAGTTCAAAGTCATCAAGCAATATTGCAGTAGAGCTTCCGTGAGCTGGAGCTGATGCTTCAATCTTAAGTGTCCCGTCTGTAATTGTCAAATCAACTGAGCAATTATATGTATCATTGACAATGTCTTTTCCTACTTCATTAAGTCTCCAGTCAGTTTCATATTTTTTGTTGAAAACACTACCTGATTCCTTTACCGTGGGAGGAAGACCGGATTTTATTTGATTTTTTACATCAATGCCATTGACACTCATTGTTTCATCATCGATATTCATGGCATATGCTTTCCAATTAAGTTTATATATGCCATTAGGTAAATCATTCTGTTCTTTTGTAAGAGACCAAGTCTGATCTTTACCTGTAACACCCTTTAATGAATACATATGGATCAATCTGATATGACCATCTTCACCGGCAGATGCTATATCACACTTTGCGCTTTTTGATGTGGAAAATATCCATGTATTATTTTCCAAATCATTTCCAAAAAAACGGCCTCCTGATAATTTGTAGGATATGTCAACAGGATTAAGTTGTGATGCATTCGATATTTGTTCTTTGTATAATTTTTCAATGTCTATGAGTTCCCATTGCTGGCTTAAGTCATCTTTATCAACATCTACTTCTAAAATATTGTGGGTTGTACCATCATCTTTGAATTTTTCTTCTACATCTCCAATGCCAACTGCCTTGATCTCATTATTATCGTTGGTATATGAAAAAATGAATTTATTACCTTCCACATGGACGGGAGTGAATTGTATATGCTGCATAATATCAGTATTATCAACATAATAATTCTTACCAAAGCCTCCATTGGAATTCAAGGTTGTGGTTAGGGTGTAAGTGTTATCTTCCTTATTGAAAACAGGTGTTATTTTTATTCCATATTTATTTAGAGTGGCATGTGTACCATACCATTCACCAGCGGATAGATATGTTCCGGTTGATACATTACGCATGAAATATTGTTTTCCGTCTTCCCATATGTTTTCAGCCATTGTCTCATTCTCAGAAAACAATTCATCATCAAGAATGAACTGGTCTATGTAATCGAAATTGTTAAGCATAATGGTCGGAATAAGTTCCACTCCCATTGTATTGTAGGAATCATATTTATCAGTAAGCACCCAATCGGAGAATACTATTCCTGTCGGACCTTTTACATCCGAATTCTTGATTAAATCTGTGAAATGAGGATTAGTATATGTAGCATTTTTCAAATATCCTGTACGTCCAGATCCATTTTCACCTGAAGTAAAACACATTACCCACAACGGCTTATACGAACCGTTTTTCTTTGCTTCATTGGGGCGGATCTGAGTTCTGGAGTATGCATTTATATTTGTAAGGGAATTGAGTTCAATTTCGAGAAGGGCATCTGTTTCAGGATTGGATACGTCTGTGGCTGTTATCTGTCCCTTTACAGTAGGGTCAGATGCATTTACAACAGATGTGCGGCTGTTTTCTGTCCAGTTCTCGGAATCGGATGGCCACCCGCTAAGGTTTCCTGCTTTGGCAATATGTGCGAAATCAATGCGGTCGCGGCGAAATACAACCATTTTTCCACGTATATCTTTTACTTTAAGGTATGGGCTATAATCTACTATATAATTGCTGAATTTACCTTTGTTGAAAAATTCATCCATCAACTCGTTATACTTAGCTTTGTCCTCGGCACTATCATACGCGTACATTGGTGCTCCGCTTGAATATACATTGCCGCGGAACAGATGGATTATAAAGAATTCTCCAGGGTGGGCGTCCAAAAAGTCAGTCAGTTTAGTGAAGGCTTCCTCCATAGTTATCTTAGTAGGGGAAATGCCATGATTGCAGTTTAGATAGCGGTTGTTCCCGCTGCCCATCATGCCGGGACGGAAGTCAAAGGCTCGTATGCCTCCTGCAAGTTGTTCATCAAGAGTGGCTGATTGAGTTTGCGATTGGGAGGCATGCATGGAAGCAGAAATTATACCGGTTCCTGAAAAACCGTGTCCCGTGGTGGTGTCATGAGTGCCGGGAATAGAGACGTGAGCTACGAATACATCATCCGGAAGATAACTCATCCAGTTTAGTATATCGTTTTGTGCTGCTGTTTTAGAGGCCGCAGCATCGTAAACAGCGATGCTGCGTGTTTTCTTCTGCGCGGCGATAGGTAAAGCCAGCAGAAGACTTAGAAAAAAGATTAACTTTTTCATGAAATTTTGGTATTGATATTAAGTTGGTTACAAATCAAATCGTCAAGTTGAGAGGGTAGGAGAGATATATGCATGAAGTTATGCGCATCTGCATTAAATTGCTGATACGTCACAAACCCTTATATGAAAGGTAGATTATTGAGTAATATTTTTCGGGGGGGTAATGCGCTGATATTTAATTATATACAAATATCGTATATAATCTGTGCAGGACATGGCTTTCATAATACCAGACAATGTGACTTTTGAGTTGGTTTAGTTAGGTTAACATCAGTCTTCCGGAGATTTTTGTCGCTTTATAAAAAAGTTGGTAGGCTGATCAGCGGAAGTGGATAGCAAAATAAGTGTAATTTTTACAATTATCCAAATTTTTAATAGAAAAAGCAATAAAAAACGTCGGGTGGCTGCGCATCACGCGTGGCCACCCGCCTAACTTTACTGTTAATGAAAATTCGTATATCTTTATGCATTCCTATGGAATGCTGTTTTATCAATATCCCGGTTTCTTGAGGAGCTTGAACATATTCTTTTTGTATGCCTCTACACCAGGCTGGTTGAACGGATTGACTCCAAGCATGTAACCGCTGATGCCGCAAGCTTTCTCGAAGAAATAGATAAGCTGTCCGAGTGAGTGCTCGTCGATAGCGGGGAGTGTGATATGGATGTTGGGAACACCACCTTCAACATGAGCCATCTTTGTTCCGAGCTCTGCCATCTTATTGACTTCATCGATGCGTTTGCCGGCGAGGTAGTTGATGCCGTCAAGATTTGCCCCATCCATGGGAACACGATGATCTATAGCAGGCTTAGCTACAGAGATCACTGTCTCGAAGATTGTGCGTTCGCCATCCTGAATCCACTGTCCCATTGAGTGAAGGTCTGTTGTGAAATCAACAGATGCCGGGAAGATGCCCTTGCCGTCCTTACCCTCGCTCTCTCCATAGAGCTGTTTCCACCATTCTGAAACATAATGGAGCTTGGGATCAAAGTTTACAAGAATCTCAATCTTCTTTCCGCTCTGATACAATGCGTTGCGAAGGCGTGCATATGTCTGGGCTATATTTGTATCAGCGGGATGCAGTGTGGATTTCTCCATCTCGGCTGCTCCGGCAAGAAGTTTCTTGATGTCATGACCTGCAACTGCGATTGGAAGCAGACCAACGGGTGTGAGAACGGAGAAGCGTCCGCCTACGTTATCCGGAATTACGTAAGTTTCATAACCCTCTTCGTCAGCCATCTGGCGGAGAGCGCCGCGTGCACCATCGGTAACTGCAACGATAAGATTTTTAGCCTCATCCTTACCAACCTGGTTCACAAGCTGATCCTTGAGAAGACGGAAAGCGATGGCAGGTTCTGTTGTTGTGCCTGACTTTGAGATTACGATAATACCGAATTTCTTGTCTTTAAGGAGGTTTGAAAGCTCAGCGAGATATTCCTCGCCAATGTTCTGACCAGCATAGACAACTTTCGGTTCTTTGGGTTTGGGAGCGTAGAAATCTGCGAATGAATCCTGAAGGGCGAAGTTAACGGCCTTTGCGCCAAGATAGCTTCCACCGATGCCGACGCAAACCACATAGTCGCAATTCTCGCGGAGACGGGCTGCTGTAGCCTCGATGCGCTCAACGAGTTCTGCGGGAGTTGAGGAGGGGAGGTCGAGCCATCCGAGGAAGTCATTTCCGGCACCGGAGCCCTCTTCGAGGGTTGTCAGCGCCTTGATGCTTTCATCCTTTAGATTCTCATATTGTTTGTCTGCAAAATAAACTGCATCTTGAATGTTAAGCTCAATTGTTTTCATAATTTCTATCTGATTATTATTACTCTTTAATGGCAGTTTGACTGATGTCGCTGTGATGTCTGCCGCAGCTGCAAAAGCTGCGGTCAACATCATGGCTTTCAAATAACCAACACCGGAAAACTTCAAATTCCAAATGCTTTTAACGTTATTTAGAGTCTTCTTTGTTTTCTTCATTGTTTTCCTCATTCTCGGCTTTAGCAACCTTCTGAGGTCGCATCTGCGGGAATAGGAGCACCTCTTGTATGGTAGTCTGTCCGGTAAGGAGCATGGCGAGACGGTCCATACCGATACCCATACCTGATGTGGGCGGCATACCATATTCGAGGGCGCGTATGAAGTCGGCGTCGATAATCATCGCCTCATCATCACCCTTGTCGGCAAGTCGCATCTGCTCCACAAATCGCTCATACTGATCGATAGGATCGTTAAGCTCTGAATAGGCGTTCGCAAGCTCTTTGCCATTGACCATAAGCTCGAAACGCTCTGTAAGTTCCGGATTCTCGCGATGACGTTTTGTAAGTGGTGACATCTCGATAGGATAGTCGGTGATGAAAGTAGGCTGGATATAGGTTCCCTCGCATTTTTCTCCGAAAATCTCATCGATAAGTTTTCCTTTGCCCATTGAGGGATCAGTCTCTATACCGGCTTCCTTACAGAATGCGCGAAGCTCATCCTCGCTTTTTCCAGTGATATCGAAACCTGTTTTCTCAAGGATAGCCTCTGTCATGGTGACACGTTTGTAAGGGGGCTTGAAGTCTATCTCATGCTCGCCTACGGTAACTTTTGTAGTGCCGTTGACATCCATGGCTATCTTTTCCAGCATCTTCTCTGTGAAATCCATCATCCAGTTGTAATCCTTGTAGGGAACATATATTTCCATACAAGTGAATTCCGGATTATGTGTGCGGTCCATACCCTCATTGCGGAAATTCTTGGAGAATTCATACACACCCTCGAAACCGCCTACAATAAGACGTTTCAGATAAAGCTCATCGGCTATACGGAGATAGAGAGGTATATCGAGGGCATTATGGTGGGTGATGAACGGACGCGCGGCAGCTCCGCCGGGGATTGACTGGAGTATGGGAGTCTCAACCTCAGTGTAATTGAAGGAGTTGAAATATTCGCGCATGGAGTTGAACATGCGTGTGCGTTTGAGGAATATATCGCGCACACCGGGGTTCACCACAAGGTCAACATAACGCTGGCGATAACGCTGCTCCGGATCTGTGAAGGCATCGTAAGCCTTGCCATCCTTAAGTTTGACTATAGGAAGGGGACGGAGGCTCTTTCCAAGCACTGTGATCTCACGGGCATGGATTGAGATTTCGCCCATCTGAGTGCGGAATACATAACCTTTGACACCGATGAAATCACCTATGTCGAGGAGCTTCTTGAATACTACATTATAGAATTCCTTGTCTTCACCGGGACAAATGTCATCGCGGCTGACATATATCTGTATGCGGCCCTCTGAATCCTGGAGCTCCATGAAAGAAGCCTTACCCATGATTCGGCGGCTCATAATTCGGCCAGCCACAGCTACTTCGCGTGGAGGCGTGAGGTTATCATCAAAATTATCTTTTATCTCGCGGGAATAACCGCTGACGGGATATTCGGCAGCGGGGTAGGGGTCAATTCCACGCTCCCGCAGAGCCTCAAGGCTACGGCGGCGCACAATTTCCTGTTCGCTAAGTTCCTGGTTTGCCATATAAATATTTGGTAAGTATACTTTTATTTGCAAAGTTAATAAAAAAAAGTGAGAGTTTGATGGTTTTAAGGAGATTATGAGGCTAATGGGGTATCTGAGGTCAATGAGGCAACTAAGTCCAACGAGGCCGCTGGGGCAACTTAGCAATCAGAACCGTTATTGACAATGTCTGTCTGTTTTCTCATTAGCCTCAGTTGTCCCATTAGCCCCATTAGCCCCATTAGCCTCATAATCTTCTCAGACTGTAATGCCGAAAAGAACTTTTTTTGTAATTTTGCGTATTAAATGAGAGAAGACAATAATTATGAGTGAAAAGGCAGATATAGTGAATGGCAAACGCGAAAGTTCCGAAAGAACAATCCGTGAGGCCACTGATTCTGAATATAAATATGGTTTTACATCGGATATCGACACGGAGATTGTGCCTCCGGGTCTGAATGAGGATGTGATCCGCTTCATCTCGGAGAAGAAAGGGGAGCCGGAATGGCTTCTCGATTTTCGCCTTAAGGCTTTCCGTTATTGGGAAACGCTGACTCCTCCCGAATGGGCACATCTCAATATACCGCCGATTGATTTCCAAGCCATAAGCTATTATGCCGCTCCTAAAAAGAAAGAGCTGAAAAAGAGCATGGATGAGGTGGATCCGGAGCTCGTTAAGACTTTCAATAAATTGGGTATTTCTCTCGAGGAGCAGAAACAGCTCGCAGGTGTAGCTGTGGATGCGGTGATGGACTCGGTGAGTGTCAAGACCACGCACCGTGAGAAACTCGCGGAATTGGGAGTGATCTTCTGCTCATTTTCTGAGGCGGTGAAGGATTATCCGGATTTGGTCAAGAAGTATCTTGGTTCCGTGGTGCCTTATCGCGACAACTATTATGCCGCTTTGAATTCCGCTGTTTTCTCCGATGGCTCTTTCGTGTATATTCCCAAAGGGGTACGCTGCCCTATGGAGTTAAGCACATATTTCCGTATAAATGCTTCAGGAACCGGTCAGTTCGAGCGCACACTCATTGTGGCTGATGATGATGCATATGTCAGCTACCTGGAGGGATGCACCGCTCCTATGCGTGATGAGAATCAGCTGCATGCCGCTATAGTGGAGATTATCTGCGAAGAGCGTGCGGAGGTGAAATACAGCACCGTGCAGAACTGGTATGCCGGTGATAAGGAAGGTCGCGGTGGTATTTATAATTTTGTTACCAAACGGGGATTATGCCGTGGCCATCGCTCCAAGATATCATGGACTCAGGTGGAGACCGGTTCTGCGATAACTTGGAAATATCCGTCGTGCGTGCTGAAGGGTGATGAATCTGTGGGAGAGTTCTATTCGGTAGCTGTCACTAATAATTACCAACAGGCCGACACGGGAACAAAGATGATACATATAGGACGCAATTCACGCTCTACTATTGTCAGCAAAGGTATCTCGGCCGGTAAGTCGCAGAATTCATACCGCGGTCTTGTGCGTATGTCGAAAGGTGCGTCCGGATGCAGAAACTTTACCCAGTGCGATTCCCTGCTGATGGGGGATGAATGCGGTGCGCACACGTTCCCTTACATCGATGTGAGAAACAATTCCTCTACTGTGGAACATGAGGCCACGACTTCCAAAATAAATGAGGAGCAGCTGTTCTATTGTCAGCAGCGTGGCATACCGATGGAAGAGGCGGTCGGGCTCATAGTAGGAGGTTACGCCAAGGAGGTGATGAACAAGCTTCCTATGGAATTTGCAGTGGAAGCTCAGAAATTATTGCAGATAAGCCTTGAAGGTTCAGTAGGATGATTGAAAGAATAGTGATAATAGACAGTGTTGACCCGCAGACATTTTATGGAGTCAACAATGCGAATATAAGCTTGATCCGCAATCTTTTTCCTAAATTGCGCATGGCAGCGAGGGGAAATGTGATCAAGGTGATAGGCGAGGAGAGTGAGACAGCCGAATTCGAGCGCAAGATACATGAGATAGAGGCTCATGCCGCCAAATATAACAAGCTCAACGAGGATGCGATAATTGACATAGTTCGTGGAGATCCTCCAAAAGAGGTAAATGCCGAGGGTGTGATTATCTATGGTCAGAATGGCAAACCCATCGCTCCGAGAAATGCCAATCAGGCAAGGATGGTGAAGAGTTTTGCGCAGAATGATTTGACATTCGCGTTGGGTCCGGCAGGAACAGGCAAGACATATATAGCCATTGCCCTGGCGGTGCATGCGTTGAAAAACAAGCAATGCCGTAAAATCATACTGTCGCGTCCCGCTGTGGAAGCTGGCGAGAAACTCGGATTTCTTCCCGGAGACATGAAAGATAAGATAGATCCTTATCTGCAGCCGCTATATGATGCATTGGAGGATATGATTCCGCAGCAGAAGCTAAAGGAATATATGGAGGCTCAGACAATACAGATCGCCCCTTTGGCATTCATGCGCGGACGCACGCTCAATGACGCTGTTATCATCCTTGATGAGGCTCAGAACACAACGCGCCATCAGATGAAGATGTTTCTGACACGCCTTGGAATGAACGGCAAGATGATAATTACGGGCGACACCACTCAGATTGACTTGCCCCGCACAGTGCAGAGCGGGCTTCTGCAGGCTCTCAGAATATTGAAAGGGGTGAAAGGGATTGGTGTGATCGAATATGAGAAGAAAGATATTGTGCGCCATCCGCTTGTGCAGCGCATAGTCGATGCCTATGAGCATCGCGAGGCAGAGGATAACGAATCCGACCAGATTTCATCTGAATCAGCAGCAGAGGGATGCTAAAGCGGCGTAGGATTCGAGAAGGAAAAGCGGGGGGTTAGAGAAAAAAAGCGGCAGGGGATCGAAGACGGGAAAGCGACAGAGGATTAGAGAAAAAATCGGCAGAGGCCGCTTTTAACAGAACAAAACGCAAGCGCTACCTTTTTATCTTCAATGCAGCCTGATTCTCTTTCGCATCGGGGTGCATTTCTAATCTTCGGATCTCTTTCGCATCAGGCTGCATTTCTAATCTTCGGATCTCTTTCGCATCGGGCTGCATTTCTAATCTTCGGATCTCTTTCGCATCAGGCTGCATTTCTAATCTCAGGATATTCTTTCAAATAGAGATTATTATTTCAATTTTGTCTCTATATTCTTTCTAATATTGCTTTTTTCTTTTATCTTTGCTGTGCGCTTGCGATTTGTCAAGTTTGGGGATTTTATCCCTGATAATGAGAGGCCGCTATTAGCGCAAATATTCATCTAAAATAATTGTTATGCTTCCGGATATGGCGGCTTATATGGCCGGGGTGACTAAGCCAATCACAAATAAGTGTCTACGGAGGGCTGAATGGCATGATTATCGGTCAAAGTGCATTTATATGCTTACGCTGATGAAGGCTGAAGGAATTCCTCCGTTTTCTACGCTGAGCGGCGGTGTGGAGGATGGCAAGGTCAAGGCTATTGTCCGTAATACCAGACTGGGTCATCATATCGGAAGAGCTATGAGAAGCATGACATCCCATTATGTGGAGACAAGGTTGCTGCAGTATGTTATAATGCCCGACCATGTGCATATGCTTGTCGAAGTCATGAAGCAGGTAGAGTATCATCTGAGTCAGGTTGTAAAATTTTTCAAGGCTGAATGCGTGGGAAGGTATCGGGAAATCTTGCAAATGGATTATGATTTCAAATTTGAAGGCACTGTTTTTGCAAAAGGGTATAATGACAGGATTCTAATGCGTCAAGGCCAGCTTCAGGTCCTTTTTGATTATATGCGCGATAATCCTCGCCGTCTTTATCTTAGACGTTCTTTCCCTCAGTATTTTTGCAATGGATTGTTGTGCATTCCTATCGGTAGCGGAGGGTCAGGCGCAGATAAGGTTTCATTTGATGGGGAGAAAACAGAATCAGAAAGATTTTCCGTGTATGGTAACATGCTGTTGCTGGAGAATCCCTATAAGGTTGTGGTGAGGTTCAGCCGGAAGTTCAGTGAGGAAAAACTTGCTGTTGACAAGCAATCATGGAAAGAAGCGATACGTAGCGGAGGGGTATTGGTGTCTCCGTTCATACATCCTGTAGAGAAGGAGTTTCTTCATATGGCTCTTGATGATGGCGGAAAAGTGATAATAATATGTGAGAATGGTTTTCCTCAGAGATGGAAGCCATCGCGCGGATATATCCAGGCTTTGACGGAAGGACGATTACTTTTTGTAGGGCCAGAGGATTATACTGCCGCGAAAATTGAATTGACGCGTCAGTTGTCGATGGCGATGAATGCCCGGGCTGAACAGATAGCCGCAATGTCAGCAGGTTCTTATAGATTGCGCCGTAAATAAGTGGGGATGAAATATAGAAATAAATATATGGGAGAAGTCCATGAATAAAGAAAAAAGTGCTTGTCATTTGACAAGCACTTTTTTACCGTTTATGATGTAGAGTCCGGGAGAGGTGATTTCGTTGATCCGTATGCCCTGGATGTTATAGATTATCCTGTCGCTGCCGGATTCCATCTCGATTTCTTCCACTGCGGATGTGGAGGTGATGTCGAATGAGAGGTTGAAATTCATTCCTTCATCTGTTTTCTTTACATCTGTTATGCAGAAGTATGCGCGTGTTCCATCGCTGTAGAACGGATAGTCGTTGTCATCGATATGGCCGAAACTGAGTCGACGTGTGTCCTCACCCAGTGTAGCCCGTTTGATAAGACCAGCGCTTGCCCCGGCGTTGCTATTGGGACGGAATACATAAAGCTCGAAGTCTTTTCCAAGATTGCCTGTCTGGTCCACAGCCGGGTTAACACGGTATACGAGCAGTCCTCCTGCCGGCAATGAAGCGTCCCACATGTTGCCACGGTCGCGGTATTCCACCATGAAATATTCAGCCCGTGTCCGGTCCGGACGGATTTTGAATGCTACATTTCCATCGGTTGAGTTTACTGCGCTCAAAGTGTAGTTTCCGGGCTCGGAGATGGTTTTTACTTCCGATGAGGGGAGCCAGTTACCGAAATTCGCACCATATTGCATACGCATGTATGCTGTGAGGCTCTGAGGTGTGTTTTCGTTGTCGCTCATCAGATCCCATACGTTTACGGGTTCAAGAGTAGCGTTCGGATTCCCTTTTGTGGTGTAGAGGTCATATGCTCCAAGTGTATGCATCATCTCGTGGCAGAGCACACCGGTATTGATCTGCTGGGGAACCATGCTCTTATAGCCGTTGGCACCATCGAAAACCTTAAGATAGTTTCCGACTTTAACGCCATTTATATATGCGGATGCACCACGGTTGTTCGCAGGCCATAGCATGCGGTTGGCACTATAGTCGCTGTTGCCACATATTATCAGGACAAGATTGTCAACCTCGCCATCGTTATTGGCATCCAAAACTATAGCATCCTCTTCATTTACAATTCCGTCACCGTTGGCATCGAATGTGGCGAGTTTTCCGGTGATGAATTCGCTGAGATCCTTGACGAGGGTCTTTATACGGGTGTCGAGCATCAGGTCGAGATCTGTATATCCGTCGGGGTTTCCACTCTCTTTGGGGCAAAAATAGCCTACATTATGGGAATCCACATATTCGAAAGGAAGGATTGTAGACTCCCAGTCGAGCTTCCCATAGCTCATATCTGAGAAAAAGTTACGGACGGAGTTGGCTCCGGGTGTCGCATCGTTGAACATCCGGTCATAATAATCGAAATCGTGCTCCCACTCCTTGTCTGCCTCGTTGGCAAACTTCACAAAGCACACGATGTTCGCCAACTTGTAGTTGTCGGCGAACATCGATAGCGAAGCGAGTGCGAGAACTGATAGAATCAATCTGCGCATAATCATAACATAATTTTTTCCACTTTGGAACCCTGACGGCGGATGTACAAACCATTCTCTGGGTTAGCAACCTTCACACCCTGCATGTTGAAATATTCAACAGGAGCGTTAGAATTGTCGATCTCTATATCAGCCACACCTGAGCCTGTGGGATATTCTGTCTGTGTGTAAGTGAAGATCTTTATTGCCTGCACAAGGAGAACGTCACCGCGGTTGTTTCTTAACGATCCCGCAACTTTTGTTCCTTTTTCAGAAGCAAGCTTCAGGTTGGTGTTGGCGTTCTCAACATCCTGGGCGTTATTCCATGTAAACTGGGAAGTCTGGGCAAGCAATTTACCGAATATTCCCATTTTATAATATGTCTGGATAAGGGCGAAATCATTAAGGATAGGCCATGATCCTTTAGAACCTTTCAGACCGACACCTATAGTCTGGGGTTCAGTTGAGAGTTTAAGGGCGAATTCAGCGCAGTCAGGGAGATAGAAAGCAAATCCACCTCCGTTAGGTTCGTCAGAACCATTTGCATTCTTGCTGCCGGGGAGGATGATGGCTCCTGTCCAGCTTCCTTCTCCTCCTTGAACACCTTCGGCGTTATATCCCTTGATTGTCGGATCGCATACGGGTTGTTCAACCTCAAACATATCGTTCTCAAAGGTTGCGTTGAGAAGCAGAATCTTAGTGGTGGGAGTCAGATCGGGAGAAATATTGTCACTTGAATCGAAAGACTCTTTATATTTTGTCACATATTTGTTGAACTTTTCCTGAGAATCCAACCAAAGCCAACCTTCGGCATCACAGTCTGCCGGATCAAAGAAATTGTAGGTCTGTGCCGAAGCAGATGCGATAAAGGCAAATGCCGATAATGAGAGTAAAAACTTTTTCATAAGCAAGTGTTTAGTTAATATTTTTATTGGTGTAAGTTCTCCATACCCAATATATTTAGGTATGGAGAACTTGTTGAGTTTTAATTACATTTCTTTCCAATCATCAGGGTAATTCTGAGTCAGACCATGATAACGCACATCATCCCAATCCAGCGGATAGAAATACTGAATATTGCGGAAGAGGCGGGTGCTGGAATCCTCTCCATTCACTACCGAACGTTGGATTCGTTTGGTTCCGTTTGCCATATTTATGATCCTGACGCCATATAATGGATTGGTGGAGCCGGTCATCCTTCTCGTAGCTACGTTCCAGCGCAGCAGATCCCAGTAGGTGGATTTCTCGAACGCGAGTTCAACACGGCGCTCCGTGATCAGCTCATCCCATGTCAGTGATGTGAGATCCGGCATCTTAACTCTGCGACGGATCTGATTTACCTTATCAAGAGCATCTCCGGTACGCCCCTTTTTGAAGTCAATCTCCGCATAATCAAGAAGAAGCTCCGCATAGCGCCATAGTATGCAATTCTGAGAACTTGCATATGTGGCGTCCGTATCAATACTCTGACGCTCATTGAGGAATTTAGCCATATAATATCCAGTGCGTGTGACGCTTGCTGTTGTGGAGGTGCCATAGGGCGTAAGATCCTCGGAGGGCACAAGCTTGCCTTCTATCTGGTCATAATGAATAGACATAGTGTGTCCTTTCCATTCCGCACCGTCATAGAGTATATTTGCGTAGAAACGCCAGTCACGTCCCTCATACGGGTTGTTTGCATCATATCCGGAGCCGGCTTCATTAATTTTCTTACCGTTAGCCATACGGTATTCATCCACATGGTTCTGGGTAGGATTGTAAGATGCAACGGTTCCTCCGAAAGATGGAGCCGCCGCGTCACGGTCAAGCTTATGTCCGTTTGCAGAATCGAAGTTTCCATCATTCGCATGCTGCACCTCCCAGATTGACTCCCTGGAGTTTTTAGTCAGGAAGATATTGCGGTATTCCTCTACCACTGCATCGCGAGTTGTTCCGCTTATCTGGATAAGATCGTATTGGTTTGTGGCGATTACGCGGTCATATTCTGCAGCAGCGAGATCAAGCATCTCCATTGATCTGTCGGAAGGGAAGCCGAGCCAGGGTGTAGATGGATCCACGTTCTGGAAATGTTCACCGGCAGCCCAGAAATACGTCTTTGCCCTGAGCATATAGCATACACCTTTTGTAGGGCGTCCAGTATCGGCATCTGCATTGGAGAACTGGAGATATCCGGCAGCGGTTTCAGCCTCCTTGCATATGAAATTCACCATTTCCTCATATGTGGCCCTTGGGAATTTTGTTTTGTCCACAAGGGGATCATATGATCGGGTGATGATCATTGTGCCTCCGAATTTACGCAGCATCAGATAATAATACCAGGCACGGAAGAAATGGGCCTCGCCAAGCACACGGTTTTTCACTCCGGGAGCGAGTTTATTCTCATTTTCAAGCAAAGTATTGATAGAGTTGATCTGCGTGTAATATTTTAACCATTCCTGACGAGCTCTTGTTGTCATGGTCTGCATGGTGCTTTTCAAAATATTACCATAGTCGCCCTGATACCAGTCGCGTCTGCCGACGGTTATCTGGTCGCCATACCAAGGATCGTATTCGGTGCCGAGTCCCTGCATGATGGTGGTGACATAAGTGTAGAATCCCGGATCCATGTTGCGATACCACGGCAGCACATATCCATCGAGCATCTGCTCATCATTCCAGATGATATCACCGGAGATTTTATCGAAAGGTTCCTCGCGAAACATCGAGTCGCATGAGGAAAGACCTACGGCCGCCATTACTAACGGCAATATATATTTATACGATTTCAATTTCATTTAGAAGCCAAAATTAAGTGTTACACCATAAGTGCGTGAAAGCGGATAACCGCGGAGCGACTCCGGATCCATGTTATGGAGCGAGGAGATTGTGAAGAGGTTTCCACCCTGTAGGGCGATGTCGAGCTGCGAAAGGCGGGCCTTGCGCAGAATCTTAGATGGGAAACGATACCCGATTGTCAGAGCCTTCAGACGCAGGAAGTCACACTCCTTGACCCAGAAGGTAGACTCAAGGCGGTTGTTGTCGCTGCTTGAGGCGAACTTGATGCGGGGATATTCCGCATTCGGGTTCTGGGGTGTCCAGGTGTTGGTGTAATGATAATCCTGGAAGCGCTGCAAAGAACGGCTTTCAAGTGTATACAACTCGGTGATTTTCTGGTTATATCCCGCTACGCCCTGGAACTGGGCATTAAAGTATATTCCTTTCCATGAAGCTCCGAGTGAAATACCGTAATGAAGGTCAGGCATAGAGGCGTTCTTGACATAACTGCGGTCGTTGGATGTCAATCTATTGTCTCCGTCAAGATCCTTGTATTTGATATCACCGGGGGCAAGTGTGGCATTTCCCATACCATCCTGATCAACAGGCCATGCTGCGATCTCCTCATAGCTTTGGAAAAGACCGTCCGCCTCATACATTGACCATACAAGATATGACTTACCTTTGCGCTGTAGATTTGGCCATTTGTCCATAGCGGATTCATCACCATAATCGAGCACTTTATTCTTAGACAAAGCTATATTGAAGCCGATGTTATATTTGAAGTCTCCAATGGTGTTCAGGTGTTTCACTGACAGATCGAAACCCTGATAACGGATTTTACCGATATTCACGCTTGGGACAGAGCCGCCGGTTCCTACTGACGGTGGGAAAAGGTATGTCGGGGCACTGGTTACAAGATTCGTGCGGTAACGCTGATAGAACTCAGCGGAAATATTCACACGGTTGTTCCAAAAACCGAGATCAAGACCGATATTCCAGTCTTTGGATTTACCCCACTGCAGCTGTTCGTTCGGGACAGAACCTGTGTCAATTACGATACCCGGAGCGAAATTGCCACCGATGGGATAGCCGTTCGGCGGTGCGAACATGTATTGTTTCAGATAACTGAAATCGCTGATGGCACCGTCATCACCAAGGATACCTGCCGATGCACGCAATTTGGCAAATGACAGAATGTCGTTGTTGATATTACGGAAGAATTCTTCGTTACTGATCACCCATGAAGCCGAGACTGTGGGGAAGAAGCCCCAGCGATGTCCTTTGGCGAAACGGGTGGAACCATCCACACGGAAGCTGAACTCAGCGAAATATCTTGATGAGTAACCATATGTGGCGCGACCTACAAGTGAGGCTCGCTCACTGTAGTATTCCGATCCGTTGATTGTGCCGGTGGATGTATTGCCGATGATCTCAGGATACTGACCGGGAAGGTTATTGTTGATGCCGTTCAGATATTTGTTGTTGTAATCCTGATAGTTGGCAACAAGCAGACCGGACACGTCATGCTTTTCTGCAAATGTGTGGTTATAGTTGATTCCAAACTCAATCAGCTTGTTGTTGATAGTCTGCCAGCGCTCGTCCATCTTGATCTTGGCGGTGGGGTAGACAGTCTTTGGATCCACAGAAGATGTCTGCGTCTCCTCATCCCAGAGATAGAGGGGAACAGGTTTGGTGTATTTCTGTGTATTCTGATGGTTGAGGTCGATAGTGCCTTTGAGATATACCTGCAACCCTTCAACTCCCGGTATCTGGTAGCGAAGCTGGGCATTGAGAGTATGGTAATCTGATTTAACCTTGTTATATCCTCCTATACCTTCCACGTTGATCAGCGGGTTTGATCCGTCAATCGAAGCCAAGTTGCCGTCTGTAAAGCGGAGCACCTGAAGCGGCGAATAGCTGTAGGCGGCATCGATGGTAGTGTAGGAAGATGTCTTGTTTGTCGAAATTGAACCGTTGAGATCCACCGACAATGAAAGACCCTTTAATATGTCTGCGTCAAGTTTCGCATTGTAGTTGTAACGGTCGCGGCTCACATTTGAGTAGAGACCTTTTGTGTTTGTATATCCACCTGATACGAAATAACGTATGGCTTTTGTACCGCCTGATACAGAAAGTGAATAACGCTGTGAATGTCCCCATTTGTTGAGGTAATCAAGCATATTCTCGTTTCCGTAGAGATTCGGGTTGGAACCGATCTCTGTCAGGTCATATGGTGTGTAGATATCGCTTCCCGATGCTTCGACGGCACGGTTGTATAGCTCCGCGAATTGGTATGAGTCGAGGAAGTTCGGAAGATAGGTGGCTTCCTGGAAATTGAATTGACCGCGGAAGTTCACTCTTGCTTTACCGCCTTCTTTACCGCGCTTAGTCTGCACGAGGATCACACCGTTGGCAGCGCGGGCACCATAGACAGCCGCCGCAGCAGCATCCTTAAGCACGGAGATGCTCTCGATGTCATCAGGGTTAAGGTCTGACAGACGCATCTCACCGTCGGAGGTGTTGGTACCGAGACGGGGAACACCATCAATAACCAACAGTGGGTTGCCGTTGTTACCACGGATAGCAAGCTGTGCCTCCTTATTTGAGGAGGGGTCGCCGGAAGTGTTCATCACTCCGAGTCCGGGCATTGTGCCGGCGAGCGACTGGTCAACGTTCATAGCGGGAATCTTGGTAAGCTCATCGCCTGTGATGACCTCGACTGAGGAAGTCAGCGAACTCTTCTTCGCGGTTCCGTAACCGATCACCACCACTTCATCAATATCGTTGGCGGTTGGCTCGAGCTTTACAGTCTCGAGTTTCTGACCGGGGACGACATCAATGTTAATGGTGCGGTAGCCAACATAGGAAAAAGTGAGAACGCCCTTTTTGTTAGGGACATTCAATGTAAACTTGCCGTCAAGGTCGGTGGAGGTTCCAAGAGTGGTTCCGCTCACTTTCACTGTGACGCCAATCAGGGGCTCGCCCTTCTCATCCACCACCATACCGGTTACGGCACCGTTCTGTGCGAACGCTGTCATAGCCGCAAGGCAAAGGAAAAATATTGACAGGATGGGTCTCATTAATATCTGGTTAATTCGTGAAAATTTAATACAGCTTAAAGATATAATAACTTACGCCCAAGTTATTTAGCATTGAGTGTGCGATCGATTGCAATTATCTGGTAATCGTAGAAATCGCGTGTGGAGGCATCGGTTGTCGAAGCGCGGCGAGATTTGTATAGATTCTGTGTTTTACGCAGAAGGGATGTCATCATCGGACGCAGTTCGGTTGCGGGAACAGTTGCCTGATTGAGCAGAAGACGGAAGAAAGAGTGATCTCCATCTTCATGTGCCTGACAAGCTGAGAATCCACATGGAAGATCAGGAAGCGTGGAGAGTGCCATCATCTCGGCGAACTCGTCGACAGGGGTTAAAGCCTCTTCATCTGTGATTGATTTGGAACTGCCTGTCTGTTTGGGTTTGAGTCCGGAGTAGGTTGTCATCACATCGATAGCCGCCTGTTGCATTGTGCGCTCTGTTGCGTCGAGTGCCTTACCTTTCTTGGTTGCCTCAAAAATTCCATCGTAAGCCTCAGCTATATACTCAGGGAGAGTGTAATTCACTTTAGGATCAAGCTCGCCACCCTCTTTGATACGCTGAAGATTGGTAGCTATAAGCAGACAAGACACGATGTTACGCTGCATCTTTGCGCGCCATTGGTATGGTTCCTCAAACTTGGCAAGGAGTGCCGGAGGTGTGAGCCAATCGGAAGTACGGGCCTGTTTCAACAGCCACTTCATAGCCTCGCGCTGTTTCGCCTTAGGAATGAAATTGCGCTGCGCTCCATTATCCTTGGCTCCCTGACGGATCTCTTTGAATTCTACACCGCCTATGTAAGGATAGACATGACCGACATGACGCAAGTATTGAGTGCACATTGCCTTGTATTTCTCAGCAAGAGGTTCGAAATCCTCACCGGGTTCGCCAGCCCAATCCTCAAAATTATCCATGATAATCTTCAGATTGGAAATAGCCATGTCACCGGCTTTGATATGGTCGTTGCCGAGGTCTTCAGTCTGGTCGGTAGGATCCACGAGTCCGAGGAACTGCTGAGCTCCGAATTCATACATGGGATCATTCGCTTTCTCTGCAATCCACTTGTTGAGGGTCTCCTTCTCTTTTTCCGGAGTGTCGGCGCCAGGTATCAGGCGATAACCCCAGTTGATCGCGTAGATGTCATATACTCCAACCGGAGGGGGAGTGAGGCGAACACCGCGTTCGTAGTCACCGGGCTGTGCCACAAAGTTATTGCGGGCGTAGTCCATGATAGAAGGAGTGGTGCCATGCTTTTGGGTGAAGGCGGGATCGCGGAGATTATCAAGTGTGAATGAATGCGATGCGCCCATGTTGTGCATCAGTCCGAGGCAGTGTCCTATCTCATGTGCAGCCACATATGTGAGAGATTCATGCATCACGTCATCGTCAAATACAGGTTTGCGCACGCGCGGGTCTACAGCGCCAGTCTGGGTGAAACGCCAGTTGTGCACGAGGCTGAGGATGTTATGATACCAGATCACATCTGCACCGAGTATCTCGCCGGTGCGGGGGTCAGCGTATGACGGTCCCATGGCGTTGGCGGTAGGAGTGACGCAATAGCGTATGCAGGAATAGCGTATATCATCCGGATCGAAATTCGGATCATCCTTAGGATAATCACGGGCTTCGATGGCATTCTTGAATCCTGCGGCTTCGAACGCCTTGTTCCAGTATTCGATACCCTCTTTCACAGCGGGACGCCATTTCGCGGGGAACGCAGAATCCACATAAAATACGATTTTCTTTTTGGGCTCTACGAGTTGACCGGCGAAATAAGCCTCGCGGTCCTCATCGCGTGGTTCAAGACGATGACGGTTGATTATCTCGTAGGTCTTTGAACCATCAAGCTTCGAAGAGTAAAGGTTTTTGTATTCAGAGAAGAATCCCACGCGCTTGTCATGAAAACGGACAGGCATCGGATCATCCGGAAGACGGACGATTGAGCGCGACATTACAACGGTATATGGGTTAGCGGCTGTGGGGGTGGTATATGCCAGACGGCTTTTTATCTCCACATTCTGCGGAAATGACTTGGCGGATATCACACCGGATCCATCTGCATAATAAGAGCCCTTTATGCCATCTTTTCCACCGAGCAGTTTGGCAAGGGGGTTCGGCTCTTTTATAGGTGATATGGATTTCTCGTTTCCGGCAAAGAAAGATGTCATGTCAACATATATCTTGCCGTTCTCCTTATGGTCAATCTTGAATGATTTCAGGATAGGCTCCGCGAAATTGATATCGAAAGATGCACGGATAGGATCATCCTCCGGCACTACACTTGTTGACTGGGGAAGATGCATATAGAGCTTGTTGTCATCACGTGTGAATTTGATCAGACGGGATGACACGACCTGTCCGGCAACCCAGTCTGTGGTCTGAGACAGGGAGTTGACACGGTTTACGAGCATGTATGTCTTGCCCAAGATGGAATCCGGAATTTCAAACCAGAGCTTACCTTTTTTGTCAAGGTAAGTGTTGAACATACCTTTTGCCACCTTGGCATCCTTTAATTTCTTGTGGAACTCCACGCTGTCCTTGGCCGCGCCTTTCAGCTCGATCTTGGGTAACTCTGTTTTTTTCTTCTTTTTTGCGGAAAGGTCGGTCGGGAAAACCAGTCCGCCTGCCAACAGCAGCACGGAAGCCGCGAAAGGAACGTAACGTAGATTCATAATGTGGGTTATAATTTATGAAAAAGTTATGATTTGATTTCTATTCTAATCAAGCGCACTTGCCGTATTTGCGGATGCGTGCACTTTCGCATCACAAAGATAATTAATGAAAGCAAAAAATGAAATAAAAAAGTCGATAATTTTTAGATAATTAACTATAAATGCACTAAATACCGTAAAATTTCATTAGTTTTAATTATTACCCGTATATCTTTTGCATAAAGCATAGCCTCTTAAATTATATAGACAAAAGTCCCATAGAAACCAAAGCTTGGAGATTGCAGCTTTGCATCTCGCTTTCAAGCTTTGGTTTCTATGGGACTTTGGTCTATATAATCCTGTGGTTCCAGGATTTTCAGAAATGGGACGTTACCTTACGATAACTTTCTCTGTCTTGTTGCCTTGGCGACGGATGTAGAGACCGGGCTCTGTTCCGCTCACTTTGACACCCTGCAGATTGAAGTATTCAGCTTCAGCGGCGTCCGATACCTCTATCTCCTCAACTGCAGAACCATCGACTTTCACTGTCACAGGTATTGTGGTAAGCGTCAGTTTCGGGAATGCGGCGTTTGTCATGGAGATGACAGCGTTCTCGGCAGATTTGGTGAAGGTAAGGATACCGTTTGAAGCGGTGAAATCCTTGAATTCATCAGCACCTACCGCGCAGGTGAAGACAGTCTCGACATCGCCTACAGTAGCCTGTGAAGAGAGGTCAACCTTGCCATCAACAGCAGTCGCTACCATTGGTTTCTGGTTGTTGTAGGTATAGGTCTTTGCAACTGTGGTTGCGGGCAGAGTGGCGAATGTAAAACGATTGTTTGAAACATTCAGTGTAGTAAGAGATTCTGGAAGTGTCAGCGATGTAATGTTGTTGTTCATAGCGAAGAGACGACCTTTGCTGTTCATTACGGATACATCAACGGTCTTCAGATTATTGTTATTGACGGTGAGCTGACCGAGCTTGGTGAGTTTAGAAACATCGATTGTCTCAAGATTGCAGTCGGTAGCCATGATGGTGGCTAACTCTGTATTCTTGTCAAGATCGATGGTTGTCGCATCGCCATTCTTATTATTGAAGTTGAGAACAATATAGCTCAGTTTAGGAGCTTTGCTCAAATCAATCTTAAACATGTCGTTTTCACCGGCATCAGCAGTGTTCTGCGCCTCCAGACGGGTGAGGTTGCAGACTTCGGGGAATTTGATGTCTGTTATGTTGTTGCCGTTGATGTAAAGTTTGGCTAACGCTGAATTACCAGACAGGTCAAGGCTTGTCAAAGCATTTGACATTGCTGTGAGGTCTGTTAGACCAGAAAGGGGTGTGATATCAAGTGTAAGGAGTTTTGTTTCCACTCCGTTGTCTTTATTGAAGCCTAAATCAAGCTGATTGATTGAGGCGGGATTTGCTCCGTATACAGTGATAGTGGTTCCGGATACAGTTCCGGTTGCCATACCATATTCCCAATCTGTAGCATAATTCTTTGTAGCCACAGGATTTGAGAGTGTGCCATTACCCCAGTCTACCTGTACACTCTGGTTGTCAGTAGAGGATATATTGAGAGTCATTGTCTTTCCGGCAGCGGCAGGAGCTACTGTGAAGGAGAAGAGTTTCTGGGCTCCGAAGTTCAGAGGTTCGGTAGTGAGGGTGAGTGTGGGGAATGCGGCGTTGGTCATTTCGCATACGATGCCGGTGTAGTTGCCTGAGAAGATGAAAAGGCCGCTGCTTGCTGTGAAGCCTTCTGTAATTGTCTGGTCGCCGTTTTTCCAAGTGTAGACGGTTTCGTTTTCACCTACTTTTGCAAGAGAGGTTAGATCGGCTATCTTGCCGTCCTGCACATCAATGGCTACGGGACGCTGGGGAGCGATGACATAGCTTGCAGCTGCTGTGATGCCAGTCTCAGACATGAGGGGCAATGTGGCGAATGTGAGGTAATTGTTCTTTACCTGAAGGCGGGTCATCCCCTTGGGAGTCTTGATTGATTCGAGTTTATTGTCGTTTGCAAAGATAATTGTCTTTGTCGGGCACATGGAAGCATCAAGTTCTGTCAGCTCATTCTCATTGATATTGATGGTCTTGAGCTTGGTGCATCCTGTAAAATTGACAGAAGCAATATTACAACCGTTGGCGTTAAGGGTAGTTATCGCGGTTGTTTTTGAAAGATCAAGATTTATGGGTACATTACTTTTATTGTAGTTCATCTTGAGGGTGCCCAGAGCAGGGAGTTTGCTCCAGTCTGTGGCTGCAAGTGCATTGGTACCTTTCTCTCCGCTTGCATCAGTATTGCTTACATCTACTGACTTTATTGTAGAATTCTCAGGAAGAGTGATGCTTGTCAGAGCATTCATTCCTGCATTCAAGGATACGATTCCCTTGTTAGCTGACAAATCGAGAGTTGTAAGCTTATTTCCGGAGATAAAGAATTCACTCAGAGTTCCTGTAAGAGGGGATGCGTCAACTGTGAGGAGCTTTGCCTCGGGTGCCTTTGTTTGCTCATAGCTGAGATCGATATAATTCACTGCAGTAGGATCTGATCCATAAACTACAATGTCAGTTCCCTTGACTTCACCGTCAATCTGGGTATAGACCCATCCAGCAGCATCATAGTCTGCAAGCGTTGTTGCAGCTGATTTAACTCCATTACCCCAGTCTACCTGAACCTGCTGGCCATCTTTAGCCGAGACTTTGAAGAATGTGGTTTTGCCCACAGCTTCGGGAGAAACGGTGAAAGAGAAAAGTTTTACGTTCGCAACGTCTTCGGCCTGCGCAATCAGGGAAGTGCCGAAGAGCGATAACATTAATGAATAAGTAAAGATTTTCTTCATATAAATATAGTTTATATTAGGGATTATCGAATTTTAGCCAACGTATAGACTTTGCCATGGACTCTCACTTGACTACTGACTTGGGCGTAAGTCAGTAATGTGGAAAACACTTTGGGTTAGATGAATCAAGATGATTTTATAATATATTGAGTTCAAATAAGTCCAAATGTAGCATTTTGGATAGTAAAGTTCGCAAAAGCATTACACGTTGTAGGCGCTTTCGCCGCCAAAGATAATTAAAAATTTTTTCATGCCCAATACTTTCTCAATATTTTTTTAATAATTATGCGGAAAAGAATAAAACCTGCATAATATTTGGATTTAAGTCCTTAGAGACCCTAAAAGATTGCGGATGATGATTAAACCTTTGAGTGGTTGTTTTGTCAAATATATTCAAACCCACTCAAAACTGAGAGTTATGAAAAAATTGATTATGATACTGATGGTTGCGTTGGGGTTCAGTGTAGCGGTCGCTGCAGCTGACAATACCACAAAAGCTTCTTTCCCCGGGGGAGAGGAGGCGCAGACCGAGTTTATCAACAAGACTTTGGTTTATCCTGCCGCTGCCAAGGATAATGGTGTGGAGGGCGTTGTTGTAGTCTCTTTCACCGTTAAGGCTGACGGCTCCATAGGAAATATAAAGATCAAGCGTATGGTTGACCCGGATCTTGAGGCGGAGGCGATACGCGTTGTCAAGAAGATGCCGGCATGGACTCCCGCAACTGCCAACGGCAAACCGGTTGATTCAACGGCAGAAATTCCCTTCCGCTTCTCCTTATAATAGGAAAAAACTGATATTTGTCTATCAGCAGCCAATTTCTAACTCCTAACTCCTAACTCCTAACTAAAATATCCGGGAATATTTCGAGAAGTTCGGAGACAATGCGTTTGGAGACAGTGTCGCCAAGGCGGGCGGCACGATCATAATATTCGATTGATTTGCGGTAATCGTAACGTAATATGTGGCCATGCGAGTAAGCATCGGCCACTTTTTTTATTGCCTGTGCGGATGCGGAATCCCCAGGATTGTTTTCAAAGTAGTCAGCCAGTTCACGGATAGCCGAAGGGGAGCGACGTGAGGCTGCATAGTCAAGTAGCCGAATGGCCTGCGCGGTATCTGCGGGGAGTTCCGGAGCACCGGCGAGAAGCAGATGCCCTAAGTTTGCCGCAGCTTTGGCATCTCCGGCATCGCTGGCGGCACGCAGGTAATATAGTGCTGAATCTCGATCGAGGCGTGTGCCGTTGCCTTGCCAGTAAAGGAATCCTAAATAGTTCATCGCCCGCAGGGATCCTGCGGAGGCGGAATCACGCAAAGCAGCCACTGCCGCCACCTCGCCGGAAGCCGCGCGATCCTCGATCTCGCGCATTGGCGTGCCCGGAAGCAGGGTGACGCAACATAATCCCACCAATATGCAGATAAGACTTTTCATTTCGGGGTCATTGATACCAATGGCACCAGCATCTCCTGAAGCGATATGCCGCCGTGCTGGAATGTTCCGGTATAGTATTGCACATAATAATTGTAGTTGTTGGGATAGGAGAAGAAATCCTCATTGCACGCATATATGAATGAGCTTGATATATTGGGAGCAGGCAGTCCAAACCGTTTGGGATCATGCATCTCATATACCTGGCGAGGATTGTAGCTTAGGTTCTTACCAACCTTGTAACGCAGGTTTGTATTGGTGTTTTTATCACCTACAACCTTGACGGGATTATCAACGCGTATGGTTCCATGGTCAGTTGTCAGAATCACCTTATAGCCTAATTCCGCCAGACGTCTGAATATGTCCACAGCCGATGAATGACGGAACCAACTTTCGGTCAGCGAGCGGTATGCCGCATCGCTGTTCGCGAGTTCGCGGATCATCTTGGATTCGGTTCTGGCATGCGACAGCATGTCGATGAAGTTAAGCACCAGCACCTGTAATGGCACATCCTTGTTGGCAGAGAGCGACTGCACGAATTTCTCCCCAGCCGAAGAGTCATTGAGCTTGGTGTAAATGAACTTATCCTTGCGGCGGAAGCGGTCAAGCTGCGTCTGGACGAGGCTTGCCTCGTGGATGTTAAGACCTTCGTCCTCATCCTCGTCAACCCAATATTGCGGGAACATTGTTGCAATCTGAAGGGGCATCAACCCTGCGAAAATGGCGTTGCGTGCATATTGTGTGGATGTCGGTAGGATTGTTGTGTATAGCTCCTCCGATATATTGAAATATTCAGATACGAGCGGCATAACCACTTTCCATTGGTCCAGGCGGAAATTATCAACGAGGACAAAACATACTTTCTCCCCGCGGTCAAGTATGGGGAAGACACGGTTGCGGAAGACCTCATGGCTCATAAGCGGATGTTCATCGCCTGTCACCCAGCTTTCGTAATTACGTTTGATAAACTTGCAGAAATTGGAATTGGCATCGCGTTTCTGCATGAGAAGCATCTCCGACATCTGGTTGTCAGTCTCCGCAAGTTTCAGCTCCCATCGCACCAGCTCGCGGTAAACATCCATCCAGTCGGTTATGGAAGAGGCTGTGTTGATGAGTGTTGACAGTCGCATGAAATCCTGCTGATATTCAGAAGATGCCTGTGTCGCCACAATCTCGCGGCTATGCAGATTCTTTTTGATTGACAGCAGAATCTGATTGGGATTCACCGGTTTTATGAGATAGTCGGCAATCTGGTTGCCGATGGCCTGGTCCATAATATTCTCTTCCTCGCTCTTGGTGATCATTATCACAGGTATATCCGGGTGAGAGCGGTTTATCAACGTCAGGGTCTCCAATCCGGTGAGTCCCGGCATGTTCTCATCAAGGAGAATCAGCGAGAACGGTTCATTCTCGAGCGCGTCAAGCGCATCACGTCCGTTGGAGACGGTTGTGACTTCATACCCTTTGGCCTTAAGGAAAAGTATGTGTGGCTTCAGGAGATCTATCTCATCATCAGCCCATAGAATTTTATCACTCATCTTGTTTTTCTAATCTGTATTTGTTGGTCCGGGCTCTTCTGCATCCGGTTCTGTATTATTATCCGGTGATGCGGGCTCGTTTTGTATGGGTTCGGATGTGTTATCATCCGGAGGGGTAGGTTCCGGCAGATCTGCCGGGGCAGGCGGCTCAGCCTGAAAGCGGAAGTATTCTTCGAATGAACGCCCTTCATTCAGAAGAAGTTCAAAATTATGCTTGCTGATCATGATGGGTCTCACTTCCGGAGGTAGTGTGAAATCCTTGCGGGTCATCACCGAGCGGTAATGCTCCAGCTCACGGAGATTAGAGAATCCCTTTATCACCAGCAGTCCGATTTCACCGAAGCTCATCTGCTCAAGATCAAAATCTTTGACTACAAATGAGGAGAAATTGAATCTTGCCACATCATAAAGCAAAGCATTGGCATTCACGGAGTCACGAGGGAAGGCGAGGACCAGATATTGCGGAGCTTCGGGATCGCGTTCGAACGCAGCAGGTTGACCGTCCGCTCCCAAGGCTGTCGAATCGTTTGACAGACCGAGGCTCCATATCATGCCACGCGAATTGGATAGACCCGACTTTGGTACACGTCCTGCTTTCAGACCCTTCATGATACTTCCTGCCATCGGGGTCATATCCGTGTCGGGCCAGCGTTCGAGAAGGGTGGTCAGGCGCTCGCGGAATTTATCATTGTCATTCTCCGTCAGATAGGATAATGCGTCGATGAATACAAATTTCGGAAGAATCTTAGATAACGGATAATCCTTTTCCATTTCTGCTGTGAGCTTATGCACGGTGCGGTTGTCGTCTGACAGATACGCGCTGTAAGCCTTATCATACATCTCCTCCTGTATAAGATTCATCCGGCGGAGATTATCGAAATAATTCGGGTCCCGCATAGCCATGCCATAGGGAGAATCCGGGAAGTCGCTCAATATCTTCTGTCGCCACATCTCAGCCTGGGCTGTGTCGCCCGAGCGCACAGCCATCAGATACAGGTTGTAGTACACATCAAGTCGGTAAATATTATCCGGGTATCGCTCTTCAAGACGAAGGAATTCCGTTCGGGCAGCGGGATAATCCTCCAGTTTATCCTTAAGGATGAGGCCCATGTTGTATAATCCCTCCTGTATAATATCATTGGCATTAAGACGCTCCTCCGGTGTGGAGGGTATCTGGGAGAGATAATATTCCACATTGTGAGGATCAGAAGCGGAAGCTGATGCTATTGAGTCGGTTCCGGCAGTGGTGTTTTCCCCATCCGGATTGTCTTCCGACCGGTTATCGTTTGTTTCGGTATTCTCTTCCGGCTCGTCAAAAGAGAAGGAAGACTTGTTACGTCTGCGCCAGTCATCCTCGAGTCTGCGTGCTCCCCATCGGCGTTGAAATTCTGTTTTTCCCTGAGATTTCGTCATGGCATTATAGAAATACCAGGACTTGTCGCCATTGTTAATGAAGCCTTGAGCCGGTGCGTCATTCTTGTTTATGCCCGGAGCATCCTGTCCTTCGCGCTCTGCCATGGCAGCCTCACGCTTGGCCTCTTCAGCTTCTTTTTTCTCGCGGGCTATAAGTTCATCCACAAGTCTCTGCGCTACGGCACGTTGCTGCTCCGGAGTCATGTCCGCGAGACGGAGCAGAGAATCCTGAAGCTGGACATTTCCTGCGTATATGGCAAGCTCATCAAGCACATCGCTGCGGAGCTTGAGGGTCTTATATCCGGGATAATTGTCAGGAAGCATAGGGATTGCCTCTGCATAACATGGCTGCGCCTTGACATAGTCACCGCGTGAGAAATATATATTTCCGAGGGCGAGTTGCGCCAGGGCGCGGTCAATGCCGTTACGGGTTGATTTTTCCACGGCGAGGGAATAATTGGTCACTGCCTTTGCTGAATCTCCGGAAGATAGATATAGATTGCCGATAGCATAATATATCTGGTCGGCAAATTCCTGATTGCGAGCATAACGGGTCATTGCTTTCAGAGAAGCCACTTCCTTTGAGATATTGCGGCCGGTGAAAACCTCACTCTGCTTTATCCGGGCGTTGAATTTTGCGCGGTATGATATTCCCTGGCCTTTACCGGCATTCTTATATGCCGTGTACGCGTTCTTTTTATCCCCGATATGGGAATATAGTTGTCCTAAGAGAAACCATAGTCGGTTTTTTTGCGTGCCTTTGGCATTGCGAGCGGCGTTGCGTAGATACGGAATAGCCTCTTTGTATCTGTCGGAGCGTATCAGAAGGTCAGCCTGCGCTCGGTTATAAAGATCCTGAAGATTCCGGTTGGTCAGATCTTTCTGTTTCACAAGATGGAGGGTATTCTCGGCTTCATAATTCCAGTCGAGAGCGCAATAACTCAGAGCCTGCCAGATTCTCGCCTCGGTCACAACGGCAGGAAGCCATGTGAAATGTTTGGCTATATACATGAATGTGGCAGCCGCACCGGAGAAATCTCCGTTGAAATATTGCCCTTTTCCCATGGTGAGCCAAGCATTGTGAAGGAACGGGTTGAATTCATCACGGGCACGGAATGCCTTCTCCTTGGGTGATGCAGAGCGTTTGGCAGGTTTCTTTTTTATAGAATGGAGCTGTATTGCCTTCTGCATCTTCTCTATAGTGCGTTTGAAATCACCTGACGGTTGAGGCATTTTCTGGTCGGCACGTGCTTCGGCCGGGTGGGTGAGAAGGCGGCGCGAGTAATCATCCTCGTAATCGCGCTCCATCTGCTGTAGTTGTTCCACGTAATGCTCTTTGCCGTTGAAATAGACGTTATAGCGGGTAGTGAAAGCTTGCCAGTTGCGCGATACGGGAGTATTCTTCTTTGTTCCGCAAGACACAAAGAAGAATAAAGATAACAATATAATCGGCAGGAATCTAAGACTTCTCACATTTAAGAAAACGCATGACAACGCGTTTAAGTATACCCTTCCCTCAATTCCTAACTCCTAATTCCTAACTTCTAACTCCTAACTATTCACGGCACCGGGTCGTATCCCGATCCTCCCCAGGGGTGGCATCTGCAGATGCGTTTGATTGCGAGCCATGTTCCCTTGAGCGCTCCATGTTTTGATATTGCCTCAACTGCATATTGGGAGCATGTCGGTGTGTATCGGCAGGCTGCGGGGAAATGGGGTGATATGGCACCCTGATAGAAACGGACGAGAAGTATCAGCAGCTGTTTCAAAGTTTTTGCTCTATTTTGGATAAAATACGCTTCATCTTGTTTTCGATGAGATCGTAAGGGAGATTCTTGTCGCTTATATATATGAAAGCAATCGACAGGCTTCCGGCATTTGCGATTTTACCGGCAGCTTCCTTAAGATTAAGACGGTTCAGCCTATACGCTTCCCGGATGCGCCGGCGCAGCAATACACGGTCAACAGCATGCCGACGTTTCTTTTTGGGCACTGTGATGAGCATCTGTATGTGTCCGATTTTTTCAGGCACAGCAGCACGGAAACTGTCTTCAAGGGTGTTTCTGTCGATAACTCTCCACACGGCGCGGAGCGGGAAATCATAGATGCTTTCCCCTGTGGAGAAAAGGTCTTCCACAAGGCGTTTATGCCTTAGTTTCTCATCCTTTTTAAGTGTGAATCTCATTTGTCGCGGGAGATGATGAATTCGAATATCTCGCGGAAACATTTCTTCGCATCCGAATCAGGATAGCGGTCGATTATCGCATCAGCCTCTTTCTGCATAGAGCGCATCACGTCAAACGCATAATCGATGCCTCCGTTTTCTTTGGCAAACTCAATCAGTGTGTTGATATTTTCGGTCTCAAGCTGACCGTTTACAATCATTGCTTTCATTTTCTCCGCCTCATCCTGCGGACCATTGTTGAGGGCATAGAGAAGCGGCAATGTCACTTTTCCTTCGCGGAGGTCGTTGCCTGTAGGTTTTCCGATCTGAGGATTCGGGAAATAATCGAAAACATCATCCTTTATCTGGAAACATAGACCGAGAAGCTCGGCATATTGCACCATCGGTGAATATTCGTCAGCTGTTGCACCGGCAGCCTCCGCACCCATCTTCACGCAGTTCATGAAAAGAGACGCGGTCTTCTTGCGGATCATCATGAAATAGCTCTGCTCATCAAAATGATGGTCGCGCACATTGCATATCTGGTCGATCTCACCCAATGACAACTCCTTGCCTAAGGCGGAGAGGGCGGATATGATGGATATGTGTCCTGTCTTGATACCGGCGGCAAGTGCGTTTGAAACGAAATAGTCGCCGACAAGCACTGCTATATGGTTTCCCCATGTGGCATTTATAGTGGGAACTCCACGTCGCAAAGAGGTTTCATCGACTATATCATCATGGATAAGGGATGCATTATGGAGCATTTCAAGAGCCGCGCCAGCATGAAGCACATCGTCATTGACTTCGCCGAAAAGCTTGGCGCTAAGAATCACCATTACCGGGCGTATCTGCTTCCCTTTTTTCTCAAGATAGGAGGTGACGATACGGTTCATCAGATCGTTGGGCGTGCGAAGGGTGGAGGTGATGATATCGTTCATCTCACCTAACTCCTTGCCCAGATAGGATTGTATTTTCTCCAATTGCTCCATAATTCGTGCAAAGTTAATAAAATTTTATGTATAATTCCCTTTTTTTAATTAACTTTGGAAATCCAACAAATCAGTTCAACAAATCAGCGAAACAGAAAAGCGAAACAGAAATGAAATATAAAAGAGTATTACTTAAGCTTTCCGGCGAGTCTCTCGCGGCAGGACACGGCACAGGCATAGATACAGACCGCCTTAATTCGTATGCGGCACAGATCAAGGCTATGGTGGAGGCTGGTGTTGAAATCGGCATTGTAATCGGCGGTGGAAATATATTCCGTGGTCTTTCCGGAGCAGGTAAAGGTTTCGACCGGGTGAAGGGCGATCAGATGGGTATGCTTGCCACTGTAATCAATTCATTGGCTCTTAGTTCCGCTCTTGAAGCCATCGGCCAGGGTGCGCAGGTTTTCACAGCGATTGCCATGCATCCCATTGGTGAGCATTACTCAAAATGGCGTGCGATTAAGGCTATGGAAGAGGGTAAGGTGGCTATCATAAGCTGTGGCACCGGTAATCCTTATTTCACGACAGATACCGGCTCGGCATTGCGTGCGATTGAGATAGAAGCGGATGTTATGCTCAAAGGAACGCGTGTAGACGGGGTTTACACAGCTGATCCGGAGAAAGACCCTACAGCGGTGAAATTTGACGAAATCACATACGATGAGGTGCTCGCAAGAGGACTTAAAGTGATGGATCTTACCGCAACAGCACTCTGCAAGGAGAATAAGATGCCAATCTATGTTTTCAACATGGATGTAGAGGGTAATCTTAAGAAAATGCTTTCCGGTGACAATGTAGGCACTTTGGTATATTGATAACAAAAAATACAATAATATGGAAGTAAAGGAATATTTACAGAATGCGGAAGATAACATGCAGCTTGCTGTGGATTATCTGGAAGACACTCTTTCACATATCCGTGCCGGCAAGGCATCCGCACGTCTTCTCGACGGAATCCGCGTAGATTATTACGGATCTCAGGCTCCGATATCAAATGTGGCTAATGTTAGTGTGCCTGACGCACGCACCATCGCTATCACACCTTGGGAGAAGTCAATGTTTAAGGAGATAGAGAAAGCTATCATCAATTCAGAGCTTGGAATCACTCCTGAGAACAATGGAGAGGTTATCCGTCTTTCCATTCCTCCATTGACAGAGGATCGCCGCAAGCAGCTGGTGAAGCAGTCAAAATCTGAGGCGGAGAATGCGAAGGTTTCTGTCCGCAATGCCCGTCGCGAAGCTATCGAAGGTCTTAAAAAGGAGATAAAGAACGGACTTAGCGAGGATGTTGAGAAGGATGCGGAGAACGATGTTCAGAAACTTCATGACAAATACATGAAGAAAATCGATGCCCTCTTCGCCGAGAAAGAGAAGGAGATCCTCACAGTCTGATAAAAAACTTTTAAATGGTTTCTTGGAGGAGATGTGATGTTATGCTTCACATCTCCTTTATAACTTTTACACCATGAAGGGAGAACGGATTAAATATATTGGTTCTTTTTCCATAAAGACATTGCATGCGATGGTGAATAATGCGATGTTAACGATGCTGTGTCGTGCTTTTCCCAAAAAAGTGACGTGCTATGCTTCCCGGTCTGCAATGCCTCATTTAACCACAAGCGAATGTTTGAATACAAAAATTGTATATGCCAATTCTGCCAATGGTAAATCAGCAGTGCTTTTCAGATATCTGACCTCATTGTTACATAATATATGGATTCTATTAAGAAGTAGTCAAAAAGACCTGTTATTTTATAATTATAATAATGTCTTTTGTTTGAGAATTCTTGATTTAATAAATAGATTCAAGAAAGCAACTGTTGTTATTTGTTGTCATGGCGAGATGGAATTCCTTTCATTGGATTCTTCTCATGATAGGGCATATAAAAGGTTGATGTCCTGGCTGGTAAATGGTTATTTTAATAAAAATAATCATAATCCTGCTGAAGGAATGTATTTTATGGTGCTGGGAGATCGTATAAAAAAGAATGTATCCGCATTTATTAGTGAGGAGCTTCAAGCCCGTTTCCTTACTATAGACCACCCTGTGTTGCCGGTTGATAGTTACGGGGAAGATTGCTGCGTGGAAAAATCCCCAAAGAAAGAAAACAGATCCAACATGGTTAACTTAGGTACAGTCGGAATCCTTAATCAACACAAAGGCAGTGAATTATTTCTTAAATTAATCCAAAATTTGTCCGATGATTCTCATAAATTAAAATTTCATATTATCGGACACATGCAGTGTGAGGATAAACAATTCAGACAGTTTGGAGTAAAAATACCACAGAAACCCGAAGAACCGTTACCCGAGGAATCATTCATGCGGGAAGTGAATAAATTGGATTTTATTCTTTATTTTTATACTTCCGACAAATACAAACTGACAGCGAGTGGTGCTATTCTTGACGCTTTACGTTTCCGCAAACCTATTATTGCATTGAGAAATGATTATTTTGAATATTTCTTTGAAAAATTTGGAGCGGTTGGTTACCTTGTAGATTCTGTAGATGAAATGGCTTCATTGATAAGAAATATAG
>OFFM01000343.1_pt1 | contig 40606 bp, 34 predicted proteins | sample 1521401 | NCBI WGS metagenome assembly OFFM01 (sample SAMEA3504118, study PRJEB24116) | mouse gut metagenome | biome: mouse gut; feature: mouse-associated habitat; material: faeces | place: Denmark | collected 2011
AGCATCTGTCGGGTCTGGAGGCGCAGCCTTCGGATATGACTCTTTACGCCGGTCAGGTGATCGGATATGGCGGATTGTTTCTCGCCGTATGGTTTGCGGTATGGACAGTGGCGCGTATGCTGCGCAAGGCAACGCACGCGATGCTGCTCGGTCCGCTCGACGGTATCGCCGGATCGCTATTCCTCGCATTCAAATGGGTGATGGTGCTGAGCCTGGTGCTTAATCTCTGGAAAGTGGTGGATCCCGACAGCGGACTGTTCGGAATGTCGCGCATCGCCGACGGCAAGCTGCTCGCCGGGGTTTTGGACCTCACTCCGTGGCTTCTGGGCTTTCTGAAGGATGTGGCAACCAATCATAATGTCACATTGTTATAACTAACAGCCATAAACTGAAAAATGAATCAGAACAACGATATATTAGACCAGGGTGAATACAAGTACGGTTTTACCACCGATATCCCGACTGATATGATTCCGAAGGGGCTGTCGGAGGAGACCGTGCGTTTCATCTCGGCAAAGAAGGGTGAGCCGGAGTGGCTTCTTGAGTTCCGGCTGAAGGCGTTCCGCCTCTGGCAGACCATGAAGATGCCTGACTGGGCTCATCTTGACATACCGCCGATCGACTATCAGGAGATCAGTTACTATGCGGCACCGAAATCCAAGGAGAATCCCAAGAGTCTCGACGAGGTGGATCCGGAGCTTATAGATACCTTCAATAAGCTCGGCATATCACTCGACGAGCAGAAGAAACTCGCCGGTGTGGCTGTCGATGCGGTGATGGATTCGGTGAGCGTCGCCACTACCCATCGCACGGCACTTGCCGAGAAAGGGGTGATATTCTGCTCCATCTCGGAGGCGGTGAAGGATTATCCGGATCTTGTGCGCCGTTATCTCGGATCGGTGGTTCCGGCACGCGATAATTTCTTTGCCGCGCTCAATTCGGCTGTGTTCTCCGACGGTTCTTTCGTCTACATACCCAAAGGGGTACGCTGCCCGATGGAACTTTCTACGTATTTCCGCATAAACGCAGCCGGAACCGGACAGTTCGAGCGCACACTTATTGTTGCCGACGACGACTCATACGTTAGCTATCTGGAGGGATGCACCGCTCCGAGCCGCGATGAAAACCAGCTCCATGCTGCGATAGTGGAGATAATAGTGGAGAATCGTGCCGAGGTGAAATACTCCACGGTGCAGAACTGGTATGCCGGCGACAAGGAGGGGCGCGGCGGAGTCTACAACTTCGTGACCAAGCGCGGGCTTTGCCGCGGTGAGCGCTCAAAGCTCTCATGGACGCAGGTTGAGACCGGTTCGGCAATCACCTGGAAGTATCCCGGTTGTGTGCTCGCCGGCGAAGGGTCGGTAGGGGAGTTCTACTCCGTAGCCGTGACCAACAACCGCCAGCAGGCTGACACCGGAACCAAGATGATACATCTCGGCCGCAACACCCGTAGCACAATAGTGAGCAAGGGTATATCGGCAGGGCACAGCCAGAATTCATACCGAGGTCTGGTAAAGGTGGCTCCTAATGCCGATGGATGCCGCAACTACACGCAGTGCGACAGTCTGCTGCTCGGATCGCATTGCGGCGCCCACACGTTCCCATATATAGATGTGCTCAACGACACCGCCGTCGTGGAGCATGAGGCTACGACCTCAAAGATCTCGGAGGATCAGCTGTTCTACTGCAATCAGCGCGGCATTCCCACAGAGGAGGCGGTAGGTCTGATAGTGAACGGTTATGCCAAAGAGGTCATGAACAAGCTCCCGATGGAGTTTGCGGTCGAGGCTCAGAAACTCCTCGCCATACAGCTTGAGGGTACCGTAGGATAATAAAAACAGTAAACAATCACGCCGGAGGGTGATGCGCCCGCATGGCGGAAACATATCGAACACGCAACGATGAAACTTTTGGAAGTCAGAGACCTCCGCGCGTCAGTGGAGGGAAAAGAGATACTTAAAGGGCTTGACCTGAGCATAGGTGAGGGTGAGGTTCATGCCATAATGGGTCCGAACGGATCGGGCAAGAGCACACTCAGCGAGGTGCTCGCGGGTAATCCCGCATTCACGGTTACCGGTGGGACTGTGGAGTTCCACGGCATTGACCTGCTTTCACTCACGCCGGAGGACCGCTCGCATGAGGGGCTGTTCCTGTCGTTCCAGTATCCGGTGGAGATTCCGGGTGTGTCGATGACGAATTTCATGCGCGCCGCCATAAACGCCAAGCGCAAATATTTCGGAGAGCCTCCGATGGCTGCAACCGAGTTCCTGAAGATGATGCGCGAGCGCCGCGGTATCGTAGAGCTTGACAACAAGCTCGCGTCGCGTTCGGTCAACGAAGGTTTCAGCGGCGGCGAGAAGAAGCGTAACGAGATATTCCAGATGGCAATGCTTGAGCCACGTCTGTCGATTCTCGACGAGACCGACTCCGGGCTTGATATCGACGCCCTGCGCGTCGTAGCCGAGGGGGTGAACAAACTGAAGAAGCCGACCAATGCAACTGTGGTCATAACCCACTACCAGCGTCTGCTCGATTACATAAAGCCTGACTTCGTGCATGTGCTCTACAAGGGTCGTATCGTGCGCACCGGAGGTCCGGAGCTTGCCCTCGAGCTTGAGGAGCGCGGTTATGACTGGATCAAGGAGGAGGCAGACCGATGAACAGCCTTACACAATACATAGACCTTTACCGTCAGGCGGGCGCGCAGATCGAGTCAGGTTCACCGTCGGCGCTCAACCGCCGCCGTGCGCACGCTCTGCAGGTGCTCGAAGGCTCGCATCTGGCGGAGAAAGGCTCCGCGGGCTACGAGAATACATCGCTGAACGACATGTATGCTCCTGACTACGGGGTGAATGTCGGGCGTGTCGAATGGCCTCGTGAGCTTATCAAGGCATTCCGTTGCGATGTCCCGAATCTGTCAACACTCCAGGGGTATCTGCTATGCGATACTTTCGTCGGTGGCTCAGCGCTTGAGACACGTCTCCCGGCTGGGGTGACATTCACCTCGCTTGCCGACTACGCCCGCCGAAATCCGGAGTTTGTGGAGAAATATTACGGGCGTCTGGCTCCCGTCGATGATCCTGCCGTGGCATTGAACACGCTGCTGTGTATGGATGGTGCGGTGATACATGTTCAGGCTGGCGTTGAGCTCGACCGTCCGTTGCAGATAGTAAGCATTCTCGGTGCCTCGACTGGGCAGATCCTTGCCCCCCGCCGCCTTCTCGTGGTGATGGAGCGTGGATCGCGGGCGCAGGTTATGCTGTGTGACCACACTCTTGCGGGAAGCCCGGTGTCAATGTCGGCTATGGTAGCTGAGATATTTATGGGGGAGGATGCCTCGTTGCAGTTGCTCGATATGGAGGAGTCGCAGGCTGAATCGCGCCGTCATGCGATGGTCTACGCGTCGCAGAGCCGCGGCAGCGAACTGAGGCTCCACAGCATGACTCTCAGCTGCGGTACCACACGCAACGATTACTGTGTGAGTCTTGACGATACTGGCTGCACGACAATGCTGTCGGGCATGGTGATCGGCTCCGACCGCCGACATGCCGACAACCGCACCGTAGTGCGGCACATGCATCCTCGGTGTCACTCCACGCAGCTGTTCAAGTACGTGCTTGACGATGTGTCGACCGGAGCTTTCGACGGTTCTATCTATGTAGCCGAGGGCGCCCATGGCACGGAGGCATATCAGAACTGCCGCAACCTGCTGGCGTCGAAAGGGGCGAGAATGCACTCGCGCCCGCAACTTGAGATATATAATGACGATGTGAAGTGCAGTCACGGTGCCGCTACCGGGCAACTCGATGAGGAAGCGCTGTTCTACATGCGCACCCGCGGTATCCCCCTCGCTGAGGCACGCATGATGCTCATGCAGGCATTCATGACCGATGTGATCGATACGGTCAATATCGAAGGCGTGCGCGACCGTCTGCGCCACCTCGTGGAGCGGCGTTTTGCCGGCGCTACAGCCGCATGCCGTGAGTGCAGCCGCAAGATGGCTGAATGAGATAAGATATAAAAATGATCAGACGATGGCTCTTGAAGAAAACAACGCTCCGCTGACAGCTGCCGACGTAGAGGCACTGCGCAACCGCTTCCCGATTCTGTCGCGCGAACTGTACAAGCGTCCGATGGTTTATCTCGACAATACCGCCACGACGCAGACTCCGCGTGAGGTTGTGGATACGATTGACGCGATGTACTTCACACATAAGGCGAATGTACACCGTGGCGTGCATACGTTGTCGCAGGAGGCTACGGCGATGCAGGAGGCTACTCGGTGCGATGTCGCGCGGTTCATCGGTGCGGCTTCGGAGCGTGAGGTGATCTTCACCCGTGGCACTACGGAGTCCATCAATCTTGTCGCCTCAAGCTACGGCAGTCTTCTCCGCGAGGGTGACGAGGTGATCCTGACCGAGATGGAGCATCATGCCAACATCGTTCCGTGGCAGTTGCTACGCGACCGGCGGGGTATCGTCATCAAGGTCGTTCCGATAAATGCCATCGGTGAGCTGGATATGGATGTTTTCCGCTCGCTGCTGTCGGAGCGCACGCGGATAGTGTCGGTGACGCATGTCAGCAATGTGCTCGGCACTGTCAATCCGGTGGCAGAGATCATCAGCGAGGCACACCGTGCCGGAGCCGTGGTGCTTATCGACGGTGCTCAGGCTGTGGCTCACATACCGGTCGATGTCCGGGCGCTTGATGCCGATTTCTATGTTTTCTCCTCGCACAAGATGTACGGTCCGTGCGGCGTCGGTGTGCTTTATGGCAAGGAGGCGCTGCTTGAGCGTATGCCCCCTTATCAGGGCGGAGGTGAGATGATAAAGACCGTCACGTTCGCACATACGGAATATGCCGAACTGCCGTTCAAGTTTGAGGCTGGCACTCCTGATTTTGTCGATATCGCCGCGCTGCGCACTGCACTTGGTTTTCTTGAGGAGGTAGGTGTGGCACGTGCCGGCGCCTACGAGGACTCGCTGCTGCATTACGCCACCGAGGGATTGCAGAAGATCCCGAGTATGCGCATATTCGGTACCGCGCCCGGCAAGAGCGCGATAATCTCGTTCCTCATCGGGCATGGTCACCATTATGATACCGGACTACTGCTTGACAAGCTTGGCGTTGAAGTGCGCACGGGTCACCATTGCGCGCAGCCGCTTATGGCGGCGCTGGGTATCACCGGCACTGTGCGTGCGTCGTTTGCCGTCTACAACACTTTTGAGGAGTGCGACCGCTTCATAGACGCTACGCGTCGTGTGGCGGCAATGCTTGAATAAGCCGCCGAATATTTTGCAGAGGCTGCCGGACTCTATGGCTGGCATCGCCGCAAAATCTGTATTATAAATCCAGGGAATATTTTTGGAAAGTGGGGTGAATGGTTGTATATTTGCAGTGAATAAGTCTGCTTGCCGGTATATTCATTCGGCATGGGCAGATTTTTGCAGGAACGTTCAACCGTACACAATCCGAATAATACCGTGATATACGCCGCACTGCCCGAAGAGCAGAACCGTCCACTCCCGTTTTACCTTGCGATGGAGGAGTATATAGCCAGAAACGTCGGCATTGACGCTGAGGGCGTATTCTTCATGTGGCAAGTGGATCCGACCGTGATCTGCGGGAGGCATCAGGATGTGGAGCGTGAGGTGGATCTGGAGTATTGCCGCGCGGAGGGGATCGATGTCGTCAGGCGCAAGAGTGGCGGGGGCTGCGTGTTTGCCGACCGCAGCAACATAATGTTCTCGCACATCACACAGGATTATGATGTCACCACAACTTTCGCTGCCTATACGGCGAAAGTCGCGGCTACTTTGCGCGCGCTTGGTCTTGACGCCACGGCGACGAGCCGTAACGATGTGCTGATAGGCGACCGCAAGGTGAGCGGTAACGCGTTCTACCATATCGGGAGCCGGAGCATAGCCCACGGCACGATGCTCTACGACACGGATTTCACCCACATGGCAAAGGCTATAACCCCGTCGCGGGCAAAACTGGAGTCGAAAGGTGTGAAGTCGGTGCAGAGCCGTATCACAACCATACGGCAGCATCTCGATATTGACATTGAGGATTTCAAGCGGCATTGCCGCACGGCGATGTGCGGCAATGACACGTTGCGTCTCACTCGCGCCGACGTCGCTGAGATAGAGCGCATCGCGGAGCAGTACCGTGTGCCGGGCTGGCTGATCCGGCAGGCGCGTGGCAAGCGCGGTGACTCTGTGAGGATCGAGAGTGTGGGCGAACTGACCCCCATGGTATCGTTGTCGCCCGACGGTACGATTGACAGTGTAAGCATTTCGGGAGATTATTTCGCTATCGGTGATGGCGCGGAGCAGTTGCTGTCGCGTCTGCATGGCATCCGTCCGGAGCGTGCGGCTATTTCGGAAGCTCTCGGCGGTTTCGACGCATCGCGATGCATAGCCGGTCTTACCACCCCACAGCTGATCGACATAATAAGCGACAATACCATAAAGTAACCAAAAATCTAACCATATATGCCAGAGAACAAACGAACCTGCCTTTATGACCGCCATTTGGCGCTCGGGGCGCAGATGAGCCCTTTCGGTGGCTGTGAAATGCCGATACAGTATGAGGGAATAGTAGAGGAACATCAGGCGGTGCGCACGGCGTGCGGTGTGTTCGATGTCAGCCACATGGGTGAGGTGAACATATCCGGTCGCGATGCGGAGCGCTACGTCAACCATATATTCACAAATGATATCACAGGTGCTCCTGACGGCAAGATATTCTACGGCATGATGCTCAACCCGGAGGGTGGCACGGTCGACGACCTGCTCGTTTACAAGCGCGGTGAGAATAATTTCTTCCTTGTGATCAACGCCGCAAATATCGACAAGGATGTGGCGTGGATACGCAGCAACGCCGAGGGATATGATGTGGAGATCGATGATCTCTGCGATGTTCTCGGGGAGATCGCCATACAGGGACCGGAATCGGAGGCTGTTATGCAGGAGGTGCTCGGCATCAGCTGTGCAGACCTTGCATTCTATACATTCCGCGAGGCGATGCTTGACGGCGAGCATATACTTGTGAGCCGCACCGGTTATACGGGCGAGGATGGTTTCGAGGTTTATGCGCCGCATGATGTGATCCGTCACCTGTGGGATGAACTCATGGAGTCGGGACGCTGCGCACCATGTGGTCTCGGCTGCCGCGATACATTGCGCTTCGAGGTCGGTCTGCCGCTGTATGGCGATGAGCTTGGTGAGGATATATCGCCGATAGAGGCTTCGCTCGGCATATTTGTAAAGACCGACAAGGATGAGTTCATCGGGCGTGACGCCGTGCTGCGCCAGAAGACCGAGGGCGCGCCGCGCAAGCTCGTGGGACTGGAGATCCATGACCGTGCCATCGCGCGTCACGGATGTGAGGTGACCACCCCGGGTGGAGAGGTGATCGGCACCGTGACGACCGGTTACCGGGGTATCTCGGTAGACAAGTCGCTCGCCATGGCGCTCATCGATTCCCGTTATGCCGCCATGGGCACGGAACTTGCCGTAAAAGTACGCCGCAAGAGTTTCCCAGCGACGGTCGTGGCAAAGAAATTCTACAAGAAGAGTTACAAGAAATAAAACATAGAAATATAAAAAATAAACAGAAAAAGATATGAGCAAGACTTATTTTTCACGCACTCACGAATATGTGACCGTCGACGGAAACATCGGTTATATAGGTATCACCGATTTCGCACAGAACGCCCTTGGCAATGTGGTTTATGTTGACATGCCCGAGGAGGGTGATGATGTGGCTGCCGGCGAGGAGTTCGGAGCTGTGGAGAGTGTCAAGGCGGCATCTGAGCTGATATCGCCCGTGAGCGGTGCTGTGGTGGAATCCAACGAGCACCTTATCGACAATCCCCGTCTGATCAACCAGGACGCCATGGCAAACTGGATCATCAAGGTGGAACTTTCAGATCCCTCGGAACTCGATGCCCTCATGGATGAGGCTGCCTACAAGGAGTTCTGCGCCACGGAAGGTGCGCATTGAGCACCGGTAACAGATACCGTCAGTAAAACAATGACCATCATGCACAGATACCTGCCCCACACACCCGACGACATCGAGCAGATGCTCAGCCGCTGCGGCATGAAGAGCCTCGACGAGCTCTATGCCGACGTTCCGGAGGAGTTCCGCTCAAAATGTCCGCACAGTGACGCGCGTCCGGCTTCAGATCCGGAGATACGGCGCGTCTTCGATGAACTTGGCGCGCGAAACCGCCGTCTGACCTGCTTTGCCGGCGGAGGTTACTACGACCACTTCACTCCTGCGGTGATTCCCTCGCTGCTGCAGCGTTCGGAATTCCTTACAGCATACACCCCTTATCAGCCGGAAATCTCGCAGGGTACTCTGCAGTATATTTTCGAGTATCAGAGCATGATGGCTTCACTTACCGGCATGGAGGTGAGCAATGCCTCGATGTATGACGGTACGACGGCGACAGCCGAGGCTATGCTGATGGCTGTAGCCGCGTCGCGCAAGCGCAACCGTGTGCTGATCTCGCAGACAGTAAACCCGGCGGTGCGCCGCGTGGTGGCGACATACGCACATTATCATGGCGTGCAGCTCGACGAGATCCCGGAGGAGAACGGTGTGACGAGCCGTGCCGCCCTTGACCGGATGCTCGCCGACGGTGATGTGGCGGGAGTAATTGTTGCAACTCCCAACTATTACGGTATCCTTGAGGATTATACCGGCTGGGCTGATGCTTGCCATGCTGCCAAAGCACTGTTGATAATGAACTGTGTCGCTGCCGATCTTGCCGCGATACGCACTCCCGGCGAATGGGGCGCCGATATCGCGGTGGGTGATGCGCAGTCGCTCGGCATGCCGCTCCATTATGGAGGCCCGTATCTCGGATTTCTTTGCGCATCGAAAGCATTGATCCGCAAGATGCCGGGACGTATAGTCGGGGCTACTACCGATGCTGACGGACGTCGTGTATTCGTGCTTACGCTTCAGGCACGCGAGCAGCATATCCGCAGGGACAAGGCTACGAGCAATATCTGTTCCAATCAGGGACTCATGGCACTGCATACGGTGATATACCTGTCGCTGCTCGGTTCTGTCGGACTGCGTGAGGCTGCCGATCAGGGAGCTGCAGGGGCGCATTATCTGGCGTCGCAGCTTGAGGCTACCGGCGCAGTGCGGCTCACTTATCCGGAGCAGCCGTTCCTGAATGAGTTTGCTGTGACATGCAGCTTCCCGGTCGACAGACTGATGACTCTGGCGATAGAGAATGAGATATTTTGCGGCATTCGTCTTGATGATCACCGTCTACTTATAGCGGTGACCGAGCAGCGCACGAGACAGGAGATGGACCGATTGGTTGAACTGGTAAAGACGGCGGCAGCCGAGTAAGTTATGAACAGAGAATATTACGGCAAACTGATTTTTGAGCTTTCGCGTCAGGGACGACGTGGAGCCATAGTGCCCGACAACGGCTGTCCTTCCGCTCCGAAACTTCCGGATCATCTTGTCCGTGCGGAGGCTCCCGAACTGCCCGAGGTGGATGAACCCACTGTGGTTAGGCATTACACCAATATGAGCAACAACAACTTCGGCGTCGACACCGGTTTCTATCCGTTGGGGTCGTGCACCATGAAGTATAACCCGAAGATCAATGAGGAGATGGCGCAGCATCATGCCTTCAGCGGTCTGCATCCGGCGCAGCCTGCCGGCACGGTGCAGGGTGCTCTGGAGTTGTACGTGCGTCTCTCGGAGGAGCTGTGTCGCGTGTGCGGTATGGCTGAGTTCACGCTCAATCCGTTTGCGGGCGCACATGGCGAACTGACAGGGTTGATGGTCATACGCGCATACCATGAAAGCCGTGGCGATACCAAGCGAAACAAAGTGATTGTGCCCGATTCGGCGCACGGCACGAACCCCGCGAGCGCGGCTGTGGCAGGAATGAAAGTCGTAGAGGTGAAGAGCCTTCCGGACGGCACGGTCGATATAGAGGCGCTGCGTCCGTTGCTCGACGACACTGTGGCGGCTATGATGATGACCAATCCCAACACAGCTGGAATTTTCGAGCATTCAGTGAAAGAGATAGCCGCGATGGTGCATGATTGCGGCGGATTGATGTACTACGACGGGGCAAACCTGAATCCCATGCTCGGTGTGGCACGTCCTGGGGATATGGGTTTCGACGTTATGCACGTGAATCTGCACAAGACATTCTCCACACCCCATGGCGGAGGTGGTCCTGGTGCCGGTCCGGTCGGCGTGCGCAAGGGGCTTGAGCAATTTCTCCCCTCGCCACGCGTGATGCGTGATGCCGACGGGAACTACACCATCGAGTGTCCTGAAGAAGCGCTCGGCAGCATCTCGGCAACGTTAGGCAACTATGCGGTGCTGATGCGCGCATATTCGTATCTGCTGTCGCTCGGAGGTGAGGGGCTGCGCCTGGCTGGACCGCTTGCCTCGCTTAATGCCAATTATGTCAAGGAGTCGTTGAAGCATCTCTACAAGCTGCCTCTCCACGGTGTCTGCAAGCATGAGTTTGTGTTCGACGGGCTGGCTGACAAGTCGACAGGAGTGACCACACTGAATGTGGCTAAACGTCTTCTCGACTACGGCTTCCATGCTCCGACAATATATTTCCCGCTGCTTTTCCATGAATCGCTGATGATAGAGCCTACTGAGACGGAGAGCAAGGAGACGCTTGACCGTTTCATCGAGGTCATGGAGATGATAGCGCATGAGGCAGCCGAAACTCCCGATCTGGTGAAGGGTGCTCCTGTCAACACTCCGATCTCACGACCAGATGACACGGCGGCGGCACTGAATCCTGTAGTCACATTCGCAGACCTTAAAGCCGCTTGCAATGATTGAAGCCGACATTCTGATCATCGGTGCCGGTCCCGGAGGATATGCCACCGCGGCCAAAGGAGCCGCTGCGGGTAAGCGTGTGGTGCTTTTCGAGCGTGATGAGCTTGGAGGCACATGCCTGAACCGTGGCTGTATACCGACAAAAGCTCTGTGCCGTTCGGCTGAGGTTGCTCTGACTGTCGCGGAAGCGGCGGAATTCGGCGTGTCGGTCGGTGATATCCGCATGGACTACGCCCGTGCCGCTGCGCGTAAGGATGAGATCGTCGGGCAGCTGCGCGAAGGTGTTGAGAGTCTTCTTCAGGGTGTGGAGGTGGTGCGTGGTGATGCCCGCTTTTCCTCCCCCTCTGTTGTGGAATGCTCGGGCGAGAGCTACACTGCGCCAACTATTGTCGTGGCGACAGGCTCGCGCCCCGCAGAGCTTGCCATTCCGGGTGCCGAGCTTGCGGTCAACAGTGATTTCGTGCTCGCCATGAGTGAATTGCCGAAATCGATGGTGATAATAGGGGGCGGTGTCATAGGAATGGAATTTGCCTCGATATTTTCGGCTTTCGGTGTGAAAGTCACTGTGCTTGAGTACTGTCCTGAGATTCTTCCACCTTTTGATCCGGAGATCGCCAAGCGGTTGCGCATGAGCATGAAGCGTCGTGGAGTGGAAATTGTTACCTCCGCGCGTGTGACGGCTATAACGAGCGATATGACCGTTGAGGCTGAGGTGAAAGGTAAACCGAAGAGTTTCAGTGCAGATATGGTTCTGACTGCGGTTGGACGCCGTGCTGTGCTTCCGGCGGGTCTTGAAGATACCGGTATTGAACTGAACCGCGGATTCATAAAGGTCAATCCGGCGACCATGGAAAGTTCTGTGAAAGGTATATATGCCATAGGCGACGCTAACGGTCTGTGCCTTCTCGCCCATGCTGCGGAGGCGCAGGGTGAGCGTCTGCTTGGTCATGAAGTGAATCTCGATGTCATACCGTCGGCTGTCTTCACAAGTCCTGAATGCGCGATGGTCGGAATGACCGAACCGCAAGCCATGGAAGGCGGTATGGATTTCAAGGTAGGTAAAGCCACATTCCGTGCCAACGGCAAGGCTATGGCTATGGGTGAGGCTGACGGACTCGTAAAGGTTCTGACTGCCGCCGACGGCAGGATGCTGGGCTGCCATATCTGCGGTCCTCATGCTGCTGATCTTATACAGGAGGCGGCATTGGCTATAGCATCCGAACAGCCCACGGCAAGCGTGGTGTCAACCATCCACGGGCATCCGACACTTTCCGAGACTTTGGCGGCGGCAGCCCGCGCATCGTTATGATCAGGTGATGACGGCAGATAGTACAGCACCGAAGGTCAGCGTGATAATGATCGCCTACAATCAGGAGGTGACCATCGATGAGGCTATACGCAGTGTCGTGTTGCAACGCGCGCCTTTCCGTTTTGAGCTTGTGGTGGCTGATGATGCATCGACCGACGGCACAGCCGGACGTGCCGCCCGGTGGCAACAGGAGTATCCTGATATTGTGCGGCTTGTCAGGCGCGAGAAAAACCTCGGACTTCAGGCTAATTTTCTTGACGCATGGAGCCGTTGCCGGGGTGAGTATATAGCGATATGCGAGGGTGACGATCACTGGTGCTCGCGCCACAAGCTGCGACGGCAGGCTGAATGGCTTGACTCGCATCCTGAATGCGCGCTGACATTCCACCGTGTCGTCAATCATTATGCCGATACCGGCACGCTGTCGTTGAGCAATCCGCGTCAGAAGTCCGACCTTACGCTTGAGGATCTGGCTCGAGGTAATGTGATCACCAATCTGTCGGTGATGTACCGTGCCATCCCTTATGAGCAATTGCCGGAATGGATAAGGGAGGTGAAACTGTTTGACTACGCTTTCCACTCGCTTCATGCCGAGCGTGGCACGGCTCACTACCTGAGGCAACCTATGGCGGTCTACCGCCGATACAGCCGTGGGATATGGAGCGGCGACAATCACCGTGCATGGCTTCTCGCACTGGATATACGTGAGCACCTTATGGAGCATTTCCGTCTGACACGTCCGGAGGCGACAACCGCCTATCTGCGAGCCTATTGCAGTATTGCCGTGGCGCTGATGGCTGATGGTGTGGATGCGGAGACGACCATGGAACGTCTCGCTGCCGCTTGGCGCCGTTATGCTGGCTGTGAGTTGCGCATCGATGAGGTGATGAGGGAGGTCGCCGGACGTCGTGCCGCTTCTGCTTCCCGCCCCGGTACGGCTGCGTTGCTGCGCCGTGGCATAAGCGCTTTGCGTGCAGCGGTATCCAGGTTTCTGCCGGTGCCGAGAATTTAATTATGAACTGATATTAAGACTATGATCGAATATGTTAGAGGTCCGATAGCCGAGCTGACCCCGGCTTATGCGGTGATAGAATGTGGCGGCGTCGGATATATGGTGAATATAACCTTGACCGCCTACACTGAATTGCAGGCAAAGAGCGAGGCGCGTCTGTTTGTACATGAGGCTATCCGCGAGGATGCATGGACGCTTTTTGGATTCGTAGAGGAGCGTGAGCGGCAGATGTTCAGGTCGCTGATAGGGGTGTCGGGAGTCGGCGCCAATACAGCACGGATGATTCTTTCCTCTATCCCCGCACGTGAGCTTGAACAGGTTATAGTCGGAGCCGATGTGCGCCGTCTCAAAGGGGTCAAAGGTATCGGTGCGAAGACTGCCGAGCGCATAATCGTGGATCTCCGCGACAAGATAAAGCCTTCGGGCGATGTGTTTAAAACTCCCGGAACGGCGCAGTCGGATGTCTACGACGAGGCTCTTGCCGCGCTCGTGATGCTCGGATTCCCGAAGCCTGTCACCCAGAAAGTGCTCGACAAGGTTTTTGCCGCCGAGCCGGGTATAAAGGTGGAGGATGCGATAAAGCGCGCTCTCGGAATGATGTGATTCCGCATAGAGCGCGCCTTGGTGCGGTGGCATGTGTTGAGGTTCAGACGTACATAGCCTCGATCTCACGTGCATAGCGGCGGTTTATTACCGGGCGCTTTATCTTTAGCGTGTTTGTGAGCTCGCCAGCCTCCATGGTGAATGCTTTCGGCAGAAGAGTGAACCGCTTGATTTTCTCAAATCCCGCCATGTCGCGCTGCAGGTGCTCGATGCGTTGCGTCATCATGTCGCGTATCTGCGGGTTGCGCACAAGATCATCAAGCGAGCGGTACCGGATTCCATGTTGGTCGGCGTATTCACGCAATGCGTCGAAAGCGGGTATTATTATAGCGGTGACGTATTTCCGTTGATCGCCGATCACGGCTACCTGCTCGATGTATTTATCCTCGCCGAGTCGGCTCTCGAGTGCCTGAGGGGCGATATATTTACCGTTCGAGGTCTTGAAAAGATCTTTGATGCGCTCTGTGAGTATGAGTGCGCCGGAGGCATCGATGCGTCCGGCATCGCCTGTGCGGAACCAGCCGTCGGGGGTGAACGCATTGGCTGTAGCCTCCGGTTTGTTCAGGTAGCCCGACATGACGGTAGGGCTCTTCACGAGGATCTCGCCATCTTCGGCGATTCGCACCTGTATGCGGGGAAGAACTGTCCCGACGCTGCCAATCTCAAAACCGACGGCAGGGTAGCAGGTGACTGTCGCCGTGGTCTCCGACAGTCCATAGCCAATGAGCACGTTTATGCCGCACGACTGGAAAAACTCTACGATTGTTGGCGAAAGCGGTGCTCCTGCGGTGGGGAAAATATTGCCATGCTCCACACCGATGGCTTTTTTCAGCGGTGTGAAAACAAAACGTTCGAAAAGTTTGTAGCGGAACTCGAGCCAGCGTGAGGGGCGGCGACCGATACGACGGAACTCAAGGTTGCGTCGTCTGCCTACCGATAGAGCAGCCGTGGCGAGTATTCGCATGAATATGGATCCCTCCACGAGACGGTCCTGTATCGCAGTGTAAGCCTTCTCCCAGAAGCGAGGCACGGAGCACATGCATGTGGGACGCACCTGGCGTAGTGAGCGCTGGATCTCGCGTGGGTCGCGGTTGACGGCGACACGCATACCGGTGTACAGACAGAAGTATGTCCATGCGCGCTCAAAAATATGACTGAGCGGCAGGAAGCAGAGCGACGAATCGACATCGGAGAGCATCGTAAGCCTCTCGCGGTGTATCTCAAGAGCTGCGTTGAAGCATGAGTGAGGCAGCACGGCTCCCTTAGGTTCACCTGTTGTACCGGAGGTGTAGATTATTGCCGCGGTGTCGGTCGGGAGTGCGGCTGCGCTACGGCGGTCAATCTCGGCGATCACTGCGGGATTCTCTGCATCGCCAAGTTCTATGAACTGCTCATAGGTGAGTGTAGTGGTGTCGTCAGGCTCGAGTTCGATATCGGGGTCGAACGTCACGATGCGCTTCACGGCTTTTGCCTGGCGCGCTATAGCATATTGCTGAGCATCGCCGGTGAAGAGGAGTGAGATGCCGGCATCGGCAGTGATGTAGCTCACCTGATCCTGCGAACTGGTAGAGTAGATGGATATGGGAATGGCGCGGAGTGAGAATGCCGCGAAATCGGCTATTATCATCTGCGGACGATTGGCTGAGAATGTGCCGATCGCATCAAGCTCGTTTATGCCGAGGGCTATGAGCGACGCGGCGAAGCGGTCTACCTCATGGCTGAAATCGTTCCATGATGTGGAACGCCACTCTCCGTCGATAAGTTCGGAGTAAGCTTCCCGGTCACCGTAACGGTGAGCCTGATGGGTGATGAGACGTGTGAGTATGTTGGTCATGAGTGATGTGTCGTTATGGGATTATTCAGCAAGGGAGGTTTATAGGGTTGGCGTTGTTGTTGAGTGTTATCACAGGTGCCACCTCCTTGAATGCGAAGGTGAGCGTCTCGCCCTCGGTGGTGCGCATTACGATAGGACCGTCGGGCAGTATATCGATGATCGATGCCTTGAACACACGGTCGGTCGCGGTATCGCGCCATAGGTAGGTTCCTTCGCCCCGCCACAGGCGCGAGCGATATGCGGCATGTACTTCCTCCGGAGTGGTCTCAGCCATACAGATATAATACTCTATGGCTTTGGCGAGTTCGGCAAGTACCGGTTGCAGAGGGTGGCACTTGCCTGTGAGTTGGCAGACGCTTACCGGGTTGGGGGCGGATGATGTGAATCTCTGCTGATTGACATTCAGCCCGATTCCGGCGATTGAACGGATTATTTTGCTCCCGTTTATGGCATTTTCGATCAGTATGCCGCAGATCTTGCGGTTGCCGACGTAGATGTCGTTAGGCCACTTTACGGTTACGATATACCCGGGTAGCAGATCCTGAGTTACCGAAGCTACAGCAAGCGCTACGGCTTCGGAGATGACGAATTGCCGCGCGGCTTCAATTGACCGTGGTCTAAGAAGCACTGAGCATGTGATGTTGGCACTCGGTTCCGCCTCCCAACTGTTGCCGCGTTGTCCGCGCCCGGCGCTCTGGCAACGGGTGTAGAGCATCGTCGGCGCTTCGACGGTTTCAGCCATCGAGGCAAGCAATGTGTTGGTGGAAGTTGTGGTGTCAATGAAGATTGTATTCATTCGCTCAGCGGTAATGTTGGTAGCGGATCGGGCAGCTGGGAGAGTATGCGCCATGAGGCGGGGTAAAGATTGTTGGCGCGGTTTCCGAGGTTCTTGACAAAACCGAGTGGCAGTCCGGCATACTTAAGCAGTACTATGCCGCGGGGTGTCCCTTCCGGCAACGCGACTGTCTCACGGCGGAGATATTGCAGGGCTGTCTGTCGGTCGACATCGGCAGTCGGGAATGCATCATGGCGCAGCGCGGTGGATAGTGCAAGCTGCTGGGAGGGTATTATGTCATGCCCCTTGCGCACGCCGATCGTCAATGTCGGTGAGAGTTCGCGCGGGAGCAGAGGAGTAGGGACTGTTACCGTCACATTCCCTTTCTGATCGGTCTGCTCTATGACCTTTATCCGGGCGTTGAGCCATGGGTGCTCAGCCGGTGACGCTGCCATTGCTTTGTCGCGCCGGCGCTGAGTCTTTGCAGCCGGTGTTGCTGCCGCCGAATCGGCTGGTTTGCGTAGAAGCGCCATGAAAAGTCCTTCGCCTCTCGCACATCCTGGCGTGAATCGCAATGCAGCGACATCAGGCGACAGTGATTGCATTATACCGCACCCATCAGGCACGGGAATCGCAGGATTCTCGGCACCGAGCGTATTTATGAAATAGGCTACGTTTTCCTCGTTCTCGGTTGTGTTGAGCGTGCAGGTGCTGTAGATCAGGTATCCGCCGGGGCGAAGTGCCTTCCAGAGATTCCCGACGATCTCGCGCTGTAGTGCGGCGCACTGCTCGGTGAGTCGTGGCGTCCACTGGCGGCGCGCTTCATCATCCTTGCGCATCATACCCTCGCCTGAACAGGGCACATCGGCAGCTATGACATCGAATATCTCACCCATGCCGGAAAATCGTGAGGTGTCGCCCTGTGTGACGGTGACAAGCGGATAACCCCATTTCGCAAGATTCTCGCGCAAAATCTCGGCACGTGCGGCTACATATTCGTTAGCCACCACGGCGCTGCCGTCGGGAAGCGCATCGATTGCAGCAGTGGTTTTTCCACCAGGTGCGGCACAGGCATCGAGCCATGCGACAGGGCGACCGAACTCATCGGCTATCATTCGTGCCACATGCCACATGATCATCGAGGATGGATCCTGAACATAATATGCCCCCTGGTGCAGCAGCGGGTCAAATGTGAATGAGGGTCGCTCAGGGAGATGCAGCCCGGTGGGGCACCAAGCCACCCGTTCGGCGTCGGAGGTAATCCTGAAGGGCTTGCGCGTGTTAAGCCTGACGCCCACCTCAGGCTCGGTATCGAGTGCTGCAGGCAGGGCGTCAAACTCCTGACGGTCTAAGCTGACCATCATCTTCAGGAATTGTTCCGGTATCGGCGTTCGGCTCATCAGATGGAGAGTCGGCGGAGAGTGTCGAGCAGAGCGCGGTTGATAGGTTTGTCGTTCTTGATAGCTTTGCTGAAAGGAACGTAGACGATCTCATCGTTGGCTATGCCGATCATTACGTTGCGCTGGTCCTCGAGAAGTGCATCGATTGCAGCGGCTCCCATGCGCGACGCAAGTATGCGGTCGTGGGCTGTGGGTGATCCGCCACGCTGCAGGTGTCCGAGGATCGAGACACGCACGTCGTAACCTGGGTATTCTTTCTTCACACGGTCGGCAAGACCCATGGCTCCTCCGGTGACAGGGCTTTCGGCAACGAGCACTATCGAAGAGTTCTTGCTCTTGCGGAATCCGTTCTGTATCAGTTCGGCAAGCTGGTCGACCTCGGTTGAGATCTCCGGTATTATGGCAGCTTCCGCTCCTGATGCTATAGCGCCGTTGAGTGCGAGGAAGCCTGCATCACGACCCATGACTTCAATGAAGAACAGGCGCTCATGGCTGGTGGCGGTGTCGCGGATTTTGTCGACACACTCCATTATAGTGTTGAGCGCGGTGTCATAGCCGATAGTGGTGTCTGTGCCGTAAAGGTCGTTATCGATGGTTCCTGGGAGTCCGATGCAGGGGAGATTGAACTCGTTGGCAAATATGCGTGCTCCGGTGAGCGATCCGTCTCCACCGATTACCACGAGCGCGTCGATTTCATGGCGCTTGAGGTTGTCGTAGGCGAGCTGGCGTCCTTCAGGAGTGGCAAACTCAGGGCAGCGTGCTGTTTTCAGAATGGTACCACCCATCTGTATGATGTTTGATACGTTCTGAGTGCGGAAATCCTGTATCTCATCGGAGATCAAGCCTTTGTATCCGCGATAGATGCCTTTTACCTTGAATCCGCTGAATATAGCCGAGCGTGTGACGGCACGGATTGCGGCATTCATTCCCGGAGCGTCACCTCCGGAGGTGAGTATGCCCACGCATTTGATTTCTGACATAGTAGGATGGAATTATGATATGTTGACGTCAGTTGTTTCGTTCTATAGATCCGGTGCAGTGTCCGGATCAGGTTGAAACTGCAAAATTAACGATTGACGGCGGATTGGCGGCGTGCGGCGAGTGAAAGAACGTTAACGTGGCGCTTCTCCGTTTTGTGCGGATATGGTCACCTGTCAATGATTCCGGTGATGACGTTCTTCGAGTTACCCCGCCAGGGAAGTGTGGCGTTGTAGCGTTCGAACAGCACGGTGACAGACTGCCGAGATCCCTGCATGTCCTGCAAGATACGCGCTATGGAGTCGGATGGGATGGAGAATGTCATGGGTCGGTTGTAGACTCCTGCAGTATCAGTCAACGAATCTTCCGTGATCATCTCAGCCTCATAGGTCTTGAAGAAAATGCCTCGCTTTTCCACTGATGTTATGTAGCCTGTGGCGCGTGCTTCGGTAGCGTATGGATTGAGGAACTGGATATAGAATGCCACCCCTCCCACTGCAATTGCGATGAATATCAGTATGGTTAGGAAGCGCCTGCCTCTATGACGCGGACGTGGATTTGCCGTCGTCGATGGCTTGGCAGAGCTATCTTCGGACTTGCAAAAATCAATGACCGGTCCTTCGGAATGTCTGACGGTCTCTGAATTGTCAGCCGTTGGTGTGGTTTCGGTTATGGCATGTTCCTGTCCGTCGAGGTCAAGACCTTCTTTTTCTTCATTTTCGTTCATCGGTAATAGATGTTGTGCGGCGTCGGCGCTTGTCGATGCCTATTACTATGAATGTTATGATGCCGAGCAGGATGAGGAACAGCGTCTGGCAGCCCATCACCATGTTGGCAAACGATGTGGCGTATTCTTTTGTGAGCCCCGGCACGCCGGAGGCATACATGCTCAGTCCGAACACGATCGCCCATTGATATGGACCTATGCCGCCGTTTGACGGAACCGCCATGCTTATACTCGACAGTACGAAGCATACAAGCACGGCTGTGGCACCATATTTCAGTGCTACCTGTGCGGTGAGCGGGAATGCGAAGAATGCGAGATACAGTTGAACGAAGTAGCAACCCCAGATCAACCCCGTGAGCAGAAGCCATTTCCCTTTGCCGGGCATTTTCGCCACTACGGCAAATCCTTGCCATGTGCCGATGATAAGATTGCGTGCCACTGTCACGATCTTCGAGTCGGGATAGCGTCGGCAGAGCCACCATGCAGCTGCGACAGCTATGGCGATAGCGCTCCATAGCCAGGGGGAGCTTAGCAGGCGCAATATGCCCGCGTATGCATCGGGATTCTGGTTGATATAGGCGGCTATCTGCGGATGTGCTATCGCAAATGTGAACAGAGTGATGAGCAGTACGGTAAGAGTGTCGCTCAAACGGTCGCAGATCATGGAGCCGAATACAGTGGTGAACGGCGCATTCTGCCGCTCTGCGATATAGCCCGTGCGCCACAGTTCGCCGAGGCGTGGGAGCACAAGGTTAGCCGCGTAAGTGCCGAAGATGCTGAGCACAAGAACCCATAATGGAGGACGTATGTCGAGTGCCTTTAGCTGGATCCCCCATCGCATCGCGCGGAATATGTGGGAGAAAACCGAGACTCCGAGACCTGCGAGAATCCACTCAAGATGGCACTGCGTTCGGATGATACGGATCATCTCCTTCATGTCAACACCGGTGAACAGCAGCCAGCAGAGCCCGATAGTCATAAGCGGCGGTATGCCGTATTTCACGGCTGTGCGCCACCATGGTGTGCGTTTGGATTGGGCTGTAATGGAGTCGGGTTGTTGCATGGCGCAAAATTAGTCATTTCCGGTGATAAATCATACGGTGCGGAGTGTGAAGAGCTGTGATGCGGAGAGGCGGGGGAGTGGCGTGACAAGTATCGGAGCCTCGGGGAGGGCGGTCTGTGCTTCCGCGTCTGCGCCGCTGCGGAGCGCGTTGAGTGCGTCGGTCATGGCTGCTGCCGCAATCTCAGGCTTATTGTTGTCCTGGCTGAGGTGGCACAGGAAGACATGGCGCAGCTTTGCGGAGGCTATTGAGGCGATATAGCGTGCCGCCACGACGTTGTCAAGATGTCCGGTCGGTGCCTCGATGCGAGCCTTGAGATGAGCCGGATAGGGACCGTTGCGCAGCATAGCGAGGTCGTAGTTTGATTCGATCACTATGTGTGTAGCCTGACGCATGTAATGATCCACACGGTCGGTTATGCAGCCGAGGTCAGTGGCGACAGCCATTGTGGGGGCTTCCGGATCGGCGGGTCGGCGGATGAAGAAACCGGCGTTGTCCATGCCATCGTGCGACACTTCAAATGCCGTGATCTCGAATGCACCGATAGTGAAGGGAAATTCCTTGTGGATCGGCACATGATAGTCTTTCAGACGACGCGATATGCCGTGGCGTCGCATTATTCCGTTGAACGCCCGCGGGGTGCAGTAGACCCGTATGTGAGGGTTGCGGCGCACATAGGTGTAGACATAGTGCACGTGATCGCTGTGGTCGTGTGTGAGGATGATTCCTTTGACGTCGTTCATCGAGAAACCGCATCCTGCGAGCGTCTCCGTGACGCGGTGAAGATCTACTCCAGCATCAATGATGAATCCGCCGGTATTGTCGGCTACGAATGCCGAGTTGCCGCTGCTACCGCTGCCGAAGCTGATGAAAAATACCGTATCGCGTTCCTTTATGCCGTTTATGGGTGCTGCAAGGGGGTTGGACGGAGATGCAGAGGATTGCACTCCCGGCATCTCCATGCGGTCGACTATGAATTCCTCCGGGTCGGGCATGGAGGGCAGATCCTCCAGGCGGTTGTCGGGTAGGTCAAGATCCTCAAACAGGCTCGGCTGTATGTGCGGGTTGAAGTGAAATTTGATCTTCTTGCTCATTATCGTGCCGGTGCGTCGGTATAGAGGAGGAATATTGTAGGTATACGCGGTAGTTCAAGTGAGTTTGTTGCCCACCAGCTCAGCGGGCGTGTTATTATCCGTTGTGAGGGGCCTGTTATGTCGGCTGCCACGCAGAGCATCATCTCGCGCGGCAGTGTCTGGCAGAGTGATGCTATCAGTTTGGAGTTCCGGTAAGGAGTCTCGATGAAGATCTGCGTCTGGTGCTCGCGGATGATGCGCCGCTGCATCTCGCGCAGGGTGGCTGTGCGCCACTGCGGATCAACCGGGAGGTAGCCTGCGAATGCAAATGTCTGACCGTTGAAACCTGAAGCCATGAGCGCGAGCAGTATGCTCGATGGTCCCACCAGCGGATCTACGCGATAACCCCGGCTTTGTGCCACAGCGACTGCTTCGGCGCCGGGATCGGCTACGGCAGGGCATCCCGCCTCGGATATCACAGCCATATCGGCTCCCCGTTCCATCGGCGTGAGCATTGCGGGTATCTCTGATGCCGGGGTGTGCTCGTCGAGTGTGGCGAATGTCAGCGCGTCGATATCTATCGTCGGGTCACAGCGTTTCAGGAAACGTCGGGCAGTGCGCACGTTCTCCACGATGAAGTGGCGCACCGTGCGTGCTATCTCTATGTTGCGCTGCGGCATCACGCTTGCCGGCGGCACGTCGGCGAGTGTCGAAGGCAGCAGGTACAGTGTGGGTATGCGTTGCTCTTGGGTTTCGGTCCGGTTTGCGTCGGTCATTGTTCTTCTGGATATTTCCGGTAGTATTCGTCGAGGATGGTCTGTATGTTGAAATAGTAACCGGAAGTCTCGCCCTGCGGTCCGCGGGCGGTTATAAATTCATAATAAGGCTCGTAGAAAACATGCTTCACTGCTATCTGCCCCATGGCGTTCAGCAGCACGTATTCATGTTCCGGCTCTATGACGTACCAGGCGTTCTCCTCGTCAAGTCCTGTGCCCGACGATACGATAGCCATAAGTATGTAGTCGAGCTTGTATTGCCATATCTTTGCAAGGTTGTTCTTGCCCTTGGTGCGCAGTGCCGAGATCAGGTTGACCATGCGGCGGAGATCGAAGGGGTTGTCTTCGAGCGACATTTCCGAATACTTGATTACCGAATCGCATTCCTGACGCGTCCACTCGCGCTTTGAGGTGAGTTCGACAAGGTTGTCCTGATAAGCCTTCGGACGGTAGGGGTTGTAGTCCTCCTGAAACATGTAGCCGAAGTATAGGTGGCGGAATTTGTCGAGTTTCATGAGGGTATCGTTGTGGTGATACTCCTCCATCAGGCGGGGGTAGTAATATGGTGAATGGCGGTCGTTGACAGCTTTCTGTATAGCCTCGAGATCCGGGATTTCACGTTTGAACTCCGGCTGCTTGCTCTGAGCGGCGCATATCAGGGGCAGCGCGGCAAAGAGTGCTATTATGGTATTGAGGAGGATGCGGTTCATGGTTCGGGTTGTTGTTTTTTCTGCAGCTCGGGATATGAGATGCGTGAGTGATACATTGTGCGCAGTCGTGTGATGAATGTCTCCTTGATCTCTGCCACATCGCGGAATGAGATCGTGGAGTCGTTATGAAGCCCCTCGGCGACCTGCGAGTCTATTATTCGGTTGACGAGTGCGGTGATCGCTTCTTCCGAGTGGTCTGTGAGGCTTCTTGATGCAGCCTCTACGGCATCAGCCATCATCAGTATGGAGGTCTCCCGTGACGTGGGATTCGGTCCCGGATAGGTGAATGCCGCCTCGTCAGGTTTCTGGTCGGGGTGGAGATTGCACCATGTGTTGTAGAAATAGCGTGCCTTGCCTCTTCCGTGGTGCTCGGTGATGAATGTGGCTATCTTAGCCGGAAGTTTTGCCTTGTCGGCACGGCGCAATCCGTCGGTCACATGTCCGATCACTATGCGTGCGCTCTGCACGGGGTCGAGCGAGTCGTGCGGATTGACTCCATGCTGGTTCTCGGTGAAGAATGCGGGATTGTCAATCTTGCCGATGTCATGATACAGCGCGCCGGCACGTACAAGCTGCACGTTGGCGCCTATGCGGTGCGCGGCTGCCGAAGCGAGGTTGCTGACAGCCATGGAGTGCTGGAATGTGCCCGGACACTCCTCGGAGAGTTCGCGTAGAACCGGGTTGTTGATGTCAGACAGCTCAACGAGAGTGACTCTCGATGTGAAGCCGAACAGTTTCTCGATCACAAAGATCGCCACGTATGCGAATGATATGAATACCGCATTCACGGCGAAGTAGCCGAACATACGCGGCTGCAGTGCGGATGTTGAGGAGTTGTGAAGAAGTTCGATGGCGGTATAGCTTACGGCGTATGCCACAAACACGAGCAGTGCAGACTGTATCAGCTGTGAGCGGCGCGAAAGCTCCTTGATGCTCACAATGGCTGTCACACCGGCAAGGAACTGTACGAAAATGAATTCAAGCGGGAAGCTGCTGACGAGAGTGCTCAACAGCACTGTGACCATGTGGGAGAAGAATGCGGTGCGGGAATCGAGGAATACGACGAGCACTATCGGGATAAGGGCGAAAGGAGCTACATAAAGTCCGGATGTGAATGCCTTCGACATTCCGAATGCGAACAGCGTGAACACAGTGATGACGAGCATCAGCATGAGCAGCACGTTCCGCGACAGGTAGTAATCGCGGCGGAAAAAGTATAGGAATGCGTAGAGCGCGCCGAACATCAGCAGTATGTAGAGCAACTGTCCGCCTATGGTGTAATAGTTCTCCACTTTGTCGACGTCGCCACGCTTTGCCGCCATCTGTTCGTAGGTGGTCAGTAGTGTGTAGAGCCTTGCATTTACGATATCCCCCTTGTCGATTATACGCTCCCCCTTCTGCACAACTCCTATAGGCGCGAGCGCGCGCTGCATCAGATCATCGTGAAGCCGCGAAGTCTCCACGCTGTCTATCTGCACATTCGGTGTCAGGAGTTCGGCAAGTCCGGTGGCGCTTATGGCATGCTGTATGTGCGACTCGCGGAAGATGCTGTCGATGTGTGAGTATGCGCGTCGTGCCGAAAGGAATCCTGTGGTAGCACGTGATGCGGTGACGTTGTCGTTGATCATGCGCACGCGTGGCAGTCTGCCGGAGTTGATCTCTGCATAGACTTCCGGCGCTACGATGCCGTTGTCAAACAGGCGTTTGAACTCTGCTGTCAGGCGTGAGCGCTCCGCGTATGTTAGGTTGAGTCCGTCAATAGTCCGCAGACGGTTTGTGTATTCAGCTACAGCGCGCCGGGCGGTTTCCTCGTCGCGGCGGAATATAGGTTCGAACGAGGTCTCAAGGCTGTCGCGCAGATGCCGGGCACTTATGGAGTCGAGGTGCACCGGTATGTCGAATGGAGCTGTGAGCAGTGAGTATGCCCAGGGGCGGTTCTCCTCGTAGGTGAAGCGTCTGCCGTCGTTGCGGGGCAGGAAATAAACGAGCAGTATCGCTGCTGCGATAAACACTGCCCATCGCAGCCATGTGTCGTGTCGTGGAGTCTGTTCTGCTGCCATTTTTGCTGTCGGTCGTTCGGTAAGATGCTTTAGTTTCTGTTCATGCTGTTGGTGTCTCCGATCCGTCGGCTACGCGGGCGGCATTCTGCACACCTTTGATCTTTCTTACTTTCTCGCATAGCTGGTTGACAACCTCGGTGTCGCTGACGAGCACTGTCAGACGGCATGTGAATACCTCCTTGTCGGTGTCGATATGCAGGGAGCGGATGTCGATGTTCAGGTGGTTAGAGATCATCTGCGTGAGTTCCTGGAGGATTCCGTGGCGGTCTACTCCCTCGATGTGTATCTCGGCGAGGAATTTCTCACGGACTTCATCCCATGATGTGCTCACGATGCGTGTGCCATGACCGGCTTTGAGCACCTGCGCACGGGGGCAGGTCAATGAATGCACCTCAACCTGTCCGAGATCATTGACGAATCCCATCACGTCATCACCGGGAATCGGGCGGCAGCAGTCGGCAAACACGAAGTTGCGTCCGGAGTCGTCGAAGCGCAGGTGGTATGTCTCTTTCAGGTTTATGCGTTCCGGCACAATCAGCGGTGGCTCTGCCGGGCGCGGTGCCGTTCTGCCTATGCGGAATATCTTTTGGAGAAGCGAAGGTTCGGTTTTAGGTGATTCCTTGAGGATGTAGCCGTCGAGCGAGAGTTCTCCTGTGCCCAGCTTATAGTAGAGTGCATCGCGCGATGTGACCTTATAGAAAGCCATCATCTTGGTGATGATCTCATTGGTTGCCTCGACTTCGGCGTCAGCAAGGAATTTGTTCAGGATCTCATGTCCCTTGTCGACCATCGGTTGCTGCTCGCGGCGCAGGGCGGCGCGCAGGCGGGTCCGTGCCTTAGCCGTGGCGAGAAATCCCATCCATTCCTCTTTCGGTGTCTGTGATTGTGAAGTGAGCACCTCCACCTGGTCGCCTGAGTTCAGTCGATGGCTCAGCGGCACGAGCTTATGATTCACTTTGCCGGCTATGCAATGGGTGCCGATCTGCGAGTGGAGCTCAAACGCTACGTCGAGTACGGTTGATTCGGTAGGCAGTGTGATAAGTTCCCCTTTCGGAGTGAAAACGACAATCTCCGACGCAAACAGGTTGAGTTTGAGTGTGTCGAGAAAGTCGATGGCGTTCGGGTTCGGGTCGTCGAGTATGTCCTTGATAGTGCGGAGCCATACGTTGAGCTCCGATTCCTCATCACCTTCGCCGATCTTGTATTTCCAGTGGGCGGCAAAGCCTTTCTCGGCGATCTCATCCATGCGGCGCGAGCGTATCTGCACCTCGACCCAATTGCCGTCGGGTCCCATGACTGTAAGGTGCAGTGCCTGGTATCCGTTTGCCTTTGGGTTGCTGATCCAGTCGCGGGTGCGGTCAGGATGCAGGCGGTATAGGTCGGTTATCGCAGAGTATATGTTCCAGCAGATAGCTTTCTCTTGCGATGGGTCGTCGCAGTCGAAGATGATGCGCATGGCGTAGAGGTCATATACCTCCTCGAATGGCACATGCTTAGTCTCCATCTTCCGCCAGATGGAATATACCGATTTCAGGCGTGCCTTCGCATCGTAATTAAGCCCCATGCGGTCGAGGCTCTTGAGTATCGGTGTTGAGAAGTCGTTGTAGACCGCCGATCGGCGAGCCTCCGACTCCCGTATCTGCTGCGCTATGCGCTCGTAGGCATGCGGGTGCTCGTACTTGAAGCTGAGGTCTTCAAGCTCGGTCTTGATCTCAAATAATCCGAGGCGGTGTGCAAGCGGGGCATAGATATACAGGGTCTCGCCGGCGATCTTGTACTGTTTGGCGGGTGCCATGGAGCCGAGTGTGCGCATGTTGTGCAGGCGGTCAGCCATCTTGATGAGCACTACGCGTATATCCTCGCTCATGGTGAGGAGCAGCTTGCGGAAGTTCTCTGCCTGAGCCGATGCCTGGTCGCCGAAAATGCCACCCGAGATTTTTGTAAGACCTGCTACAATGCGTGCTATCTTCTTGCCGAAAAGACGCTCGATATCTTCAACGGTATATTCGGTATCCTCAACAACATCGTGCAGCAGCGCGGCACAGATTGATGTGGAGCCAAGTCCAATCTCCTGGCTCGCAATCTTGGCAACGGCTATCGGGTGAAGTATGTAAGGTTCGCCGGAGCGCCGGCGAATACCGCTGTGCGCTTTCTTGGCGAAGCGGTAGGCACGCTCGATGATGTCGACTTTCTTGCGGTGGTTGCTGTTCAGATATCCCTGCAGGACATCGTTAAATTCACGCTCGATCAGCCGGTCTTCTTCTTCGGGTGTCATCAGATGCTCTTCGGTCATAGCAGTCGCTTTCATTGCAAATCGGTTCAATTTACAAATTTAGCGTGTCGCGGCGAAAAAAGCAAGCGGTTAGTGTTTTTTAACCGCGCGCCCGTGATGTTGCATCGTGCGGCGGATGTTGCAGGTTATGAGGCGGCTGTGTGCCTGTCGGATACTGCGCAGTGTGTCAGAGCAGTGCGAGTATGTCGGTGGGAGTTTCGGCTATGTTGTCGGCATAATGTGCCTTGAGCTCAGATTCGGGGCGGAATCCCCATGTCACACCCACGCAGTCTACGCATGCGCGATGGGCGGTGTCGATGTCTACGCCGGAATCGCCGACATAGAGCACGTCGGCTTTAGGGGTCGGATGGATGGCAAGTATTCCGAAGACGATCGATGGATCCGGTTTGCTCGGCACTCCCTCGCGGTGTCCCTCGACAGCTGCCCATTTCACATCGGGAAAATAGTGGGAGACTATGCGTTCCACGGCTGCCTGGTATTTGTTGGAGGCTACAGCAACGTCGATCCCGCGTTGAGCGAGTGTCTGCAATAGTTCTGTTATGCCCGGATAGGGGACTGTGAGGTCGCAGCAATGATTGTCGTAGTATTCCATGAACCGGCGGCGCACGGTCTCGATAGTTGCTTCGTCGCGATGCTCGGCTGGTAGTGCCCGCTCTATCAGTTTGGTGACACCATTGCCTACGAGTGTAGGATATATTGATGGGGTATGTGTTGGGAATCCACAGGCTTCGAGCGCGAAGTTGGTGGCTGCGGCGAGGTCGGCGATGGTGTTGAGGAGAGTGCCGTCGAGATCGAATATGACGAGTTTTTTCATTGTGTTGACGTTGTGTTTTGTTTATAGAACAATCCTTCAGGCGGTGGCGTTCAGAACGGATATCCTACGGAGAAGTGGAATGACGCGTCGCGCCCCCAGCGCGGGTGTATTATAGGCCAGCTCTCCTGACCGCGCGCGGGATTGTGGGCTTTCATTCCGAGGTCGAAGCGGAGCAGGAAGTAGGTGAAGTCCATTCGCAGTCCGGCTCCATAGCTTGCGGCGATCTGACGCCAGAATGTGTTGAAACGGAACATGCCTCCTGGCTGGTTCTCGTAGTTGTGTATTGTCCAGATGTTGCCGGCATCGGCGAAAATTGCGCCCTCGAACACCCAGAACAGCCGGCAGCGGTACTCTACGTTGAGCAGAAGGCTGATGTCGCCGCACTGGTTTATAAAGTCGGTTACGGAGTTGCGCGAATCGTACGATCCGGGTCCGAGTGTGCGTACACCCCAGCCGCGTACTCCGTTGGCACCTCCTGCATAAAAGCGCTTCTCGAACGGCAGCACACGTGAATTGCCGTATGGCACGCCGATTCCTGCGCCGACATGGAATGCGAGTGAGTGGCGATCGGCAAAATTGCGGGTTATCGAATAATCTACCTCTGCCTTGGCATACTGCGAGTATTGTATGCCGAAGAGGTGGTAGACGCCGTCGCGACGTTTCTGATGGCTGAGCGATGAGATGGCATACAGGACATTGCCCGCGGTCTCGGCTGCTGCACGCAGGGTGTATATCAACGGTTGGCGCATTGCGTTGCGCGATGCCGTCGAAGATGCTATGCGGCGGTTTGTACGGTAATATGTATAACCGGTGCGGACTATGAAGTGATCTTCGTAGCTGTAGCGCAGCAACGGGTTGGAGGGAGCTATCTGATTCAGGAAGTCGAGGGTGCTTTCCGGCAGGTAGACGTAATTGAGGTCTATGAGGTCGAACGTGCGTCGTTCGCGTCCGGAGTGGGCGCTCCACCGGTACTTCCATGCTGCTCCTGCGATTATACGGGTGTACTCAGGGCGTTCCTGATAGTTGAACGACAACGCGAACTCTGTGGTGGCTTTGACACGCTGTTTAAACTGTCGGGAAAGGAATGGGAACTCAAATTTGGGGAAGGTTATACCGACTTCGCCGGCATATTCCGTATATCGGTTGTTGATCAGTCCGCTGACATTTCCCGACAGACTCTCGTAGTTCATGCGGAATTTTGCGGTGAAGAGGTCGGAGACTTTTCCGAGGTTTCGGTGCTGATAGGTCAGCCCGACTCCGAATCCGAGATCCCCCTCGGAGTTGGTGCCTTCAAGTTCAAGGGTCACACCCTGCTTCTTGTTCCGCGTGAGATAGATGTATGCGTCAAGAAGCCCGTTATCGCCTAAAGATCCTGCAGGTGCAAGCTCTATGTTGATGGAATGGAGGATGCCGAGCTGTGCGAGTGCCTCGTATGTGCGGTCAGCCTCATACGCGCGGTATAGTTCGCCCGGACGTATGAAGCATTTCTCCTCAAGTACTTTCGGCTTTATATAGTGGTCGGATCCATAGATGATATCTATCCCGTTGTAGCGCACGGTGTCACGCACGGCGTCGGCGGCTGTGTCCGTGTCGGGTGAATAGTCGGTGATGAAGTAAACGTCGCGCACGAAATATTTCTGGTGGTGTGCGAGAGTGTCGGCGATATTGGCATTCGAAGCGGAGCGGGGCGGGCGTACCTGCATGGTCAGCCCGACATCATACGAGCCCTCAGCTGTATCGGCTACAAACGTTATGTACTCCTTCGTGAATGCGTAATAGCCGCGGTTGCGCAGCCGCTGGGTGATCATGGCTCGCTCGGAATCGAGCCTGTTGCGGTCGAATGGCTGTCCCGGTGCGAGGGTGAAGAGGGCTGAGTCGGCGAGCACGAGCCGTGCTATTGCCGTGTCGGGAATGTCGTAATCCACCGAACTGATGCGGTGAGGTGAGCCGGTGGTGATGCGGTAATCCACGCTTACCCGACGCCGGATGCTGTCGGTGATTGTATCCGCTTCTACCGACGCTTCCATGTAGCCGCGGTTGATGAGCGCCTGGCGCAACTGTTTCTCGGAAGTTGCTGTTAGCTTAGGGTCATATATTACCGGAGGCTGTCCGAGGCGTCGCAGCCAGCGGTTGTACCATCGTGTGGAGTCTGTGCCCGACAGGCTGTAGGTGGCGAGCTGCAGCTTCAGGAATCCGAGAACTTTGTGGTTGGGGGTCTGACGCAGGTAGTTGACGAGATCAGCCTGACGCACCTCTCCGTCGGGGTTCTCGATCGTCATATCGACATCCTCCACGAGATACTGACCCTGCGGGACGTGCTTTACCGGGCTGCACGCGCCGAGCATCAGTGTTATGATGGTGGCTGCGGCTGCAAGCAGGTGGCATGAGGATATGCGTCGGATTGGTCTGCGGAGCGTCATCAGGGTTGCAAAGTTAGCTATTTTTCCTGAAAGTGCCCCTTATCGCCGCGGAAAGACCGCTGTCACAGGCAGTACGGTGACGGTATATGGTGAGCCGTCGGCGGTGCGTGGTTTCCCGGTGAGGAGGTAGTAGAACGTCATCTGCCTGTCCCATGACGGAAATGTTAGCTGTCGGGTCTCTCCGGCGGGAATGTCGGTGTTCAGAGTCCTGTCGGCGACATGCAGCTGTCGTCCGTCAGCGTCAAGGTAAGTGATGCGCAATGTCACGGCTTTCAGCGTGCGGTTCGAGCGGTTTGTGACGAACAGCGATTCCCGGCGCGATCTGAGCGGCTTGTCATAACCGCTGACGATGAGCATCCCTGCCGATGGCATTACGGTATCGGCTACGGCGGTGGTGTCAGCCCTGGCTGTCGTGCGCTTGACCCGCAGGTTCTTGCGTGTGGTGCGGTCGGCGCCGGCTGCGAGTGTGCCAAGGATAATGAGTGCTATTAGCGTAAGATGTCTCACAGATATCGTGGGGTGAGTGGAATTTCCGGTTGTGGGAATTTGCGGACGGCTACAGACGATGCCGAGCCGTCGTCGCCACGGCGGGTGCGGATTACGCGTCTGAACATGTACGGTAGGAGGCGGAACAGCTCTATGTCGTAGCGTTGGCGCACGCGTTTGAATCCAAGCGTGCCGTCGTCGTGCATTTTCAGGGTGAAGCGTGCCGGTGCACGGAGTGTGCCGTCCGTTGCATCGGATGATGTGTAGATCGCCGCATCGAATTCGGATGAGGCGCCCGGTGTGAGATAGCCCATGATTGTGCCTGGGCGGACGGCACGGTCAGGCATCCGCAATACTACGATCCTGTATGTAGTGGCTTCGGCTCCAAGCGCAGTGCCCGATATCCGTTCGATTGCAAATTCGGCACCGGTCGACGGTATGGTCCAGATCCCTTCTATCCGCGCCATTCCTGAGCGCGTGAGCCGCCGCTCTATAGTCGGGCGGTCTGTATAACCATCAACCACCTGCGACTTTTGCGGCAGGCGCGAGGTGATTTTATCGGCGGCATTGGTTGCCGTGACAATAGCCACGCTGGCTATGAACAGAAGTATGCGGAGGAGAGTCATCTGGTGTGTCAGGAACTGGCGTCAGAATGTGTCGAGCGTGTATGCGAATCCGAACGAGAGCACCTCTTTGACCTGAAACTTGTGCCATGACGGATCGTCGCACCGTGGTGTGGATGTGTCATAACGCATGTGTGCGTAGATCTGTGTGGTCAGATAGCGGTTGATGCGGAATGCGAGGGTATGCTCCCAGTCGCCGTAGAAGCGCTCATAGTCGGAGAATGCGAACAGATGCGATGAGTATGTGATGTTGTAGGCGAGTTTCCAAGTGATATTGGCGTTGATGCTAGAACCGAACTGGTTCACGCAATTGCGTCCCGGCTTTATGTCATAGCCAGTCTCATCGATGCGGTCATTTATGCAGGTGGTGAGCTGCCATGACAGCGGTGCGATCGAGGCGTCGCAGCTGAATGTGTTTTTGGCATTCGTGTTGTTGTATGTCATACCGAGACCGAGGTTCAGCTCGCCGGGCGAGAGAAACGCCGATTTCAGGTCGGTGGAGTTTGATTTGTAGCTGTTGAAGATCTGTGTCTTGAACTGGAGGTTGAGCGAGTAGTACCATTTCTCCATAGCCTTGTAACCGAATGTGGAGTTGATCTGGAAAAGGTCTTCGCTGACGTTGTATGACCGCACCGTGTCGTCAGGAGCGCTGTTGGTGCCGAGTTTGTAGCTCACGGTAGTCTCGAAGAGTAGTTTCGGGTGGAATTTCTGGTTTAGCTTTACGTTGTAGACGGCGTTGATGAGCATGATCAACGAGTTGGATCCGCCCTGATACCAGTTCGGCGACACGTAAGCCTGCGAGAACTGTACCGAAGAGCTCAGGCTCTGTATCCAGTCCTTGTAGTCTACGGCAAGGATTTCCTGTGCCAGCTCGCGGTGGGTGTCTTTCACTCCTGTGCCTTCGAGTTTCACGCGTGTGGGTGTGGCGTTGACGCTCTCGCTGAAGCTCGCGAGGTCTTCCGGAAGCCATGCTATGTTGTATGTCACATAGTCAGGATTGTTCACAAAGAAATTCTGACGGGCGCGGTCAAGGCGTATGTTCTGGTTGTTTATGTCGTCAATCCATTCGTATGCCTTCCGTAGATGTTCCGGATAGCGTTTGGCTTCCAGGGGTATAGAGTCTATGTAGCGCCATGTGTCGAACACCGGGCGGCGGTATGACGCTTCGGGAAGCGGCTTTACATAGCGCCAGCGGTCGATGATAACGGTGTCGCGGTAGAAATCGCGGCAATAATCATCGGAAAACTCCTCGTCAAACCATGGCAGGAATACAACCGTGTCGGTTTCCTCGACGGTTGCTACGGTAGTTGTGGTGTCCAGATCGTAGTATGACTGCGCGTTAGCGGTGGTAAGCCCTACTATGGCAAAAATCGTTGCCGCAAATAGTTTCAGACGTGATGGCATGGCGGTAATGTTTGCGATGAATCGACAGAAATCTGCTATGAATTGCAAAATTACATAAATATTCTGAAAAAACCACTGCGCCTGCCGAAAATCATTTCAAGAGGCTACAGGTGGCGACATCGGTGACGAGGTGCGGCAGGGCAGGCGGATTTTGCAGGTGTCGCGGTCAGTTTATGCCGTACGTTTTTCCATTGAGGAAGGCGTCAAGCTCATCCTCGATCATCTGTGCGGTGAAAATGGGGTTGTCAAGTATTACCCCGGTAAGATAGTAGTTTCGGTTGACACTCTCGCCGAAGCGCTCACGGAACAGGTCGATAGCCCATGCATACAGGTCTTCCACACTGTCGAATTCGTATGTGTTGTCGCCGAACGGTCCGCTTTGGTCATACTGCATCACATACAGATGCTGACCACCGTTGCCGGTGCGTCCGCCATAGAAATCGCTGACGAGTGAGAGCCAGAGCTTATTGCCCTTCAGGTTTTTGATGTGTAGTGTTGTGCCGTTGACGGTGATTGAGTTTTCAGTGAGGCTGAAATCGCGGCTGACAAGGAGTGTGCGGTTTTCATCTATTTTCCCAGTGCGTTGAAGCAGATAGATGGCTGTGCTTAGAGCCGTAGGTCCGGTAGCGGAGGTGAAGAGTACCGGTGATGTATATATTTTGCCATTCTTCACCACCATAAGATTCGGTCCGGGAATGCTGGCACCGTCATAATCTCGCCAGTCATACTCCTCCCACTTGCCGTTTGTGTAGTCATCCTTGCTGTATGTCTTTACATTCTTGCGGGTAAGAGTGAGGTCGGTGGTGGGTGACATCATCTCGGTAAAAGCGCGCGAGTCGTAATCATCATCCGGAAGAAGCGGATTTTTGATATTAATATTGGGTTCGTCGGATGAGCATCCTGACATAGCGCTGGCAATCATCAGTGCCAGGGTCGTTAAGAGAGAGTTCTTTTTCATGATGAATGTGGTATATGGGTTCTTATCGGTGGCGAATATATGGGGTTTTATTTTAATACTCAAACGAATTGGCATATTTTTACGAATCTGTCACTCTTTTGCTATCCGGATTGACGCGGGGCTATGCAGGGATATGAAAAAAGCGGTGCATCATTGCTGACGCACCGCCTCGTGCAGGAAGATTGACAAGTCACTCCTCCAGCACAGGTTGCAGAGGCCCTTTTATCGTTATCAGTTATTCTCGGGGCGTAGTGAGCGCACTGTCACGGCTGCCTGCCACATCTCGCTCTCGCGGAGCTGACGGAGCTCCTCTTCGAGTTTCTCGCGGTAGTCGGGTTTGGAGTTGGAGTCAATGGATATCTGGGCTTCATTACCGCATTTCACACTTGCGTAAAGGCGCTGTACGACAGGTTTGATGGCGTCGTGGAACGGACCCATCCAGTCGAGAGCACCGCGCTGTGCGGTCGTGGAGCAGTTGGCATACATCCAGTCCATGCCGTTCTTGGCGAAGAGGGGCATGAGCGACTGTGTGAGCTCCTCGACGGTCTCGTTGAATGCTTCGGAGGGGGTGTGTCCGTTCTCGCGGAGCACCTCGTACTGCGCGAGGAGCAGTCCCTGGATCGCACCCATGAGCGATCCGCGCTCGCCGGTGAGGTCGGAAGTGGCTTCACGTACGAAAGTTGTCTCGAAGAGGTAGCCTGAACCGATACCGATGCCGAGAGCTATGGTGCGGTCGAGAGCACGTCCGGTATAATCCTGATAGATTGCGTAGCTGGAGTTGAGTCCACGACCTTCGAGGAACATGGTGCGGAGCGAAGTGCCGGAGCCTTTGGGTGCAACCATGATCACGTCGACATCTTTCGGAGGAACAACGCCGGTGCGGTCGTTCCATGTGATAGCGAAGCCGTGGCTGAAGTAGAGAGCCTTGCCGGGGGTGAGAGCGCTCTTGATTGTAGGCCATACGCTCATCACTGCTGCATCGGAGAGGAGGCACATGATGATGGTGGCACGCTCGCAAGCCTCCTCGATCGGGAAGAGTGTCTGTCCGGGCACCCATCCGTCGGCGATGGCTTTTTCAAAGGTCTTGCCCTGACGCTGACCGACGATGACGTTGAAACCGTTGTCTCGCAGGTTCATGCTCTGTCCGGGTCCCTGGACGCCATAGCCAATTACGGCGATGGTCTCGTCTTTCAGGATTTCACGGGCTTTCTCGAGGGAAAATTCCTCGCGTGTGATGACGGTCTCTTCAACACCGCCAAAGTTAAGTTTTGCCATAATAATATGTTGATTAATTTGTTTTGTCGGATAATATAAGCCGTGCCATGCAGAACTCGCGCGACGGGTCTGTGGCGGAGCGCACGGCGACGGTAAATGTGCCCTCTGGCGATTCCACCGCCTCCGTAACCCATTCATCACCCTCCACGGCTTCATGGCGGAAAGCAATGTCGAAACGGCTGACATGGCGGAGGTCGTAGACGCTTACTGGCAGGATGTCAAGCACGAGGTTGACGTAGCGCACAGTGGTGACATGACGGTTGAAGTCTATGTCGGTGGCAAGAAACCGGTATGATCCTTCGCGGCGTGGGGTGCTGCCCGCAGGGAAACGGAGTTTCGGCTGCGGTGCGATCGGGCAGCGGCGCGAACTTACGGTGTCGGCGAGCGACGCTATGCCGCTGAGGTCAGCGGGTCGGCGCGTGCTGATGTTGATAGCCACCCAGACGGTGCGTATGTAGCCGATCACCTCATTGCCGGCGCGTATCTCGAAATTGCGTTCGGAGAAGTGGCGGTTGAAACTTTCGATCCAGGTGGTCAGCGAATAGTCCTCATACATGGCTGGCATGCGTGATGTCTCGATGGATATGCGGCTCAGTACCCACGCGCATCCATCGGTTATGAGCCGGTCGTAGCCGACGCCGATCATGTTGGCATGATCGGTGGCGAGTTCAATCACGCGCTCCACGAGCGTGGCAAGCGGCAGCCGTCCCTGGGCGCTGCAGCCGGCGGCTGTAATGTGCCAGGTGTGGGTCAGCTCTGTAGGTATGTCCGGGGTAGCGCTCATGGCTCTATGCGCAGACGGCGCTCCTCCTGCTCGCTTATGAAACGGTCTACAAGCTCGGCAGGCGATTTCGTTATCGCCACACGTCCGCTGCGCACGAACTGGCGTATGTCGTAGCGACGCAGTTCGTTGAACAGCGCTTCTGTCTCGTCGTTGTGTCCGGTTTTCTCGATGATGACGTTATGGCGGTTTATCTCCAGTATACGTGCTCCGTGGCGGCGGATGATATCCTCCAGATCGGTCTCGTCGATAAGCCGCGCTATTGGCACCTTGTAGAGCGCTACCTCCTGATATACGATTTCGTCGTCTGTATAGAGGAATGCGCGCAGCACATCGATGCGTTTTTCAATCTGCTTTATGATCTTCTCCATAGTCTGGCGGTCACTGTAGCAGGATAGTGTGATCTTGTGCACATTGGGTATGGAGCAGCAGCTTGCGCTGATACTCTCTATGTTGACGCATCGCCGGGTGAAGATGATGGAGAGCTGGTTCATCAGCCCCACATGGTTCTCGGCAAACACCGCAACTGTGAAAAGTGTGGGTTGTGTGGTGTCGTTTTGGCTCATGCTTCGGGTGAATAGGTGGTATTACGGTCAAGAATGATATAATCGACGGGTTTGCCGTTGGGGGTCATGGGGAATACCATGTCGCGCTCGTCAACTCTGACGTTGAGCAGGTAGGCTCCCGGCCAGTCCATCATGCGGCGTATCGCCGCGTCAAGTTCGCGACGGTGAGCCACGTTTTCAGCTTCAATGCCATAGGCGCGTGCGATCTCTATGAAATTGGGATTGACCATCGGTGTCTGCGAGAAGCGGTTGTTGTAGAACATAGCCTGCCACTGGCGGACATTGCCGAGGTAGTCGTTGTTAAGTACGATTATTTTTACGGCTGTGCCATATTGCATTATGGTGCCGAGCTCCTGCATGGTCATCTGGAATCCGCCGTCGCCGCAGAATACGCATACCTGACGCTGTGGAGCTGCCATTTTGGCGCCGATAGCAGCCGGCAGTCCGAAGCCCATGGTGCCGAGTCCTCCGGAGGTGATTATGCTCCTCGGGGCGGAGTAGTTAAAATAGCGTGCCGACAGCATCTGGTTCTGACCGACGTCGGTGACGAGCACCGGATCGCTACCTGCGGCGATTGACACTTTACGCGCCACCTCACCCATGCGGAGCGGTCCTTCGGGGTCGTCGTCGCCGAGGGCGTCGCGCATCACGGTGTCATACTCCGTGCGGTGGGCTGCATCGAATGTGGCAAGCCATTCTGTGTGCTTTGCCGGAATCACCATGGGCAGGAGTCCTTCGAGAGCCTTGCGTGCATCGCCGTGGATGGTGGCGGAGGTCGGCACGTTTTTGTCGAACTCCGATGCGTCGATGTCGATATGCACAATGCGTGCGTTCTTTGCGTAATGCTCAACCTCGCCTGTCACACGGTCGTCGAAGCGCATTCCGATAGCCACTATCAGGTCGGCGCGGTTTGTGTTCCAGTTAGGTCCTACGTTGCCGTGCATGCCCACCATGCCTTTGAAGAGCGGGTGGGCAGTGGGCATCGTCGACAGTCCGAGCAGAGTGGATGCTACAGGGATATCCGCTTTCTCGGCAAGCTGTGCGAGTGCCTCTTCAGCCTGTGCTATCATCACGCCGTGACCGGAGATTATCATTGGTCGCTCGGCGGCGTTGATCATATCGGCTACGCGGCGCAGATCAGCCTCGGGTATCTCCGGTGAGGGGAGATAAGAACGGATGAAGTTGCAACGTTTGTAGCCAGCCCATTGCAGAAGTTCGTTCTGCGCGTTCTTGGCTATGTCGAGCACAACAGGTCCGGGGCGTCCCGATCCGGCGATGTAGAACGCGCGTGCCACAGCGCCGGGGATATCCTCGGCGCGGCGTATCTGGTATGCCCATTTGGTGATAGGCTGTGTGATACCCACCACGTCAGTCTCCTGGAATGCGTCGGATCCAAGTAGCGATTCGTTTACCTGACCTGTTATCACCACGAGCGGAGTGCTGTCCATGGTAGCGTCGGAGAGTCCGGTCATCACATTGGTGGCGGCGGGTCCGGATGTGACAATTACCACGCCGGGACGTCCTGATACGCGCGCATAACCCTGCGCGGCGTGGATTGCCCCCTGCTCGTGGCGGACAAGCACGTGGGTTAGTGAATCGGTGTAGTCGTACAGTTTGTCGTAGACGGGTATTATCGCGCCTCCCGGATATCCGAACACGCGGTCTACCCCCTCGGCTATGAGGGAGCGTATGAGCGCCTCGGCGCCGGTGATTTCTTCCTGTTGCATAATCGATGGGTTGTGATGGAAGGTTTATTTCCGTACGCCGCCCCGGTCGGCTGACGTTACGGATGCTGCATAATAGCGTAGAGCGCGCGATACCTGGCGGTCACGTCCGCGCGGGGTGTATGCCTCGGCTCCGTGCGAGCGCTCCTCTTCGCGGCGTGCCTGTAGCTCGTCGTCGGTCAGGCACACGTTGATGGTGCGTGCGGGGATGTCGATGTCGATGATATCACCGTCGCGTACCAGGGCTATGTCGCCGCCGGCTGCAGCCTCGGGCGATATGTGTCCGATCGACAGTCCGGAAGTTCCGCCGGAGAAGCGTCCGTCGGTTATGAGCGCGCACTGTTTGCCAAGGTGTTTGCTCTTTATGTAGCTTGTGGGATAAAGCATCTCCTGCATTCCGGGACCGCCGCAGGGGCCTTCGTAAGTGATCACGACAACATCGCCGGCTTTCACTTTGTCGCGGAGTATTCCGTCGACAGCCTCCTCCTGCGAGTGGAACACTTTCGCAGGTCCGGAGAATTGGAATATCGAAGGGTCAACGCCTGCGGTCTTGACCACGCAGCCGTCGGCGGCGATGTTGCCGCGCAGCACCGCGAGACCGCCATCCTTCACGTAAGCGTGCTCCATATCGCGTATGCAGCCCGAGGAGCGGTCGGTGTCGAGCGATCCGTAGTATGACGATTGCGATGCCATCTCGCGCGAGGGTTTCTCGCCCGGTGCGCTGCGCCAAAGTTCGTCGGCGCGGTCGGTGTAGTTCTTTCCTCCTATTGCCCAGGCGTCGATAGCCTCGCCGAGTGTCATGCCGTCTACGCGGTTGACGGATGTGTCGACGAGTCCGGCGTCGGCAAGCACTTTCATGATGGAGAGTATGCCGCCGGCACGGTTCACGTCCTGGATATGGTAGTGCGAGTTCGGTGCCACCTTGCATAGCACCGGAGTGCGTCGCGATAGTGCGTCGATGTCAGCCATTGTGAAATCCGCTCCCGCCTCGTTAGCCACGGCAAGCAGATGGAGCACAGTGTTCGTGGAGCCGCCCATCGCGATGTCGAGTGTCATGGCGTTGAGCATAGCCTGGCGTGTGGCTATGGAACGGGGCAGCACAGATGTGTCGCCGTCGCGGTAGTATCGGTATGTGTTCTCGACTATGCGACGCGCAGCCTCGCGGAAAAGCTCGCGGCGGTTGATGTGGGTAGCCACGACTGTGCCGTTGCCGGGCAGCGCGAGTCCGATAGCCTCGTTGAGAGAATTCATGGAGTTTGCGGTGAACATGCCTGAGCATGAGCCGCATGTAGGGCATCCGCGGCGTTCAAGCTCGGCGACGTCCGAATCGCTTACGGTCGGGTCGGCTGAGTCGATCATTATGTCGATAAGGTCGAGTGGGCGGTCACCCATGCGTCCTGCCTCCATCGGGCCACCGCTGACGAATATCGCCGGAATGTTCAGGCGCATTGCCGCCATGAGCATGCCGGGTGTCACTTTGTCGCAGTTTGATATGCACACCATGGCGTCAGCCTTATGGGCATTCACCATATACTCCACGGAGTCGGCTATTAGGTCGCGCGAGGGGAGGGAGTATAACATGCCGTCGTGCCCCATGGCTATGCCGTCGTCGATGGCTATGGTGTTGAACTCGGCGGCAAAACATCCAAGTTTCTCGATCTCGCGTTTTACCGTCTGTCCGATCTCATGCAGGTGGGTGTGTCCCGGCACGAATTGTGTGAATGAGTTGACAATGGCTATTATCGGGCGTCCGATCTGCTCCTCCGCCATGCCGTTGGCGCGCCATAGCGCGCGTGCTCCCGCCATGCGTCTGCCTGATGTGCTCGCAGCGCTGCGGAGTGGCGTTTTCCACTCCCCGGGGTTGGTTGTATCTGACATATATGTGTTCGGTTACTATGTGTAGAGAAAGGCTTGCGGGCTTCATGCCCTTTGCCGCTGATGATGCGCAAATTTAGCGAGCCTGCGCTAAAAAGCCAAATTAATGCACATATTTTTGATAACATGTGCAAAAGCGTGATTGTTTTTCTATAACAATACAGGGATTCTGAATAAACGCTTTTGCGGAGCCGTGAGGATGTTAGGAGTTTGTG
>OFFM01000346.1_pt1 | contig 40360 bp, 43 predicted proteins | sample 1521401 | NCBI WGS metagenome assembly OFFM01 (sample SAMEA3504118, study PRJEB24116) | mouse gut metagenome | biome: mouse gut; feature: mouse-associated habitat; material: faeces | place: Denmark | collected 2011
AAGTGGTGACCCAAAGTTGAAACGTAATTTATACCAAAGATTTAAATATAAAAATGATTTAAACTCATGGGATGAACGAGTGCGAGATTTTTGGTCTATTCACAAAGAGAAAATTGATAATGATTATGAGTTATTTATATGCTTGAATGGAGTTTCTATAAATGATGAAATAATAAGAGTAATTAAGGATAAAAACCCACGATTGAAAGACTTAATATTATATGCATGGGATGATCTCTCTTTTTGGAATTTTAATCTGATTAAAACATCATTCACTAGAACATTCACATTCGACTTGCTTGATAGTAGGCAATATCCTGATTGGCGCTTACTTCCTCCTTTCTTTGTGAAGCCTAAAGCCCGAATTGAAGATACAAAATACAATCTGTTCATGATTGGTACTAACCATGATCGCAGATTCCTATTTATCAATAAGATAATTAAGCAATTAAACCGTCTGAATATTGATAACAATTATATAAAACTATTGAAAGCTAAACTTGGTACGAACTTTCAATTAATTAAATCAATATTTCGTTTTTTATCCTCTTCGTATCGGCTAAATAATGATTTTAATTTAGGAAAAATGCCAAATTACACCTTAGAAAGTCCAATCGGCATAGCTGAGTATAACGCTATTATGCAGCAGTCTAAATTTGTTCTAGATGATGTAAGACCAGGTCAATCAGGACTAGCACCTCGGTTTATTTGGGCATTGGCTAATAATAAAAAGATTGTCACAACGAATCAATATGCAGAACAATATACTTTTGTGAGTGAGGATTCTGTAGTCATTATTAATCGCAATAATCCTAAATTAACAAAAAGTTTTTTTGTAGATCAGAATAGTCTGACAGATGACAATTTCTACTCTTTAGAAATCTCTAATTGGGTTCGCATTCTTATTGCTGAAAAACCAGTTCCAATATATGATCGATCCATGCATGATAAATAAGAAAATCACAGTCGTTACTGTATGCTATAACGCTGCTGATCGTATTGAGCAGACAATTATTTCTGTGCTCAATCAAACATACGATAATATTGAATATATAATTATTGATGGCGGTTCAACGGATGGAACTGTGGATATTATCCGTCGATATTCAGATTGTATAACATATTGGGTATCAGAAAAAGATGGCGGGATATACGATGCTATGAATAAAGGTATTTCCATAGCAACTGGTCAGTACATAAATTTCATGAATGCAGGCGACACTTTTTATTCTTCAGAAACACTTAAGATATTAGCTGGACGTATCGATAATAATGCTATCATTATATATGGTGACTGTAATGTTAAATTCCGCGGTAGTGTAGTGCATAAAAAGCCACTCAAAATTGATTATCTTAACACTAAACTGCCTTTCTGTCATCAATCTATGTTGGTGGATGTTTCTTTCCATAAGAAACATCTTTATTCGACTAAGCTAAAAATAGCATCTGACTATAAATTTGTCTATGACGCTTACTACAAGAACAATGTGAAATTACAATATATCCCAATTACTGTTTCTACTTTTGATAGTACGGATGGAGTTTCCTCACACAATTTCATAACTTCAATGAACGAAAAATTTGAAATTTGGGGAATCGAGAATAATTTCATATATAAATTCCCATGGTACTTTGCTACACTCCGAATGTATTTATCTCTATATGTAAGGAGATGTATTCCAACTATAGCCACCGTTTTCATAAGGAAATTCACGGATAGCCTGCGTTCGCATCAATAGTGTTTCTATATGATATTCTACTCATGCTTTATAGTTTTAGTGGAATTCTTATTGGGTGGCTATAAATTTGATGGTCGTCGTCTTTCGGAACGTATCTCTATATTAGCTATCATAATCATATCGCTTGTAACATTCTTTAGGTTTGATATAGGATTTGATTATGCAAGTTATTTTAAATATGTATCGGACGATAAGATTCCGTCCATGGAATTATTGTTTTTGGAGCCTAGCGCACGGATATTTATTGAGTTTTCCAGAATTATAGATTTTCCACCTGCTCTCATAATGATTTATGGAGCTATTTCAATTGTATTTACCAGTAGCGCGATAATTAAGAATAGCGAAAACATTCCATTGAGCGTTATCGTGTTTTTAGGGCTTTTTTACTTATCAACCATCTGTTTTATACGACAAGGTGCTGCTCTTGGTATAATCCTTTTCAGTTATCCATATTTGAAAAATAATCAGTTTTGGAAGTTCTTTATATGTTGTGCGTTCGCAGTTTTATTGCATTATTCTGCAATATTGGTTCTTATTGTCTATCCGCTGTACACTTGTTTTAGTTATAGAAAATTAGGTTTGATTCTACTGATATCTTTACCAACAATTCTGATAGCTTTAAAATCTCTGCCTATCCTGTTCCCTTGGTTACCATATGTAAGTTATTTTACGACATCTGAAAATTTAACAGGTGGAAATATGGCAAAATATGTCTTTTTACTATTGAATTTAACAGGTTTACTTCTAAGTTGGAAGACAAAAGATTCGGAAATTATTAAATTCTTTGAAATTGCAATGATTGGTTCATTCTTTCCTTTTTCTTTGGGTGGACATATAGGCGGGCGTATAGGATGGTATTTCATGATTTTTATATGTATTGCTTTGCCTAATTTACTTAAGAGATACCCACTATGGTACTCACGTCTCTGTAACGCTGCTATGGTTGCATGTTTCTTAGGTACTATATATGTTTCTTCGTTATCTCCCGGGAAAAAACAATATACGCCTTTCCAGACAATTTTTGAAGTGGATTTAAAACATCCGGTATTTAAAGAGTGATGAAAGTTCAAGTGTTACTGTCATGTATGAATGAGGTAGACACCTCAATTGTTGGCAGATCGAATATTCAGAGTGATGTAGTCGTTGTTAATCAGTGTGGAACAGATAGTACAAGAGAATTTACATTTAAGAATAACAAAGGAGAAGAATGTAGGTGTAAGTTTATCAATACTACTCAACGTGGGCTTTCCAATAGTAGAAACTTGGCATTAAAAAATGCGTGGAATGATATATGTATATTATGCGATGACGATGAGGTCTTCAAGGATGATTATCCTGAAAAAATTATTATGTCATACAATGGGAATCCGGGATATCAATTATTGTTTTTCGAAATAGGTAATAGAGCAAATGGAAAGACTGGCTATCGTAAACGGATAGAGATCAATAGGAGAAAGTCACTTGCTATTTGTAGTGTACAAATTTCTTTCTTGAGGAAAGCTGTGATAGATAGTAATATTGTTTTCAATCCTAAATTTGGTGCTGGCGTTACACAAGCCGGAGGAGAGGAGCATATTTTTCTCTATGACTGTTTCAAACATGGGCTTAAGGGATTGAATGTCCCGATTGAAATTTCATCTTTAAATGAGAACTCCTCATCTACTTGGTGGCGGGGAATTTCCCGAGAATATCTGATAGATGAAGGTCAGGTATTACGACAATTATTTGGTCTTTTTGGGGGATTGGCAGCATCAACTCTTTTCATAATTAAAAAACGAGATATGATAAGAACAAAATTAGATTTAGTAGCTGCATATAAGGCAATTCTCAGAGGGGTATTTCGGAAAGATTGATATATGAGATTGAGGAATATGATAAGAAAAATAGCTTCTGTAGCAGCAAAAATTTCACCAATAATGTGGATGAGGTTACGCTATCTCATCAGGTTAAAAAAATCTCTCAGTTTAAAACATCCACAGACACTTAACGAAAAGATTTTATTTCTGTCATTACGTAGTGATACGTCATTATGGACGGTATGTGCTGATAAGTATGCTGTGAGAGATTATGTGAGAGATGTCGGACTATCAAATATCTTGATTCCATTGTTAGGCAAATACGACTCAGTTGATGAGATTTGTCTTGATGACTTACCTGATGAATTTGTAATAAAAACAAATCATGGGTGTGGAGATGTCAGAGTAATAAAGAATGAAAGGTCGGAGAAGCTAAAGCAAGAGCTTCAGGTATATGATAGAATTCTAAAAGAGAAATATGGGATATTGGAGGGAGGATTACATTACCAAAGGATAAAACCTTGCATAATTGTTGAGAAGAAACTAGAGAATGATAGTGATAAATCATCTTCTCTCATAGATTATAAGATATGGTGTTTCAATGGTAAGCCAGAATTTATTTTTGTAATTCTCAATCGTACAAAAAAGCACATGGATATAATGTTGTACGATAAAGACTGGAATCCACATCCTGAATACTGCAAATTTGATGACCACTACCGACAAGCGGAATTGATTGATCCTCCACAGAATCTAAAGGAGATGTTAGACTATGCGGAGATTCTTGCGTGTCCATTCCCGGAGGTCAGGGCGGATTTTTACAATATTAAGGGAAAGATATATTTCGGGGAGTTGACATTCACCTCTTTAGGAGGATTAATGACATATTTTTCCGATGATTTTCAAGATCTTGCAGGAAGCATGATAAAGCTACCTGTCTTACATACTTCAAATACTGACTGATTATGAAGATTGCTGTTGCGGGTACCGGTTATGTAGGGCTGAGTATCGCCACACTGTTGGCGCAGAACAATGATGTTGTGGCGGTCGACGTAGTGCCGGAGAAAGTTGAGATGCTGCGGCGCAGGATATCGCCCATTCAGGATGAATATATTGAGAAGTATCTTGCCGAGAAGCCACTGAGGCTTACAGCTACACTCGATGGCGAGGCGGCATACGCTGGCGCAGATTTCGTGGTCGTCGCCGCTCCTACGAACTATGATGCGGAGAAGAATTATTTCGATACGCGCCATGTAGAGGAGGTGATAGACCTCGTTCTGAAAGTGAATCCCGAGGCGGTGATAGTTATAAAATCCACAATCCCTGTAGGCTATTGCCGGAGCCTGTATGTGAAGTATGCCCGCGCGGGAGCAAGACGGCTGAACCTGCTGTTCTCGCCCGAATTCCTGCGCGAGAGCAAGGCTCTATACGACAATCTCTATCCATCGCGCATCATCGTGGGATTACCCAAGATAATCGATGATGAACGCTTTGCCGAGGAGAATGCCGCCATAATGCAGGTGGCTGACCTGCCGAAACTGGAGACGGCGGCTCATCAGTTCGCGTCTCTCCTGCAGCAGGGGGCGTTGAAGCAGGATATCCCCACACTGTTCATGGGGATGAAAGAGGCGGAGGCGGTCAAGCTGTTCGCCAACACCTATCTTGCACTGCGCGTGAGCTATTTCAACGAGCTCGACACCTATGCCGAAGTCAAGGGGCTTGATCCGCGCGCGATCATCGACGGCATAGGTCTCGATCCCCGCATCGGCACGCATTACAACAATCCCTCGTTCGGCTACGGCGGTTACTGCCTGCCGAAAGATACCAAACAGCTGCTCGCCAATTATGCCGACGTGCCGCAGTGCATGATGTCGGCTATCGTGGAGAGCAACCGCACGCGCAAGGATTTCATCGCCGACCAGGTGCTCCGCAAAGCGGGATATTACGGATATTCTGCCGACAACACTTACGGTGCCGCGCCTGAGCGGGAATGCGTCATCGGCGTTTACCGGCTCACGATGAAATCGAACAGCGATAATTTCCGCCAGTCGTCAATCCAGGGCGTGATGAAGCGCATCAAGGCTAAGGGCGCCACGGTGATCATCTACGAGCCGACACTGGAGGACGGATCGACATTCTTCGGCAGCCGTGTGGTGAATGACCTTGCCGAGTTCAAACGCCTCTCGGCAGCAATTATAGCCAACCGGACAGATGCCGGGCTGAGCGATGTGGCTCAGAAAGTATATACACGTGATTTATTCGGACGCGACTGACATGCAGGATTACGGACTGGTCTCGATCATCACACCGAGCTATAATTGCGAGCGGTTCATCCGCCAGACAATAGAGTCGATAATCTCCCAGACATATACCAACTGGGAACTGCTTGTGGCTGATGATTGCTCGACAGACTCGACACGCAGCATAGTGGAAGATTATGCTGCCGTCGACAAGCGGATAAAGCTGTTCAAACTTGATGTCAATTCCGGCGCGGGTGTGGCACGCAACGAAGCAATACGACATGCGCGTGGACGCTACATAGCGTTTTGCGACAGTGACGATATATGGTTGCGCGACAAGCTCGCAGTGCAGCTGCAAGTGATGGAAAAGACAGGCTGTCCGGTTGCCTACGCCTCATATATCACGTGTGATGAGGACGGACGCTATAACGGCATTGTAGTCGCATACAAGGAGATAACCTACCGCGAGATCCTGCGCGACGATAGCATAGGTTTCCTCACATGCATTTATGATGTAGAAAAGCTCGGCAAGGTCTACCTGCCGGATCTGCGCAAGCGTCAGGACTGGGGACTGAAGATACGTCTGCTGAGCAAATCTCGCAAGGCGGTGGGCGTAATAGAACCGCTCGCGGTCTACCGTCTGAGGGGCGATTCACTCTCGAATAAGAAATTAGGGTTAGTGAAGTTTAATGTCCGCGTGTACCGCGAGGTATTGAATTACAATCCTGTTCGGGCGTGGCTGAAGTTCCTCTTTGATTTCATGCCGCATTATTTTGCCAAAAAGTTAAGGTTAAGGATCATCAATCAGTGAGATATGTGTAAGGATTGAATGATACTATATTTAAGGTTGCCCGATACTGTTCGTGAGCGGTATCGGGCAAAAAAATCTCCGCAGACCTTAACCGCCTGCGGAGATTTTTATCAGTTTGAGGGAGATCAGGGGAGGGGGGTGGGGCGGTCGAAGGTGCGGTCCCAGTCTTTCCAGACGGGTTCGTAGCCGAGGGCGCGGATTTCGGCGGCGACCTGCTCGGGGGTGCGGGAGTCGGTGACGGTGAACTGTTCGAGGGCGTCGGGGGTGCTGACGTATCCTCCGGGTTCGGTGCGCGATCCGGCGCTCATGGAGGTGACTCCGAGGGGGAGCATTCCGGCGCGGAACTGGGGACTCTCGCGGGTGGAGTAGGAGATGTCGACGTCGGGGTCGAAGATGCGGAATGCGAACGTGAGCTGGGCGAGCTCGCGGTCGGTCATGACGACGTTGGGGGTGTAGCCTCCTTCGGCGGGGCACATGCGGGGGAAGTTAATGGAGTAGCGTGTGCGCCAGTAGCGCTGGCGGAGGTAGCGGAGGTGGCGTGCCATCATGGTGACGTCGGTGCGCCAGTCTTCGAGCCCGATGAGCACTCCCATACCGATCTTGTGGAGCCCGGCGGCGCCCATGCGGTCGAAGCCGTTGACGCGCCACTTGAATATGGACTTCATGCCGCGGGGGTGGTAGCGGCGGTATGCTTGCTCGTTGTACGTCTCCTGGAAGCAGACCACGCCGTTGAGCCCTGCGTGGGTGAGGCGGCGGTAGTCGCGCTCTTTCATGGGCATGACCTCGATGGTGAGGTTGTTGAAGTAGGGGCGGGCGGTGTGGAGCACCTGCTCGAGGTAGTCGACGCCGTTGAGTGCGGGAAATTCGCCGGAGACGATGAGCAGGTTCTCGAACGGTCCGAGGCGGCGTATCGCCTCACACTCGGCGCGCACCTGCTCCTGTGTGAGGGTGACGCGCGTGAGGGGATTGGAGTGGTTGAATCCGCAGTACACGCAATGGTTCGTGCAGGCGTTGCTGACGTAGAGGGGGATGTACATCGAGATGGTGCGCCCGAAGCGTTCGAGTGTAGTGCGCCGAGAGCGTTCAGCCATCTGTTCGAGCAGTGGTGCGGCTGCGGGCGATATGAGTGCCATGAAGTCGTCGACCGTGGGGTGGCGTGCGGCGAGTGCCGCGCGTGCGCGCTCGGGCGTGACGGCTTGTATGGCGGCTGTGGTGTCGTCCCAGGAGTATTGCTGTAGTTCGTCGTAAAACATTAGCTTTGTTCTGTTACTTGGCGCATTCGTGCGCTACGGTCTGGGAGATGCGCATGGCGCAGAAGTTGGGGCCGCACATGGTGCAGAAGTGGTCGTCGGAGGGGTGGCTCTCGACGTAGTACTGGCGTGCGCGTGCGGGGTCGAGCGAGAGGTTGAATTGGTCTTTCCACCGGAAGTCGTAGCGTGAGGCTGACATGGCGTCGTCGCGCACGGTGGCTCCGGGGTGTCCCTTTGCTATGTCGGCGGCGTGTGCGGCTATCTTGTAGGCTATCACTCCGTTGCGCACGTCCTCGAGGTTGGGGAGTGCGAGGTGTTCTTTGGGTGTGACGTAGCAGATCATGGCGGTGCCCATCCATGCTATCTGTGCGGCTCCGATGGCTGATGTTATGTGGTCATAGCCTGGGGCGATGTCGGTGGTGAGCGGTCCGAGTGTGTAGAATGGTGCTTCGTGGCATTTCTCGATCTGCCGGTCCATGTTCTCGCGGATCTTGTGCATCGGCACGTGTCCGGGTCCTTCTATGAGCACCTGCACGCCGTGCGCCCATGCGCGTTCGGTGAGCTGTCCGAGCACGTCGAGCTCGAGGAACTGCGAGCGGTCGTTGGCGTCGTGGATCGATCCGGGGCGGAGTCCGTCGCCGAGCGATACGGCTACGTCGTAGCGTGCGAGTATCTCGCAGATTTCGTCGAAGTGTGTGTAGAGGAAGTTTTCCTGATTGTGGATTACCGCCCAACGGGTCATGATGGATCCGCCGCGGCTGACGATGCCTGTGAGGCGCTCCTGTATCATGTCGGCGTGTGCGCGGAGTGCTCCGGCGTGGATGGTGAAGTAGTCGACGCCCTGCTCAGCCTGCTCGATGAGTGTGTCGCGGTAGATCTCCCATGTGAGGTCTTCGACGCGTCCGTTGACTTTCTCAAGCGCCTGATAGACAGGTACGGTGCCGACGGGCACGGGGCAGTTGCGGATGATCCATTCGCGGGTTTCGTGGATATTGTCGCCAGTGGAGAGGTCCATGAGTGTGTCGCCGCCCCAGTAGCAGCTCCAGACGGCTTTGTTGACCTCCTCCTCGATGCCGGAGGAGAGGGCGGAGTTGCCGATGTTGGTGTTGAGTTTCACGAGGAAGTTGCGCCCGATGATCATAGGCTCAGCCTCGGGGTGGTTGATGTTGGCGGGGAGCACGGCGCGTCCGGCGGCGATCTCGTCGCGGACGAATTCGGGTGTGATGTGGGTATCGATGCCGAGTGCCTGCGCGTTGCAGTTCTCGCGTATAGCCACATATTCCATCTCCGGGGTGATGACTCCCCGGCGTGCGAGATCCATCTGTGTTATGGCGCATCCCTCTTTGGCGCGGCGCGGCGCGTGGCGGTGGCTGAAGCGGATGGAGTCGAGCGAGGGGTCGGATTCGCGTCGGCGTCCGTACTCGGATGTTATCTCGGGGAGCTGCTCGAGATCTTCGCGGCGTGCGATCCACTCCTCGCGCAGGCGCGGGAGTCCGCTGTTGATGTCGATTTTGACGTCGGGGTCGGTGTAGACGCCGCTTGTGTCGTAGACGTAGACGGGTGCGTTCTCGCGCATGGTCTTTTTATCACCCTCGACTTTCACCGTGGGGGTGAGGTTTATGCGGCGCATTGCCACGCGGACGGCGTGGATCGTTCCGTCGATATATACTTTTTCCGAGCCGGGATAGCTCTGGAGGTCGATGTTGTCGATTTGCATTTCTACTTTATGGTCGGTTATGAGTGTTCAGGTTCAGATGGAGAGGAATGATGTGAGCGGGCTTGTGGCATTGGCGGCGGAGCTTACCGTGCCGAGTCCGGCGAGGTATGCCTTGCGTCCTGCCTCTACGGCGAGGCGGAAAGCCTCAGCCATCTCCACGGGGTTGCCGGCTACGGCTATGGCGGTGTTGACGAGCACTGCGTCGGCACCCATCTCGAGCGCTTCGGCTGCATGCGACGGTGCGCCGATTCCGGCGTCGACCACGACTGGCACGCGGCTCTCGGCGATTATGATCTCGAGGAGGTCGCGCGTGAGCAGCCCCTTGTTTGTGCCGATAGGTGCTCCGAGGGGCATGACGGCTGCTGTGCCCACCTCTTCAAGGCGTTTGCACAGCACGGGGTCCGCCTGGATGTAGGGAAGCACCTTGAATCCTTCGCGTGCGAGGATCTCGGTGGCGCGCAGTGTCTCCACCGGATCGGGCAGCAGATATTTCGGGTCGGGGTGTATCTCGAGTTTTATGAAGTCGGTGCCGAAGCAATCGCGGGCGAGGCGTGCCGCCATGACGGCTTCCTCGGCGTCGCGCACGCCGGAGGTGTTTGGGAGGAACTGCACATGCTCGCGGTTGATGTGGCTGAGCATGTCGTCCTCCTCCTCATGCTCCATGTCGATGCGCTTCATAGCCACGGTGATCATTTCTGATCCGGAGGCAAGGATGGCGCGGAGCATCAGTTCGTTTGAGGGGAATTTGCCGGTGCCCATGAACAGACGCGACTTGAAATCGCGTCCGCCGATGGTGAGTATATCATTTTCCATATTCATGAGTTGTAGTTGTTGAGACGTTCTATAAATTCAGCCGTGCGGATCGACGGTTCGGGCGCGTTTACTATATCGCCGCTCACCGCTATGCCGTTCACTCCTGCTTCCATGAGCGGCTTCACGTCGTCGAGCTTAAGTCCGCCGATCGCGACGATCGGGAACTCTACGCCGGCTTCGCGCACGCGTGCCACAACTTCGCGCACGCCCTCGTAGCCGAGCTCCGGTGCCAGACGCTTTTTGGTTGTGGTGAAGTGAACCGGTCCGAGTCCTACGTAATCTATATCCTTGCCTTTGTAGCGGATGATGTCGTCGGCGGTGTTAGCCGTGATTCCGATTATGGCGTGAGGGCCGAGCAGTTCGCGAGCCTCGAGCGGATCCATATCCTCTTTGCCTAAGTGCACTCCGGAGACGCGGAGCTCGTTGACAAGCTCTACGCGGTCGTCAATGATGAGAAACACGTCGTTCTCCTGGCACATCGGTATTATTTCAGCGGCGACTTCGCGCACTTCGTCGTCGGTAGCATTTTTCATGCGGAGCTGCACCCATCGGCAGCCGCCGTCGATAGCCATCTGTACCTCTTCGGCAATGTTGTAGAGGTCAGTGTCGTTGGTGATGTATTGTAGCATATCAGTCGTTATGTTTTGTTTTTATCTGAATTCGGCGAGACGCCGGGCAAAGTCGCTGATGTCGGCGGCTTGCGCGAAATATCCGAGCACGGCGTAGCCTTGAAATATCTCAGGGTCAAGAAGCGGGAGCGTGAGGGGGGTGATGCCTCCGAGGGCTATCACCGGAGGGTGAGCCGCTGCGGCAAGCTCGTGCAATGAACCGGTCAGTGCGGAAGATGGAGCATAGCCGGATTTCGAGACACTGGGAAATATAGGGCTCAGGGTCACGTAGGCTACGCGTGGGGAACCGGCGAGGGCTGCGACCTCTCCGACCGTGTGGCATGTTGCACTCAGCGTGCCGGTGTAATTCTCCGGTGCTGCGGGGCAGCGGCCGTTCAGGTGGAGTCCGCCGAGATTGAACTCATTTGTGAGCGCGAAGTGTCCGTGCAGATGCAGCCGTGAATGGTAGCCCTGCGGTATCGCCTCGATGAGCCGGCGCATGTCGGTGGTCGATGCTTCGGGATGGCGCAGATGCACGGCATCCCACCCGGCATCGAGTGCCATGCGGACACGCTGTGGCTCGTCGGCGGTAATCTCCGGCGGTGTTATGAGTATGCGCATCATCCGCCGTAGAATGCGCGGATTATCACAATAGCGTCGCCGTCGGCAAGCACACGTTTGCCGCGTTCGGATGCGGCTACCACGCAGTTGTTGACTGCGGTGGCTATCCCGCGGGTGTTGATACCGGCATGCTCAAGCGCATCGGCAACGGTTGATGCCTCGGGGAGCTCGTAAGTCTTGTCGTTGATCTTAATTGTCATTTGTTGAGGTTTTTGGATTGTATGTCTTCAGGCGTCTCGGCGCGAAGAAATGATTGACCGGTCCGTGTCCGGAGCCGCAGTTGACGAATGAGCCAGCCTGCAGCGCGTGGGTCACATAGAGTTTTCCCTGCGCCACGGCATCGTCAATGTTCAAGCCGAGGGCAAGATAGGAGGCGATTGCCGACGAGAGTGTGCAGCCGGTTCCGTGGGTGTTGCGTGTGTCGACCGCATCGGCAGTGAGCTGTCGCAATCCGGTGCCGACCACTGAAAGGTAGTCGATCTTTATGTCGGTGCGTTGCGAATCGCCCCCTTTGAGCAGCACGTTGCGGCATCCCATGGCGTGCAGTGCCTCCGCCTGCCGTTCGGGTTCGGTCTCGCCGGTGAGCCACACAGCTTCATTATAGTTCGGTGTGACAAGTGCGGCAAGCGGAAAAATCAGTGATTTTATAGCCTCCACAGCGTCAGGTTCGATCAGCGGGGAGCCGGATGTGGAGACCATGACCGGATCGACAACGACGTTGCGGGCGTGGTTGCGCTTCAATGCCTCGGCAATAGTCTGTACGGTAACGGCATCGTATAGCATTCCGGTTTTCACGGCAAGCGGTGGTATGTCGTCGAACACAGCTTGTATCTGTGCGTCAACGACGTGTGGCTCAATGCCTTGTATGGCACGCACTCCGCAAGTGTTTTGTGCCGTTATTGCCGTTATTGCGGTCATGGCATAACATCCTATCGCGGATATTGTCTTAATATCCGCCTGAATGCCTGCTCCTCCTGAGGAGTCGCTTCCGGCTATGGAAAGAACGGGATGATACAGTCGCATATCTTTCAGTGTCAGTGATTCATACGGCTGCGTGGAGATGTGCGCCAATTGGCGGCTTTCGACTTATATCCACGATGCGATCTGCTGTTGCCATGGAATATCGTCTGTAATACAATCCCTTCGCCGGTGCTAACCGGATCAGGTTCGGAGGGTATTGATCTCAGCCCGTGCGCGTGTGAACGGCACAATGGGGCACCCCTTTGCAGTCGGCTACAAAATTACGCAGAGTTAACCAACTCTCCAAATTAAATCGGATGATAATGTATTTTGATAAAAACGTATTACGAGAGCCGCCACGCTGCGCGGTAGCTGACCGGTAGCGTGGCGGTGTATAAGTTTAAAACTAGAATAGTCAATGGCGTGGGCGGAGGCGGAGTATCGCCGGGTTACCCTCCTCCTCGCCGAACTGATCGGGGGTGATGATGAAGAAGAATGATCCGCCGGCTGTCACACCCATAGGGGTGATGCCGTATTGCTTACCATTGATTTCGTACGGGAAACCGGCCACTCCGGTTGTGACCTCCGGGTTGACAGTGCAGGAGTAAAGTAGCGCTCCATTGTTGCGGTCGTAGATCTGCATTGTGTTCTTTTTTTCAAGGCGGTAGTCTACAACCACTATATCTGACTCCACTCTTGCCTCATACCATATAAATCGATGCCGTTCGGCTATCAGTTTGTCAAAATCCGCTTCTGTATTGTACGGACAGTGGTATTCGCCGAGGGTAAATGCAAGCTCGGGCGCAAATTTGTGTGAATCGTTGACCACGTACAGCGTGTCGTATATGAGCATTGATGCACGCCCCTCAGTCGGTTCCATGTTGTTTGACACCATATAACGGCGTGTGACGTGTGTCGGTATGGAATCGGTAAGATTGAAGTTGTCATCGTAAAGGTATATCACCTGATTTGCCCCATCCGGCACCTCCTTAGGAGCTGCCCAGCCGTCGCCGTCAGGACAGATATTGCAGATGCGTGCGGTATATTTGCCAACGAAGTCGCCATCAGCGGTATAGCGCAGGATCTTCTGTCCTCTTAAATCGTAAGTGACCCAATCGCCGTTTTTTGCCGGATAGGCAAAAAGGAGAAGATTCCAATCTTCCGGTCCGCTGCCTTTGTGAGAGAATGCCGACATCGATTTTCCGTTTGTAGCATCGAATGTGTACAGATGGTCGTCATCCTCCTGTATGTAGAGTCTGTTGCCATGTATGCCGTGCACCGGTCCATACGAAAGTAGCGAGCTGTCGGTGAGTTCTGGATGGATCAATGATTCAAGCTCAAGGATATCATTCAGCGAGCCTTTGTCGGGAGTGCCGACATTGGCAGCTAAGTCGATTGTTACAATACCACGTTCTTTTTCATCTGTTGAGCAGGCGACCAAAATAGCCGTGGCTGTCAACAGGAGGAGCTTGCAGATGTGACTCATTTGGTTTAGTTTGTTTAATGGTTTAATTTAAAGAGATACAGATGCACGGATAATTGCGGGATTTGTTTCATCATCGCCTGTTATCGCCGCCATTTCATCAGCCATGACGAGGAAGAGTACAGATCCGTCATCGGTGAGTTCCGACGGGAAGCCATGGTAGGTAGTTCCATCAACTACAAGCGGAAATCCTACAGACTCCTCCATTGTAGTGGTTATGGAGTAACGGAGTGAGCCGTCAGCCTTGGAATATACCTGCCCGGTACACCGGTCATCATGCATGTAGTAGACAAGCACAGCATCATCGGTGGCGAATGCGAAGTAGGTGAGGTACTTGCCACGTTCGGCACGCTCGGTCTCGTATGATTCAAACTTCGGCATCTTGTACTGACCAAGGTTGAAAGCTACCTGCGCAGATAGATTCCCTTTGGAGGGAATAGTGTAGAGAGTGTCGTTCTCGTGCCAGTAGACAGTATTACCTGCGGGTTGCAGACTAGTCACAGAACTTACCCCCTCGCGGGTTATATGCCATTTCACGGGGCTGACGATGGAGTCTATAAGTTCCATGCGGTTGCCGAAGCGGTAGAACACCTTATATGCATCATCCTTGCGCTTGTTCTCGCCTACCCAGCCTTTGCCCAGGGGAGTTATTGAACTTGTCGCAGAAAAATCGATCGCATCAATAAATTCCCCTGTAGTGGTGTAATACAGAATCTTCTGTGCGCGGGAATCATACACAGTCCATAGGTCAGACTCAGGATTGCAGTAGACGGAGAGCATATCGCCATACTCGCCCGGACCATTTCCTGTATGGTCAAACGAACTCAGGCATTTCCCGGATCTGCTATCGAACAGCATAAGCCGTGTCCCCGACATGCTGCGCTGCATGAGGTAGAGTCTGTCGCCGTCCGTGCCGCAGAATTCGGGGAAACTCATCATAGTGCTGTCGGTGACCGCCGGGTGCAGCATGGACTTCACCTGGAAGATCTCTTCGGCTGATCCGGTGTCGGTACAGAGCAGATTTATGGCAAGATCCACCGTGACTATCTCGTTGACGGCAGTGTTTGTGGAGCAGGCTGCAAGTATAGCAGGTATTAACGCGATAAGAAATGTTTTGCTCGCATTCATTATGGTTTACGATTTTAGGTTATCAATCATCGGGCATAGCCCGCATGTTTATTTGATGCAGCTGCTGAGAAAAGGTTGCAGGTGTAATGGGAAAATTTTCCCACTACACCTGTTTTTTACTTGGTGATGTTGACCGCCTCGGCAGGTGTCAGAAGAGTCTGTGTGCCGGTGGTCATGTCTTTCAGAGTCAGTTTGCCCTCGGCAGCCTCGCTTTCGCCGACGATTGCCACGTAGGGGATATGGCGTGAATCAGCGTATGCCATCTGCTTCTTCATCTTAGCCGCATCGGGATAGATCTCGCAGGGTATGCCAGCCGCACGGAGCTGTTTCATCATGCCCATTGCTGCGCGAGCCTCTTTCTCTCCGAAATTGGCAAACATAACGGTCGGTGCCGGAGTGACATCGGCAGGGAAGAGGTCGAGAGCGGTAAGGACATCATATATACGGTCGGCGCCGAATGAGATTCCGACACCGGAAAGTCCTGGCATTCCGAACACTCCGGTCAGGTTATCGTAGCGTCCGCCGCCCGAAATGCTGCCTATCTCTACATCGCGAGCCTTGACCTCAATGATAGTGCCTGTGTAGTAGTTCAGACCGCGTGCAAGCGATACATCAAGCTCAACATCGGCACGCATTCCGAGATTTGTCACGGTGTCGATGACCATCTGAAGTTCCGCCACGCCGAGCAGTCCTGTCTCACTGCCTGCGAGAGCATCGCGCAGAGCAGCAAGTCGCTCGCCGGTGTCGCCGCTTATGGTCAGGAACGGCACCAACCGCTCTACGGCGCTATCGGTCAGCCCGCGTTCGATAAGCTCGGCACGCACATTGTCAAGACCGATCTTGTCAATCTTGTCGATCGCGACAGTAATGTCGGTGAGGCGGTCGGGCTCGCCGATTGTCTCGGCTATTCCGGCAAGCACCTTGCGGTTGTTTAGTTTTATGGTGATGCGTATGCCAAGACGGGCAAACACCTCATCTATCATCTGCAGCAGTTCTACTTCGTTGATCAGTGAGTCAGATCCTACCATATCGGCATCGCACTGATAGAACTCGCGGTAGCGTCCTTTCTGCGGACGGTCGGCGCGCCACACCGGCTGGATCTGGTAGCGCTTGAATGGGAGCGTCAGCTCGTTGCGGTGCTGCACCACGAAGCGTGCGAACGGAACGGTCAGGTCGTATCGCAAACCTTTCTCGCTCACCTTCGATGTCAGGCGTGCCGAAGCATCAGCCGTGACGGTCTCGCTTTCGAGGGCGCGTGCCCACTCTCCGGAATTGAGGATCTTGAAGAGCAGTTTGTCGCCCTCCTCACCGTATTTGCCCATGAGCGTGGAGAGATTCTCGATCGAAGGGGTCTCAATGGGGGCGAATCCGAAGAGCTCGAACACGCTGCGGATCGTAGAGAATATGTAGCCGCGTCGGGCGGTCTCTACCGGTCCGAAATCGCGTGTGCCTTTTGGAATAGATGGTTTCTGTGCCATTATTTCTGGAGTGCCTTTATGGCTTCTGTGATGTTGTTGATTTTAGAGGTTGCGTCGGCGAGCTTGCGGCGTTCGGCATCGACAACCGCCGCCGGGGCGTTGGCTACGAAACGCTCGTTGGAGAGTTTCTTCTCCACGCTTGCCTTGAATCCGTTGAGATAGTCGAGCTCTTTGTTCAGTTTTGCGAGTTCGGCATCAATGTCGATGTTGGCTGTCAGCGGAACGTTGACCTCCGTTGTGCCGACCATGAATGTCGCTGCCGCAGGATCCTTGGCTGCACCGTGGTTGATTGACGACGCATTGGTGAGTTTGGCTATCACGCAGTCAGCATGCGGATCCCAGCTGCCGAGCACGTTGACCACGAGCTCTTCCTTCTGAGGTATATTACGCTCGGCGCGTACGTTTCGCACGCCGTTGATCACTTCCTTGGCATGCTCAACAAGTGCGAGCGTCTGCTCATCGACAGGAGTCACGGCAGGCATCTGTGCGTACATTATGGATTCGCCGTCGGCGCGCTCGCCGAGGTGCTGCCACAGTTCCTCTGTTATGAACGGCATGAAGGGGTGGAGCAGGCGGAGCAGTGAGTCGAAGTAGGCGAGAGTTGCGTTGTATGTGGTATGGTCAATGGGTGATCCGTATGCCGGTTTCACCATTTCGAGATACCATGCTGAGAACTCATCCCAGAACAGTGTGTAGACCTCACGCAGTGCCTCCGAGATGCGGAACTTGCCGAAGAGATCATTGATCTTGGCGACAGACTGGCTGAGTTTTGACTCAAACCAACGCACGGCGATAGCAGCTGATTCGGGCTGTGATGCTTTCTCATCAACCTCCCATCCGCGCACGAGACGGAATGCATTCCAGATCTTGTTGCAGAAGTTTCGTCCGGTCTCACAGAGCTTGAGGTCGAACAGTATGTCGTTGCCGGCAGGTGCGCAGAGCATGATGCCCATGCGTACGCCGTCGGCGCCATATTTCTCTATGAGGTCGAGCGGGTCGGGGGAGTTGCCGAGTTGTTTTGACATCTTGCGTCCGAGCTCGTCACGTACGATTCCTGTGAAATATACGTTGTTGAACGGCTGTTTCCCGGCAAATTCATATCCGGCTACGATCATTCTCGCTACCCAAAAGAATATGATATCTGGACCGGTCACGAGGTCGGCAGTGGGGTAGTAGTAGCGCATCTCGGCATTGTCAGGCTCGAGTATGCCGTTGAAGAGCGATATCGGCCAGAGCCATGAGCTGAACCATGTGTCGAGACCGTCCTCCTCCTGATGAAGATCGGCGGCTGTCAGAGCCGGATTCTCCTTCTGTGCGAGTGCGAGTGCTTCCTCCTCGCTCTCGGCAACAACAAATGATCCGTCGGGCAGATACCATGCGGGAATACGGTGCCCCCACCAGAGCTGGCGGGATATACACCAGTCGCGCCCGTTTGTCATCCAGTGGCGGTAGGTGTTCTTGAATTTCTCGGGCACGAAGCGCACTATATCCTCCTCCACAGCATCAAGTGCCGGACGGGAGAGTTCTTCCATCTTCAGGAACCACTGGTTGCTTAGGCGTGGTTCAATAACTGTGTCGGCGTTGCGCTCCGAGTAGCCCACCTTGTTCTCGTAGTTCTCGATCTTCTCTATGAGTCCTGCCGCTTCAAGGTCGACCGCTATCTGGCGACGCACGTCGAAACGGTCCATGCCGACATACATTCCTGCTTCGGCGCTGACAGTGGCGTCGTCGTTGAATATATCTATCGACTGGAGATTGTGTTTCTGTCCGAGCATGTAGTCGTTGGCATCGTGTGCAGGAGTGACCTTTAGGCATCCTGTTCCGAAGCCTATCTCCACATACTCATCCTCTATCACGGGGATCTCGCGTCCCACGAGCGGAACAATCACGCGCTTGCCCTTGAGGTGGGCGTTTTTCGGGTCGTTGGGGTTGATGCACATAGCCGTGTCGCCCATGATCGTCTCCGGGCGCGTTGTGGCTACCACTGCGTAACCATCTTCGCCTACGATCTTGTAGCGGAGATAGTAGAGTTTGCTGTGCTCCTCTTTGTAGACAACCTCAATGTCCGACAGGGCTGTGCGTGCTTTCGGATCCCAGTTGACCATGCGCTTGCCTCGGTAGATTAGTCCCTTGCGGTAAAGGTCGACAAACACACGGGTCACGCTCGCCGAGCGGATAGGATCCATGGTGAATGCCGTGCGGTCCCAGTCGCACGATGCTCCGAGCTTGCGGAGCTGCCGCAGGATCACGCCGCCGTATTTGTCGGTCCAGTCCCATGCGTGGCGCAGGAATTCGTGGCGTGTCAGCTGACTTTTGCGTATACCCTCTTTCTCGAGTTTAGCCACGACCTTAGCCTCGGTTGCGATGGAGGCATGGTCGGTGCCGGGTACCCAAAGGGCATTCTTGCCGCACATACGCGCGCGGCGCACGAGTGTGTCCTGTATTGTATTGTTGAGCATGTGCCCCATGTGGAGCACGCCGGTGACGTTTGGCGGGGGTATGACTATGGTGTAGGGTTCGCGTGCGTCGGGCTCGCTATGGAATAGCGAGTGGCGCATCCAGTATTCATACCATTTGTCCTCTACTTCGGAGGGGTCATACTTAGTAGCCAAATCGTTGTTAGCCATTGCTGATATTGTTTCGTTTTGTGATAATTTCTGCAAAGTTACGCAAAAATCGCGAATGGCTGACAAATTACCCATGTTTAGTGGCTTTACAATTGTTGTCCGGTAAGAAAAACGGTGGCTGCGCCAGAAATGACACAGCCACCGTTGTATGGTCGTGAATGGATGGATTACATGTTCATGCCGCCGTCGACCTGGATAACCTGACCGGTGACATAGGATGACATGTCTGATGCGAGGAATGTTGCCACGTCGGCGATATCCTCGGGCTTGCCTCCGCGGCGGAGAGGTATCTTCTGTGTCCACTCTGCGCGCACGCTGTCGGGGAGTGCTGCTGTCATTGCGGTCTCGATGAATCCGGGAGCGATGGCATTGGCGCGGATGCCGCGTGATCCAACTTCCTGTGCGATGCTCTTGGCGAGAGCGATGAGTCCGGCTTTCGATGAGGCGTAGTTAGCCTGACCTGCGTTACCATGCACACCGACAACCGATGCCATGTTGATGATGCTGCCTGAGCGCTGGCGCATCATGATGGGGAGCACTGCGTGGATGAAGTTGAAGGCACTCTTGAGGTTTACGTTGATGACGGCATCCCACTGAGCCTCGGTCATGCGGAGCATGAGTCCGTCTTTTGTGATGCCGGCGTTGTTGACGAGGATGTCGATTGTGCCGAAGTCTTCCTTGACCTGGTTGACAACGGCTTCGGTCTGTGCGAAGTCAGCGGCGTTGGAAGCGTATCCTTTAACTTTTACACCGAGTGCGGCGATTTCTTTCTCGGTCTCTTTGCCGTTTTCGTCGATTACAAGGTCGGTGAAAGCGATGTTGGCGCCTTCCTGTGCGAAGCGGATGGCGAGTGCTTTGCCGATTCCGCGAGCGGCGCCCGTGATGAGCGCTGTCTTTCCTTCAAGTAATTTCATATCTTTAGTTGTGATAATGAGTTTGTCTGTTTATTATTGTTTGTGACGTACTGTAAGACCTACGACTATGAATTCCGTGAGGTCGTGTTTGATGCGTGCGAGTTGCCCGACATCGTCGGTAGTGTTTTTGACAATATAATAGTCGAGTCCCTGGAACACTGTCATGCCGAGTAACGGAAGGCGTCGTGCCTGCTCGGCATCGAACTCGCCGCTGTCAATGCCCTGGCGGAGAATGCGGTTGAAGATCTCCAGTTCTTTTGTCGCGACAAGTTTGCGTATGCGGTCTATGCGGCGGAAGTCGCGTATGAAGAACGACCGCAGTGTGTCGTGGCGCGTGCCTGTGACTGTCATTGTCTCGAGTCGGCTGCTGATGAAGCGGCGCACTTTTTCCGACGCTGTAGCGTCGCTGTCGGCAACCTCGCGGAGTTTCTGCACGAGCTGCTCGCTCTCACGCTCAATGACAGCGTTGTAGATCTCACGCTTGTTGCGGAAGTATGTGTAGATTGTGCGGCGTCCTTTGTCGGATGCGGCGGCGATATCATTCATGGTGGTGTTCTCCACGCCTTTGTGGGCGAAGAGCTGCCGGGCAACTTCAATGAGTTTCTCTCGTGTCTTTATTACCATGGACTGTGCACAAAATAGTCAACAGTGTGCGAAATTACTAAAAAATCTGTAAACGCCGACTATCACAGCGGATTTTTAGCCGCGAATAAATGAATTTGATGTAATTTTGCGGTCTGATAAAGTCTACGTGAGATTCCGTATCACGGATGAGTTTTACAAATTGAAGAATGAATCATACACATATAATATATAGAGATAAAATGAAAGGCGATGTCAGGCATCGGTGGCTCCGTCTGCTGACGCTGCCGGTCATGCTTATAGCCGTCACGCTCTGGGGAGGTGAGAATCCTATCAAGGTACCCGGTTCCGCCTCGACGCGCATAGGGCTTTATGTGGCTGATCTTGCCACGGGCGATGTGATATACGATGTCAACTCGCAGAGCCCTTTTGTCCCGGCAAGTATCATGAAGGCTCTGACGTCGGCATCGGCGCTCACCACACGATCGGCTTCCGACCGCTTTGCCACGGAGGTGGTGCTTACGGGCGATGTGAAGAAACGTCGTGCTGCGGGTAATCTTGTAGTCAGATGTGTAGGTGATCCTACTATCGAGTCATCACATTTCGACAATGTGTCGGGATTCGCCGACAGTATCGTCGCAGCCGTCCGTTCGCTCGGTATAGATGAGATCGGAGGTACGGTGGTGATAGACGAAGAGCTTGTGCCAGACGACGGCGTGCCGTCGGGATGGGTTGACGAAGATATCGTATGGCCTTACGGGACAGCCCACCATGGTGCGAATTTCTACGATAATAAATTCATACTCTCCGTGCCGGGCAACCGCATGAAGCCTTATGTGCCTGATCTTGTTGTGTCGCACACGCCGGGAAAGGGTGCTCTGACTGTCGACCGCGACCGTAACAGCGAGGTCGTGCGCACGAAAGGCACGCCGCGCCGGCAGGGTGAGAGCATGACCATATCCATCCCTTATCCCGCCAAGGCTATGAGACATGAGATCATCAGCCGTCTGCGTGACGCGGGAGTGAAAGTCGGCGATGCGAAAGCTGATGCTTCGGATTATGAGACACTTGTCTACACGCAGTTCTCTCCGGAGCTTATAGAGGTGCTCCGCAGCCTGATGTTCCGCAGCGACAATATGATGGCGGAGGCGATGCTGCGCAATCTTTCGCCGGGAAGCACACGCGCCCAGGCGGCACGCAGTGAGATCGATATGTGGGAACTTCGGGATATCGACACTGACAATATCGTGGTGGAGGATGGCAGCGGGCTGTCGCGTAACGACCGCCTGACTCCGCGTTTCCTTGCCGAGGTCTTCACATGGATGGCATCGCACTTCAAGGCTGCCGAATACGCAAGTCTTTTTCCGCGTGCCGGAATGGAGGGTACGATGAAAAACTTTCTGCGCGACACTCCGCTGCAGGGGCGCGTGGCGTTCAAGACCGGGAGCATGAAAGGCGTGCAGAGCTACGCCGGATATCTGCTCGGGAATGACGGATTGCCGACGCATGTTGTGGTCGTGATGGTGAACGGTTTCACCTGCGGTCGCGCCACGCTGAAAACCGCTATTGAGGATATGCTTCTGCATACGTTCGCGCCGGGATATGAGCGTCCTGTCAAAAAGGCTGCTCCGAAGAAAGCCGTGGCGAAAAAATCATCAAAAAAGAAACCGGCAGCCAAAGCACCTGCAAAGAAATCGAAATCAAAATCAAAGAAATCCACCCGTAAGTGATCAGTGGCTGCCGACGGCGGTAGATGAATCAGGGTGATAAAACTAAAGATATTATGGCTCAGACAACAGACCAAATGTTATCACTGGCTCTCGAGATCGAGGGTCTGATACTGCTCATACAGCGCCGCGGTGATCTCGTGCACCCCGGAGTGAACGATATACTGCGTGAAAAAATAGCGGCACTGGCTTCGCTCGCGGGAGTCGGGAGCGCTGATGCAGCTGCTGTGGAGCTCCCTATTGAAGTGGTAGGTTGCGCTCCATGCTCGCCATGTGAGCCGATAGCTGACGTCAACGCTACGTCGGTATCAGACGACGCAGCGATAGCAGCGTCCGAGGAGTTCGAGACCGCTGAGGATGCCGGCGAGGAGTGCGTCTCCGCTCCGGAAGAGCCGGCGGAGGCACCGGAGGTGATGAAGACAGTTGAAGCTCCGGTGTCGCCGGAGCCTGTCACGATAGCCGATGCACGCCCGTCGTTCACACTCAACGACCGGTTCCTCTATCGCAATGAGCTTTTCGACGGCGACGATGCCGCTTTCAACGAGGCGCTTGATGTCATTGCTACAATGTCGACGCAGCAGGAGGTGGCGGAATACCTGACGGAGGATCTGTGCCTGGATGCAGACAATCCGACAGTCCGCAGTTTCCTTGAGGCGGTAAGTGCCGGCAAGTGATGGGAACACTGTATATTGTCCCCACTCCGGTCGGGAATATCTCGGATATGACTCCGCGTGCGGTTGAGGTGCTTAAAAATGTAAGCCTGATACTTGCTGAGGACACCCGCACAAGCAGCGTGCTGATGCGCCACTTCGGTATAACCACGCCGCTTGCGGCACACCACATGCACAACGAGCACTCGACAGCCGCAGCATTGGCTCAACGTATAGCCGCCGGTGAGGATATGGCTCTTGTGACCGATGCGGGGACTCCCGGAGTTAGCGATCCCGGCTTCATGCTCTCACGCGAGTGCCGCAACTCTGGAGTTGAGGTTATAACTTTGCCGGGAGCAACGGCTTTTGTTCCTGCGCTTGTCAGCAGCGGTTTGCCGTGCGAGCGTTTCTGTTTCGAGGGTTTTCTTCCGCCTAAGAAAGGGAGGGCGACGCGTCTGGCGGAGATTGCAGCGGAGACCCGCACGACAATAATCTACGAGTCGCCGCTTAGACTCGTGAAAACACTCGAGCAGCTTGCCGATGCATGCGGTGCGGAACGTCCGGCATCTGTAAGCCGTGAGATCTCGAAACTGCATGAGGAAACCCGCCGTGGATCACTGGGTGAGCTGATAGAACATTTTGCGCAGAACACTCCGAGGGGAGAGATTGTTATATGCGTAGGAGGCGCGTCGGCAAAGGCTGCGGAGCGGGTGCACCGCAACAAGTACCGCGATACCGATGACTGATGCCCCACCACGAGTCAACAAAAGTAAGTAACGTTTCAACAACAACTGATTATGAAAAAAATTGTTTTCGCACCGCTTGCCGCGCTGATCGTGGCTACAGGCTGTACCTCAAAGGAGAAACTTGAGAAGGCAGAGCAGCAGTCAGCTGAACTGAACACAGAACTGCAGGCAACGCTTGCCACCCAGGATTCGCTGTTCGCACTCATAAATGAGATATCGGAGGGGATGAATCAGATCAAGGATATGGAGCATATCATTGCTACACCCGGTCTGAACGGCGACACACAGTCAGGACGTGCGGAGCTGCGCAACGATATGGCTTCTATCCGTCAGGCACTGCAGCAGCGTCGCGAGCGTCTTGCCCAGCTTGAGGAGAACCTTAAGAACAGCAATGGTAAGAATGCCACTCTGATGAAGACTATAGAGAATCTGAAACAGCAGATCTCATCGCAGGAGTCGGAGATAGCCCAGCTCAACAGCAAGCTGTCGGCAGCCGGTGTCGAGATCGCTTCACTCGGAGCCAAGGTGGATTCACTCAGTTCTACAGTGACCGCAGTTACTACCGAACGCGAGGAAGCACGTCAGGAGGCAACTCAGCTGACCGATGAACTGAACACCTGCTATTTCGCTATCGGTACGAAGAAGGAACTTCAGGACAATCAGATTATCCAGACCGGATTCCTTCGCAAGACAAAGATTATGGAGGGTGATTTCGAGAAGAACTACTTCACACGCGCCGACAAGCGTACGCTCGTCAGCATTCCCTTGCACAGCAAGAAGGCTGAGGTGATGACAAAGCAACCGAAGGATACATACGAGATCGTCGAGGGCGACCAGGGACAGAAGATACTCAAGATCCTTGATCCCGCCCGCTTCTGGGAGCTCAGCAACTTCCTTGTGGTGAAGGTTGATTAAGCAAACCGTATATTACAATAAAGTAAGCCCTGCGCGCTGTTGACAGTTTGCAGGGCTTACTGCTTTTAAGGGGGGATGTGGACGGGCGCGATGAAATTTTGCGGTGTTAGCAAAAAGAAGTAATTTTGCGGAAAGATAGCCATGACAGGAGTCTGAGAGGGCATATAGCCAAACTGAGTCTCTGCTATGGTACCGCGACAATACGAATATTGAGTTTAAAGTATGAGTGAGAATATTTCAAAGCCTGCCAAGGCAGCTGAAAAAGAGGTTGTGCTGAGCGGCATACGCGCCACAGGACATCTTCATCTCGGCAATTATTTCGGAGCATTGAGCAAGTTCGTGAGAATGCAGCATGATTATGACAGCCGCTATTTTGTGGCTGACCTTCATGCGTTGACCACTTCTCCCGATCCGTCGGCGCTTCATGAAAATGTTCGCAATATCGTAGCTGAGTATCTTGCCGCAGGGCTGAATCCGGATGAGGCGACACTGTTTGTGCAGAGCGATGTGCCCGAGGTCTCGGAGATGTATCTGCTGCTTAATATGCATGTGGGTATCGGTGAACTTATGCGCACGGCATCTTTCAAGGACAAGGCTCGCAAGGCACTTGGTATAAACAGCGATTCGGATGATATCGAGAAGGAGATCATCGGTACGGATTCCAACAAACGCGTGAACGCGGGTCTGCTTACGTATCCTACGCTGATGGCTGTAGATATCCTTATCCAAAAGGCGAAGAAGGTGCCTGTGGGCAAGGATCAGGAGCAGCATCTTGAGCTCACTCGCCGTTTCGCACGCCGTTTCAACTCATTCTATAATGTGGAGCTGTTCCCCGAACCTACGAACTTTGATTTCGGTGGCAAACCGGTCAAGGTACCGGGTCTTGACGGATCCGGCAAGATGGGCAAGAGCGAAGGCAACTGCATATATCTTATTGATGATGAGAAGACACTGCGCAAGAAGGTGATGCGCGCTGTTACCGATGAGGGTCCGAAAGAACCGAACCAGCCTGTAAGCCAGCCGGTGGAGAATCTGTTCACGCTGCTGGAACTGACTTCGGCTCCGGAAGTGGTGCAGCAGTATCGCGATGCGTATGCCGATTGTTCCATACGCTACGGTGACCTTAAGAAGCAGCTTGCCGAGGATATACTCAAGATCACTCTGCCGATACGTGAGCGTGTGATCGATCTGCAGAATGACGATGTTACAATACGCCGCATTCTCGCGCGCGGTGCCGAGCAGGCTCGTGAGACGGCAGCCAAGACGTTGGCGGAGGTGCGTCATGTGATGGGCATCCGTCGTTTCTGACGCGACTTAACCATAAACTTATTTTTCAACAGGGGTTGTGCCGATTTGGGCGCAACCCCTGTAAACATTGAGGGGGAATACAATGTTTTAATATCATGTAATACTTGATGTAATGATCGTTAAAACAGGAAAACTCCCTCTGCCGCTGATGGCTCTTGTAGCCATCCTTTCGCTCTCGCTGGTGGTCAATCTGCCGGGACTTGCGATCACACCTATGCTGGGCACGCTCGCCCAAGTGTTTCCCGACACCACGCAGCTCGACAAGCAGCTGCTCACCATGCTCCCCAATCTGCTGATCATACCGTGCCTTCTGCTATCGGGCAGGCTGTCGTTGTCGCACCATAAGATTGCCGTGGTGGTTACGGCTCTATGCATATACGCGGTGTGTGGTGTGCTCTATCTTGTGGCTGACTCCATGGCGCAACTGATAGTGATAAGTTGCCTTCTGGGGGTGGGAGCCGGATTGCTTATCCCGTTTTCAACCGGACTGCTCGCAGATACGTTTGCCGGATCATACCGCATGCGTCAGATGGGATTGCAGTCAGCAATTTCCAATATGACGCTTGTATGTGCCACATACGTCGTCGGTTGGTTGTCGCATGGCGACTGGCATCTGCCATTCGTGGTCTATCTCATACCGGTTATACCGCTTGTGCTTGCCCGATGGTTGCGTAAGATACCGGCGGAGGATCTTTACGACAGTTGTGATTCATCGCAACCGACGGCAGATCCTGCTTGCAAACCGGAGGCGGTAGCCGCTTCCGGAAAGTCGCGCAACGGATATATTGTCGGGCGCCTGGTTGCTATAATAGGAGTGTATTTCTTTGTGACATACGCGACGATAGTGGTGTCCTACTACTGCCCGTTTCTTGTCGAGAAAGAGCATTGGTCATCTTCGTTGACAGGCACTATAACCGCTGTGTATTTTCTGTTCATATTTCTGCCGGGATTCCTTCTGCCGCAGATCATCAAGGTGTTGCAAGGCAGGACTCTGGTAGTGTCGGCAGTGGCGATTGTCGCCGGACTCGCACTGTTCGCATTCGTGCGGACCGAGTGGGCTATGATTGCCGGGGCGGCATTGATGGGAGCCGGATATGGAACCTTTCAACCGGTGCTTTACAACAAGGCTACATTTACAGTCACCAACCCATCAAAGAGCACGATGGCTCTGGCGCTTGTGCTGATTGCCAACTACGGCGCTATAGCTGTTACTCCTGTGATAATCGACGGCTTTCGGTCGCTGCTTCACGCGCAGAATGTCACTGCATTCGCGTTCATACTCAATTTTGTGATCTCTGTGGCGTTTCTGATCGTAGCCATAGTATTCAGGCGCTCTTTCGCCTTCCGCACCGGCAGTGATGTGGATTGATCCGGGGCGCGGAGATTATTTGAGGAATACGAGCCATACGGCGGCTATGAGGCATAGAAACGCTGCAAAATGATTCCAGTGCAGTTGCTCGCCGTTGAAGAACACCACAGTGAACAGTGTGAATACGATGAGTGTGACAGCCTCCTGTATCACCTTGAGTTGCATGAGTGTGAACGGTCCCCCGTTTCCATGAAAACCGATGCGGTTGGCGGGAACCTGGCAACAATACTCCAATAGCGCTATGCCCCATGATATCAGTATCACTACGATCAGGGGAGTGGTGTTGCCTATCCATTTCAGTTCCTGCATTTTCAGGTGACCGTACCAGGCAAATGTCATGAAAAGGTTTGATATGATCAGTAGAAGTATGGTGTAGAATGCTGTCATAGTAACCGTATATAATTAGCGGTGTGTCAAAACTAGTTTGGCACACCGCTGTTTTATCCGTTAGTGAGCCTTTATGGCACACCCTCGTTGTTATGCGTTGGGATAAGGATGAGATCAGAGCGCGAGGAGCTTCTCGATCTGTGCCTCAAGTGTGGCTTTGGTCTGTGAACCTGCGAGACGGAGGTCGCGTACCTGTTCGCCGTTCTTGAAGAAGAGGATTGTGGGGATTGACATGATGCGGTATTCCATGCTGAGGTCGTTCTCCTCCTCGATATTGTACTTGCCGATTACGGCACGTCCGTCGTACTGCTCGGCTACGGCGTCGATTGTCGGCGCCATGTTTACGCAGGGACCGCACCATGTTGCCCAGAAGTCGATAACGACGGGCTGTCCGGAAGCGATGATTTCTTTGACGTTGGCGTCAGTGAAATGAAAAGCCATGATTATTTGTAGTTTATGATTAAATTGATATTGTCTGTTTTCAGCGCTGCAAATTTACGAAAGATAATGTGAACTGCAAACTAAAAGTCATCGAACATACCGGGTCAAACAGGTATGGTAAAATTGCATGCTTCTGTTGCTGTCGGACTATACATTTTATGGAACTTAGTGGGCTTTAGTGAAGAAAGTGAAGATCGTAGGTGTGCATTTCTTTTTCGCTTTTTCATAAAACATTATTAACTTTGCAACGCAGACCGCATCGCAGAAGCCCGGTCAAGGGCAATGCGGGAGGGGCTGCAAGACATGTGAAAAGCGTTTACTCGACGCTCTTTCTTGGCTTTCAGAAATCTGGTAAATTTCAATCTCTGTCAAGAATGTAGCAAGCAGTAGATGCCTTGTGGATATGTATATTTTGTCCGATTACGGCGCGAGAGCGTTGGGTTGAGACATTTGACATATTCTGCGTGAGGCTTCTGCAAGTTTGCTCGTTCAACAGAGATGGGCAATACCAGAGCCTCTGAAAGTGGAACGAGCAACAAGTATGGCTCTCACGCTTTATTTTATCATATAACTAAAGTAAGAATATGAGTTTTTTTGAAATATTAGGTAATTATGCCGAATAGTGGTTGTAATATCTGCTGCCTTTTTACTAATATAAATAATAGACCAATTCATTAAGTAGCCTATGAGAAAACTTTTACTCGTGACTCTATCGTTAGTCCTGACACTGTCCTCTTTTGCGGTGAATTTTACGGACGGCGATTTCACTTTTTCAATCAATGAGGATGGTACAACCTGCACTATCCAAGCTACAACCCTCACATCGGGAAAGCTGGTAATCCCTTCTAAAGTTGCATACAAAGGGAATGATCTGATAGTTACAGCTATAGGGAAGTATGCGTTTGCCGATATTACCGATTTTACCGGAGATATTGTTATTCCAAACAGCATTACTACTATCGGTGAAAACGCTTTCCACAGATGCTCCGGCTTTACAGGTAATCTAGTTATTCCAAACAGTGTCACCACTATAGGAACACTGGCTTTTGCTGGATGTACCGGTTTGACCGGCGATCTTGTTATTCCAAACAGTGTTAAAACTATGGGAGATCAGGTGTTTAATGGTTGCTCAGGCTTTTCCGGAGCTTTAGTAATTTCAAATAGTGTTACTACCATAGGCTATGCGGCATTTGCCCGATGCTCAGGTTTAACCGGAGATCTTGTTATTCCAAATAGTGTCACAACTATTGGGGATCAAGCGTTTCATAGTTGCTCTGGATTTACCGGCGATCTTGTGATTCCAAACAATGTTACAACAATCGGAGAGGCTTCATTTGAGAGGTGTACCGGTTTAACTGGAAATCTTTTTATTTCCAATAGTGTTACTGCTGTAGGTCATAATGCATTCTACGGTTGTACCGGCTTTACCGGTGATCTTGTTATTCCAAACGGTGTCATTACTATTGGCAGTGCTGCATTTTACGGCTGTACTGGCTTTACCGGAAAACTTGATATTTCAAGTAGTGTCACTACTATAGAGGAATATGCGTTCGCTGTTTGCACTGGCTTAACTGGTAACCTTGTTATTCCAAGCAGCGTTACTAATCTCGGTGGATTTTCATTTTATAGTTGTACCGGATTTACCGGTGATCTGATTCTGCCAGATGGGTTGACGACAGTGAGCGATGAATGTTTTTATGGTTGCGAAGGGTTGAACGGAAATCTTTATCTTCCATCTTCAATTTGCTCCCTCGGATATTATCCTTTTCGTGGCACCAAGTTTCGCACCGTTCACTCACTTAATACTACTCCACCGATATATTCATCCAGTTCATTTCCTGATGTTTCTGTCTTCGACAAAGATAATCTACAGGCTACCCTCTATGTCCCGGATAGTAGCGTAGAGGCATATAAAGCCTCAGATGTTTGGAAGGACTTTTTTAAGATTCTGCCTATGAGTGGTTTAGGAGATAGCGCGATTGATGGTGTGACTGCCGATGACATAAGCGTGACAGTTGTGGATGGGAATATTGTGATCACAGCACAGGAGAGCGCTTTGACTGAGGTGTTTAATCTCGCAGGTGTGAAGTTGCGTTCAACTACTGACCGCCGCATCTCTGACCTAAACCATGGAGTTTACATAGTGCGCGTTGCCGGTAAGGTGTTCAAAGTGAGTATCTGATTTTCCATACTTACGATTCGAACCAATGTATTGGGGCAGTCTGATAATGGGCTGCCCCATATTTTTATTTAGGTGTTGATCATCACGGCTATAAATGTGAGAAATGATTTCATCCCTTGGTTAAATAGCATGTTATCAGGATGTTAAATTGTGTAATTGATTACGAATCAGAATTTGTCGTTTTGGAACAACCACATGGGTATGGATGCGCTCATCGAGAAACTATGTGGTAAGTAGTGACAGTTTTTGTTGTTGTGAAGTTTATTAGGGACTTTTGGTGAAGAAAGTGGTGAAAATGTTGGCTGTTTGGCGGGAAATGCGTAAATTTGCACGCCATTACAGAAGTCCGCCTTACCAGCGGAGTCGAAAAGTAACTGAGTAATAACGCAATAACATTCATAGAAATGAAAAAAGACCTCCATCCTTCAAACTATCGCGAAGTAGTGTTCAAAGACATGTCGAACGACGAGATTTTCATCACTCGCTCTACTATCGCTGCTAAGGAAACAATTGAAGTGGACGGTGTTACCTATCCCCTCGTGAAGCTTGAAATCACCAGCGCATCACACCCCTTCTTCACAGGCAAGCAGAAGCTCGTCGACACTGCAGGTCGCGTTGACAAGTTCATGTCGCGCTACGGCAACCGCAAGAAGAAATAATTAGCGCAAAAAAAAGAGATAAACGGCTTTGGGGTGCACCTCCGCATAGGTAGTGACATTACTCGTCATTGAGCCGTGAAAAGAATGACAGACGGCGCAGCTCCGGTATGGATGCTGCGCCGTCTGCTATGTCTGTTGTAAGTCGGAGAGGGTTCAGTCTGGCGTGATCAGCGACAATGCGCGCTGACGTACCTCCTCCATCAGCCAGCTCGGGGTCGAGGTGGCTCCACAGATGCCTATTGATGCCGCTCCGTCAAGCCAGGATGCCTCTATGGCGTCGGGGCCGGCGATAAGGTGCGTGCGAGGGTTCACTCCGAGGCATTCGGAGTAAAGCACGCGTCCGTTGCTACTCTTCGCCCCGCTGACAAAGAGCACTACGTCGTGGGCGGCGGCGAAGCGGCGCAATGCGTCGGCACGACCGGACACCTGGCGGCATATCGTGTCATAATGGTCGAACCGGATATCGGGTGCCTTGCGGCGCTCTATCTCAGCTATCATGTGCGAGAAGCCTTCGGGCGATTTAGTGGTCTGTGAGTATAGCGCTATGGGTTGCCGGAAGTCGATGGTATCAAGTCCGCTTATATCTTCGGCGACGATAGCCTTCGACTCTGTCTGCCCGACCAGTCCGTTGACCTCGGCGTGACCATGTTTCCCATATATGATGATCTGTGTGTCGGAGCCGGCATTGTCATACGTCTGCTTGATGCGGCTTTGCAGCCTCAGCACGACGGGGCATGTGGCATCGATGATCTCGATGTTGTTGCGTCGAGCTAGCTCATAAGTGGACGGCGGCTCCCCGTGGGCGCGCAACAGAACCTTCACATCATGAAGGTGCTCAAGATCAGCGTGGGTTATGGTTATAAGTCCACGTTGCCGCAGCCTCTCGACCTCGGCAGAGTTGTGCACTATATCGCCCAGGCAGTACAGGCGCCCCTCTTTATCGAGCACCTCCTCAGCCTTGCGTATGGCGGTGACCACTCCGAAGCAGAATCCCGATCCGGGGTCGATCTCTACCGTTACACTCATCATCCTACGGTTTTGCGGTATTGTTCCATCATCCAGGAATCCTGTTCGGCAGGAGTCATGTGGGAGTTGTCGAGCACGATGGCGTCGGCAGCTTTGCGTAGCGGGCTTTCCGCACGTGTCTCATCGATATGGTCGCGGTTGCGCACGTTTTCGAGCACCTCATCATACGGTGCCGGTGTGCCTTTGGCGCAAAGCTCGTCATAACGACGCCGGGCACGCGTCTCGGCGGATGCGGTGACGAAAATCTTGAGTTCGGCGTCGGGGAATACGGTAGTGCCGATGTCGCGACCGTCCATCACTATTCCGCGCTCGCTACCCATGCGGCGCTGTTGCCCTGTGAGGGCATGGCGCACTTCCGGAACCGCCGCTATCGGCGATACGTTCTCGCTCACCTCCATGCTGCGGATCTCCGCTTCGACATCCTCTCCGTTGAGGAGTGTGTGCTGCGTGGCGCCGCAAGGGAGGAAATCGATGGTTATGTCAGCAAGCGCGCCGGCGAGTCGGGCAGTGTCGACAGTGTGGTCAGCTCCGATCATGCCGTGGCGCATGGCGAAAAGTGTGACGGCACGGTACATAGCACCTGAATCAATGTAGCGGTAGCCTATTTCAGAGGCGAGTCGGCGTGCCATGGTGCTTTTGCCGGATGATGAGTAGCCGTCGATGGCTATGATTATTTTTTTGTGGTTCATGTATGTATCGGTTTGTGTGTATATGTTCAGTTGATGATTTGCGAAAGCGATAGCGACAGGTTGAGCATGAGTGTTGTGGCGCTGCGGTGAGGCTGTGCGAAAGCCACCGAGACTCCCCATCCCGAGGCGTTGAATCCGGCTCCGATTGAGAATCCGCTCAACAGGTTGCGGGAGTATGCCGCCATGTCGGTCCGCACCTTATAATTATAGCCGATGCCGAGGTTGAATCTGTCGGACGGGATGAAATCTGCAGCGAAAACGAGGTGACGGAACAGATCGGACGCGAACGACTGTTTGATTTCCGGTTGCTGGGCTACAGTGCCGTTTCCGGCGTCGTAGTACGGAAGGTGCCAACGGGTGAGATTCCATGCTGTTATAGAGAACCGAATAGGAAGCCCGGGGAATGATTGCGTCCATCCGAGACGCACGTCGACCGGCACGCGCTCGTATCGTTCGTTGAAGCGTTTCACCTGTCCGCCGAGGTTCACAACTGCAGCCGAGAGTGACAGGTCGCGGTCCGGATCGTAATAGTTGATGCCGAGATCTACCGCCACAGCCATGGCTGTGTAGATGTCGTAGGAGCTGTAGATCCATTTCAATGTGGCACCGCCGCGCAGACAGTCGGTGATGTCGCGCGAATAGATTGCGCTAACGGCTATGTCTTTAGGTGAGAATGTTCCGTCGGTAGTGCCGTCTATGTCGGTGCGTGGCATCGAGCCATAGCCGAAATATCGGACACCTATGGCGTATGCGCTGCGGTAATCGGCGCGGTTGGCAAACATCGCGGATGCGAAATTAGCACCGGCGATGTAGCGCATGTAGCCGAGGGCTATCTCCTGGCGGTACTCCGGACCGAGAAGGGCGGGATTCTGTTCAACTGATGGTAGTCCGGCGTCAAGAGCTGAAATGTTTATGCCTCCGAGACCGTATGTGTGTGCCGACGACGGTATGTCGAGGAAACGGTATGCGCCTGAGTCGTCGGCTACGGCGGTCGCCGCAGTTGCCGTCAGTAGTATGGCTGTCAGTGTATGTCGGATAAATGCAACTGTCATTGTTGATCGTTGTACGCGCTTATGTACATATTGTTATAAACGCGTTTTCCCACGACTTATTATGCCGTGCCGGCAATGTCTGATAGCCGGTACGGCGTATTAGCGGTGAAAATGTCAACAAAGATAAAACAATAATAATCATTCTCAAAATAGGAGGTCATGATTTTGCATATTCGGGGCGTCTGGCTACTTTTGTGATGCTTTAGAACAAGATGATAAACCGCCTTAAATTGTCCATTATCACTATCCGGAATATAAATCTTGCGCGCCGCAGCCAGCTGCTTCTCACGGCCGGCTGCATAATGGCGATCTCCTCTCTTGCCGCTCTACCGGCTTCGGCGCAGCAGCGGCGGGTCGTCATGTACCAGACGATAGTGCAGGGTAACCGTATGGTCGACATAGAGGCGTTTGTGCCTGATGCTGTCGATGAGCAGCCACAGTTTCCGGGTGGTGATGCCGCGATGATCCGCTTTATAAACCGTGAGCGCCGCTATCCTGTGGATGCCTATAATGCCGGAGTGGAGGGGCGTGTGCTGTGCAGTTTCATTGTTGCTCCTGACGGTACGATTGTCAGCCCGGAGGTGATACGCGGTGTCGAGGATAGCCTGAACCGCGAGGCGCTCCGTGTCATATCGTCCATGCCGAGGTGGATAGCCGGCAGGATAGCGGGGGAGAGTGTGCCGGTCTACTGCATCCTCGCCATTCCGTTCCGCCTCTGAACGGCGTTGCGCAGCGGACGGATGAAAAGCCAGTCGCAGATATTGGCTGCGAGTGCCACAATAATAGCCAGATAAACGAGATACATCATGATGTCGCCGGTGACGATCTCCGGTGCCTCAAGTGTCTGCCGCAAGAAACGTGCGGCGAATATTCCTGTAGCTACGAGCGCGATGACGCATGTGGCTATCTCGATCCGTGCCGCTACCCGGCGCTGCCGGTCGGGGAGCCTGTTGAGCACTTTTCGTGTGAACCATGGCGATTCGGGTGCGCGCGGTAGAGTGCGCATTGCATCGGCGAGGCGTTGCTCCTGTGCGGGTGATATATCTTGTTGTTTGAGTTTGTCGGTTTTCATTTTGTTCGGTTTCCAGACTTGTTTACGTGTATGAAATATGCTGTCGCTCAGTAAATCTGACGCCTGACGCTCAGCTTTCCATCGCCTTTGCCATCTTTGTGCGCGCCCGTGAGAGATACACTTTCACGGTGCCTTCGGGCAGTCCGGTGATGCGTGTGATCTCTTTTATCGGGCGGTCCTCGTTGTAGCGCAATATGATCAGAGTGCGTTCGGTGGGTGAAAGTGTGTTGAGCGCCACCTGTATGTCGTGGCGTATATCCTGGCTCTCATAGCCGGATGAGCCTGTCGACGGTGCCGATGTGAGGTCATCGATCGATGCCGTGGGGTGTTCTGCCCGCATTGTGGAGATAAACTCATTGTAGGCAATGCGGTATAGCCACGTTCCGAACCGTGCGATCCCTTGAAACGAGCGTATCGACAGATATGCCTTTATGAAGGTTTCCTGTGCGATGTCGTCGGTCAGCGGTGCATTTCCACCTGTAAGGTTGTAGATGAAACTGCGCAGACGTGGACTGTACTCGTCGACGAGGCGTCCGAATGCGCGGCGGTCGTCAGCCGCCACGCATCGTGTTATGAGCGATATTTCTTCAAATTTGCTCAGCATCGCTCCCTTGATTGCGGGTGCTGTTACGGAGTTGACGGCGTCCGGTGAGGTAGACGATCAGGCGTGCCACACCTATGACTACAGGGATAAGCATCAGCACTACCATTTCTTCGGTATCACAGATGGCGAAGAAGAGCATCAAGGTAGCTCCGATGCCGATCCAGAGCAGTGAAGTGCGGAGTTGGCGCAGCGAAAGGTCGATGGGTGTCGATCCGGTATAGAATGATTCAGGCAGTTGATATCCGCATCGGAGTGCGTTCTCTATCAGGCGGTAGCGGTCGAGCAGTCTGTTGCGTTTCTGTCTGAGGTAAATGACCATAAGTGTTATTACCGTGACAGGGAACACGAGTATAGCCACTATAGAGATTGACGCCTCCATGAAGCGGCGTGCCACTTCTTTCTTGTACTCGTATTTGTTGTATTGGTTTTCCTCGGCTACCGAGCTGTCGCTGATGTATACGGGTATCTGGTTGAGGTCGGCGATTGTAGTGTCGCTTACAGCTGCTATCGTACGGCTCACAGCCTGCTTGACGATCTGGTCGACATCGATATCGTGGTTTACAGCTGATGCCTGGACAGCGCAAAGAAGCGCGACAAACGGAAGTAGTATTCGGTGTATAAGTTTCATTGTTTAATTGATTTTTTATGATTCTGTCTTATTGACGCACTATCTGGTGCGAAAGGTTACACCGAAGCTGAAATTTTTTTTATCGCGTGGCGGAATGGCATAGCACGTGCCTCGGCATCGCGGTGGAGTCGAATGGATTCAATAGAACCGGCAGTGGGTCTCGTCGAATGTATAGCCTGCGGCAGCAAGGCGTTCGGTGAGTGCCTCGCGGTCAAGGTCAAGGTCATAGCAAAGGTCGTCGAGCGATGTGTACTGGTCGCGTAGCTTCATGTTTATGAAGCTCACAAGCATGGCTGGATCTTGTGGTATATACATGGTGGCGTTATTTGTGTGTGGAAAAAAATTACGCCCTGCTGCCGTTAAGGCTACAGGGCGTTTTGTTGGAGGTTCCTAGCAGAATCGAACTGCTGTAAACGGTTTTGCAGACCGGTGCCTAACCACTCGGCCAAGGAACCATATTGCGGCGGTTTTGCGACTGCAAAGTTATGTCAAAGTTTTTAACCGTGCAAATTTTTCGACCGATTTTTATAGCGCTTTTGCGCGACAACTATCGTTATCGCCTTTGTCAGAATGGTTTGCGGTACTTGTCGGTGGCATCGTCAGTAAGTATGCTGAGGTATGACGCGTAGCGTGACTGCGAGATCCGGTGCTCGTCGATAGCCTTGCGGACTGCGCATCCTGGCTCGTGTGTGTGCGTGCAGTTATTATAGCGGCAGCCGGCTGACGCTTCGAAAATCTCGGGAAAATAATGCGACACCTGATGGGGATCGAAGTCGATGGTGCCGAAGCCTTTCACTCCGGGGGTGTCGATTATGTCGCCTCCTCCGGGCACCGGGAACATTTCGGAGAATGTAGTGGTGTGCATTCCGGTGTCGTGTGTGTTTGAAATTTCGGCAGTGCGCAGGTCGAGCCCCGGGATTATACGGTTGATAAGTGTAGATTTGCCTACACCAGAGTTGCCGGAGAGCAGTGTGACCTTATCGTGAAGCATCTCCCTTATCTCGTCGACTCCGGCTCCGCTCAGCGCCGAGGCATGCACAACGGTATAGCCGATTGTGCGGTACAAGTGTGTGACGGCATCAAGATACTCGGCGCGCTCCGGATCGCCGTCGCATAGGTCGGTTTTGTTGATGACTATTACTGTCGGTATCGCGTATGCCTGTGCGGTGGCAAGGAAACGGTCGATGAAGGTTGTTGAGGTCGTCGGGTGGAATAGTGTGACTATCAGAAGCGCCTGATCCACGTTTGCGGCGATGATGTGTGCTTCCTTCGATAGATTGCTCGCACGGCGGATGATGTAGTTGTGCCGTGGTTCGATTGCCGTTATGAATGGCGTGTCGGCGGGTCCGGCTGCGGGTAGTATTGTGACATGGTCGCCTACAGCCACCGGATTGGTGGTGCGTATACCTTTAAGCCGGAAGTTGCCTTTGATCTTGCAGTTCACGTTTTCGCCGCTATCGGTTCGGACGGTATACCAGCTTCCGGTGTTTCGTGTCACTATTCCATTCATAGTCGTCAGATATATTTTTGGTGCGGGTGATTTGTGTCGAAGCCCGGCGTCGTCAGCCGGGCTTCGTGATGGTTTTTAGCCCCGGTGGTCAGCTTATTGCTGAACCTGTTAAAAGAGGCTTGTGATGTAAGTCGGTAGCGGTGGGAGATCACTCCTGTACGAGGCGTACGAGGATTTCCTTGTCGTCGCCGCTTTCCTCAAAGGCAATCTTACCTTCGCGTGCGAGCCAACCGAGGGCTGCGCAAAGTTCTTTGTCCTTGAGTTTAGTCATTTTCTTGATCTGCTTGTTGTCAAGCACATCGGCGGTGTTGAGAGCGTTCCAGACCTGTCCTGCCCATGCACCGATTGTTTCAGTGTTCATTGTTTGTAGGGTTTAGTTAATGTATGTCGTAAGTCTATGTGTGCTGCAAAGTTACAACTTTTTTATGAAACAATTGCTGTTTTCGTACAAAATTCTGTTTCATCCGGTTTCCCCTTTTTTGTGATCCGACATCTTCAGGCGAACGTTCTTATTTGAGGTTCAGCCGTTTGAGTAGCAGCATCTCCTGACCTTGACCATCCTTAAGTATAGCCTGAGTCGCGTCTGATCCGGGGACTACAGTCTCCACCTGTTCGAGCGCCACGAGGAATTTCTGTTCCAGTTCGGCGTCAGGACACATCATGCGTGTGGTGGCGAGATTGACAAACTGTATGGAGTTCTGTTTGTCCGGGTCGATGAACAATGAGCCGTTGAGGATATTACATCCGGTATTTCCATGCACGCGCATCTCCGGAATGTCGATCACCATCTTTACGCCTGCTGAATCCGGCACTTGCTGTCCTTCTATCTTTGTTATCGTCCATGCTCCGTTCAGGAAGCTGATGTCGCTTTTGCGTAGTGTGAGTGTGGTTTTTCCTGTAGCGTCTTTCATATATAGGAGATAGTCCTGTCCGATTTTGTCGATTGAGAATTTGCGTACGGTCTCGAATGCCATGTTTATGCCTATTTCATAAGGCGCGTCAGGGCAAAATTTCATGGTGGAGAGAAATTCCGATGCTTTCTGCATGTCTCCACCCGGAGTTACGGCAAGGTCTCCGTTCAAGGTGTTACAACCGTTATTGGCATATACCTTGAGTTGGAAGGGATTAACAGATGTAGTGTCGAAAATGATGTACGGACGGTCGTCGCCTGTCACAGCTGTACCGCCTACATCGGCTATAGTCCATTCACCGTACAGCACGCCATTGATAGCGGCTTCCGTTTCTTCGGGTGTCTTCACCTCCACTTCGCCGGTGGACTCGCTGATGGTGGGTTTCTGCTGTTTCGGGCTGAAAATGCTACAGCCTGTGAGTGTTGCTGCGATAACAAGCGCAGATACATATCTGGTTTTTGTAAGCATGTCCTATCTGATTTTGGTTTTTAGTTGAATCCGAATCTTTAAATGTGGTTTAATAAATAAGGTTATTGGCGGGTGAAATGTTCAACATTTAACACCGGAGTGCAAATTTAACTAAAAAGGATGACTTTTGAAATTGTATTTCGCAGGTTATGCATAGCAATGGGGCGTTTCGCAGTATGGCGCGTGGTCGGCGAGAGTAATTTTGCATTGTCTCTTAAACGATGCTTTTGCGGCGCATCGGTTGAGGGAACAGTCTTTTTTCAAATCTTATTCAGCTATGGAATATTTCACCATTGATGAACTTACGCGTTCAGACACGGCTACGCGTCTGGGCATAGACAACACGCCTCCTCCCGAGGCTGTGGCGGCATTGACCGTGCTCGTGGATAACCTGCTGGATCCAATCCGGCGTCTTTGGGGCAAACCGTTGACGGTGACGAGTGGATATCGTTGTCCGGCACTGAACCGTGCGGTCGGTGGAGCGCTAAACTCGCATCATCTGCGCGGCATGGCGGCAGATCTCACTACCGGCGACCGCACTGCCAACCGTCGCATGTTTCAGTTGCTGCTCGAAAGCGGCATGCCGTTCACGCAACTTATCGATGAGAGCGGTTTCTCCTGGATTCACCTTTCGTATGATCCTGCCGATCTGAGATGTCAGGTCCTGAAGTTATGAGATCTGTGTCCTTGTTTCTCGCGGGAACCGCAATCGGGTTCTGTGCAGGCGGATTGGCGATTTGCTCCCGTGGGGATTCATCGGTAGGCGCAACATGCGATACTGTTACCGTGGTCAGGTGTGATACGTTTCGGGTAATCACTCCGTCGGCGGCAGGTGTCACAGACCTTGGCTTGCGGATGATGACTCTGCCGGCGTGGCGGTGCGGTAGCGCGGAGTCGTGTTCCGTGACTGTTGCTTTACCAGTGGAGCGCAAGGTTTACTCCGACAGCGCGTACCGGGCGGTAGTGAGTGGTATCGGTGTGAGTCTCGACAGCCTGGAAGTGTACAGGATGCAGACTTTTACAAGCATGACGTACAAGCCGGTTAAATGGCGTGATAAACGTTGGGTGATAGGTCCTTCCGTTGGAGTTGGTTTTGACGGACGGCGTTTCCGTCCGTTTGCCGGAGTGACATTGACATACCGGTTCTTGACCTTCTGATAGTATCGCTGATCATGTGTTTTGAACATGTGTTTATAGTAGTGGTGCGATAAAAATCTAACCATTGTTATTAAAATATTAGTATTTAGTT
>OFFM01000347.1_pt1 | contig 40296 bp, 26 predicted proteins | sample 1521401 | NCBI WGS metagenome assembly OFFM01 (sample SAMEA3504118, study PRJEB24116) | mouse gut metagenome | biome: mouse gut; feature: mouse-associated habitat; material: faeces | place: Denmark | collected 2011
CCGGTTGCCGTGGCGGCTGACGCGCCGGCAAGCGTATGGAGTGTGACCGTCAGCCCGTTCTCGCCGGGGAGAGCAACACGGATCATGCCGGGCTGCTGGTCGATGAGCAGGCGGCGGTCGGCATCAGCACCGACGTTGGAGATAGCCGAAGGTTTGCCGAGCAGCGCGAGCATACCCTCGTAAGCCGAGATGCGACCTGCGCCCCACTGCTGGTGCTCCTTGGCATCGGCTGACACATGGGGCAGCATGTGGGTGGTGAGGAGCGTCTTCATGCGTGCCACATCCTTGGCGAGCGTCGGATCAGCCTCAAGCATGAGCGCCGCCACGCCGCTGACATAAGGGGTAGCCATCGACGTGCCCTGGCTCACATACCAGTAGTTCTCGCGGCTCTTGGTGCCAACGGTGCTCTCCACCTGCGCGGAGCAGGTCTTCACCTGGTCAGCCGAGAAATGATCGTCGATATAATATGTGCTGTAGCTCGACACCACACCCTCGCCGGGAGCGCAGAAATCGGGGAGCGAGCGACCGGCTGATGTGCCGTAGGAGGTGAAGTCGCTGACATACCCGACGCGCACATCCGGGCTGTTGTAGCCGTAGAAATTACCCGTGAGCGTAGGCCACTTGTCGCGGCTCACATAGCTGCCCACCACGATCACATTGTCACCGCAAGCCATACCGCTGATCGACTGCGACGGATTTCCGGGGTTCCACCCGGCGACACCGCGCGACGAGAAGCTCTGACCGTCCATGTAGAGCCAGCTGTTGATGCCCACGCCCGGATTGCCGGTGAACACCAGACCCGGCACAAGGTTGCTCTTGCCCGTAGCCTGCGTGAGCGAATACTGGATGTAGATATTGTAGCGATTGTTGTTGGCATTCACCTGCTTCTCCATATAAACGTCGGATGATGTGAACGCCGAGGCAAGGTTCGAGTCGTAAGTGTAGCCATTGGTTGGATTCTGCTCGGTAGTGAACGCTGCATAGTCGGCTGACGCATCAATCGAACGGCTGTAGGTGATCTTTCCGGTTGTTGTGTCGTAGATCACAAATTGCGCTGAAAAAGGCTGGCTGTTGTCGCCCCATGTATCTACCACGCCGCCGGTGCCGAGCGGTATGAAAGTCTTCACTTCAGGCGCGGCAGCCGAGAACTGATGCTGGATCGAAACGTTTGAAGCGCCGTCATTGCCCGCGGCTATGCATATTATCATCTCCTTGCCGAGTTCAGCGAGATAGCGGCAGAAATCGTCGGTGCCGTCGTGTGGACCCATTGTGGAGCCTACGGAGAGGTTGAAAACCGCCGGTTTTCCCTGGCTCTGCGCGTAGGTGAGCAGTTTGTCACCGGCAAGGAGAATGCAAGCGTCGTAGAGGCGTCCGCAACCGAGAGCGAGCGACGCCTCGGAGGCTATACCGTAGAACGGCACGTTAGCCTCGGCTACGTAGCATGAGCCGTTGTCGGCATCCTCTACAGCGACCGTTCCCTTGCCATTGTAGGAACCCGCCATTATGCCCGCCACGTGGGTGGCATGCGTGGCGTCGCGGCTGTCGGTGGTGAATCCGGCGATTGCCGAGGGCGAGGAGTATTCCGTCGGTACTGCATCATAATCAGAGTTCAACGACATAAGCCAGATGCGCTCTATGCGGCTTGTGCCGTCGGATTTCATGAAATTCACATGGTTGGCATCGAGACCGTTGTCCATCATTCCGGCGATCACGCCCGAACCACGGTAGTTCTTGTTCAGACCGTTGGCGGCATTGGCGCCGTTGATCACCCGGTTTGCCTCTGAAGCGGTGCGAGCCTTGTTCATCAGCGGACGCATCTCATTGCCGAACGTTACATTTCTGACCGCGGGAGTTGCCGCAAGCCGCTCCACGCCTCCGAGCGGGAGCTCCACGATAGCCATGTCGGCACGTGTGGCATGCACCTTCACCCCCTGCTGCTCCTCGAGAGCGTAAGGATCGGCGCCTTTCTCAAGCCTTACGATGGTGAGCACATTGGTGCCGACGGTGCACTCACCGGGAGCAGCATCTCCGGCACGCGACACGGCGACTGCCTCGTTGAGTATCCGCCTCCCGGCAGGATTGATTTTTGCTTGTGCGGAGGCACCTGTGATGCCTGCCGATGCCGCCACCACGGCGAGAATGAGTAGAAAACGTGACATAATCAAGTGAATGTGGTATAAAGATTTGAGAAATTTCAACGGATACGGGTAGATAGCACCGGATTGTCGATCGAGACAGGCTCGAGCGTAGCCGTCACATCCATCCCTGCCGAGGCGGGAAAGGCGACAGGCAGACGGCATGGCAACACTATGTCGCCGGTCTTTACGGTAGCATAGAGCGTGACCGCCGCGACGGTCTGTGCAGCGCGCAGCATCCCGGGAGTGACAGTAGCCGACATCTCGCCGCAGGTCACGGTGAGTGTCTGTCCGAGCACGTTCTCCTTATCATCAGCCGACAGCGGAATCCACTGACCGAGCGCCAGGCAGTTGTCGAAAAGCCCGGCAACAGAATGGGGAGCGTCATCATAACCCGCCGGTACGAGGCGCAGCGCAAGCGATATGCCGTCGATATAGCGGGTGGCGAATTTTTCAGCCACATCCTTGCCGAGCCTACCGATGCGCAGAGCGAGATAAAGACGCGCCTCCCATGCCTCTGCGAAATCGGGAAGAAACAGCGGGCGTCCGGCGGTGACGACAGCCGAGTCGGCTATCAGGTCAATGGCGGGCGGGATCGACACCGCATCGGCGGGCGTACGGCGGAAGGCTATGGTTTTCATTTGGCAAGGCAGTTATAGATCACTGCAAGATGCGCGTAGATCGATGTGTTCTCTATGACAATCCCCTCCGGAGCTCGCAGACGCGACGGAGTGAAGTTCCACAGCGCCTTTACGCCGTGGGCTATCAGCGTGTCGGCTACATGCTGGGCGGCATCGACAGGTACCGCCACTATGGCTATCTCTGCGCCAAGGCGCGAGCGCAGCTCACCGAAGCGCGCCATGTCATAGATCGGCACACCGGCAATGGTGTTTCCTACCAGCTCGGGTTTGATGTCGAAGCCCGCCACGATGTCGAGTCCGTAGCGCTGCAGTCCGGAATCGGCTATGAGCGCCGCTCCGAGCGAGCCCACGCCAATCATCACCGCATTATGCTCACGGTTGAAACCGAGGAAGCTGCTCAGGCGCTTCTCAAGCTCCTCCACCTCGTAGCCAATGCGCGTCTTCCCTTTTATATTTATAAAGGAGAGGTCCTTTGCTATCTGCGACGCATCTACATTGATCTCGCGCGAGATAGTGGTGGAACTTACATAGGCAACGCCGCGCGCCTTGAGCGTGCTCACGTAGGCGAGATACCACGGCAACCGCCGAAGGGCGGGCTCCGGTATCAACTCGCGCATGGCACGCGGTGCATCGGGTTGTGTGTTGTTGTTATCCATGATAAGAGAGTGTTTCAGAGACGCATCGGGTTACCTCCGGTGCGCAGTCTGCCGTTGCCCATCGAGTTGCGGTTGGTACGCGTGCCATCGTTGAGGGTTCCGGGAGCGATATATCCTTCATCCTGCTCCTCATCTTCTTCACGCTGCTCCGGCAGCTCGCCGGCTTTGGGCTTCGGCTTGTTTTTCTTTATTTCGAGGGGTTTCTGGCGGTCGACGGGCAGTTCGTTGACATCCCAGTTGACCACCGCATCCCAGTTTTTCTTAAGCGGTATCTTCTTATTATAATAATATGTGGCTTCGGGCTGGACGGAGTCGAGCAGCGAGCCGGTATCGTAAATGCCGTTGCCGTTTGCGTCGGTATACAAGCGCGCATAGTACGTGCCGGGGTTTATGAAGCGCAACTCGGCGGTATTGCCGTTGACCGGTGCCGACGCCACAGGCTTATCGGATGTATTCAGCAGTTCGACCATCGCAGGGATGGAGTCAAGTCCCGTGATGTTGAATTTCACAGTCGAATAATCGCTTGGTTTCTTCACCAGAAACTCCTGGACTATCGGCTTGTTCCACAGCCCGTAGATATTGGTGATGGCGAGCGAGTCGATCGTCAGTCGGTATTTCGCGCCCGGTTCCCACTCGTATTCTCCGGTGAAGAGCAGCTGACGCATCGTGTCAGGGCGTGCGATCACCGGCGGCTCAACTGGGATCCACAGCGTGTCGTCGAGCACTTCGAGATGCACTCCCCGCTGATCTATATCAAGTATAGGCTGCTGAGCGGTGAACACCAGCGGGCGGTTAAGCTCCTGCGAGTTACCGCCTGTCTTCATGAACTGCAGGAATTCGATAGCCGGAACACTGTCAGCCTCCTCATCCTTCTTCTTTTTCTTCTTCTCCTCTTTCTTTTTGGGGGAGCGGAAATTGAAGCGTAGCGTATCGGTGGTCCACGAAAGCTCGTCGAGAGTATCTGTGCGTAAATATCGTGTGGCGATCTCGAGCGAGTCGAGCGCTATCAGCGCCGTGTCGGTCAGCCAGTATTCAAGAGTGTCGAGCGTAGCCGAGGCATTCAGGCGCGACAGAGACCGCAGCTCACGACCTGCGAACGGTCCGCCGACGATGGTCAACTCAGGCAATGTGTCGGACGGCGCTCCCATATTCAGCACAATCCTATGCCGCTCCGGGCGCTCGTACTTGGAGAGATACTGCGCCTTGTAATTCTCGTTGAACCATGTGAGCAGCACATCGTTCGGTCCGAAACGCGTCACCTCATGCTCCACGATCGAGTCGGTGCCGTCTGACGCCTCGAGGGTGTCCGTGTGCATCACGCGCGACGATGTCGGGGTGACGGTTACGTCATAGAACGCCACATCCTCCGAGCGGTCCCAGTGATAGTCGCGGTTCTGGTCGTTGACGGCGAATATCCGGTATGTGCCCGGCGCGAGGTTACGGACTGTGAACTGCCCCAGCTGGTTAGTCTTCGTGATCCTCTCCATCGGCAGTGTGGTTATCGCCGTGTCGGAGAGATTGGAATACACCCCGACGAGCATTCCCTGCGCCGGTTCGAGAGTCGACGCCTCAAGCACCATGCCGGAGATCTGCAGTGAGTCGATCACGTCGCCCGTGGAGAACGCGAACGAGAATCCATCGATCTCATTACCCTCGTTGAGGTCGGATATGGCGTCGGAAAACTCTATTGAGTATGTTGTGTTCGGCTTCATGGTATCGCGCAACTCCACCACCACACGCCGCCCCATCGCGCTGATCTGCGGCATGATATTCTGCGCCGGCGAGATCACGACTTTGCTCATGGCGTCCTTGATCTGCACATTCTCGTCGAACTCTATGGTGATCTTGTTGCGGTCCACATTAAGCTGACCGGGAGAGGGCGTGCTGCGCACGAACAAGGGCGGATCCACATCGCGCGGACCACCCTCCGGACGCCCCATGCTGGCGCACGACCACAACCCCAGAGCCAGAACGGCTCCCGGGAGCAGACGCATCGGGTTGAGAAATCGTCGCATTACCGTTTGTCAAGTTAGTAAGTCATGGAAATTATTCCCATGGCTTACGTATAGGTGCGGACGTCAACCATCCGCGACACAAAGTTACAAAAATTATTCATTCTGCACTAAAAATCCCCCACCCTCTACCGGGGAAGCACATCAAAACACACAAAGTTAGCGACGCATAGAAGATGTCAGACCATTTTACTGACGTCAGCAAAATGGTAGACCGGCAATTAACCGCGGTTTTGATAATTTTTGCTAACGGGTGGGGGATATTCGCCCAAAGATGGCTAACTTTGCGCTTTAAACCTGACTTATGAAGCGATTTATCCTGCACATATTCGCCGCCCTGACCCTGCTCGCGGCATCAACAGCCAACGCACAGACCAACACTCTGCCCGTGCGCACCGTCGACGGGCAGCAGTACCATTATTATGAGGTAAAGGAGAAGGAGACCATCTACTCCATCAGCCGTCAGCTCGGCATCGACCGTGCATACATCGAGCGTTACAACCCCTCGGTAGCCGACGGACTGCGCGCCGGACAGGTGCTCTATTTCCCCGTTACCGCCGAGTCGCGGCAGTTGCAGCACACCGTAGCCGACAAAGAAACGCTCTACGGCATCGCGCACCGCTACGGCGTGACCGTAGACCAGCTGAAACTCTGGAATCCATCGGCTGCCGACGGCATACGTCCCGGACAGAAGCTGCTCGTCAGCGATCCCGGCAACGGCGCATCTCCCATCGCGTCCGTACAGACCGCAGCCCCGGCACCTGCCGTAGCCACCACGCCCGACGACACCCCGGCGCCCACCGGCACCATCCGCTACACCATCCACGACGGTGAGAGCCTCTACCGCATAGCCGTCAACCACGCCACTACCGTTGACCGCATACTTGCCCTCAACCCCGGACTTGACCGCAACAACTATCAGGCAGGAACCGAAATACTCATTCCCTCCTCAGCCACCACGGCAGCCGATGTTGCCGCGGCAGAACCCGTTCGCCCCGTCCGCAAGCCGGTCGAAGCAAGCACTATGCCGGTCAACCCGCCGATAGCGCCTGTCGAGGCTACTCCCGTCGCCACACCCGACACAACCGCCACCCCGGCGCAGATCAGCACCACCCCCTACCGGGTAGGCAAGCATGAGACATTCTACTCAATAGCACGCTCCAACGGAATAACCGTCGAGGAACTCGAGATGGCTAATCCCACGGTAGGAATACTTAAGGAGGGCATGGTGCTCAACATACCGCGTAAACAGGACGCAGCCGACGCCGGAGAAGCTACAGCAACCGGCTCGGAATATGGCGTCGAGACCGATCCCACAGCCGAAGCGTTCAGCCCCACGGAGGTGCGCATAGCCCTCATGTTGCCGCTCATGCTCAACAGCAGCGAACAGTCGAAGCAGGCACAGCTCTACACGGAGTTCTACAAGGGATTCCTGATGGCTGTCGACAGTATGCGTCAGTGTGGCGCGCCGATCCACATACAGGCATACGACACCGAAGCGTCATCGGCACGCATCGGCGAGATACTCGCCACGCCCGGTCTGGAGCAGAACAATGTCATAGTAGCCCCTGATTCCGAGGCACACCTGACGCAGATTGGCACATGGGCTGCCGCAAACGGCGTGGATGTGCTCAATCTGTTCGTGGTCAAGGATGAGACATTCAACACCAACCCGCACATGATGCAGGGCAACATCCCGCACACCGAGATGTATGCCAAGGCTGTCGACGGACTTACGCGCCGCTTCGCCGCCTACACCCCGGTGATACTCGAACGCAACGAAGGTCCCGACGACAAGGCGGAATACATCGCCGCACTACGCGCACGCCTCGATGCCGACGGCACACCCTACCGCGTGATACAGTTCGACGGCACACTGCGCGCCTCCGACCTCGACGCGCTCCCCACCGACGGCTCATACGCCTTTGTCCCCACGAGCGGCAAGCAGGCTGAGCTCAACCGCATCGCGCCCACACTTATCGAGTGGAGCCGCACGCTGACCGGCGCCGATCCGATACGCCTGTTCGGATATCCGGAATGGACCACATTCCGCGGCGAGACGCTTGTCAACATGCACAAACTCAACACCCTCGTCTACTCACGCTTCTACACCGTACCCGATGATCCCGCCGTACGCGATGTGGAGAACCGCTTCCAGAGCTGGTACGGCACTCCGATGCAGAATTTCGTGCCACGCCAGGGTCTGTTCGGATTCGACACCGGAATGTTCCTGATCAACGCTCTCGCACACCCCCGCACCGACGGATTCCTCCCCTATATGGGCGTGCAGAACGGATTCAGCTTCACCCGCCCCACCGCCGCATCCGGATGGGTCAACAACGAGCTATACTTCATCAATTTCCGTCCGAGCGGACTTATCGATAAGATCACTTTATGATCCGGATAACGCAAAAGGCACGCACAACCCTGCTCGCCATAGCGGCGCTGATCCTCACCGCTGCCTCAGCTACGGCACAGCGCACCGTGGAGCCGAAGGTCTATATCGGAGCCAAGGGTGGCGCCACATTCTCCAAGATGGATTTCAACCCTCATGCGCAGCAGACGCTGAAGCAGGGCTACACCATGGGCATCGCCGCACGCTACACGGAGGAGAAGATCTTCGGCATCATGGCTGAGCTGCTGTTTGAGCAGCGCGGTTGGAAAGAGGGATTCGACCCCGGGGTGAAATTCGACTACCGCCGCACATTCAACTACATCACCCTGCCGGTGATGACCCACATCTATTTCGGCAATGAGCGCCTGAAAGGGTTTGTCAATCTCGGGCCGTCGATCAGCTACATGTTCTCAAGCTCCATCACTTCCGATTTCGATTACCGCAACCCCGCGTCCGTGCCGGGATTCCCGATGCAATACCGCAACGTCGACCAGCTCACCATGGAGGTACACAACCGTTTCGACTACGGCATTTTCGGAGGTATCGGCATGGAGATAATCGCCAAGCGTCGCCACTGTTTCCTCATCGAGGGGCGCTATTACTTCGGACTCGGCAACGTGTTCAGCGCCCGCAAAAAGGATGTGTTCCAGGCATCGCGCAACATGACTATCTCAGCCGCCCTCACCTACCTGTTCCGCATCAAGTGAACCCCGCTCCTCGGGGATGTTTTGTTTGCGGGCTTCGCGATATTTTTATAACTTTGTGTGTCAAATAACATTTTAGCCCAACGATACTATGTCGGAAGAACCACTGAGCGAAGAACAGAATGCCATGCTTACGCGCGAGGAAACAGCGCTCAACTCCTATACAGAGGATGATATCCGTTCACTCGACTGGCTCACGCACCTGCGCGAGCGTCCCGGCATGTACATCGGAAAACTCGGCGACGGATCGAGCTTCGACGACGGCATCTACGTGCTCCTCAAGGAGGTAGCCGACAACGCCATAGACGAGTTCATCATGGGCAACGGCAAGCGCATAATCATCACCGTCAGCGAGTCGGAAGTGAGCGTGCGCGACTTCGGACGCGGCATTCCGCTCGGCGCGCTCGTCGACGTCACATCAAAGATCAACACCGGCGGTAAGTTCAAGGGCAGCAACGCATTCCATAAATCGGTCGGACTCAACGGCGTCGGCATAAAAGCCGCCAACGCGCTCTCCGAGAGCTTCACCGTCACAGCCGTGCGCGACGGCAAGAGCCGCACCGTGCGCTACACCCGCGGTAAACTTGTGGAGGACACCGACATTGTTGACTCCACCGAAGCCAACGGCACATTCGTCAGCTTCAAACCCGACCCTGACATCTTCCCCGGATATGCGTTCCGCGACGAGTTCGTCCGCCCGATGGTGAAAAACTACTCCTATCTGCATACCGGACTGACGCTGACACTCAACGGCGAGCGTTTTGTGTCGCGCAACGGACTGCTCGACCTGCTGCAGGACAACCTCACATACGATCCTCTCTACCCGATAATACACCTGAAGGGCGACGACATCGAGATCGCCCTGACCCATGCCAACCGTTACGGCGAGGAGTACTATTCGTTTGTCAACGGACAGTACACCGTGCTCGGCGGCACCCACCTGGCGGCGTTCAAGGAGGCTGTGTCGCGCACCATCAAGGAGTTCTCCAAAAACTCCTCGTTTGAGTTTTCCGACATTCGCAGCGGAATGGTGGCGGCGATCTCCGTGGGCGTCGATGAGCCGATGTTCGAGTCACAGACCAAGACCAAGCTCAGCTCACGCGTCATGAAGGAGGATGGCCCTACAGTGCAGAAATATGTGAGCGATTTCATAAGCACAGAGCTCGACAATTTCCTCCACCGCAACCTCGACACCGCCAACGCCATAATCCGCAAGGTGCAGGCTAACGAGAAAGAACGCAAGTCTATGGCTGGACTCACCAAGAAAGTGCGTGAGCAGGCTAAGAAAACCTCCGTCTACAACAAGAAACTCTACGACTGCCGCTATCACCTCTCCGACCAGCGTGGACCCGAAGACAAGAAGATGGCGTCGAGCATATTCCTTACCGAGGGCGACTCGGCGGCTGGATCGATCACAAAGATACGCGATGTCGAGACACAGGCGGTGTTCTCCCTACGCGGCAAGCCGAAAAACACCTTCGGCAAGACCAAGAAGATTGTCTACGAGAATGAGGAGTTCTATCTCCTGCAGGCTGCGCTCGACATAGAGGACGGACTCGACAAGCTCCGCTACAACAAGGTGATAATCGCCACTGATGCCGATGTCGACGGCATGCACATACGGTTGCTGCTCCTCACCTATTTCCTGCAGTTCTTCCCCGACCTGATCAAGGCAGGACACGTCTATATACTCCAGACACCGCTCTTCCGAGTGCGCAACAAGAAGACCGCGAAGCGCTCCGGACGCCGCCGCGCCAACGAGGACGCACCCGACGACACCTACTACTGCTACACCGACGAGGAGCGCATAGCCGCCATAGAGCGCCTGGGCGAGAATGCCGAGATCACACGATTCAAAGGTCTCGGCGAGATCTCACCCGAGGAATTCCAAGGATTCATAGGCAAGGATATACGCCTCGATCAGGTGAACATCCACAAAGCAGACTGCGTGAGCGACCTGCTCCGGTTCTACATGGGAGCCAACACCATGGAGCGTCAGAACTTTATCATCGACAATCTCGTTGTAGAGGACGACACCAACATCGACGCCAACCTCTGATCCTCACCCCGACATGACAACCGCATTATTCCCCGGCTCATTCGATCCTTTCACCATCGGGCATCTCGACATACTGCGCCGCGCGAGAGCGATATTCCCGCGTGTCGTCGTAAGCATCGGCATCAACACCGCCAAGACCTCGGCAGCCGATGCCGAAAGCCGCATAGAGGCGATACACCGTGCCACAGCCGGCATGGATGGTGTGGAGGTGATGACCTGGGAGGGGCTGACGGTCGATGCAGCCCACGCTGTAGGCGCCACCGTCATAGTGCGCGGCATACGCTCGTCAGCCGATTTCGAGTATGAGCGCCCTATAGCCGAGCTCAACCGGCGCATCAGCGGCATTGACACACTGTTTCTCCCCGCCGACCCCGCACTTGCGTCGATCAGCTCATCAGCCGTCCGCGAATTGCAGCGGTTCGGCTACGACACTAAAGAATTTTTACCCTGACAATGAAACATATATTCCAATTCATAGCGGCACTGGCTATCTGTGCCGCCGCCATTACAGGCGCGAAAGCGCAGGCACCGCAGTTTGACGACGTGCAGAAGCTCGCCGCAACCCGCCAGATAATCGAGCGGTTCTATGTCGACACCATCGACGGACACCACGTGACCGACGAGGCTATCCGCGCAATGCTCCGCGCGCTCGACCCCCACTCGACATACACCGACGCCGAGGAGACGCGCGCATTCACCGAGCCGCTCCAGGGCAATTTCTCCGGAATAGGCATACAGTTCAACATGCTCGACGACACGGTGCGCGTCATACAGACCGTAGCCGGCGGACCGTCGGAGAAAGTCGGCGTACTGCCGGGCGACCGCATAATGCTTGTCAACGACACAGCCGTCAGCGGCGTCAAGCTCCCCCAGAACGATGCCATGAAGGTGATGCGCGGACCGAAAGGCTCCGACGCGCTGCTGAAAGTGCTCCGCCGCGGCGTCGCCGACACTATCGAGTTCCGCGTGGTGCGCGACGACATACCCACCTACAGCGTCAGCTCAGCCTACATGGCTGATTCCGTGACCGGATTCATCAAAGTGACCCTCTTCAGCGAGACCACAGCCGACGAAGTGCGTCAGGCTGTGCTGAAACTCAAGAAGCAAGGTATGCGCGACCTGATCATCGACCTTGAGGACAACGGAGGAGGCATTCTCGGCGCCGCGGTCGAGATGGCGGGACTCTTCCTGCACAAGGACGACCTTATTGTTTACACCGAGGGACGCAACGCCCCCACGACACACTACCGCAACCAGTCGGAGGGTATCATGACCGACGGACGTCTTGTCGTAGCCGTCAACCAGTACTCCGCATCGGCAAGCGAGATCTTTGCCGGAGCTATGCAGGACAACGACCGTGGCGTCGTCGTCGGACGCCGCACTTTCGGCAAAGGACTCGTGCAGCGTCCCGTGCCGTTCCCCGACGGATCCATGATACGCCTCACCGTGCAACGCTACTATACCCCCTCCGGACGCTGCATACAGAAACCCTACACCGCCGGCGACGAGGATGAATACAATGCCGACATGATGCGCCGCTACCGTGGCGGAGAGTTTACCTCAGCCGACAGTGTGCATTTCGCCGACTCGCTCCGCTGCACCACCCTGAAACTCGGACGCACCGTCTACGGCGGTGGCGGCATAATGCCCGACATTTTCGTGCCTATCGACACCGCATATTTCTCGACATACTACCGCAACCTCGTGGCACGCTCCATCATACCCCGCTTCACAAACAACTACATCGACAACAACCGCCGCACCCTCAAAGCTGAATATCCTACCGAAGACGCCTTCATAAAGCGTTTCGAGGTCACCGGCGCGATGCTCGACTCAATAACCGCCATGGCTGAGCGCGACGGGCTGCCGCTTGATTCTGCACAGTTCGCCACATCGCTCCCTGCAATCCGCTCGATCGTGAAAGGACTCATAGGGCGCGATCTGTTCGAGCAGTCAACCTACTACCGTGCCGTCAACCATCTCGATCCCATCTACCGCCGCTCGCTCGACCTCCTGCAGCAGCGCCAGGACTACACAACCATTCTCCCCGACTGACATCTGCCCCAACCGGGATAACACTATAAATCAAGCGGTGTGCCGAACGAATTTGGCACACCGCTTTTGTATCCTGTTGTATCCTGTCGGGAGGACGTTGTCAGAATGGTTCAGATGGTAGGAGCCGGAATGTCGATAGCGACGACCCAGATGAGCCGTTATGACAACGTCCTCCAAGTTGTTATATCTCGTGGACGCCGGGATCAACCGGCAACTCACGCACTATGCTGTGGTCGAGCGAGATCAGCGTCTCTGTTCCCGTCACACCGGAGATATTCTGGATCTTGCCGTTCAGAAGCTCCATCAGGTGCTCGTTGTCGCGCGCATATAGCTTGATCAGCATAGTGTAGGGACCGGTGGTGAAATGGCACTCCACCACCTCCGGAATCTTCTCCAGTTCCGGCACCACACGCTTGTACATCGCTCCACGCTCCAGATTCACCCCTATGTATGTGCATGTCCGGTAGCCCAACATCTTGGGGTTTACGTGATAGCCCGAACCGGTGATCACACCGAGCTCCGTCAGACGCTGCACGCGCTGATGAACCGCCGCACGGCTCACACCGCACTCCTGCGCGATCTCCTTCGACGGACGCCGGGCATTGTTTATTATTATCTCAAGAATCTTCTTGTCAAGACTGTCTATCCGTTCCATATACAATTTGCTTTGACCGGAAATGCGCGCCGGTGCCTTTACGGGAGCGGCAATTCCGCATGTTTCACTTGCAAAAATACACAAATTTCCGATCTTTGCCAACATTCTGCCATAAGCCGGTCAAAACGCGCCATAATAGAGTTCGGGAAGCACAAAATCCCCGGTTGAGCGCAATATCGACTGAGACAGTAATCCCTACAACCCTTTCAGTGCCTCCCAATCTATTTCGGGAGCTTCGCCTGTCGGCTCGCAGTGGAAGTTTGTACCCATAGGCACAGACTCGTTGAAAAAGCCGCCCATCTTCAGGTAAAATCGGTTGTCGCCTGTCTCACCCCCCTGATAGTCGAGGCGTACCTGCGCGCGCCCGGTGGCATCATGCGTGAAAGTGGCATCTGTAAGCCGTGTCCATTTGCCTTCTTTGCTACGTGCCCATTGATTGCCGAACAAAACCTTGCGTGACAGATATCCTTGATCCGGGTTGAAATTCTCAAGAAAGCTATGGGCATGTTTGTACCATGTGTCGGTCATTGGGCGCAGGAAGCTGGCTATCAATTTCCACTCCTTCTCATCCGTGGCATAGAAATAGGCGGTGTATGTAGTGTTGCCTTTGCCGTCAGGTCTTACCTGCATCAAAAACTTATATGCTTCGCCGGCTTTCCATGGATATTTAAGATAACTTTGTCCGCCGGACCCTTCATTCCCAAACTCGCCGATGTGCACATCCTTGCCCCTGCGCAACAGTCTGATCTTCTGGTCATCCGGTATATCTTTGGGATCCTGTGTGTCAAAAGGACTCCACACTGAGAACAGCACACGGCGCTCTGTCGGCGAGTTGAACTGCATCCCGAAATAGCCTTCGCCGAAGCCGGCTCCCATGTAGTAGCTGTGCATTGTCTCGCCCTCCTCAGGCACCGTCACTTCATTGTAGAACCATTCGGTATCCCCCTCGGGAAGCTTGTAGCCCATGTGGACAGACGGACCACGCCGACCCCAGTAGTCAGAAAAATCCTTCACATAATTGCTTTGTACGGCAACATTTTCTGCAATAATTTGCTTGATTTCGCCGAAGTCAGCACCTTTTTTGGATACACCCTGCATGTCAATCCGCACATATCCCGGCTGCTTTATATCGATCTTTCCTACCGGAACTTTTGTGAACTCATCCGAATGGAGGTTGACATTGAAGGTTTGCTCCCCGTAACTGACTTTAATTTCTGAGTTGCCTTTGGCATATAACGACAAATCAGCCTTTGTCGGTTCCTTAAGATAGAAGTAGACACTTATCACGCTTCCGGGATCAGTCCAATTTTCAAGCCCTTCCTCGGTGATTTGCGCGCCATCTTGCTGATTGGTCACGTACCCGTTGCCCGAAAGTCCTATGGCGATTTGCTCAGCCTGTACAGATGCAGATGCGCATACGCATGAGCATAGCAATAATGCGAGTGCGCATAACATATTTTTCATAACGAATGTCTTTGATTGATTTATTTATAATATTTCCATATCCCTTTGTTTATCAGCGTGCCGGGCATATAGGCGCCTTGATCAGGAAGCGATGTATCACCAACGGGAGACGCCTCGGTCAGCAGGCTTGACTGAAAAAACAAGTGCAAGTTATCAAAAACGACTCAAAACCGCAAGAAATAACCCTTAAAAAGATCCCGGCAAGCACGGCTGATTCACACGACTGTTTTTTTGAACCGCATCGTTGTGCGATCCGGATAATTATTCATATATTTGCGTAGCCGAAACATTGCGGCGCTGACAAATAACTATCGAAAGCATGAGCACGTCAACTACAGCCGAGAGCAAAGCAAAAGATGCAGCAACCGACAACAGCACAGCGACCCGACGCCATCCGGTGGCTATCACCATCGGGCGCCAGTTCGGCAGCGGCGGACGCGAGCTCGGCAAACGCCTTGCCGATGCGTTAGGCTTCAAATATTACGACAAGGAGCTGCTCAGCGAGGCGGCAAAACGTGCCGGCGTGAGCGAGGAGTTCTTCGAGCGTAACGACGAGCGCGTGCCATCATTCCTCAACGGACTCATATCTTTCGCATTCGGCATGGCTCCGACAAGCTATTATGCAGGGTCGACATCCATCTCCGACGACAGCCTCTACCGCGCGCAGAGCGATTTCATCCACTCGCTCGCCAACGAGGACTCATGCGTGATCGTCGGACGCTCAGCCGACTATGTGCTCCGCGATCACCCCGCGCTTGTCAACATTTTCGTCCATGCCTCGATCGACGACCGCATTGAGCGCATACTCCGCCGCGAGCCGGAACTGACGCGCGAAAAGGCGCGTGCCAAGGCTGAGAAGATCAACCGGCTCCGCGCCAATTACTATAATTTCTATACCGATAAGACATGGGGAGCAGCCGAGAGCTACGACCTCACATTCAACACATCGCTCATAAGCATGGATCAGATCGTCAGCCTTGTGAGCGAATATATCTCTATGCGTTTCCCCGGAGCAAGATGACTCCGGATGCATCACGACATTGTCACTCCGGTAGCTGCTGACGTGTGCGCGCCGGCGACATTGACACCATCTCCAGCAGCGAGTTGACAGCCGAAGCCACAAGCGCGATACCGGTTATGAGCACCACCGCCGAATTGAGCGTGCGCACGCTCGTGCAAAGCAGCACCACGCCGGCTACTATCATCAGCACCGGAATCACATAGAACCACATCGGGAGCACGATCGGCTTAGCCCAGAATCCGATCACTATGATGTGGAAAATTCCATACAATATCAGCAGTGCCGCGAATATGTAGGCAAGCAGCCCGACGAAAAATGTAGGCTGTATCAGCATCCATGCTCCGAGAGCCATAGCACCCACACTCGCCACTATCGACGCCGACGATGCCGAATAATTGATCTGACCGTCATCTTTCTTACGCACCATTGCCGATATAAGGCTATACAGACCGGGGATTACAAGCATCAGTCCCACGGCTACGACAATCCACGAAAGGATGTCGACACGGGCATGCCACACTATAAGGAGCACCCCCACCACAAACACGATGATAATCGTGAGCCAATTGTTGCCGGATTTCATAATTGACAAAACTTTAAAAGGTTTCACACAGGCACAGCCGGCAATACGTCGCCGGAAACTCATCTTCCGGCACTCCGTCCGGCATCCTGCCTGAGTAATATTATAACCCCTCCGGCATATATTTGTTCGCCCTCACCGGCGCAACCGGTCAATCCACTCCCGCAACAGTCTGTCGCGCATGAAAGCCGCCACGGCATCAGCCACATCCGAGGCTGATTCAGGCGCATCGGTCAACCGCACATCGGCGGCAGCCCAGACACCGATCTCAGCCGTCGGCAGCGGCGGCGCCGCACCGAATACAAGATGATCCACATACGGATTCACCCCACGCGCAGCCACCACATCAAGCACACGCACCCCTTTGACGCCCTCGCGCAGCATAATCGACATTATTTCCTGCGCCGGCAGCTTCACGCAGCTACCGTCAGGAGCGAACTCCACCGAATCGACAATAGCCACGGCGCGCTCAAGCCCCGCAGTATCCGCGGCAAGAAACAACCGGCATTTGGCATGCGGGGCGCTCCAGGCGAAACTGTCGCGGCACGCCGTGAAGCACTCCTCCATAGCATCCTGCGTGATCCGGCTCTCCACCGAGTCAGCGGTTATGAAGGCAACCATGAGATCGCGGCGTACGGCATCAGGGAGTCCGCTGTCTACACGTGCCGCATATCCTTCCTTGCGCGCCGCGTCGAGACGCAGCAGATACCCGGCGAGCATATAGCGTGCGGCGGCGGTGTCGACAGTGTCGGCGCCGAGCAGACGCCGCGCCTCCACCCGGTCGATCACCTCCGCTCCACGCCGCATCGGCAGCAGATCGTCGATAGACGGCTTTGCGCCGACCCATAGCGGACCGGCGCAAAGCGTAATTATCAGTATCGTTATAAGTCGGATCACAACCGCTTACTGGTGCGAAGCGCTGTAGTTGGGAGCCTCGCTCGTGATTGCTACATCGTGCGGATGGCTCTCGGCTACACCGGCATTGGTGATGCGGGTGAACTTCGCCGAGTGCAGTCCCTCGATATCCTTGGCACCGCAGTAGCCCATTCCGGCACGCAGACCTCCAAGCATCTGGTAGGTCACCTCGTAGAGCGAACCCTTGAAAGGCACGCGGGCGGCGATACCCTCCGGCACGAGTTTCTTCACATCGCTCTCGCCAGCCTGGAAGTAGCGGTCCTTCGAACCCTTCTCCATAGCCTCGAGCGAGCCCATGCCACGGTAAGCCTTATATTTACGTCCGTTGTAGATGATTGTCTCGCCGGGCGACTCCTCGACACCCGCGAGCATACCTCCGAGCATCACCGAATAAGCACCCGCTGCGAGAGCCTTCACGATATCGCCCGAATAGCGTATGCCACCGTCGGCGATCAGAGGCACGCCGGTGCCTGCGAGCGCCTTAGCCACATCGTAGACTGCCGAGAGCTGCGGAACACCCACACCGGCGATCACGCGCGTTGTGCAGATCGAGCCGGGACCGATGCCCACCTTCACACCGTCGGCACCGTTCTCCGCCAGATAGCGTGCGGCATCGCCGGTAGCGATGTTGCCCACCACTACATCAATCTGCGGATACTTCTCCTTCACGGCGCGGAGCACACCCACGACACCCTTCGAGTGACCATGCGCGGTATCGATCACGATCGCGTCGACACCCGCCTCAACCAGAGCGTCGACACGCTCCATGCTGTCGGCAGTCACGCCCACACCTGCGGCTACGCGCAGACGTCCGCGCGAATCCTTGCATGCGTTCGGCTTATCCTTAGCTTTCGTTATATCCTTGTATGTCACAAGTCCTATGAGCTTGCCGTCGTTGTCAACCACCGGCAGCTTCTCGATCTTGTGCTGCTGAAGAATCTGCGCAGCCTCCTCCAGGTTTGTGCTCTGGCGGGTGGTCACAAGATTCTCTTTCGTCATCACCTCATCGACAGGGCGGTTCAGGTCACGCTCGAAACGCAGATCGCGGTTCGTCACGATGCCCACGAGTTTCCCCTCGTCGTCCACCACAGGGATACCGCCGATATGATACTCCTCCATGATCGCGAGCGCCTGCGCCACGGTGCTGCCGCGCTTTATGGTCACCGGATCATAGATCATACCGTTCTCCGCACGCTTCACGGTGTGCACCTGGCGTGCCTGCTCGGCGATCGACATATTCTTGTGGATCACACCGATGCCGCCCTCGCGAGCTATCGCGATGGCAAGACGCGCCTCGGTAACCGTATCCATGGCTGCCGAAACGAGCGGTACATTCAACTCTATGTTGCGGGAAAACTTAGTGCGGAGATTCACTTCACGGGGCAAAACCTCCGAATAGGCGGGAATCAGGAGGACATCGTCAAACGTCAGTCCATCCATCTTTACTCGATCTGCAATAAACGACATACTTGGTTAGCTTTGTTTTTTATTGCACGCAAAGTTAATAATTTTTTCCCTCCTCCACCCCACCCCACCCCGATTTTTTGCGGATTTTTACGTTGCTGTCACTTGACAGGGCGCCGGATGGTCACTGACGCGTATTCTCAAGGGGGCGGTCACTCGTGCCCGAGGGGAGCTACCACGGCGGCGCGGCTGGCGTCGATCAGCTCGGCGAGATTATGCCCTTCGGCGGGCGGCAGGATCGGCTTATGGATGGTGAGCCGTATATGCCCGGGGCGCGGGAAGCGGCGGAAACGCGGCAGCACATGGAATGCGCCGTCGATCGTCAGCGGCACCACCGGAAGCGAGAACTCCATGGCGAGCGTGTAGGCGCCGCGCTTGAAGCGACGCACACTGCCGTCCCACGTGCGCGCACCCTCCGGAAACACTACCACCGACATGCCGCTGCTCAGCTGCGCTTCGGCACGCTCCATGGTGCGACGCAGACGCACGGGCGACGAGTTGTCGACATATATCTGTCCCGAGACTTCGCAGGCATAACCCACAAGCGGGATGCGCCGCAGCTCTTTCTTCATCATCCACCGGAACTGATGATGCAGCCATCCGTAGATGGTGAATATATCGTATGCCCCCTGATGGTTGGCTACAAACACATAGCTCGTGCGCGGGTCGATGTTCTCACGCCCCTCCACGCTCACCCTCACCCAGGCGAGCCAGCACATCAGCCGGCTCCACACTACCGGAGGATAATAGCCGCCCCAGCGCCCGGCGCCGAGCACCGACGCCACTATGGTGATCAGAGCTGTGACAACGGTAGCCACCAGCATGAGCGGCAGCATGATGAATATCTGGTAAATCCTGTAGAGCCACATAGTCGGAGAGCCGGGAGGTTAACAATTACTGCTGGTCGGTGGCGGCAAACTCCATCAGATAAGCCTTGATGAAGCCGTCGAGATCGCCGTCCATCACACCGCCAACGTCTGATGTCTGATGTCCGGTGCGGTGGTCTTTCACGCGGCGGTCGTCGAACACATAGCTGCGTATCTGCGAACCCCATTCGATCTTCATTTTCCCCGCCTCGATCTTAGCCTGCTCCTGCAAGCGGTGCTGCAGCTCCTTATCGTAGAGTATGGAGCGCAGCTGACGCATGGCGTTCTCCTTGTTCTTGGGTTGGTCACGCGTCTCGGTGTTCTCGATCAGGATCTCCTCCTTCTCGCCGGTGTAGGGGTCGGTGAACTGGTAGCGCAGGCGCACGCCCGACTCCACCTTGTTGACGTTCTGACCACCCGCGCCACCGGAGCGGAAGGTGTCCCATGAGAGCAGCGCCGGATCCACGCGCACCTCAATGGTATCATCTACGAGCGGAGTCACGAATACCGATGCGAACGAGGTCATGCGCTTGCCCTGCGCATTGTAGGGCGACACGCGCACCAAACGGTGCACACCGTTCTCGCTCTTAAGGTACCCGTAGGCGAAATCACCCTCCACATTTATCGTGCACGATTTGATGCCTGCCTCGTCCCCTTCGAGCAGGTTGGCGATCGAGGTCTTGTAGCCGTGAGCCTCACACCAGCGCAGGTACATGCGCATGAGCATCTGCGCCCAGTCCTGGCTCTCGGTGCCGCCGGCACCCGAATTTATCTTCAGTACCACGCCCAGCTTATCCTCCTCGCGGCGCAGCATATTGCGCAGCTCAAGGCGCTCGATCTTGTCGATCACCGACGCATAGATGGCGTCGAGCTCCTGCTCCTCCATCTCACCGTCCTTCACGAACTCGAAGGCGATCGTCAGCTCCTCGACAGCGTCGGCAACATCCTCGTAGCCGTCGATCCATGCCTGCAGATCCTTGATCTTCTTCATCTGAGCCTGCGCCTCCTTCGGGTGCTCCCAGAAGTCGGGCACATGGGTGCGCAGCTCCTCCTCCTCAACCTCAATGCGTTTTGAATCAATATCGAGATAGCGGGCGAGCGCGTCGCGGCGTTCGGCGGTTTCCTTAAGCTGTTCCTGCGTGATCATTATATATCGGTGTGATTTATGTTTCTCCTTACGGCGGCATGAGAGGAGCCGCCTGTCGTTCAAGGTGCAAAGTTAGCAAGATTTTCCGAAACCGCCGCCAACTCCCCCGACGTAAACCGCACAACCCATTCTATCCACACGTCACGCTTTCCACCCGCGGGATTGCCGACAGGGTGAACCGCTGCAGCAGATCCTCCGGAGTGCACGGTTCACCGGTCGGATTTATGCCGGCGAGTCTGCCGAGCATCCCTATTATCTCGCGCGCCGTGTAGCGGCTGCGGAGAGCGTCGAGAGCCATCTGCGGGTCACGCTTCGAGAGCCGCTGACCCGCGGCGTTGCACACCAGCGGCAGATGCACATACTCCGGAGGCTCATATCCGAGCACACGGTGCAGCGCGATCTGCTGTGCGGCGGAGCCGAGAAGATCACAGCCCCGCACCACCTCCGTCACACCCATCAGCGCGTCATCGACCACCACGGCGAGCTGATACGCCCACGCTCCGTCGGCGCGCCGCACCACATAGTCGCCGCACTCGCACTGCAGCGACACACGCTGCCGCCCGAAAACGCCGTCTGTAAATTCCACCTCCGGCTCATCGCCGACATACAGACGCACCGAGCTTCGTCCGTCGCCCCAATCCACCTGCCGCGGCAGCCCCTCCGGGCGGCAACGACCCGTGTAGAGCGTCCTGCCGTCCGACGCATGAGGCGCCTGCGTGGCATTGAGGTCGGCGCGCGTGCAACGGCAGGGGTACACAAGTCCTGCGTCACGCAGCCGTCCCAACGCCGCCTCATACAGCTCTCCGCGCCGCGACTGCGAGTACGGTCCCGCCTCACCACGGTCGGCAAGTCCCCCTTCATCCCAGTCGAGACCCAACCAGAGCAGATCCTCCTCGATCTGACGCGCATAGTCTGCCTTGGAGCGTTGCGGATCAAGATCCTCGATACGGAGTATCCAGTTTCCGCCGCGCGAGCGCACCGACAGCCACGACACAAGCGCTGTCAGCAGATTGCCTAAATGCATACGTCCAGTGGGCGACGGCGCGAACCGCCCCACCGGCACATGCGTAATGGTATTCATAACCTAAGAGCTTGTTTAAAAACAAATGTGAAAATCTCGGTCGAAAAGCTTGTGGCAGATTTTATCTTGAAACGAAGGAGCATAGTGAACTATGTGACTGAGTTGAAAGATAAAAGATGCCCAAGATTTTCGCTCTGAGGTAATTAATGCAAAATAAATTTCAATAATAAAGAGCTTTAATAACTGTGAAATCACTTTCGCCTCGGTGTCCCTTTGGTTGAATTTCTGTTATTCGTCGGTCACGATGCCCGCATCGCTTTCTCCTCATAACAAGAAATTTATCTCAAAGATACACCGCCGAGATATTCACATTTGTTATTAAACAAGCTCTAAAAAAATAGACCGGAGCCGGAAGCCGCCTTGCGAGTGCAGGGCTGCAACCGGCTCCGGTGCAAGCTGTATTGAAGGTTAAAAAGTTTCAGTGTCTGTTCACTTACCGCTCCACTTCAGATCACTTGTCGAGGTGCTCGTAGTGGAGAGTCAGAGTGGGCTGGTCGCACACCTCGGCAGGACCGAAGTACTGGATCGGGCCGGGGAACACGTATGCGGTGTTGATAGCCCAGTCGTCGCGCTTGGCGGCGAAGCGGCGGAAGGGGGTGCCGTCGAGACGCACGAGAGCCTTCTGGATCACAGGCTTCATCTCACCGTGGCGACGCTCCATGTTGAACATCATGGTGATGGGCACACCGCCGGCAAGCCACTGCACTGAGGGCTTGGTGAGATTGCGGAGGCTCGAGATGTAGCCGGTCACACCTGCGTTGATCAGGTTGGCGGCATTGTAGCCGAGAGCGTAGCAGTAGTCGGCGTCGAAGTTCGACGGAGCGGCGCAGCGACCCTCGTAGCCGAAGAAGTGGTGGAGCGCGGAGAACTTGCCGTCATACTGACCGGCCTTGCGCATCTCCTCCAGGCGGCGTCCTACCATCTCGCTGAGCAGTTTCTCTGTCTCGATGAGCGATACCTGTACGTTGCCGTGGGGGTCGCGGTCGAGTGTGAGCTGACGAGCCACACCCTCGGGGAGCGATGCGAATACCTCGGCGTTGGCTGCCGAGAGGTTGGCGAGCACAAACTCACGCTGCTCCGCTGCGCTCTTGCCGGCGAAGTCGGGAGTGCGGGCGAGAAGGTCGTTGAGCTCGGCGATGAGTGCCTTCATTGCGGGGATGAACTCGATAAGACCCTCGGGGATGAGCACTGTGCCGAAGTTGTTGCCATACTTGGCGCGGGCGGCAACGATGTCGGCGATGTTGTTCACCACATCCTGCAGGGTGAGGTTCTTAGCCTCTACCTCCTCGGAGATGATGCAGACGTTGGGCTGGGTCTGAAGGGCGCACTCGAGGGCGATGTGCGATGCTGAGCGACCCATCAGCTTGATGAAGTGCCAGTATTTCTTTGCCGAGAAGCAGTCGCGCTGGATATTGCCGATAAGCTCGGAATATACCTTTGTTGCGGTGTCGAAGCCGAACGAAGCCTCAACGACATCGTTCTTGAGGTCGCCGTCGATGGTCTTCGGGCACCCTATCACCTGCACACCTGCGCCGATGCTCTTGTAGTACTCGGCGAGGATAGCTGCATTGGTGTTGGAGTCGTCGCCGCCGATGATCACGAGAGCCGAGATGCCGAGTTCCTTGAGGATTTCAAGACCCTTGTCGAACTGCTCTTTCTTCTCGAGCTTCGTACGGCCGGAACCGATGATATCGAAACCGCCGGTGTTGCGGTACTCGTCGATGATGTCGGAAGTGAGGTCGATATATTTGTGGTCAACCAGTCCGCCGGGTCCCATGAGGAATCCGTAGAGACGGCTGTCCTTGTTGATCTTCTTGATGCCGTCGAAAAGACCGCAGATCACGTTATGTCCGCCGGGAGCCTGACCACCGGAGAGGATCACACCCACATTGATGGGCTTGCCCTGCACAGGGTTGGCGTTCTTCTCGAAACGGAGCTCGGGCAGACCGTAGGTGTTGGGGAAGAGCTTCTGGATCTCCTCCTGGTCGGCAACGGACTGTGTGGGAGCGCCCTCGACTGCCTTTACGGAGCCGGTGAGCGTCACGGGGAGCTTGGGTTGATAAGCCGCGCGGGCTATCTGCAATGCGCTTTTTTTCATAGACGTTATTATATTCTTTATTGTATTCTTTCAGTTACTTGTTTTATCAGAGTGTGTTGGTGCCCTCCACGAGCTTGCCCATCGCCCATACGGCGCGGAGATTCAGATCCTGGTCGAGGATCATGATGTCGGCATCCTTACCTTTGTAGAGCGAACCCTTGCGGTCGTAGACACCCATGATCTTGGCGGGGGTCTCCGAAGCCATGCGCACGGCATCCTCCACCGGAATGTCGGCGCGCTGCACGAGCGTGCGGATCAGGCGGTCCATCGTGGCTATCGAGCCGGCGAGCGCCGAGCGGTCGGAAAGCTTGCAGACACCGTCCTCGATGATCACGCGCGGATCGAAAGCCTCGGCATCCTCCGCACAGGCACAGGCAAGCGCGTCGGTGATCACACATGCACGCTCCACACCCTTGATCTTGTAGACCAGACGAAGGATTGTCGGGGGCACATGTATGCCGTCGGCAACGACCTCGACCGTCATGTCGTCGATCAGGTAGATGCTCTCCACAGTGCCCTCGTACTTGTACTCGCGGCGCTTGTGGAAACCGGGCATGGCGTTGTAGAAGTGTGTGGCGTGGGTGTAGCCCGACTCCCATGCCGAGCGTATGTCCTCAAATTCAGCCTGCGTGTGGGCTACGGATGCGAGCAGACCCTTACCGCTTATGTATTTGCCGAACTGCATCGCTCCCGGAAGCTCCGGAGCCGCATCCCAGCGCTTGATGCAGTCATACTTCTCCACGATAGGAATATACTCCTTCGGATCCGGATCCTTGATATACTCCGGCATCTGACCGCCAGCCATGGCACGGTTGAGGTAGTGACCCTCCAGATGAAGTCCGAGCACGGGGCTGCCCGGCTCTGCCATAAGGCGCGTGCAGGTCTCGGCGGCACGCTCGATCATCGGCACCGACGAACTTGAGAGCGTCGGGAAGATGCTCGTTGTACCATGCTTCATGTGGGTGTCGATAGCTTTGCGGAAAGCATCTTCAGTGCCCTCCATGAAGTCACGTCCGCCGCCGCCATGGCAATGGATCTCGACACCGCCTGGCACTACATACATCCCCTTGGCGTCGAAAAGCTCAGCGCCGATGACAGCAAGGTCGCAGTTCGTAACTTCAAGAATCTTGTCGTCACGCATCAGCACAGAGCCGTCCTTGAGCCATCCCTGAGGCGTGAGTATCTTCGCATTAATGATTTGAGTTAACATAGCTATTACTTTAAGCTGCAAATTTAACGAAGTTTTTTGAGTGTCCGCGCACTATTTTCCTATTTTTTCATGCAAAAAACGTAACTTTGCCGTATGAGAAAAGTTTTGGCACTTATCGTAGCCCTTCTGACACTGCTCCCAGCCGTCACCGCATCCGGGGCGAGAGGCATAGCCGACATACCCAACGTACAGATCGCCGACAGCACCCAGCTCGTATCCAACCCCGACGGAGTGCTCTCGCCTACGGCTGTGACACAGCTCAATTCCACCCTCCGCGCCCTCCGGTCAGCCACGACAGCCGAGGTAGTCGTGGTGGCGGTCGACGAGCTTGACACCGACGATATCGACCGTTTCGCCACCGACCTATTCACCTCATGGGGAATCGGAAAAAATGACAACGACAACGGTCTCCTCATACTCATCTCGCGCGGACAGCGGCGCGCAGTGCTCCGCACCGGCTACGGACTCGAGGGGGTGCTCCCCGACGCCATCTGCGGACGCATAATCCGCAACACCATGGCGCCGCATTTCTCCGAGGGCGATTACGACACCGGCACACTCGCCGCCGTAGCCGACGTGGCTCAACGCATCGGAGCGCCCGATGTCGCCGACGAAGTCCGCTCCGCGCATCCCGGCATCAACGTGCACCGCGACGATGACGAGTCTTTCGACGAGCTATGGACGTGGCTATGGAAATGGATGATTACCATGACCATGGTGGCACTTGCCATATATATCTTCGCCACAATGCGCACGCGCCGGATGCCAGCCCGCGAACGCTATATAGCCCTCGCCCCCTACAAGACCGTGCTGCTCGCGCTCTCAGCCGTAGGAATCGGGCTGCCGCTGCTTGTATGGCTGCTGATGCGCCGGAAGATGAACAGCGTGCGCAACGCTCCCCGCAAATGCCCCAACTGCGGCACCGGCATGAACAAACTCAATGAGGAGGAGGACAACCGTTACCTCACCCCCGCGCAGGATACCGAGGAGCGCATAAACTCCGTCGACTACGACGTATGGCTATGCCCCGAGTGCGGAGAAACCGACATAATACCGTTCATCAACCAATCATCATCCTATACCGTCTGTCCGCGATGCGGCTCGCGCGCATGCACCCTCACAGCCGACCGCGTGGTCGTGCAGCCCACCACCACTTCCAAAGGGCGCGGCGTCAAGGAGTACACATGCCGCAACTGCGGCAACCGCTCGCAGACCGTCTACGACATAGCCCGCCTTGCATCTGCCGCACCGATAATCATCGGCGGAATGGGTCATGGCGGTGGAGGCGGAGGCTTCGGTGGAGGCGGCTTCGGAGGCGGAATGACCGGTGGCGGTGGTGCCTCCGGAGGATGGTAACCGCAACTGAACAAGAATCGTAAACCGACCATACACGTGATAACACAGATACTCACCGAAACACATCTGCTCGGACTCGCCATAGGTCTCTGCACATTCCTCATCATCGGACTTTTCCACCCGGTAGTCATTAAATTCCACTACCGCTTCGGGACCGGCTGCTGGTGGTGGTTCCTGATCCTCGGCATAATCTGCATAGCCCTGTCGCTGTGGACCGACTCGATTTTCTGGGGGGCGATAGCAGGGGTCACAGGATTCTCCTCATTCTGGACCATAAAGGAGATATTCGACCAGGAGAAGCGCGTGGAGCGAGGATGGTTCCCCGCCAACCCGCGGCGCAGAAAGCGTGACGGGATTACCGCACGCGACGCCCGGTCTACCGACAATTGACATCAAAAATATCATTATCACATTTCATAAACCATGAGACGATTTCTTACATTCGCGCTGACAGCATCGATTGCCGTTGCCGCCTCCGCGCAGACATTTAAGGAATGGCAGAATGAGAAGATCAACGCCGTCAACCGCGCGCCGATGCATTCCGCCTACTTCGCTTACGAGAACGCCGACGCCGCTGCCAAAGCGGACCCGTCGCTCTCGTCGCGCTATCTTACCATGAACGGGCCCTGGAAATTCTTCTGGGTCAAGGATGCCGGAAGCCGACCCACCGACTTCTACCGCACGGACTTCAACGACCGCGGATGGGACACCATGCAGGTGCCCGGCGTATGGGAACTCAACGGCTACGGTGACCCGCTCTACGTCAACATCGGCTACGCCTGGCGCAACGATTACGAGAACAACCCGCCGATCGTGCCCACCGACAAAAACCACGTCGGATCTTACCGCCGCACATTCACAATCCCTGCCGACTGGGCTGGCAAAGACATCATCGCCCACTTCGGATCCGTCACATCCAACATCTACCTCTGGGTTAACGGAAAATTCGTGGGTTATGGCGAGGACAGCAAGCTTGAGCAGGAATTCGACCTCACGCCCTACCTCGTGCCCGGCAAGGAAAACCTCATCGCATTCCAGGTGTTCCGTTGGAATGACGGAACATACCTCGAGGACCAGGACTTCTTCCGCTATTCCGGTGTGGCACGCGACAGCTATCTCTACGCACGCGACAAGAAACGCATCGAGGATATCCGCGTCACCCCCGACCTTGACGCAAATTACACCGACGGATCGCTCCGCGTCGACGTCAAGCTGAAAGGATCGTCAGGCACGACACGCCTCACCCTCGCCGACGCACAGGGAAAGACTGTCGCAACCGGCAGCGTGCGCGGCAGCGGCTCGACAACCCTCAATGTCACCGCACCCGAGAAATGGTCGGCTGAGACTCCTTATCTATACACTCTCACCGCGCAGCTCGATGGCTCGAAAGAGGTGATTCCCGTCAACGTGGGCTTCCGCAAGATCGAGCTGAAGGGCGACCAGGTGCTCGTCAACGGCAAACCTGTTCTCTTCAAGGGTGCCGACCGCCACGAGCTCGACCCCGACGGTGGATATGTCGTCTCACCCGAACGCATGTTGCAGGATATCCGCATCATGAAGGAGAACAACATAAACGCCGTCCGCACATCGCACTACCCCAACGACAACGTATGGTACGACCTCTGCGACCGCTACGGTATCTATGTCGTGGCTGAGGCTAACCTCGAGAGCCACGGCATAGGCTACGGACCTGAGACACTCGCCAAGGTCGACTCCTGGAAGCAGGCACACCTCGAGCGCAACCGCCGCAATGTGGAGCGCAACTTCAACCACCCCTCGATCATATTCTGGTCGCTCGGCAACGAGGCTGGCGACGGACCCAACTTCGAGGCGGCTTACAAGATGATCAAGGAGATGGACTCATCGCGCCCCGTGCAGTACGAGCGTGCCGGCTACTCCGACCACACCGACATCTACTGCCCCATGTACGCCGGATATGAGAGCGTGGAGAAATACGGCAAACGCACCGACGTCACCAAGCCGATGATCCAGTGCGAGTACGCTCATGCCATGGGCAACTCCGAGGGTGGATTCAAGGAATACTGGGATCTCATCCGCCGTTACCCCAACCTCCAGGGAGGATTTATCTGGGACTTCGTCGACCAGTCACCCCGATGGAAAGGCAAGGACGGTGTCGAGATCTACGGCTACGGCGGCGACTTCAACCGCTTCGACGCATCCGACATCAATTTCTGCGACAACGGTCTAATAAGCCCCGACCGCGTTCCCAACCCGCACATGGCTGAGGTGCGCCGCGTCTACCAGAACATTTGGACATCGATAGCCGACACTGCCGCACGCAGATTCAACATCTACAACGAGAACTTCTTCCGCCCGCTCGACGACTACCGTCTCACATGGGAACTCGTCCGCGACGGTCAGACCGTGCGCTCAGGCATCATCGACGCCATCAAGGCTGACCCGCAGCAGACCGCATCCGTAACCATACCTTACGGCGAGATCACCCCCGGTGCCGAATGGCTCCTCAACGTCACCTACACCCTCCGCGAGGCTGATCCCCTCCTCCCCGCAGGATATGAGGTGGCACGCCAGCAGTTCCGCCTCACCGGTGCCACCGCGCCCGACATTACCATCGCCAACCGCGCAGCCACCAACACCAAGGCTATCCTGCCCGTGATCCACAATAACCAGACGAACTATCTGATCGTCACCGCGCCCGGCGTCGACATCGAGTTCAGCCGCGAGAACGGATTCATGAGCAAATACGAGGTGAACGGCACCGACTTCCTCGCCGAAGGAGCGCAGCTCACTCCCAACTTCTGGCGTGCACCGACCGACAACGATTTCGGAGCCAATCTGCAGAACCGCTACCGCGCATGGCACAAGCCCGAGATGAAGCTCGACACGCTCTATGCCGCAATGACACCCGAAGGACTCGTGAGCGTACATGCCGCGTACACCATGCCTGCTGTCAGCGCACGTCTCGCCATGACCTACGTCATCAACAACGCCGGACAGATCCTCGTCACCGAAAGCATGACCACAACCCCGGGAGCAAAGGTCAGCCCGATGTTCCGCTTCGGAATGCAGATGCCCATGCCCGAGAATTTTGACCGCATCAACTACTACGGACGCGGACCCGCCGAGAACTATGCCGACCGTCAGCAGAGCGCCGACCTCGGACTCTTCACACAGACCGTCGAAGATCAGTTCTACCCCTACATCCGCCCGCAGGAGACCGGCACAAAGACCGACATCCGCTTCTGGCGCCAGCTCAACCATGCAGGAACCGGACTGGAAGTCGTTGCCGCCAAACCGTTCTCAGCATCAGCCCTCAACTACACGATCGAGTCGCTCGACGAGGGACGCGCCAAAGTTCAGGGACACTCCCAGGAAGTAGCCAAGGCACCCCTCACCAACCTCTTGATCGACCTTGAGCAGATGGGACTCGGATGCATCGACAGCTGGGGAGCACTCCCGCGTAAGGAATACATCCTCAACTACGCCGACCGCACCTTCACCTTCCTCCTCTCCCCCATCGCCAACATCCACTGATAACCCTCAATCCCACATACCCGGCGGTGTGTCAAACGAGTTTTGACACACCGCCGTTTTATATACCGTTGGTAAGGCGTTGTCTGAATACTTGAACCCGCTTTTGCACAGAGGTAACACGATCCTACCACAATAAAGGCGCGGCAGCCACGTTATATCCTTATCATGCCGCCACGCCGAAGGCTTCACCATATCATACTGTCGCTCACGCTCTTGATCATCGCTACTGCAGCAAGAGCACAGACCGCGCCCGCCGACTCGCTTCCCCCGCCGGATGTGAGCCCCACCGCGCCACGCACGTATGAGGAGCTTTTCGCACCCCCGCGCCCGTTTGACCTCACCACACCCGCCAACGTGCAGACATCCGTCGAGTTCGATCCTGCGACGGGTTTTTACTACGTGCGCACGCGCGTGGGCGACAACGACGTCATAACACCCTACATCCTCACCCCGGCGCAATATGTGCAGTGGCGCAACCGCGAGATGTGGCGCACGCGCATGCGTGAGCTTAACGCCGCCACTTCGCGCGGCGAGGACCGCCAGCCGTTCAACGTCCTCGACATGAATTTCTCGCTCGGACCGCTTGAGAAGATCTTCGGACCCGGAGGCGTGCAGCTGCGCACCACCGGATCGGTGCAGATCACTACCGGAATAAAGTCCACAAAGACCGACAACCCCGCCCTCTCGCTCAACTCCCGCCGCAAGACGATGTTCGACTTCGACCAGAAGATACAGGCTACCGTCGAGGCATCCGTGGGCGACCGCATGAAGTTCAACATGAGCTACAACACCGACGCCACGTTCGACTTCGACTCCAAAAATCTCAAGTTGCGCTACGAGGGCACCGAGGACGATATCGTCAAGAGCATCGAGGCGGGCAATGTCAGCATGACCACCGGATCATCCCTGATCAGAGGCAGCTCCGCCCTTTTCGGCATCAAGAGCACACTACAGTTCGGACGTCTCACAGCCACGGCGCTCGTATCGCAACAGAACTCCGAGACCCGCTCCGTGAGCACTAAGGGAGGCGTGCAGACCACCCCCTTCCGCATCGCCGCCGACGAGTACGACCAGAACCGCCACTATTTCCTCTCACAGTTCTTCCGCGACAACTACGACCGCTTCGCATCACGCCTGCCGTTAGTATCATCAGGCGTCAACATCACCCGCATAGAGGTCTGGGTCACCAACAAGACCGGCAATTACAACCAGAGCCGCAACCTCGTGGCATTCATGGATCTCGGCGAGGCATCACATCTCGCCTCGACCCACTGGACGGTCAACCCCGCGCTGCAGAATCCCGCCAACGCCTCCAACAATCTCCTGTCCACCATCAAGACCGACTACCCCGGTGCACGAAACATCAACTCCGTCACCCAGGCGCTCGCACCCCTCGGGGCATTTGGCATCGAGGGTGGGCGCGACTACGAGAAAGTCGAGAGCGCCCGCTTGCTCCCCGCATCCGAGTACACTCTGAACGCCACCCTCGGCTATATCTCGCTCCGCTCGCGACTCAACGCCGACGAAGTGCTTGCCGTGGCATTTGAATACACCTACGGCGGACAGGTCTACCAAGTGGGCGAGTTTTCCGCCGACATCACCGAGACCGACCGTTCGCTCTACCTCAAGATGCTCAAATCCACAACTCAGGATCCGCGTCTCCCCATGTGGCGGCTGATGATGAAAAACGTCTACTCGCTCGATGCCTATCAGGTGGAACAGCAGAATTTCCGCCTCTACATCAAATACCTCTCCGACACCACCGGCACGGAGATCAACTACCTGCCCCTGCCACAGCTCAGCAACGTTCCGCTGCTGCAGGTCATGGGGCTTGACCGCATCGACTCCAACCAGGCGTCAAACCCCGACGGATTCTTCGACTTCATCGACGGCTACACCATACTCCCCTCATCCGGCAAAGTGATTTTCCCCGTCGCGGAGCCGTTCGGCGACAACCTGGAGCAGCGCATCGGCGATCCTGTCGCAGCCGCCCCGTTTGTCTACCACGAGCTATACGACTCCACGCTCACCGTGGCGCGACAGATAGCCGACAAGAACAAGTACGTCATCACCGGCGAATACCGCGCTTCGGCTGGCTCACAGATCCGCCTCGACGCCATGAACGTGCCACGCGGATCTGTCATCGTCACCGCCGGAGGCACGCAGCTCGTGGAGAACAGCGACTACACCGTCGACTATGCCATGGGTATAGTCACCATAACCAACCAGAGCATCATCGACTCCGGACAGAGCATACAGGTCACACTCGAGAACCAGTCGCTTTTCTCCACACAGCGCAAGACCCTCCTCGGACTCGACCTGAACTACCGCTTCAGTCCGTCGCTCAACGTCGGCGCCACCGTGCTCCATTATTCCGAAAAAGCGCTCACCGAGAAGGTCAACATCGGCAACGAAACCGTCAGCAACACCATGCTCGGCATGAACTTCGCCTACAATTCCGACGTGCCATGGATCAACACCCTTCTCAACAAGATCCCGACAGTCGACGCACAGGCACCGTCGCGGCTGTCGCTCGTCGGCGAGGTGGCGCGCCTCATCCCCGCGTCACAACCCACCGGATCCGACAAAGGCAGCTCATTCATCGACGACTTCGAATCATCGCAGACCGGCATCGACCTCCGATCACCCTACTCATGGTTTCTCGCATCCACACCATACGAGAACGGATCAAACGCCCTGTTCCCCGAAGCGGCGCTCACCGACAATCCCGATTACGGCAAGAACCGCGCGCTGCTCAACTGGTACACCATCGACAGGCTCTTCACACAGCGCAACTCATCCCTCTGCCCAGGATATATCCGTAGCGACCTCAAGCAGCTCTCCAACCCATACGTGCGTGAGGTCACATCGCGCGAGATTTTCCCCGACCGTCAGCTCACCTACGGCGAATCGTCGACCATACAGACCCTCAACCTCTCCTTCTACCCCACCGAGCGCGGACCCTACAACGTCGACGCCGACGATATCGATTCCGAGGGCAACCTCCTCTATCCCGAGCGGCGCTGGGGAGGCATCATGCGCCGTCTCGACAACACCAACTTCGAGCAGAACAATGTCGAGTATGTGCAGTTCTGGCTCATGAACCCCTTCCTCGACCCTGAGAACCCGAATTACGACGGAGGCGACCTCTACCTCAACTTCGGCGAGATCAGCGAGGACATTCTCAAGGATGGCATGAAATCCTACGAGAACGGCATCCCGATGGACGGCAACGACTCATACCTCCGCAACACCGTCTGGGGGCGCGTCAGCACGCAGAACTCACTCACCTATGCGTTCGACAACGACAAGACCGCACGCCCGCTCCAGGATGTCGGACTCGACGGACTCCCCAACAACGATGAGTTCTCATTCTCCACCTACTCCGACTATCTCGACCGCCTCCGCACACGCCTCCCGGCATCCACCGTCGACCGGATGCTCTCCGATCCGTTCTCCCCATTCAACGACCCTGCCGGCGACAATTACCATTTCTACCGGGGCTACGACTACGACGAGGAGCGGCTATCGATACTCGAGCGTTACAAACGCTACAACGGTGTGGAGGGCAACTCCCTCTCCCCCGACGATGCGCCGGAACCGCTCTACCAGTCGTCGCGCAACGTGCCCGATGTCGAGGACATAAACCAGGACAACACGCTCAACGAGTACGAGCGTTATTTCCAGTACAAGGTCTCTATCCGCCCCGCCGACCTTGAGGTAGGACGCAATTACATCACCGACAAGCAGGTGTCGCTCGTCAGCACACGCGACGGACAGGATGCCGAGGTCGAATGGTATCAGTTCAAGATCCCCCTCGCCGACTATGAGCGCATTGTCGGCTCTATCAGCGATTTCTCCACAATCCGCTTCATGCGCATGTTCATGACCGGGTTCAAGCAGCCGACACACCTCCGCTTCGCCACCCTCGAGCTGGTGCGCGGAGAGTGGCGCACCTACGACTACAACCTCAACTCGCGCGGCGACACCCCCGCCGAGGGACAGCTCGACGTCTCGGTTGTCAACATCGAGGAGAACTCCGGACGCACGCCGGTCAACTATCTCCTCCCACCCGGCGTGAGTCGCATTTCCGACCCCTCGCAGCAGCAGATCGTGCAGCTCAACGAGCAGTCGATGTCGCTCAAGGTCACCGGACTCGCGGCTGGCGATGCGCGCGCCGTCTACCGCAACACGCTCCACGATCTACGCAACTACCGCCGCCTGCAGATGTGGGTGCACGCCGAGCAGCTGATCGACGACCCCACCGCGCTCCGCAACGGCGAGACCTCGCTATTCATCCGCCTCGGCACCGACTTCAAAAATAATTTCTACGAGTACGAGATTCCGCTGACACTCACGCCTCACGGACGCTACGCCGACACCGGAGCCGACCGCGAGGTGGTCTGGCCTGTGCAGAACCGCCTCGACATACCGCTCCAGGTGCTCGTCGACACCAAGAAAGAGCGCAATGTTGAGCGCAACCGCGAGGATTCCGGCGTCGGATACGCCACTCTCTACTCCCGGCGCGACCCCGACGCCGAGGCTAACACCGTGGCGGTCATGGGTAATCCCTCGCTGTCCGACGTCAGGGTGATGATGATCGGCGTACGCAACCGCGCAGCTACCACTAAAGATGTCACCGTATGGGTCAACGAGCTAAAGGTCACCGACTTCGCTTCCGATGGCGGTTGGGCGGCGAAAGCCACCGCCAACCTCACCCTCTCCGACATAGGCACGCTCAATGTCGCCACACACATGGAGACCGCCGGATTCGGCGCCGTCGACCAGTCGCTCAACAACCGCCGCATGGACGATTACTCCCGCTTTGACTTCTCCATGCAGGTCGATGCCGGACGATTCCTGCCGAAGAAGGTGGCGCTACGGGCACCGGTCTTCTACTCCGTGAGCAAGGAGACAACCACGCCGAAATACAATCCGCTCGACAAGGATGTGCTGCTCAAGGACGCGCTCGACGATGCCCCCGACCGTGCCGCCCGCGACTCCATCCGCTCCTACGCCATTGAGCGCGCCACCGTCCGCTCGTTCAGCATCTCCGGACTCAACTTCGGCATACGCTCCAAGAACCCCATGCCATGGGATCCCGCCAACTTCACTTTCAATTTCTCATTCAACAAGCAGGCGAAATCCGACCCCACGACAGAATACGAGAACGCCAACGACTACCGCGGATCATTCCAGTACTCCTACTCGCCGCGCGTAGCTCCCCTCAAACCGTTCTCGCGGCTCTCCAAGTCGAAATTCGCAAAGGAATGGGAGTTCAACTGGCTCCCGCAGACCGTATCGTTCCTCACCACCATGTCGCGCTACTACTACGAGCAGCAGACACGCAGCGAGGTCGACGCCGGGGTGCAGCTCCCCGTGCAGGTCAGCAAGAACTTCCTCTGGGACCGTCAGCTCAACATCTCATGGTCGCTCACACGCTCGCTCGACTTCAACTTCACCTCCAACACCTCGGCGCGCATCGAAGAGCCTGTCGGAGCCGTCAACCGCAAGCTGTTCCCCGACCGCTACCGCGAGTGGCGCGACACCGTCATGCAGTCCATACTCCACCTCGGCACACCATGGGCTTACAGCCAGAATTTCACCGCCTCCTACAAGGCTCCGTTCGCATCGTTCAAGCCGATCGACTTCCTCAGCGCCACACTGAGCTACAACTCCTCCTACCGCTGGGACAGAGGAGCGACGATCGACGGTCTGAACATCGGCAACACCATAGCCAACCAGGCGGCATGGAACGTCGACGGGCGCATAGCATTCGAGTCGTTCTACAACAAGATACCCTACCTCAAGCGCGTCAACGACCGCTTCACCACCGCCACACGCCGACCTGAGAAACCGCAGCGCCGCAACAACAGGCGATTCAGCCGCATATATCCGCTCGCGCCCGACACCACGACACTCGTCACACACAACCTGCGCACACGCTCCGTACGCGTCACCGCAGTCGATGCCGTCAGCGGGCGCCTCCGCCGCATCGACACGCGCGTGGTCGACGACAACACCGTGGAGATACTCACCCATGGCGACGACAACCTGCGCATCACCGTGACAGAGCAGAAACAGAAAGAGCGCGTGAATTTCTGGACCGAGGCGGCGCAGTATGCCACACGCCTCGTCATGTCGCCACGCTCCGCATCCATACGCTACCGCTCCACACGCTCACTATCGCTGCCGCTATTCCTCCCCGATATCGGCAACGTGTTCGGACAGTCGCGCAGCTACGGACCGATGGCTCCCGGACTCGACTTCGCGTTCGGATTAGTGGGCGACGACTACGTTGACCGTGCTCTCGACCGCGGCTGGCTCATCACCGACAACGGGCAGACCTCGCCCGCGCTATCATCACGCACCTCCGAGTTCACCGTCGAGCTCAATCTCGAGCCGATCAAGGGACTGAAGATTGTCCTGATGGCAAACCGCACCGACAACCGCACCCGCTCCGTGCAGTTCATGTACCCCAACACCCCGACGTCGCTCTCCGGCAGCTTCACCATGACCCACTGTGCCCTCGCCACGGCACTCCGCGGATCATCCGCTGCCGACGGATATGCCTCCGATGCGTTCAACCGCTTCCTTGAGGCGATACCGCAGGTGCGCGACCGCCTTGAGCGCCAGTACCTCGCCTACAGCTACCCCACCGGAGGATTCATGGACGGAAATCCCCTCGCCGGAACCCCATTCAACCCCACTGTCGGCGCACTCCCGGCTACAGGCAGCGATGTGCTCATCCCCGCATTCCTCGCCGCATATACCGGAGGCAATCCGGCGTCGCAGTCGCTCAACCCGTTCCCCTCCCTCGCGTCACTCATCCCCAACTGGCGCATCACCTACGACGGTCTCGTGCGCATACCATTCCTCGCGCGTTTCGCCAAGGCATTCACACTCAGCCACGCCTACCAGTGCACATACTCCGTCGGCTCATACTCATCATACCTCAACTGGCAGTCGGTCAACGGCACGGAGCAGATGGGATTCACACTCGACGAGCTGTCGTCGCAGCCCATACCTTCGTCGGCTTACAACATCTCATCCGTGGCGCTCACCGAGCGTTTCGCGCCACTCATCGGGGCTGCGGTTACTCTCCACAACGACCTCACCCTCAACGCCGAATGGCGCAACACACGCACCCTGACACTCAACACCTCCGCCGGACAGGTGGTCGAATCCACTACCAATGGCATCACCGCCGGACTCGGCTACAAGATCATCGGATTCAACACCGTGCTGAAAATGCGCGGATCGCAGCAAGGCATCTCCAACGACCTCACCGTCAACGCCGACTTCTCATATCAGCTCAACCAGGCGCTGATACGCCGCATCGAGACCGCCTACACACAGGCTACCTCCGGAACACGCACCGTAGGACTAAACCTCGCCGCAAACTATATACTGTCGCGGCGCCTCACCCTCGGACTCTTCTTCGAGCACCACATCAACACCCCTATCGTGAGCACCAACGCCTACCCCGTCACCGACACCTCGTTCGGCGTCAACTTCAACCTCAACCTCGCCCGCTGATCCCCCCTCGCCACCCGACATCCACCTGACATCCACCCGACATCCACCCGATTTCCGCCCGATTTCCGCCCCAATATATCTTTTTCCAAAAAAATCGCCTCAAAATTTGGTTTATATCATAAACCGCATTAAATTTGCAACTGAAATCAGAACGGTAACGCGCGACCGTTCTTTTTTAAGACAACAACGGTTTATAATATAAACCAATTTACAAACTCTCAAACATTCCCAATATGGAAGACAGAAAACTCACGGAAAAAGAGAGCCTCGAAGTCATCACTTCGATGATTGCTCGCACAAAAGCCCGATACATCGGCAATGGAAACATCATGCTCCTATGGGGCTACCTTGTTACAATCATAGCCATCCTTGTCTGGGTGCTTCTTGCCACCACACATCACAATGCCTGGAACTGGCTTTGGTTTGCCATTCCTGCCATAGGGGTACCGGCATCGACAGTCATGGCTCGCAAAGAGCAACGGGTTAACGGTGTAACCACCTGCTTTGATAGAATAACATCACGCATGTGGACTCTTTTCGGAGTATCCGAGATCGCGCTGACCTTTGTTTGTCTTGCTTTTGCCTTAATCGGTGGCGTCAACTGCTGGTCTGCGATGTTGGTGTATTCGCTGATTCTCGCACCGGGTACCGAGATCGCTCAAGGTCTTGTCATCAAGGAAAACAGCCTTGTCGGCGGTGGCATAGCCGGCTTGATCATTGGAATCATAACTCTCTGTTGTGTCGCCGGAGGAATACCTCTTGTCGCCGACTGGTACATGCCATTGTTCCTCTTGGCATGGGTCTGCATGATGATTATTCCGGGGCATATCATCAACCGCAGAACTGAGAAACGATGAAAGAACTTGATCCGCTGTTGCACTCGCAGCTACGGCTTGCGGTAATGTCTATTCTGATGAATGTCGAGGAGGCGGATTTTGTCTTTCTCAAAGAAAAAACTGAGGCAACCGCAGGCAATCTCAGCGTACAGCTCGACAAACTTTCAACTGCCGGATATATCTCCATCGAGAAAGGATTTGTCGGCAAGAAAACCCGCACGGTCTGTCAGGCTACCCCGCTGGGGCGGAAAGCATTTGAAGAATATGTTGAGGCCCTTAAGGAATATCTGAATTTATGATCCTGTTCCGATGAGGACGAAACCCCACCGGAAGCAACATCCTCAAAAATTTTTCAAAAGAGCTGCATTCCATCATTTATTTGCTGGTGCAGCTCTTTTTTCCTACCTTTGTTGCAATCTTCACGGCAGAGACACATTTCAGTTTCAATTTATCACTTATCTGCCGCCGGAGATTAATAAACATAATCCAAACAACCTGTTTTTATGTCAGAATCTAAAAAGTTTTTGCTGCCGGAGAAAGACATCCCTACAGCATGGTTCAACATCATCCCGTCGATGCCCGTCAAGCCACGACCGATGCTCAACCCCGCCACGAAGCAGCCTATCACAGCTGAAGATCTCTACCCCCTCTTCTCCGAGGAGGCTTCGCGCCAGGAAGTGAACTATACCGACAACTGGATCACCATCCCGGAGCCGGTCAGGGATCTCTACAAGATATGGCGTCCTACTCCCCTCGTGCGTGCCCGCGGACTTGAGAAAGCTCTCGGCACCTCATCCCACATCTACTACAAGAACGAAAGCGTAAGCCCTGTCGGCTCCCACAAGCTCAACTCCGCCATTCCACAGGCATACTACTGCAAGGAGCAGGGCGTCACTAACCTCACCACCGAGACCGGCGCCGGACAATGGGGAGCAGCACTCTCGCTCGCATCGCGCATGTTCGGGCTCGAACTCGCCGTATATATGGTAAAGGTGTCCTACAACCAGAAACCATACCGCCGCTCCATCATGCAGACCTACGGAGCCGAGGTCATCGCCTCGCCGAGCATGTCGACAAAAGCCGGACGAAAGATCATCACCGACACCCCCAACCATCAGGGATCGCTCGGCACCGCCATTTCCGAAGCCGTCGAGCTCGCCATGTCGACACCCAACTGCAAGTACGCCCTCGGATCTGTGCTCAACCATGTAGCGCTCCACCAGACAGTCATCGGACTCGAGGCTGAGAAACAGATGGAGATGGCGGGCGAATACCCCGACATCGTCATCGGATGCTTCGGCGGAGGCAGCAACTTCTCCGGAATCGCATTCCCCTTCATGCGCCACAACCTCAGCGGCGACCGCTCCACACGCTTCATAGCAGCCGAACCCGCATCATGCCCCAAACTCACACGCGGCGTCCTGCAGTACGACTTCGGCGACGAGTCAGGCTACACACCCCTCATCCCCATGTACACCCTCGGACACAACTTCCGCCCAGCCAACATACATGCCGGAGGACTCCGTTACCACGGTGCCGGTGCCGTCATCAGCCAGCTCAAGAGCGACGGACTGATGGATGCCGTCGACATCCCCCAGCTCGAATCATTTGAGGCGGCGACACTCTTTGCCAAGAGCGAGGGACTAATCCCCGCGCCCGAATCATCCCACGCAATCGCCGCAGCCATTCGCGAGGCACGCCGTGCCGACGAGGAGGGACGCCCCCGCACCATACTATTCAACCTCTCAGGTCACGGACTCATCGACATGACCGCCTACGACCGCTACCTTGCCGGCGACCTCGCCAACTACGAAGTCACCGACGAAGAAGTCGCCGCCAACACCTCCACCCTCGAGCCCCTCATCTGATCCCTCCCCTCTGATACCCTCGG
>OFFM01000351.1_pt1 | contig 40016 bp, 29 predicted proteins | sample 1521401 | NCBI WGS metagenome assembly OFFM01 (sample SAMEA3504118, study PRJEB24116) | mouse gut metagenome | biome: mouse gut; feature: mouse-associated habitat; material: faeces | place: Denmark | collected 2011
GAGCCGCGACTCGAAAGAGCCGCGGCTTTTTTTGTTTATGGCAGAGAGTATAGAGTATAGAGTTGGAGAGTTAGAGAGTTTAGAGTGGAGAGAGAGCAGGGATGGTGGAGCCGGACGCGGCATGCCGCAGTCCCTACAGGATGGTCGGTTTATTGTCTTGGTTGTAAGTTATTTTTGGGGAATGTGTTCGGTAGACGGCTCGGAGAGCCGTTACCCCGGCAGGGCAGAAGAGTTGGAGAGTGTGGAGTTAGAGAGTTTAGAGTATAGAGAGCAGGGATGTGTGGATCCGGACGCGGCAAGATTATAGAGTGTTCAGAGTAGTTTAGATGGGCAGGTCGGGGTCACCGCACTCCGTGTGGTTGGCCGCAATCATCAGCGACGGGATGGTTCGGTATTCGGCTCGGAGAGCCGTTACCCCGACAGGCCGATGGAGTGGGAGAGTTTAGAGTTAGAGAGTTTAGAGTGGAGAGAGAGCAGGGATTGGTGGTAATGCCGCCTGTTTTATCGACGTTATATGCTATTTGTGTGAGTTTTGACTGCATGGCAAGGGCTGTGCGGTCAGCAGGCACATGATTCATGTACTCTTTCTGTGCTTGTTGCGCGGTAGTCAAGAGGTCGGTCAAAAACTCACGCTGAGCGTCTTTAAGATTTGGGTCTTTAAGTTTCTGTGTGATTGAGTTGATTATCGCAGTGAAGTCAAGCGAACTTATCAATTCGGGCTTCGCGGCATTGACATTTTGAATAAAGGTGCCGAATCCGCTTTGCCATTCCAATCCAGCTTTTTCAAACTCTTCTTTACGCGAATGTAGAAATTACTTGGGAAGATATTTCGATGCAGCCCGCACCAGTTTGGCGATGGGGGCTTGCTAATGATTTCTCAAATAGTGGTCGGCTGCATCAACGCATTTTGCAAGGGCATAGCAGAAGACGACACCAACACAACCCGACAAAATGGCTATAAACGCTATGAGGCTACCATATTCACTGTCACAAATCATTGCAATTATGAATGATGCCACGACATTGACTATACCGATAATCCGCAGGATAACTGCCAATGTGCATGATTCATATCCGAAATATGTTGGCGCGTTTTGCTGAACGGCAGTATCGTTTTCAGGATTGAAAGACATAGTTTTTGCGAGGGTCGCATGGTTTTTTGAGCGGTTGCGAATGACGCTAACAAGTATAAGGCCAACAGCGACCAAAAGGATGATGAGAATAAATAATCTGTTCATAGAAGCTGATGATTTGAATTGCAAAGTTAGCGACTTTAATCCAAAGTGGTGTGGTGTAACCGTATGTTTAACAGCATAAGATAGAGATAAATGGCGGACAAGTTAATATTTCCGATAGGATTTGATTTGGAGAGTGGGCTTAAACAAGCGCAAACTGACATCAACCGAACTGTAAGAAGATTGGAAGATGCAATAAAAAGCCAAAGTGTGAAACTGCCCGTCGGTTTTGATGCTGCAATGGCGAAGAAATTGCGTGAGGAAGCTAAGGATATTGAGCGTGTACTCGCCAACATAAATCACTATGGCAATGGTCAACTGAAAGGATTGTCTATTGGTTTTATCGACACCTCAAAGGAGTTGGAAGCTCTAAAACGGCTGAACGCTAAAATACAAGAATTGGCAAGGCAACGTCAATCTCTCGTTGATGGTGGCGCAACTGAGCAAGAATTGAAACGCATAGATTCTGCTCTGAGGTCAACCTCACAACAGATAAGAGAATTGAACCATGCTTATAGCAGAGACAATTCTTTCAATATTGCACCACAGCAGAGCTGATGGAGGGGGAGAGTATGGAGTTAGAGAGTTTAGAGTGGAGAGCGCAGGGATTGGTGTAGCCGCACGCGGCATGCCGCAGTCCCTACAGGCTGATTGGGTTATTGTCTTGGTTGTCAGTTGTTTTTTGTAATGTGTTCGGTAGACGGCTCGGAGAGCCGTTACCCCGGCATGGCGGATGGAGCTGGAGAGTATAGAGTTCCTCGGCAGGGCAGATGGAATTGTTATGGGGTCAGCGGCGGTTGGGGAGGCCTTGGTAGTAGTTGATGAAGGCTTGGTTGACGAGGCGTGTGCCGCCGGGTGTCGGATAGTTGCCTGAGAAGTACCAGTCGCCCGGATGGTTGGGTATTGCCTGATGCATTCCTTCGATGGTCTGGAATATGAGTTGGACTTCGGCTTTTATTCCGTCGGGTGTTAGCATCAGTGCCATGCGGTCGGATATTTCCTGATCCGTGAAGGGTTCGTAGATATCTTTGACGCAGTTTCTCAATTTCGTGGGGTCGGTCAGTTCGCGTTGCTTTAGGCATTTGTCGTAGACTTGATCGAGTAGTGGTTGCATGCCGCGTTCTTTGATTAAGGATATGGCTGCGCGGAATGCGGCAAATTCGCTGAGTCGTGACATGTCGATACCATAGTAGTCCGGGTATCTGACTTGCGGAGCAGATGAAACTACGACGATTTTGCGTGGGTTAAGACGGTCGAGAATCTTGAGGATGCTTTGTCGGAGTGTTGTCCCCCGGACTATACTGTCGTCGATAATGACGAGGTTTTCGCCTGGTTGGACGCTTCCGTAGGTTACGTCGTAGACGTGGGCGGCGAGGTCGTTTCTGATATCGCCTTCGGAGATGAATGTTCGTAGTTTGATGTCCTTGATGGCTACTTTTTCAACGCGGACTTTTCGGCGCATGATGTCGTAGAGGGTCTGCCCGTTGAGCAGTCCTTGATGCTGAAGTTTTTCGATCTGTATCAGTTTTTCTCTGTCGAGATGTTGTTCGAGTCCCTGCATCATTCCGTAGAAGGCTACTTCGGCGGTGTTGGGTATGAATGAGAATACGGTGCTGTCTATGTCGTTGTCTACGCTTTCCAGGACAGCCGGGACAAGGTTTTTGCCAAGCTGTTTGCGTTCGTTGTAGATTTCGGCATCGCTGCCACGGGAGAAGTAGATCCGTTCGAATGAGCATCGGCTGTTACCCTCCTGAGGCAGTATATCGCTTACGCTGACGTCGCCGTTTTTCGTCGCTATGATAGCGGCTCCTGGGCTGAGTTCGTGGACGGCACTGGCCGGAACGTTCCAGACCGTCTGGATGACGGGACGTTCTGAAGCTACGACAACCACTTCATCGTCGATATAATAGAAGGCCGGGCGTATGCCACGGGGATCACGTATAACGGCCATGTCGCCGGATCCGGTTGCAAGACACATTGCATAACCTCCATCCCAATAGGGTGCGGTTGCTTTGAGTACGTTGCGCAGGTCGATGTTATCCTCAATGGTCCGGGCAAGTTCAGGATCCTGAATGAAGTCACGGTGCTGCCTGTATATGCGGTGGTTCTCCTTGTCGAGGGCATATCCGAGCTGCTCAAGCACCATTATGGTGTCGCTATAGAGACGTGGATGCTGTCCGGTGGCGGCTATTCGGTTGAATATTTCGTCGACGTTTGTCAGGTTGAAGTTACCGCAAAGCAGCAGATTTCGGGAACGCCAGTTGTTGCGACGCAGGAACGGGTGGACATAGTTTATCCCGGAGCGTCCTGTAGTGCTGTAGCGCAGGTGACCCATCATGATCTCGCCAATGTAGGGTGCTTCGGCTACGGCTTGTTGTGTGGACATTTCCGACAGCCCTATTTCGTCGAGTTTCGGGAATATGTTGGCGAAAATATCCTGGATAGCCTGTGTCCCCATAGCCCTTTCTCGCCACACGTATTCGCGGCCGGGCTGTGCGTTCATATTCACGATGCCTACTCCGGCGGCTTCCTGTCCGCGGTTGTGCTGTTTCTCCATCATCAGATAGAGTTTGTCGAGGCCATAGCGGAGTGTTCCGTACTTTTGGTTGTAGTAATCAAGAGGCTTGCGCAGGCGGATCATCGCTATTCCGCATTCGTGTTTGAGCTGTTCCATCGGAAAAATGACGTTAAATAACGTGTGCAAAGATAGCGATTGTGTGGAATTGAATCAACTTTATCTTACAATCTTATTTTGAATTTTTAACATAATGACAAGCCTATTTGCTGATGGAGGGTAGCAAAGTATATTGTAAGAATTTGTAAATTCGCTACATAAAAGATCAATCAAATTTATAATCATGAAAACTAAGATCAAAGAACAATTCAAAGCGCGCTTCGGCACGGAGGGTATCCTTTTTGTGGCTCCGGGTCGTTTCAATCTTATCGGTGAACATACAGACTATAACGGGGGCTTTGTGTTCCCGGGAGCGATCGATAAGTTCATCATGGCTGAGATCAAGCCTAACGGAACCGACAAGGTGCGCGTCTATTCCATAGATATTGATGAATATTGCGAATTCGGCCTGAATGAAGAAGATGCCCCGGCTCAGCAGTGGGCGCGATATATCTTCGGTGTATGCCGTGAGATCATCAAGCGTGGCGGAACGGTGAAGGGATTCGATGCTGTGTTTGCCGGGAATGTGCCTCTGGGTGCCGGTCTGTCGTCGAGCGCGGCACTGGAGAGCTGTTTTGCTAATGCCCTTAACGAGCTGTACAACGAGAACCGTTTCCCGAAGATGGAGCTTGCGAAGATCGGACAGAGCACAGAGCATAACTATTGCGGTGTGAATTGCGGAATCATGGATCAGTTCGCATCGGTGCATGGCAAGAAGGACAATCTGATGCGTCTTGACTGCCGTTCGGGTGAGTTCGAATATTTCCCCTTCAAGCTGGATGGCTATCGTCTGGTACTGGTTGACTCTCGTGTAAAGCATGAGCTGGTAGATTCGCCTTACAACAAGCGCCGTGAATCGTGTGAGCGTGTTGCCGCTACACTTGGTGTGGAAACACTCCGCGATGCCGACATGGCTATGCTCGATGCCGTCAAGGATAAGATCAGCGCAGAGGATTATAACCGTGCGAAGTATGTTATCGAAGAGAAGCAGAGAGTTCTTGATGTGTGCGACGCTCTGGTCAAGGGAGACTATGAGACCGTTGGCCGTTGCATGTATGGCACGCATGAGGGTATGTCGAAGCTCTACGAGGTTAGCTGCGAGGAACTGGACTATCTCAATGACGTTGCCAAGGAGTGTGGCGTTACCGGATCGCGTATCATGGGCGGTGGTTTCGGCGGCTGCACCGTGAATCTTGTCAAGGAGGATCTCTACGACAATTTCATTGCCACCGTTACAGATAAGTTCAACGAACGCTATGGTCATAAGCCGATGATCTATCCTGTGATAGTAAGCGATGGCGCACGTCGTTACGAAGATCAGTAACGTGTGCTGACCAGCCACTTATAAAGAATCCGGATCCGGTGGAATGACTGCATTTCATCGGATCTGATTTATATGATTTGTCTGAGTAGTTGAAATGAAGATAGGAGATATGGATCTGATAAAATCATCCGGCTTGCTGTTGCGGTCTGTTACCGGACTTGTGGCCATGAGTGCTATTACTCCGGCTTTGAATGCCGCCCCACAGGCAAAACAACAGGGCGACGGACGCCCGAATATATTGTTTATTCTCAGCGACGACCACACGTCGCAAGCATGGGGGATATATGGTGGAGTCCTCGCCGACTATGCCAAGAATCCCAATATCCGTCGTCTGGCATCGGAGGGGACTGTGCTTGACAATTGTTTCTGCACGAATTCGCTGTCGGCTCCGAGCCGTGCGAGCATCCTGACGGGTATGTACAGCCATCGCAATCAGCTTTATACGCTGGCGGATACCTTTGATACGGGATTGCCTACGCTGGCCACGGTGTTGCAGCAGAGCGGCTACGCTACGGCTCTTATGGGTAAGTGGCATCTGAAGACGAAGCCACAGGGTTTCGACAAGTATTCTGTGTTTTATGATCAGGGTGAGTACCGCGACCCGACGTTCATTGAAAGCAGCGATCCATGGCCGGGTGCCCGAAACTATGGAGAGCGAGTGCAGGGCTTTTCCACGGATCTGGTCACAGACAAGGCTATAGCATGGATCCGTGAGCAGGACGGGTCGAAACCGTTTCTGATGTGCTGTCATTTCAAGGCGACGCATGAGCCGTATGACTATCCGCTCCGCAATGCCCACCTGTATGATGGAGTTAAATTTCCGGAACCGCATAATCTCCTTGATTCCGGGATGACTACCAACGGACGTTCTTTTGAGGGGCAGACCCTTGAGGAGATCTCACGCCGCTGGATGGAGGCTTCAAAGGATCCCGACAAATGGTGGTGCCGCTATCCGGGCTTGCCGTTCTCAACCGAGGGGATGAGTCACGATGAAGCCCGTCGCGCGGCATACCAGAAGCTCGTCGCCGACTATTTGCGCTGCGGAGCCACGATCGACGATAACATAGGCCGTCTGCTTGATGTGCTTGACGAAATGGGTATCGCCGACAATACAATCGTGATATATGTTTCGGATCAGGGCTATTTCCTTGGGGAGCATGGATTCTTTGACAAACGTATGTTCTATGAGGAAGCGGCACGTATGCCGTTTGTGATCCGTTATCCCGGCAAGGTTGGTCGCGGTGTCCGCAATAGGGATCTGATCCTGAATATTGATTTCGCCCAGACGCTCGCCGAATATGCCGGTGTTGAGATGCCGGGAGCGCAGGGACGTAGTTTCGTTGCAAATCTACGCGGCGAGACCCCATCGGACTGGCGGCAGTCTTTCTACTATCGTTATTGGACAACACATGATGTCAGGCCGTCGCACATGGGTATCCGTACTGACCGGTATAAGTTGATATTCTATTACGGAGCCCGGCTTGGAATGACGGATTCGGATGAAGTGACTGACTATAAGCCGTCGTGGGATCTCTATGACCTGAAGGAGGATCCGGGAGAGGACCGCAATGTTTATGGCGACAAACGTTATGCTCCAATAGTGAAGGCTCTCAAGAAAGAGATGCTCCGGCTTCGTGACGAGGTGGGTGACACAGATTCCACTTCGACGGAAATGCAACGTATATTGTCGGAATATTATTGGTGATCCTTTTTGACGGGTAGCGGAACTGATGCGTAGTAAAAAACTATGCTATTGGTCGCTAAATATTGGTCAAATGCCAAAACACTGGATGAGAAGTCGGTGACGGATTTGCATATTCATAAAATATGCCTTATATTTGTTGCATAAACATGAACTGAAACAATTTGTATGAATAAACGCCAGTCTCGACTTGCCCTGATCGTAAAGATTCTGCTTAATAATGCGATAGGCAGTCAGGAGGAACTGATGGCCTTGTTGGAAGCCAATAACTGTATCGTGACGCAGGCCACCCTCTCGCGAGATCTCAAAACACTCAGGACGTCGAAAGTTGCGACGGAACTCGGAGGCTACCGCTATGTGATAGCCGCCAATGGCACTGCAGCCGACGAAGTGGCCACTCAGGCTATGGATTCGGTGCGTCAGGCAGCGATCACGTCGATCTCATTTTCGGGCCATCAGGCTATTGTCAAAACGCGCAACGGTTATGCCGGTGGCGTGGCCTACGATATCGACGAGTTGCCATCGCCGATCATTCTCGGTACGGTTGCCGGAGCGGATACCGTGTTCGTTGCTGTTGATGAGAAGGCCACAAAGGAGGAAGTGTACAAGGTGTTGTCGCAGATTTTCCCGGCCAATATCATGGAGGAAAACCGCCATTATTTCGATCTTGCATAATCTTGTCAAAAAAAAGTTTATAACCGAAACAATTAACAGATATGATACGCGCAGCGATCACCGGTGGAGCGACATCCGTTGCCGGTGAAATAATGAAACTTCTGATCAACCACCCCGATGTTGAACTCCAGTGGGTTCTGGAACCGGCTTTTGAGGGCGCATTGCTCTCGCAGATCCACAAGGGTCTGCGCGGAGAGACATATATGCGTTTTTCGGCTCGTCCGGATATGTCGACTGCCGATGTCGTTTTTCTCTGTTTTGAGGATCCGGGAGAATCCAAAGCGTTTATAGCTAAAAATCCTCCCATGGAGAAGGCTAAGATCATAGATCTGAGTGGCGATTATCTCGACCAGAGCACTTTCAACGATGGCGATGACTGGATTTTCGGTTTACCAGAGCTTAGTCGCAAACCTCTCGTGAGAGGTGGACTGCATGCCTCGGTGCCCCGTGCCTTGACATCGGCTGTACTTCTGTCGCTTCTGCCCATGGCCAAGAGCGGCCTGCTGACGGAGGGAGATATCCATGTCACGGCTGTTGTGGCTGATCCGGATGCCGAGCCGGGAGAGACCCTCGCGCTGATCGATCTTGAAGAGGCCGATGACATAGTGCGTGCGTTACGGTCGTTGCAGCCTACGTTTGATATTCCGATGACGTTTATGGTGATGTGCGGTGGCTGGAAACGCGGAATTTCCGTGTCGATCCATTTCAAGAGCTCCATTGCCGAGGATAAGGCTGAGTCGATCTATAATGAGTTTTATGAGGACCATGGCTTTACGTTCATATCTTCCGATCTTCCGAATCTGACGGAGGTTGTGGGTACGAACAAATGTATCATCAATCTTCAGAAGGTAGGCGACCGCCTTGTTATCAATGCTGTTCTTGATGATATGGTGAAGGGAGCTGCGGCGATGGCTGTCCATGACATGAATCTGCTGTTCGGCTTGCAGGAACGTGTGGGGCTTATGCTGAAATCCCACTGATCAGCGTTTTCGCGAAGACAAAATACGCTCGCCAAGATATTTGGCGAGCTCTTTTTTTATTGTGTTGAGCTCTGTGGCGCGTATCATGAGCTGTCGGACGGTTTCCATGTCGCCGGCAGCATAGATTTGTTTGATCTGATTGTTTATATCCTGAAGATCGCATTCAATGAGTGCGCTCTTGAGATTGTACACGCTGATCGGTACGAGTTCCATCAGGCGATCCTGTTCAGTTTGTATCTTGGAGTACTTGGTGTGGATCTTGCTCAGGTGATGGCGGTCGGTGACAAGTTCTGTTGCAATGCGCCGTACGTTGTCGTCGATACTTGAGAGAAGACGGCTGCTGATATAGGTGGCACGCATGGCTGCAATTTCCTCATTTTTATGAGCGTTGATGCGCTCAACGAGGTCTTTCTCGCGGCGTTCGATCATGGTCATGTCGTCGGTCGTACGGGCTATTTCCTCTATCCCCTCTGCAACCTGCCGGGCCACCCGTTCTTCAATCATTTCGGCCTGCTTTCTGATATCTTCGTTGGCCGGTCCATAGGCTATTTCGAGTGCTTGTTCAAATGTGGTGCGCATGGATTCGTTGGCGAGTGTTATCTCGTCGGCTCTCAGCTCATGATCTATGTATTCGATCACGGACATGGGTATGAGGTTATCGTCGGAGTCGTGGTATTCACACATGATAGCCATTCCATACTTGACTACGTAGCGCACGAGATCTTGTTCGTAAGGTTCAAGGTAGCGTGCGCGAGGGTCTGCGCCAGCCTGGCGGATAGATGGTGAAGAGGTTGCCGGACGGTCGGGTGATTGCGTGTCGCTGGGAACGGAATCGTCCGGTTCCGATGGAAGACCGGCAGCCTCGCGGTTGCGCCGGCGCAGGGCTTCGGCCGCTTCGCGCTCAGCCCGGTCGGCCAATTCTTTGGCCACTTGGAGCGTAAGCACTTTCTCGCTGATTCCCATCGAACGGGAGCATTCGCCTATGTAGACGGTACGTGTTATCTGATCCGGGATCATGGAGATTGACCGGACAATATTCTGAATGGCTTTTGAACGTGCCACGGGGTCGTTCTGTAGGCCGTCGAGCAGAATGGCGGTCTTGAACGAAATGAAGTCCTGTTCGTGGGTGGCAAGATATTCTTCTACTTCCGACGATGAATGGGACTGAGCGAATGAGTCGGGGTCGTCGCCGTCGGGGAGTAGCATCACCTTGATGTTGAGACCCTCGGCCAGCAGCAGGTCGATGCCGCGGAGCGAAGCTTTGATGCCTGCCGGATCGCTATCGTAGATCACGGTGACATTCTCGGTGAATCGATGGATGAGGCGTATCTGTCCTTCAGTCAGAGAGGTGCCCGATGATGCCACAACGTTCTCCACTCCGCTCTGGTGCATGGAAATGACATCCATATAGCCCTCCACGAGAATACATTTGTCTTTCTTTACTATGGCCTGTTTTGCCTGATAGAGCCCATAGAGTTCGTTGCTTTTCTTGTAGATGGCGGATTCGGGGGAGTTGACGTATTTGGCCACATCCTTGTCCTTGCGCAGTGTGCGTCCGCCGAATGCAATGACTTTGCCCGAGACAGTGAATACGGGGTAGATCACACGTCCGCGGAACCGGTCCTGAATGTTGCCCCGTTCAGTCTTGTAGCAGAGTCCTGTTTCGAGCAGGAATTTCTCGTTGAATCCTTTTTTGAGAGCGGCCTGATAGAGATCGTCGCGCTTGTCGAGCGAGTAGCCCAGATGAAAACGCTTGATCATGGCGTCGTTGATGCCTCGCTCACGGAAATAGGCCATGCCTATGTCGCGTCCATCTGCCGTATCCGCCATGATATTCTCGAAATGTGTCATGGCGAAGTCGTTGACCGCAAGCATGCTTTCTCGGGCTGTGGCTTCCTCGCGCTCCTGCTCGCTCATTTCATGCTCCTGGATCTCTATGTTGTATTTCTTGGCCAGATAGCGCAGGGCTTCATTGAAGGAAAGCTGCTCCAGTTCCATGATGAAGTTGACCGGACTGCCCCCCTTTCCGCAGCTGAAACACTTGCAGATCCCTTTGCTCTTGGAGACGGAGAAAGATGGGGTGCGCTCGTTGTGGAACGGACATAGCCCTATGTAGTTGGCTCCACGCTTTTTGAGATGCACGAAGTCCGACACCACGTCGACAATGTCGGCGGTGTCGAGGATTTTCTGGACTGTCTCACGGTCGATTCTTTTCATAGCGCAGTGCAAAGATAGCATCTTTTTTGTTGGGAAACGGATATTTTGGTGTATATTCGTGGAACGAAATTATAATTATCAAGATATGCATATACTGCTTGCCCCTGCCAAGACTATGATCCGCGATGTGACCCAGGATAAGGCCGTGGCCACAACTCTTCCTGTATTCCAAAGCCGTGCCGATGAGCTTGCGCGCCAGATGGCCGACTATTCTCCGACCGAGCTTGCGAAGATGCTGAAGGTCAGTCCGGCCATAGCATCGGAAGCCTTCGCCGATTACCGCAATTTTCCTATCGCTGATACGCGTAGACCTGCGGCGGAGATATATAATGGCATAGTATTCAAGCATCTCGACTTTGCCTCGCTCGATCCCGACAGCAAGCTGTGGGCCAATTCGCGTATCTCGATATGCTCGTTTCTCTACGGCCTGCTACGTCCTCTGGATCTGATCAATTCCTACCGTATGGAGGGATTTCTCCGGTTGCCTGTGACCGATCCGGCGACAGTGGCTGAATCATGGCGTGCGCTCCTGACCGACCGTCTCATAGAAGCAGCCTCGGCCGACGGCGGTCTGCTTCTCAATCTGGCAAGTAACGAAATGAAAGGGATGTTCGACTGGAAACGTGTTGAATCGAGTCTGCGTGTGGTGACACCCACCTTCCGGGTCGGCGTTTTAGGACGGTTGAAATCGATCACGGTCTATGCAAAGACGTGCCGTGGAGCTATGGCGCGCTATGTCATCGACAAGCGCATCAAAAATGTCGGCGATCTTGGCGACTTTACGGTATTCGGTTTCAGACTGATGGAAACCGATGGCGATACACTTCATTTTGTCAACCAATTATAAAAGCGACGGCTGGATTGGAAATGCTTATTTAGTGGTTATACTAAATATAATGTAGTGAATACCCTAAAATGCTGATTTTTAGTTAATTAAAGTTGTAAAAACGATTTTTGCATGTTATTTTTGCATTGTGTGTGGCATTGAATAGCCATGCATGGATGAAAAAAACATGAAACCAATCGTTAATTACACAATTGCCGCGACCAGGGAGCGGCATAGCGCGGATCAGAATGTGATCCGACGTCTACGTTTTACACTTGCAATGATGGCAGCAGGCGCAGCCGCCTTGTCGTTGGTGGGCTGTAGCGATGAGTCGTTTATGTCTCAGGCTCCACAGTACCCCGAATCCGGAATGGTGATGGCGTTCGGAGCCAAGATCAATCAGGAGAGCCAGAGCAGGGCCGATGAAAGCGGATTTGCCGATGGCGACCGTATGGGCATCTTTGTCGTCGACTATGAAGAGGGAGCTCCCGGGCAGCTGCTCGTGATGGGAAACCGCGCCAATAACACCCGGCTGACATTCAATGCCGAGAGCAATACATGGCAGTCCAATGCCGATATCTATTGGCGCGATGATCAGACCCCGGTCGATGTCTATGGCTATTATCCCTACGATAATGGCCTCGGGGATGTCGACACATATTCATTCGAAGTCAGCTCGACGCAGGATGTCGCCGGTACGGATGGCGATATGGGTCATTACGAGGCGAGCGACTTTCTCTGGGCCAAGGCCTCCCACGCCATGCCCGGGGAGCGGATCAACCTCAGCTACAGCCATCGTATGGCCGGAGTCCGTGTGATTTTGCAGGAGGGCGATGGATTCGCTTCCGGAGAGTGGGACAAACTGAAAAAACAGGTGTCGGTCGACAATACATGCCGTATGGCGCATATCGATCTCTCCACAGGGTATGTGACCGCCACAGGCGATTTCGACCGCAACGTCACGATGGCGGAAACCGATGCCGGCTATCGAGCTGTTGTCGTGCCTCAGAGTGTCGATAACGGGAAATCCATAATCGGTATCACCATTGACGGGATCGCCTCCAACTTTGTCCGCGAAGGTGGCATGACATATACTTCGGGAAAGCTGCACACGTTCACCATCAAGGTAGACAAGACATCCATGTCGGGCGACTATGAACTGACGCTCGTCGACGAATCGATCTCCACATGGATTGCCGACAATCTCTCCCACGACTTCGAGGCCAACTCATATATCGTTGTCCATGTGGAGAAAGCCGGCACTCTCAAATCGGTCATAACCGAGATGGGGATCGACAAAGCCACATTGAAAAATCTGAAGATAACAGGTCAGCTGACCGACGAGGACTTCTACTTCATGCGCGACGAGATGCCCGTGCTTTCCGCAGTCAATCTCAGCGAGGTGAAACTCGTGCAGTGCGCAAGCGACAATATTAATAATAATCCGGTAAATCCTAAAGACAATTGTCTTCCTTGGAGAGCATTTTCTGCTAAACAGACATTGCGTCGATTGATTTTACCTGAGACAGTTGAAATTTTGGGTCCGAGCTGTTTGAATGGCCTGCAACTGACATCGACACTTGTAATCCCGAATTCAGTGTTACGGATTGAAGATTCTGCTTTGTATGGTATAGGTGATGGTGGTGCAATAGAAATGCCTGATAATGTAAAGTTTATCGGAAATTCCGCATTTTCCGGGTGTAAAGCTCTTATTAATTTGAATTTGCCTAATTCATTGGACTCGATTGGAGAATGGGCTTTTAGTGAGGCATCAAATGTGACAGGTAATTTCGCTCTTCCTCCGAATCTGAAATTTATAGGCACTTTTGCATTTAGTGGATGCGGACATGATCTTACAGGAGAGATTGTAATTCCCGATAATATAACTGAGATTCCGGATGGAGCTTTCGAAGCTATGGGATTCAGCAACGGGACAATTCTGAAATTTCATGATGGCGTGAAACGTATAAATCAATACGCATTCAGCGAGTTGAGATTTAATACAGAGGTTAATATACCTGATGGTGTTTCGTATATCGGTACGAGTGCGTTTTGGAAATGTAAATTTGCCGGAGGTGTGAACATTCCTAAGAATATAGCCTATCTTGGAACTGCGGCATTCGGTTATTCGAACTATAGTGGAAAACTCAGCTATCCGGAAGCTTTTGAATACGCAGTTGGAAGTGGGAATGTACCTTATCCTGGCGGTATGGGATTTGGCGGTGCATTTGTCGGCTCGGAGATTGATTCGCTTGTGTTGTCAAATAATGTATTGCAGATAAATGGAGGAGCCTTTGAGCAATGTCGGGAGTTGAGGTATGTCTCAATTGGTAAAAATGTAGGCTCCATTGCATATAGAGCGTTTTTAAATTGTTCGCAGTTGTCGCATATCGTTTGTTTGGCTCCGGAACCTCCTTCAGTGGAAAGCAGTGATGTATTCGCAGGTGTACCGATAGATCGTGTGATTCTCGAAGTTCCTGAAGCATCAATAGGTGCATATAAAAATTCAACCGTTTGGGGGCAGTTTAGAAATATAACCGCCAATCGAGAACTGACATTTAGTATACATGACATCAAGTGTCTTAATGGAGGTGTTGAGCAATCAGGAATTATTCAAGCTGAGAGTGATTGGACGGTCACAGAATTGCCGTCATGGGTTCATCTAAGCACAACATCAGGAACGGGTAAGGATGAGATAGTAGTCACTGTTGATCCTTTGACGAAAGGACGGGGAACTCGTTCAGGACGCATCGTGTTCACTCTTACAGGTAAATCATACACTTTCACCACAGATATAGTGCAGTATGACTATGCATACGGGGAGGATGAACTGATCGCGCTTAAAACCGCATCAGGTCCGGGTAGACCTGTTGAAATCTTTATTGTCGGGGATGGATTTGGTGCTGAATCAATTGTCAACGGAACATACATGAAGGTCATGAGGGAGCAGATTGAATATCTGATGGCTATAGAGCCTTATAAATCGTATGCTGATTATTTCACAGTCCGTACTGCGATCGCTTGCTCTCCCGATGATGGAACCGGAGATGCGTTCAATGTGCGCAGATCCCGTCTTGGGACAAATGGAGTCAATACTGATGTCCCGACTCTGAGCAGCTATGTGGGAAAACTTTTTCCAGGCGGATTGTCAGATGTGTTGATCATTGTGGTATCCAATTATCAATCTTTCTCAGGGGAGGCTGTCGATGCCGAGGGTGGAAACAATATTGTCACCATATCGCTGACGGATGGAGCTTATCCTTATGATCAGCGTGGTCTTGTACAGCATTATGCCGGAGGACAGGGCTTTGGCGGACTTGGTGTCGAATCGATTACGCACTTCGAGTTTATGCTTGGTTGCGAGTGCCCGTTATGCAATTCTCTGGTGGAGTTTTACAAACATAAGGCTATTGGTAAATTTGAGAATCTGACGATGTCGGCTAAGATGTCGGAGGCACCATGGGCTCCATTCATATTCCATGAAAAATACAGCTCTATTGTAGATATGTACGAGGGTGGTTATAATCATGCCCGTGGTGTCTGGCGATCTGAGACCAATTCTGTCATGAATACATATATTCCGTACTATAACACAATAAGCCGATATGCGATCTATAAAGAGATAATGCGCAGAGCCGGTCTGAGTGCATCGCTCGACGATTTCATTGCAAACGATAAAATTGAACTACCTTAATAAAAAACAATCTTATGACAATCAGAGAATTACTGAAACTCAATAAGAACTTTCCATTCTCATTGTTTACGGCTATTGTGTTGACTGCCTGTGGCGGTGGATCAGACAATGATGGCGGTGGAGACAGTCCTGTCAATCCACAACCTCCCACCCCTGAGAAAAAGGAGATAATGATGATGTCGCGTTCGGCATCTTCCGATTTTACTTTCGGTAGCGGAGACGCTATCGGTGTCTATGTGGTAAACTATTCAGGTTCCACTCCAGGAACGCTTGCATCGACGGGCAACCATGTGAACAATATGAAGTTCACCTACAATGGATCTGCATGGAGCGGAACGACCAAAATCTATTGGAAGGATGAGACTACAAAGGCCGATTTCTATGGCTATTGGCCATATGTGAGCAACATCAGCAATGTTGCATCTGTCAGCTTCTCCGTGAAAACCGACCAGAGCAGCGAGGCAAACTTCCGTGCGAGCGAATTTCTGCGAGGCAAGACTTCGGGTGTGGCTCCTACCACATCTATTGTCAATCTGTCGCTGAGCCATGTTATGAGTCAGATCAATATCAAGCTACAGGCCGGTGACGGATTCACGACTGAAGAACTCTCGGCTGCCGATATCTCTGTCAGCATCAATGGTCTCAAACCGGCATCCTCCATCAATCTGTCGACCGGTGCTGTGACCGCAACCGGTGCGGAATCATCTCTGAAAGCCTATAAGGAAAGCAATCTGAGCTATAAGGCTATCGTTGTTCCGCAGACTGTGACTGAAACCGATATCGTCACCGTGAAAATCGGATCCGACAGCTATAACCTGAACAAGTCAATGACATTTGAATCCGGTAAGACCCACACGGCTACTGTGACACTTAACAAAACATCCGGAGGTATTACAGTGACAGTCGGAAACTGGACTGTCGATGATACTGATTTCGGTGGCTCAATTGATCAGGAATTAGATAAGTAAAGAAAATGAAGAATATGAATATAAATAGATTCAGAGTGTTGGCCGTTGTTTTAGGCGGTGTTTTCGTGGCGGCCTGTTCATCGGACGGCGAGGATCCCATTATGGGTGGCAAGGAACAAAACGTTGTAAAATCAAGCATTGCCATATCCCGAGCCACCGCTGATGGCGGTTTTCAGTTCAGTGGAGGTGATGCCATAGGTCTTTACATGGTCAATTACGCAGGCTCCACAGCCGGCAGTATCGGCAATGCATCCGACTTGCAGATTGCTAACCGTCAGCTTGTCTATGGACAGCAGTCGACAACGTCCGGCGACTACCACACGGAGTTTTATTGGAAAGACTCGCAGACCAATGCCGATTTCATAGCCTATTATCCATATATGGCATCGGTTACCAATCCGTCGGCCTATAAGTTCACACTGAATGCAACTTCCGTGCATGCCAACGATTTCCTGTGGGGTATGACATCGAATGTGAAACCCACGGCATCGGCGATCAGCTTGCAGATGAAACATCTTTTCAGTCTGATCGACATAAAAATTGTCTATGGAGAGGGCTTTGAGAATAGCGACGAGTCCACTGTGGCAAGTGTCAGCCTCAAGGAATTCCCGGAATCCGCTGTGATCAACCTCGGAACAGGAGCGTTGACCCCCGACATGGCAGCATTGAAAACGCTTCCGGCTTTCAAGCAATCCGACAGTGCCTGGCAGGCGGTGGTCATTCCCCATAGCCGATCCACCATGACCGGCGGACAACTCATAGTGGTCGAGACGGCAAAGGATTCGTTCGTACTGAAAAACGATCCGGACATGACATTCGAGTCCGGTAAAAAGTACACAGCCACACTTACTTTGGACAAGACAGCCGGCGGTATCAATATCGGTATCGGCAGCTGGGATGTGGTGGATGAGGATTTCGGTGGCACGGTTAACTGATTACAGCTATGAAAAAGGAATTATTATATTTTCTTCCGTTCCTGCTGGCCGTCGGGTGTGCCGATGAGCGGTATGGGACACCGGCCCGTCCGGATGGTTCCACCGGAGAGATTACACTCTCGGCAGAGATCCGCCAGACGAATATCTCAAGGGTCGATGACTCAGGATTTGCCGATGGCGATAAGTTCGGTGTGTTCATGGTGGAGTATGCCTCCGCATCGAATCCCGGAGAGCTATTGCCTGCCGGTAATCTCGCCGATAACCTGAAATATACATTGAACGACGGATCCTGGACACCGGCTTATCCGGTCTATTGGAATGACAAGGATGTGGATGTCTACGGCTATTATCCATATGATCCGGAGTTGGCATCGGTTGAGGCATATCCGTTCACAGTTGAATATAATCAGGCATCAGAGCCGGCCGGCGGTAGGTTGGGAGGCTATGAGGCAAGCGATTTCCTGTATGCCAGATATGAAAAAGCCAACCGCCGCAACGGAACAATCCCTCTTCAGTTCAACCATATGATGGCCGGAGTGCAGGTCACCTTGATTGAAGGGGCTGATTTTGAAGACGGGCAGTGGGCTGATCTGGAAAAATCGGTTCTTGTGGAGAACACTCGCCGGGAATCGGAAATCAATCTGTCGACAGGAGCAATCACGTTGTCCGATCCGCAGGAAACACCGCGAGGCATCATAATGGCCGGATATAAGGATGATTACCGTGCGGTTGTTGTTCCGCAGACAGTCTCTGCCGGGCAGACGCTTCTGTCTATCACGGTCGACGGCACCTCCTATCAATTCTCCCGTCAGAGCGATATGGTTTTCGAGCCATCGAAAATGCATAAGTTCTCCATCAAGGTGGATCGCAGGGTCGCTACGGGTGATTATGCGTTCACTCTTATAAGCGAGGCTGTTACCGCGTGGGAGAGTGATCTCATCTCCCACAATGGCAAAGTCAAGGGATACGCAGTTGTGGAGATGCTCGGCCCGGGTCAGATGGAGGCCTCTCTCAAGGCGGCTGGCATTGATCCGGAGACAGTGGTCAATCTCAAGTTAAAAGGCTTGATGAACAGGAATGATTTCATATATCTTCGAGATAATGTTACAGCATTGGAGGCTCTCAATATCAAGGAGGCTACTACTGAAGAAGTAGTAATCAAAAGTGGGTATTCCCGAAAAAATTCAATACCCTATCTGGCATTTGCCAATAAAAGGACTTTGAAAACTATTGTACTTCCTGACAAATTGGAGGCTATCGGAGAATCGGCATTCGCTGGAGCACCATTGACGGGGGCATTGATATTACCGGAAGGATTGGAGTGGATAGGTGAACGAGCGTTCCAGAACATTTATGATGGCACTGAGTATTCTGACTTTCCCGGTGGTAAACCACAGTCTCATAATAATCTAACCGGATCACTTGTGCTTCCGGCGACGTTGAAATATATCGGAAAAGAGTGTTTTATCGGATGTGATTTCACGGGGCAGCTCATATTCCCTGAGGGGCTGGAGGAAATAGGAGAGTCAGCTTTCAACGCATGTAAGAATCTCTCAGGAGAATTGCATCTTCCGTCCTCACTTAAGATTATCGGAAATAAGGCGTTTTCAGGAATGGATGGAATCTCCGGAATGGTAAATATTCCTGAAGGAATAACGGAGATCAGCAGTTGTCTGAGCGGAATAGACGTGTCGATGGTCGGGATTCCGAATAGTGCAGTATCCATAGGTGATAATGCCTTTATGGGAACAAAACTTCGTGGCGATATTGTCCTGCCATCCGGTATCGGTTATATAGGTAGGAATGCATTTAGTGGTACTCTGATAAGACATATCTCTTTGCCATCCGATATCACTATAATATGTAGTGAGACTTTTGCAGACTGTGGCAATTTGCAGGATACGGTGGTAGTTCCGTCGGATGTCGAAGTTATAGAGTCGGGGGCATTCCGTAATTGCGCGATGGTAGATGCAGTTGAATTGCCGGAGAAATTATTGGCAATAAAAAGTATGGCATTTGCTAATTGTTATTCGTTAAGCTATATGAGATGCCAATCCAAAACGCCCCCTCAGATTGAGAATGAATCTGTGTTTACCGGTGTTGCCAAGGATAATTTCACACTGGTGGTTCCTGAGGGATGTGTGGATGCCTATCGCAATGCTCCGGTTTGGAGAGAGTTCAAGCGAATATCAGTGTATAAGGATTTCATAGCGCGTCCGTCGAAATACAACACACTCAATAAGGGCGGTCAGCGTAGCGTGATCCTGAATGCACCGGGAGCATGGGAGATGACCTATTGTCCGGCTTGGGCACATGTCGATAAGACTTCGGGCAGTCAGAAAACAGAACTGAAACTCACGGTGGATGCCATGGCGAGAGGTGAATCCTTCCGGTCGGACAGCATAATATTCCGGCTTACGGATGAAACGGAGAGCTATACCACACATATAAATCTGTCGCAATACGATTACGAGTATGAAGAGGATCAATACGTTCAGTTGCAGTCGGCTACACGCGGCAATGGGGTTGATGTTTTCATTGTCGGCGACGGGTATGATGCCTCGGATATTTCATCAGGAATCTTTCTGCGTGATATGAAGCAGCACATGGAGTATTTCTTCGGGATCGAGCCATATACAACTTATCGCGATTATTTCAATGTCTACACTTCGATTGCTCGTTCAGAAGAAAGTGGTGTAGGAACGGTTGACCGTCTACGTGATACAAAATTCGGAGTTGAAATGGGTGATTGTAAGACACGAATGAAAGGTGATGGTATGATTGTCCTTGATTATTGTGATGCAACAGTCAGTCCGATAGCAAGCAAGCCGGATCCGACAGTTGTTGTTATATGTGTTGTAAATTATGATGGCTATGATGGTGTGACCCAAATGCTCGGAGAAAGTAATGTGGCGTTTGTCACCAACAGTGTTCAGCCGTATCCTTTTGATGCAAGAGGTATCACTCAGCATGAAGCCGGTGGCCATGCTTTCGGTTTGTTCCTTGACGAGTATATATATCATTATGAATTTATCCAGAATTGTAAATGCACTGATGGTTGTGGCCACGTAGCGGAATTGCTCGCCAAAAAGGCTCGTGGGTTTGGCCGTAACATATCGATTGATGGAAAATATAAGGAAGTGGAGTGGAGCCATTTGATATTTGATCCTCGCTACAGCGACATTGTCGACCTCTACGAGGGTTCATATTTCCATTCGCGTGGAGTGTTTCGTTCGGAGTATAATTCATGTATGAACAACAATATTCCTTATTTCAGTACCTGGTGCCGTCAGCTGATCGTGGAACGCATAATGCGTCTGGCCGGTGAGTCATTCGATTTTGAGAAATTTGTTGCCAATGATAAGCGCACCATGGGTCGGGATTTCACGTCGAGTCGTGCAGCAAAAGCAGTGTCAACACCATCCATGTGGCATAATGCTCCTGTTTTTGTAGATGGATATCGCTTCGGCGCAAAACGCAAAAGAAAGTAAGCTATGGAAAAGATGAAATATAATATATTGGGTCTTGTTGCGGTTTTGACCGGATTTTCTCTGACAGGTTGCAGCGATGAAATGCCGGATGGGATATCAACCGCGCCCCGTGGAGATCAGGATCTGGAAATGACACTCGGGGCAGCCTATCCAACGCTGTCGCGTGCGAGCGACGCCGGTTTTGAAGATGGAGACCGGATGGGTGTGTACGTTGTGGATTATGATGGAGAGGAAGCTCCCGGTATTGATTCCGAGGGTATAAGGGCATCAAATGTCCGCTTCACATTCAATGGATCCAATAACAGTTGGAGTGCGGTGACACCAATTTATTGGAAAGACGGGAAAACTCCTGTCGACATCGTGGCCTATTATCCTTATGTTTCCAATATTGACAATCCTTGCCGCTTGAGCTATTCCGTGTCTTCACGACAGGATGTGGCCGGTTCCGGCGACGAGATGGGCGGATATGAGTCGAGCGACCTTCTGATAGCAAGATCGGTGAAAGCAATGCCGACAACGGAGCGCGTGGAACTGACATTCCGTCATGTCATGGCTGGTCTGAGGATAACGTTACAGGAGGGATCCGGCTTTGCGGATGGAGAATGGACAGAGATGGCCAAGACCGTGGTGGTTAATAATGTCAGGCCAGATGCGGAAGTGGATCTGACGACGGGAAACATTGAGAGTGTTTCCGGCGATCCAACCAACATAGTGGCTTACGAATATGCCGACGATTACCGGGCAGTGGTTGTTCCGCAGACTGTGGCAGCCGGCGCTGATGTGGTGACAATTACGGTTGACGGCGTTACATACCGGCTCGTAAAAGACGCATCGGTAACATACACCGCAGGAAAACTGCACATATTCACTATAAAGGTTGACAAGCGCAATTCTACCGGCGACTATGAGTTCACGCTCGTTGATGAGGCTATAACGGCATGGCTCGATGATGTTGAATTCCGCGATGGTCTTATGCGCCAGTATCTGACGGTTGATATTGATGAGTGTGGCACCCTTGAGGAGTGTGTCAGGAAGTTGTCCTCGGAACCATCGTTGATTAAAAATTTGAAGATTCGGGGGAGAATTGATCAACGTGATTTCGCTTATATCCGTGGTAGTATGTCAATTATAGGTAGTTTAAATCTCAAAGAAGCGACATGTTATTACAATAAAGAGGCTTGTGTAATACCTCCTGGAGCTATGATGAATATGCAGACACTGACGCATGTCGTTTTTCCGGATAATATAAAGGAGATACGTGGGTCGGCATTCGAAAATACCGGATTGATTGGTTCCCTGATTCTTCCTGAAGGATTGACTAATTGCGGTTCATATGAAGTAAATTGGAATGGCAGTATGACGAGTGGTGCTTTTAGTCGCTGTAGCTCTTTATCTGGATCTCTCACGTTACCCAGCACATTGCAATACATAGGCCCTTATTGCTTTAAATCTACTACATTGTCGGGAGTGCTATATTTACCTGAGTCCTTACGTGAAATTGGTCTGGAGGCATTCTACAATTGTAATTTCACCGGAGAGCTTGTTTTACCTGAGAATATTGAGACTATTGGAGTCAGTGCCTTTGAAAGAGCCGGTTTCACCGGCAGGCTTGAAATTCCGAAAGGCTTGAAATCAATAGAACGTGGAGTATTCAGCAATTGTGGCTTCACAATGCTGGTATTGAATGAGGGTCTGATGGATATCAAGGAAGATGCGTTTGGAGATAATACTAACTTTAGAGGGGAGCTAATACTGCCGTCTACTGTCAGATATCTTGGCGCTAAGGCCTTTGAAAACACTCAGATATCTTCTGTTGCGTTTGGTGAGAATATTGCATATATCGGGGAGGAGTGTTTCTCAGGATGCACCAGACTGGCTGGAGAAATTGTCATTCCTCAGAAAGTAGATCGTATAAATTGGTATACTTTTGCCGGATGTACTATGATTGAAAGTGTGGTTATGCATAAGGATGTAACTATGGTGAGCTATGGGGCATTTTTAGATTGTTATAACCTTAATAAGGTTGTGTGTGATAATCCTGAACCACCAACCATGACTTATGAGGGAACTTATTGGGCTTTTACCGGAGTGCCTATGGACAATTTCTCGCTGGAGGTTCCGGCCGGATCGGAGGATGTCTACGGACGGGCAAAGGGCTGGAGCGAATTCAGGAGGATCACAGCTTACAGTGGCTTTGTGTGTCGTCCGTCAACGGCATGTGCGCTCAACACAGCCCATAGAAAGGAACTCGTGATAAATGCCGATGGGGCTTGGACATTAGAGCATAAGCCGGACTGGTGTTCGCTATCGGCTACATCGGGCAATCAGAAAACATCGGTGACTCTTACAATCAATGAATTGTCGAGGGGAGCCGGCAACAGAGCTGATAGTTTGGTGTTCCGCCTCGAAGGCACGGATTTCACAACGGTCTGCCGGATCTCGCAATATGATTATCAGTATGGCGAGGATGAGACTGTCAAACTGCAGTCGGCTACCCGGGGCAATGGCGTTGATATAGTGTTTGTCGGTGATGGCTTCGACGCCAAGTCGATAGCTTCGGGGGCTTATCTGGCACAGGTGAGCCGTCAGATGGAGTATTTCTTCGGTCTTGAACCTTACATCACCTATCGCGACTATTTCAATGTCTATGCCATAATGTCGCTTTCACAGGAAACAGGCGTCAATACCATCAACACTTATCGCGACACACGCTTCCTGACATGGTATGGTGGAGGTGGAATGGAAGAGTCCGTGCCGGAACTTAGAGTCAATGATTCGGAAGAAGTGTTTGAGTATGTCATGGCGAACTCTCCGGTCAGTGCTAATGGACTTCGGAATGGATTGGTTATCATGTCGATGAACTCGGATGAATATGGCGGCGCAACATATCTGTTCGAGGATGGACGGGCTATCAGTATCTGTTCGCCGAGTCAGGAGAGCTATCCCAATGATTCGCGCGGAATAGTGCAGCACGAAGCCGGAGGGCATGGATTTGGCAAACTTGGCGATGAGCTGGTACGAGATTCCCGATTCGCTTCATCTAAAATTATAAAGGAGATTAACAGAGCTCAAAGTTATGGATTGTTCTGCAACCTGTCGACAAGCGGAAAGATGACAGATGTGGCATGGAGTCATTTCATCTTCGATCCGCGCTACAGCAATGTGGTGGATATTTTCGAGGGGGGCTATGGCTATGCTCGTGGTGTTTACCGTTCGGAGATCAACTCCTGCATGAACTATGGCATACCGTACTATAACGCTATAAGCCGTCAGGCCATAGTGGAACGTATTCTCAATAATTCCGGTGAGGGATTCACGATGGATAAATTCTATGCCAACGATTCGTCCGAGTGGGGATCGACCGGCGGAAGCCGCGCTGCGGTGTCGGGCACGCCTTACGGCAATGGCACGCATCGTCCGGTGACAATAGTAAAAGATAAAATCAAACGAAAAATCAAATAAGCTATGAAACTATATCAATCACTTTCTTTGGTTGCTGCAACGTTGGTTGCAGTGACTTCATGCGGCGACAACAATGAGCCTCAGCCGGTGGATAACGGCAAGGAAATCGTGTTTTCCGTAGTGCATCCGTCGCAGAAATCACGTGTGACAGACACGAATTTTGAATCGCAGGATAAGATCGGGGTCTATATGACCGCCTCCGATGCTTCGTTGCAGATGAGCGGCAATGAGCTGAACAATGAATTGCTGACCTACAACGGATCGGCTTGGACTCCGGCGCGTCGCCTTTACTGGGACGAGGGTGAGCATAATGTGTATGCCTACTATCCTTATAAGGAGTCTATTGACGATACGCAGGACTACACGTTCGATCTGGAACTTGACCAGTCGGTTGACGGGGGCTATCAGAAAAGCGATTTTCTCTGGGCTTCGGCCAAGAATGTCTCGGCATCGGCGAGCGCGGTCACGCTGAAATTCTCGCATATTCTCAGCAAGGCGATTGTCAAGCTTGAGAAAGGGGAGGATTTCGAGGGAGAGCTGCCGTCGGACTGTGAGGTGTATATCCACAACACTGTTCCTTCTGCGTCGATAGATCTGTCGACGGGCGGCACATCCAAGTCGATCTATGGCTTGACTGCCACGGTCAAGGCCCGGAAGATCAGCAACAGCGAGTTTTGCGCTATCGTTGTGCCGCAGAACATTGAGTCACGCAGGCCGTTGGTTGAAGTTGTCAGCCACGGAGTGTCGTATCTGATGGAGGGTAAGATGTCGTTCAAGCAGGGATATGCCCACACGCTCGTTGTCACTCTGTCGAAGAATCCTGACCAGACGAAGATAGAGATCGGCGGCACGGTTGGCGGATGGGATTGATCCCTGTCCGACGTGCGTATAAAATAAGCAGCCCCCGGAAGCAGAACGCATCCGGGGGCTGTCGGTTTATTGGAGTTGGGGATTAGAGATTTGCGTCAAGGAATGCCTTGAACTGGGCTTCGTCCATGTAGCCTACGTTGCTGACGGGTTCTTTGCCTGCTGATGCAGGGTAGATGATGATCACGGCAGGAATGGAGGATACGTTGTACTGAGCGGCCAGATCGGTGCATTTGTCAACATCGGCGGAAGCGAATGTCGCTTTTGAGGCGTATTCTTCGGCCAGTTTGTGGAAAACGGGAGCAAATTTCTGGCAGGGACCGCACCATGTGGCGTTGAAGTCGATGATCACGGGAACATCCTGGGGGACGATCTGATCGTCGGCTTCCAGCTCGATGACCTCGGCAGGGTCGGTAGCTGCTGTCGTGGCTTCGGTGACTGTTGTGTCGGCACCTGTGGCAGCGGCAGAGTCGGCGTTACCGGCATCGGCCTTTGATCCGTTGCAGCTGATCATGGCAGAGGCCAGTGCGGCTGCGAAGATGAAGCGGATTGCTTTCATGACAGGCACGGATTAGCAGCTGAGTGCGCTGTTGGTTTTGTGGACTGCGGCGGCACTTGCACGGAAGAGTTCCATCTCTTCGTCGGTGAGCTCGAATTTGACGATCTTTTCGATGCCGTTCTTGCCGAGGATACAGGGAACGCCGATGCAGAGATCTTTTTCGCCGTATTCGCCGTCGAGAAGTGCAGAGCAGGAGATCAGTTTCTTTGAGTCGCTGAGGACGGCAGATACAACCTGAGCGGCAGCTGCGCCGGGAGCCATCCATGCCGATGTGCCGAGAAGCTTGGTGAGGGTAGCACCGCCAACCATGGTGTCGGCAGCAACGGTCTTGAGCTGTTCAGCGGAGATGTAGTTCGAAGCAGGAACACCGCGGTAGGCAGCGTAGCGCACGAGGGGAATCATAGTGGTGTCGCCGTGTCCACCGATTACGATGCCTTCAACTTCTGTGGCGTTGGCACCGAGTGCGAGGCTGAGGAAATATTTGAAGCGTGCGCTGTCGAGTGCTCCGCCCATACCGATGATGCGGTTTTTGGGAAGACCTGAGATCTTGTGGATCAGGTAGGTCATGGTGTCCATCGGGTTTGAAACGCAGAGGATGATTGCGTTGGGCGAGTATTTGAGGACGCTTTCGGTTACCGATTTCACGATGCCAGCGTTAACGCCGATGAGCTCTTCGCGAGTCATGCCGGGCTTACGAGGAATGCCTGATGTGATGACAACCATGTCGCTGCCGGCGGTCTTTTCATAGTCGTTGGTGACGCCGGTCAGACGAGAGTTGAGACCAAGGATGTTGGCGGTCTGCATGATGTCCATTGCTTTGCCTTCAGCGAGACCTTCCTTGATGTCGATCAGAACAACTTCGTCGGCAATTGACTGTGTTACCAGTACATTCGCACATGTTGCGCCTACGTTGCCGGCGCCCACTACTGTAACTTTTGACATAATTAATTCTTTATATATGTGTTGTTAATGATTTGTTGCTTGGCGCAAAATTAATGAATTTTTTCCGTAATCCCCTAACGCGGATGTCTTATTTTTGTTAACTTTGACCACAAATATGTAACTAAAATGAAACGGATTTTTTTTAATATGTTTCTGGCTGTGGCAGCAGTGGCTTCTGTGATGTCGTGCAGCCGTGCAAAGGGCAGTGACCCGAGTCGGGAGGGGGATACGCTGACGGCTGAATCCCAGCTGCTTTCGTTGGTTGATTATGGCGATTATCTGATTGCGGATGTCAGGAATCCATGGGTCGACAGTCTGCCGCTGCTCGAGCGGTATGTGCTTGTAGGGAGAGATTTCACGGGCGATCTGCCGGAAGGGACTGTGGTGAGGGTGCCGTTGGAGTCGTCGGTGGTCTACAGTTCGGTTCATGGCGGAGCTGTCAATGAGCTTGGTGCGATTGCCTCGATCAAGGGGGTTGCCGACGGGCAGTACTTTATGAATGCCGATATCGCCGGGCGCATACGTGATGGGCGGATTGCCGATGTGGGTAATTCGATGTCGCCATCTGTGGAGATGATCGTCGAACTGGATCCTGACGCTATCCTGCTGTCTCCGTTCCAGAATAAGGAGTCGGGGGCTGTGACCAAACTTGGTGTGCCGGTGATGCAGCTGGTGGATTATATGGAGGCCACTCCGCTTGGACGGGCTGAATGGATCAAGCTTCTTGGGGCGTTGTATGGCCAACGTGAGAGGGCTGATTCCATCTATGCAGCTGTTTTGGGCGATTATCGCCGGTTGAGCGACTCGGTTGCTTCTGTGGCCGGTGAGGGACCGGTCGTGTTGACAGAGCAGCCGATGTCGTCGGGTGAATGGAATGTTCCGGCCGGGGGCAGCTATATGGCGAGGATGCTCTCGGATGCCGGGGGACGGTATCCGTGGAGCATGACCGAGGGTGCCGGATCGTTGAAGCTCGATGCCGCCGCTGTGTTGGATAAAGCGGAGATGGCTGATTTCTGGCTGATCAGGAGTTTCGGTCCTATGACGTTGGCCGGATTGAAAGAGAGCAATCCTCTGAATGGTCATTTCAAGGCTGTAGGAGATGGAGGGGTCTATGTCTGCGACACTTCTGTGTCCCCCCTGTTCGATGAGTTTCCTTTCCATCCGGAACGATTGCTGCGCGACTATGCAATCATTTTCCATCCGGCTCTGTTCCCGGGTGAGCGTCTTAGATATTTCAATCAGTTGAAGTGACAAGCCGGTTGGCGGAATATATATAACAGTAAGGAGCGTATCAGCATGAGGCCGATACGCTCCTTTCAGTTGGTCTGAATGATTTATCAGAAGTTGTAGTAGAATCCGAGCTTGATGTCGTTACCGTCGAGCTTGAGGCCACCTTCGTTGTAGTAGCCGATAGTTTCGGCAGTGTGGTTGGCACCTTTGTAGCCGAGGAAACCGATGTGGGCCACGAGGCTGAATTTCTGGGTGAGGTTGATGGCGATGCCGGGAGCTACGCCGATCTGCCATGTGCATGCAGTCTTGGAATCTTCGTCTTCGTAAGAAGCCCATCCGAGGCCGAGACCTACGGTGCCGTCAACGAAAAGATTGACGAGGTTGTTTGAGCTTTTGAAGTAAGTGTAGCGAGCGTAGGGGTTGAACTGGAAAGTGTTGCCGGAAATGCCCTGACCGCAGAAGTGGGTATAATCATATCCGATAGTAGTGCCGACAGCCCAGTTTGATGAGAGGTTATAACCGATTTCGGGGAGGATTGTCAGATGATTGGTGTTGTCGTCGCCGCTGTGCCAGTAGCCGAGTGAACCACCTACGTAGAGACCTTCGGCTGATGCGCCGAGAGATGCAATCGCGAGGATTGCCATTGCTAAGAACTTTTTCATTTTGGTTTTGATTAAGTGAATAGAATTTGTCAACGGCAAAAATAAAGAATTTTTTATAAAAGAGTTAATTTCTGTGTCTTTTTATTGGGGCGATGCGCCAAATAGACCAATTATTAGTCGGATATGGCTATTGTTGACGGCGACGGCCGCATGTCGGGTGGGAGAGGACATGCGGCCGTAGGCGGAAGGGTATGCGTGTGTGAGTGGATTGTCAGCGGATGAACAGGAGTTCGCGGTATTTGGGTAGAGGCCACATTTCGTTGTCGACCATCAGCTCGAGCTTGTCGATATGGTAGCGGATGATGTCCATGGAGGGAACTACTGAGTCGTGGTAGGCGACGGCTTTTTCGCGTTCGCTCTCAATGCGGTTGGCTTCGCGTCGGGCGTCGACCATCTTCTCCACTTCGGATTTGATTATCCGGGTGTGTTCGGAGATGTCCTCTATTGTGGTCAGTTCGGCCGATGCCATCTGCCGGGCTTTCTCGTTACCGAAAATGGACTGGATCTTGGCTACGTTGTCGAGCAGGATTGACTGATAGCGGATTGCGACGGGGAGGATGTGGTTGAGGGCGAGGTCGCCGAGCACGCGTGCTTCGATCTGCACTTTCTTGGTGTACATCTCCCATTTCACTTCGTTTCTTGCCGCGAGTTCGACTTCGGTCATCACTCCGGTTGAGCGGAACATTTCGATGGAGCTCGGGCGCAGGTAGGCATCGAAAATGGCAGGTACGGAGGTCTCGCAGTCGAGTCCCCGGCGAGCGGCTTCGGCTTTCCATTGGTCGGAATATCCGTTTCCGTCGAAGTGGATGGGGCGTGAGAGCACGATGAGTGCGCGTATTTCCTCCAGGAGAGCGTGGCGGAGTTCTTCGCCGGCAGCCAGACGGGAATCGACGGCTGATTTGAATTCCATGAGCTGCTGTGCGACACAAGCGTTGAGGGCTATCATTGCCGATGCACAGTTGGCCGATGAACCTACGGCGCGGAATTCGAATCGGTTGCCGGTGAATGCGAATGGGGATGTGCGGTTTCGGTCGGTGTTGTCGAGCATGATCTCGGGTATTTGCGACACGTTGAGTCGAAGCCCTTCTTTAGTCGAAAGGTCGGACAGCTCTTCGTTGGATGAGGATTCGATCCGTTGCAGGATATCGGCAAGCTGTGATCCGGTGAAGATCGATATGATAGCCGGGGGAGCTTCGTTGGCTCCGAGGCGATGGGCGTTGGTAGCTGAGGCTATGGATGCTTTTAGAAGGCCATTATGGCGGTAGACGGCGGCCATCACGTTGACCACGAATGTGATGAATTGCAGGTTGTCCTTGGCCGTTTTGCCGGGGGCGAACAGCAGGACGCCCTGGTCGGTTCCGAGGCTCCAGTTGTTGTGTTTGCCGGATCCGTTTATGCCTGCAAATGGCTTTTCGTGGAGCAGCACGCGGAAATGATGCCTGCGAGCCACTTCGGCAATGAGCGACATCAGCAGCAGGTTGTGGTCGTTGGCCAGGTTTGTTTCCTCGAATATGGGTGCGAGCTCAAACTGGTTGGGAGCCACTTCGTTGTGGCGAGTCTTCGCCGGGATGCCGAGTTTGTGGCATTCGATTTCAAGGTCGAGCATGAAGGCTTCGACGCGAGAAGGTATGGCGCCGAAATAATGGTCTTCGAGCTGCTGGTTTTTGGCTGATTCGTGTCCCATGAGAGTGCGTCCGGTCATCATGAGGTCGGGGCGAGCGGAGTAGAGGGCTTCGTCGACGAGGAAGTATTCCTGTTCCCATCCGAGGTATGAGCGGACGTGTTCCACTTTGGGGTCGAAGTATTTTGCAACGGCAGTGGCGGCTTTGTCAACGCTGTTGAGCGCTCTGAGCAGAGGGGTCTTGTAGTCGAGCGATTCGCCGGTGTAGGATATGAAGATTGTCGGTATGCAGAGGGTGTTGTCCATCAGGAAAGCCGGGGATGAAATGTCCCATGCGGAGTAGCCACGGGCTTCGAATGTGTTTCGGATTCCGCCGTTTGGGAAGCTTGAGGCGTCGGGTTCCTGCTGGACGAGCAGTTTTCCGTTGAATTTCTCCACTACGCCACCTTTGCCATTGTGTTCGATGAAGCCGTCGTGTTTCTCGGCTGTTGTCTCGGTCAGTGGCTGGAACCAGTGTGTGTAGTGGCGTGCGCCGTTGTCGATAGCCCAGCGTTTCATTCCTTCGGCCACGCTGTCGGCCACGTCGCGAGGTAGCGGTTCTTTGTTGTCGATTGCGTAGATGAGGGCTTCGAATGTGTCAGCCGGCAGGTATTCAAACATTTTCTGGCGGTTGAACACCTGTTTCCCATAATAGATCTCAGGGCGTTCGGTTGGTATTTCCACAGGGTCGGCCTTGCGGTTGAAGGCCTCGTCGACTACTTTGAATCTAAGCGATGACATTTTGCTGATGGTGTTATTATTGAGTGATGATGGTTGGTTTGTCGGTAGGTTATCGGGTTCTGAGGGCGGCGATCCGCTCTATGGCCCGGGTTGTTGCTTCGTGGGTTGAGAATGCGGTCAGTCTGACGTAGCCCTCACCCGACGGGCCGAATCCGGCTCCCGGAGTGACCACGATGTTGCATTTCTCCAGCATGAAGCGGAAGAAGTCCCAGGACGACATAGCGTCGGGGGTCTTGACCCAGATGTAGGGGGCGTTGACACCGCCGTAGACTTCAAATCCGGCTTCTGTCAGGCCATTGCGGAGCATGAGGGCATTGGCCATGTAATAGTCCACGGTCTGACGTACCTGACGGCGTCCTTCCGGGGTGTATAACTCTGCGGCGGCACGCTGAACCACGTAGCTGGCTCCGTTGAATTTGGTGGTCTGGCGACGGAGCCAGAGGCGGTGGAGCTCCACTTCCTCGCCGTTTGCGCCGAAGCCTTTCAGGTCGTGTGGCACAACGGTGTAGCCCAATCGCAGTCCGGTGAATCCGGCCGTTTTAGAGAAGCTGCGGAATTCGATGGCACATTGCCGTGCTCCGGGGATCTCATATATGCTGTGGGGCACGTCAGCGTCGGTTATGTATGCTTCGTAGGCCGAGTCGAAGAGTATCAGGGCGTTGTTGGCCAGGGCGTAGTCGACCCACACTTTGAGCTGCTGCCGGTTGAGGGTGGTGCCGGTGGGATTGTTGGGGTAGCAGAGATAGATCACGTCGGGGACTTCGTGGGGGAGTTCGGGGACGAATCCGTTCTCTTTCGTGCATGGGAGATAGATGATGCGGTTCCAGAGGCCGTTTTCGGATAGCGTGCCGGCGCGTCCGGCCATTGCGTTGGTGTCTACGTAGACCGGGTAGACGGGATCGGTCACGGCCACACGGCAGTCGGGTGATAGGATGTCGCCTATGTTTCCGAGGTCGCTTTTTGCTCCGTCGCCTATGAATATCTCGTCGGGCGTCACGGATGTTATGCCCCGGCTGGCATAGTCGTGGGTTGCAATGGCATTCCGCAGCCATTGGTAGCCTTGTTCGGGGCCGTAGCCGTGGAATGTGGAAGCCTGTGCCTGTTCGTCGGCTCCGGCATGGAGTCCGCTGATGGCCGCCGGACATATGGGGCGTGTCACGTCGCCTATCCCCATGCGTATGATCTTGGCGTTGGGATGGGTGTGGCAGTAGTCCGACACTTGCCTTGCTATTTCGGAGAAGAGGTAGGATGAGGGGATCCGCAGGAAGTTGTCGTTGACTTTTATCATTGTTGGGTGAATGTATGAGGGTGGTTTTTTTAACTTCTGGATTTTCGTAGGTAGCGTCCTTCAAAGGATGTCTCGGCAGGTCCGGTCATGAGGATTGTCCCCGATGGGTCGCGCCGGATTTTCAGGTCGCCACCCGGGAGGGTGACGGTTATTTCTTTGTCGGGATCCACTCGATGGGTGGCAATGGCGGCGGCCACACAGGCGCAGGCTCCGGTTCCGCATGCCATTGTCTCGCCCGAACCGCGTTCCCAGACTCGCATTGTCAGGTGGGTGGGGGAGTCGACCGACACGAATTCTATATTTGCGCGTTCAGGCCAGATGGGGTGGGATTCGAGCTCGGGGCCTATCTGATCGAGTGGGACGTCGGCTGGGGAATTGACGAATACCACGCCGTGGGGATTTCCCATCGAGACGGCAGTCAGCCGCAGGAGGCCAATTGATGTCTCCAGGGGAGAGTCGATCATTGTTTCTTCGGTGTGAAGTGCCGGGATGGCTGTGCATCGGAATTCCGGAGATCCCATGTCGACGGTAGCCGATGATACTCGTCCGTCGGCTCCCGTGTGGAGGCTGATTGTCTTGATTCCGCCGAGGGTTTCGAGCGAGATTGTCGTTTTGTCGGTCAGGCAGTAGTCGTGGACGTATTTGCCTACGCAGCGTGCTCCGTTGCCACACATGCGTGCTTCCGATCCGTCGGCATTGAAAATGCGCATCCGGAAGTCGGCAATCATGGAGGGGCATATAATAATGATGCCGTCGGATCCGATGCCGGTGTGTGGGCGGCTCATCTCGACGGCAAGCTGTTCGATTTGACGGGGAGTCGATGCGAGGCAATTGATGTAGATGTAATCATTGCCCAGACCATGCATCTTTGTAAAGAGTATCTCCTCCATAGCGTGCGGATCAGTTTTTTTGACGTTGCAAAAATAGTGAATAAAAATGAAAAACCGGACTTTTTGAGCCCGATTTTTCATTATGAGGTGCAAATTGTCAGTTTTAGCGGTAGAGTATAGCCGAAGTGAGCGGTTTCAGGGCACCTGTCAGGATGCCGTTTCTGACCTTGAATTCTCCGGCGCCGACGGCATCGGTGTATGTTCCGTCGGGGAGAGCCGTGGGGAGTTTCACTTTGGCCGGCTTGTTGGAGAAGTTGACCAGAGCGGCACCGGCATCTCCGCGCCCCACAATGGCTACAGCTCCGTCGGGTGAGGTTTCGATTGTCTCTTTCTGTCCGGCCATTGCGTGGCGGAATGCGTTGACGGCCACCACTTCGGGGTGGAAGAATTCGTCGTTTCCGCGCGGCCCTACGAGGTTGTTTCCCCAGTAGTTGTCGCGCGTGCTACCGGCCGGACGGCTGAAGAACAGTGGCGTACCGGCCGAACGTGCCGTCAGGAACACCCATCCCATTCGGATCTGATCGTCGGTCAGGTGGGCCGATTCGTGGTGGTTGCAATATGTGTCGTGGGATTCCACCCATGTCACGAGGCTGTCGGGACGGGCCTTGTGGTGCCACGATGCTATGTCCTGCCCCTTGGCAGAGCCTTTTTCCAGCACCTGCCGTATGACACCGCCATAGTTGGAGGCCGTGACATCGAGGAATTCAGTGTATTCGCGTTCCTTGACGTTGAGATCCTGTAGGACCTCGCCGTACATATACAAGCTGTCGGGCATCAGCAGCGATAGCCCCTTGGCGGCTTCGCGTCCTGTGGCCACGGGCCAGAAGTTGTTTCTCTCGGCTTTGGCATCGGTGGGATCAGAGGGGAGTCCGATATGTTTTGCCGTGTCGTAGCGGAATCCACGGGCGCCGAGGTTGATCAGGTCGTTGACATATTGCAGATAGTAGTATTGGAAGTCGGGGTTTTCGGTGTTGACATCCGGCAGACCGCCCATCTCGCCGGTGGTGCATTCGTAGCGGTCGTTCCATTGGGTTATTGGTGTGAACCCGTTGGCATGGAAAAGGTTGTCGTGGCCGCCTACGGCACGGTCGAGATCGGGGAGCACGGCAGTGTGGTCGACGGCAGTGTGGTTGGGCAGCACGTCGACAAGCACGCGTATGCCATATTTCATGGCGCTGTCGCACATGGCCTTGAATTCGTCGCGAGTGCCCAACAGATAGTTGCCCACTTTCCAGTCGGTGGGCTGATAATAGAAGTACCATTTTCCAGTCACCGAATCGCCGGGCTGGCTGTAGAGAGCTTTGCCTCCACCTTCGCCAACGAAGCAAGTGTTGGCCGGAGAAGTCTGCACGAAGTCATATCCAGCGTCGGCGATGAGGTGCATGTTGTCGGCTATGGTGTTGAAATCCCACGACCATGCGTGGAGAATGACATTGGTGTTTGTTCCGCCTGAGAGGCCATGTCTTGGTGCGGCATGGATGGCGGAAGCGCAAGCCATGATGGCTGCTGCTAATATTGTTCGCTTCATGTTGTTGAAATGTGTTGTAAGTATGATTCAGTAAAGTTACGGATAAAAAGCCGGAATTGCAAATTGAAAGCTGCATTGTTTGTTTTAGCTAAATTTAACAAATTTGCAAAATGATACGGTCATGGCATGTTTTGGTTTCATTTATTTCGCGAAATTTGAACTCTTGGCCGGCTTGTTACGATCTGAAAGCGGAATTGCTTTCAAAACATGATGAAGCAGCGTAATGGGGTGATATATATGTTGGTAGGGCGGTTTCAGATTTTTATGTACCTTTGTTGTCAGTAGCGGTTATTGCAGCAGCTACGATTGCTTTTTCATATGTGTTAATTAGACATTAAATAAAAATCCACTGACGTTAAGTACTATGTGTAAATGAAAGAAGGGTCGCTCGTGAGAGTGTCCCTTCTTTCATTTTGCCCCGTGGCCGTTCAATGCCGGAATCATCACCAACGCCATGTCGGGATTGGTCGGGGTCACCGCACTCCGTGCGGTTTGACCGAAATCATCATCGACAGGGGCGGAATTATCCCCTCGCCTGTAGGGACTGCGGCATGCCGCGTCCGGATAATACCCGGATAATGCCCAGATAATCAATATGTTTACACGGATGGACGAATCCGGACGCGCCATGGCGCAGTCCCTACAAGCAAGAGTGGATATGCCTTAGTCACTTTAGTCATGTTAGTCACTTTAGTCGCCGTGACTAGACTGACTAAGATGACTGGACACGACAGGGTGGCTATTCTTTGCTGAAAGTGTGGTTGGTGCGTACTATATCCTCGTTGTCGGGAATGGTGAGCCGGCCTATGCGTCCGTTTTCCGTTATGAATATCAGGCTGTAGGGTGTCTCAAATTCGAGATCCATGACGTCGGAATCGGAAGATATCGGGATAATGTAGGCCATCTCAGGCCGGGAGGCAGGGATGATGGCTATCACTCCTTTTGCCGCGGCTGCAATATGGCTGTTGGCCGTGTCGATGGCCATTTTCCACACCGGCATGCCATAGGCGGCCACAGCCGATCCTTTGATGCTTCCGGTGGCTATATCGTAGATCTTTACCATCCCTTCGCCTCCGGCTGTCGCAAAACGTGTCCGGTCGGGGAAAATGAGGGCTGTGTTGCAATAGTTCTTGCCGTTGACAATGCGGTGGATCTGTTGGCCTGCCGAGTCCAGAACAAAGGCTATCCCATCGTTTGATGCCGATATAAGCTTAGTTCCGTCGGAGGATACGTCGATATCCTTTACATTGCGTCGGTTGCGCTGGAATCGCCATAGCTCTTTACCCTCTGTGAAGTCGTAGGCCGTTACCGCCCGGTCGTTGCCGCAGGAATAGATTCGGTTTTCGGTGCTCCACACTATGTCTCTTGTGCGTCCGTGATGGGCGTTATAGACATCGGCGAGTTCTCCGTCGCGGAGTCGGTAGATGTTGACCGCTCCGTTTTCGAGCCCTACGGCTGCCGATTGTCCGTCGGGACTTGATGACACGCAGAGGGTCGGAAAGCCGGTGTAGATGAACCCGGTTTCTGTCAGGCTGTCGCTGTTGAAAATTACCAGCCCTCGCCGGTCGTAGTCTGTCACAAGGATTCTTTCTGCGGAAACAGACAGTGAGCCGGTTGCGGTTCCTATATTCCGCGTCCGAGGGTAGGGAACAAGCGAGAAGTAGGCTCTGCGCTGCAACAGCATAAGGGAGTCGTCTGTCAGGATCTCTTCATCCGTGAATCGCTCGAACAGGAATGTCAGGGCATCCACGGCCTGACCGATGATGAGCATAGAGTCCGCTTCGGAGTATGCTTCACGCACTATCAGATATTTGGGGCGTTGATAGCTGCATGAGAAAATTGCGCAGATGGCGGCGGTGAATGTCAGCAGAGGCAGTAGCGTGAGGGAGAGCTTTTTCATGGTTGTAGGCTATTAGTGGACTGTAACCACAAAGATATTAAAAATAAATCAATTATGATTAAGCGGTATGGGCTCACGTTGTGGGACAGCAGGAATTTTTGTAATTTTGCAGGTCATGACAAAATCAAAGAAAATAACCGAAAATAATATATCAATACGTGGGGCTCGCGTCAACAATCTGAAGAATGTCGACGTGGAGATTCCGCGCAATAAGCTGGTGGTGGTGACCGGTCTCTCGGGATCGGGTAAATCCTCGCTGGCGTTCGATACGCTCTATGCTGAGGGGCAGCGTCGCTATGTGGAGAGTCTGAGCACATACGCCCGTCAGTTTCTCGGACGCATGTCGAAGCCTGAATGCGATAAGATCCAGGGGATTCCTCCGGCCATAGCTATAGAGCAGAAGGTCAACACTCGCAATCCGCGAAGCACCGTAGGAACTTCGACGGAGATCTACGACTACCTGCGTCTGCTATTCGGACGCATTGGCCAGACGATATCTCCCGTGAGTGGTGCGGTGGTGAAAAAACATTCTGTTGAGGATGTGATAGCAACGGCCAAAAGCTATCCCGAGGGAACAAGGATGGCGGTTGTGGCTCCTCTTTCGCTGCCGGAAGGACGCGAGTTGGCCACACAGCTTGATGTCCTGCTTCAAGGCGGCTACTCCCGTCTGGTGACCGCTGGCAGCCGCTTTGTCAATATCGCGGATCTGCTTGCCGATAAGGCGGCTATAGGCTCCCCCTCGGAATATGATCTGCTGATTGACCGTCTTTCTGTGGCCTACGACGGCGATGAGCTGAGCCGCCTTGCCGATTCGGTGGAGACGGCATTCTATGAGGGCAATCAATGCGCCTCGTTGCTGGTGTGGACTCCGGAGGGATCTGTGGTACGCCACGACTTCTCAACCCGTTTCGAGGCCGACGGCATGACGTTCACCGAGCCGAATGAACTGATGTTCAATTTCAACAATCCCTATGGCGCATGTCCTTGCTGCGAGGGATTCGGAAAAACAATGGGCATTGATGAGCGGCTCGTTGTCCCTGATCAGTCGCTCTCCGTTTTCGAGGATGCCGTGGTGTGCTGGCGAGGGGAGAAGATGAGCGAGTGGAAGCGTGCGTGCATTCATGCGGCATCCTCAGCTTCATTCCCGATCCACAAACCATATAGCGAGCTGACCCAAGAGCAGAAAGACTTCCTGTGGCACGGCAACGCATCATTCTCCGGAATCGACGGCTTTTTCAAGATGGTCGAGGAAAACCTATACAAGATACAGTATCGCGTGATGCTCGCACGCTATCGTGGCAAGACAATATGCCCCGTATGCCATGGTTCCCGTCTGAGAGCCGATGCCGCTTATGTGCATGTGGGCGGACGCACCATCACTCAGCTTGTGGCCATGCCGGTGGCTGATCTGGCCGTGTTCTTCAAATCCTTGTCGCTGACACCGCAGCAACAGGCCATAGCCGGACGGATCCTGACGGAGATAGGCAACCGTCTGGAATTTCTGACAGATGTCGGACTGGGATATCTGACCCTTGATCGTCTCTCGGCAACGCTGTCGGGCGGCGAAAGCCAGCGCATAAACCTTGCCACCTCACTCGGCAGTAGCCTTGTCGGGTCGCTCTACATCCTCGACGAGCCAAGCATCGGACTGCACTCACGCGACACCATGCGCCTGATATCCGTCCTTAGAAAGCTTCAGGGGATTGGCAACACGGTTGTTGTCGTTGAACACGATGAGGATATTATGCGTAATGCCGACTATCTTATCGACGTAGGACCTGAAGCCGGAACCGCCGGCGGTAACATCATATTCCAGGGCCCGGCCTCGGAAATAGGAGAAGCACCCGACAATAGTTACACCGCCCGTTATCTCGATGGACGCCTGTCGATCGACGTTCCCAAGACACGGCGTCGGTGGTCCGACCGCATAAAGATCAGCGGAGCAACGGAACACAACCTGAAGAACATAGATGTGGAATTTCCGCTCGGGGTAATGACCGTGGTGACCGGAGTCAGCGGCTCGGGCAAATCGACACTGGTGCGTGATATCCTGTATCGTGCGCTTTTGCGCCATCTTGGCGAACCAAGCGATGCCCCCGGACAACATAAGTCGATTGGCGGCGATCTCCACCGTCTCCACGCCGTTGAGTTTGTTGATCAGAACCCTATCGGACGCTCCACACGAAGCAATCCGGCAACCTATCTCAAGGCCTACGATGAGATACGTCGTCTCTTTGCCGACCAGCAGGGAGCCAAGCAGATGGGGTTCGGACCCGGATATTTCTCCTTCAACACCGAGGGTGGCCGATGCGAGGAATGCAAGGGTGAGGGCACAATCACCATAGAGATGCAGTTCATGGCCGACATAACCATACCCTGCGAGGAATGCCATGGTCAGCGGTTCAAGCGCGATGTCCTGGACATAACCTATCGCGGACGGAATATCAACGATGTGCTTAACATGACCGTCGACGATGCCATTGCCTTCTTTAGCGAAAGCAGCGGCGCGACAGAAAAGAAAATCGTTCGCCGTCTGTTGCCGTTGCAGCAGGTCGGACTTGGCTACATCACTCTCGGTCAAAGCTCATCGACACTGTCGGGCGGCGAGAATCAACGAGTGAAGCTGGCCTACTATCTGTCGATGGAGAAGCCGCAGCCCACAATGTTTATCTTCGATGAACCCACAACCGGCTTGCACTTCCACGACATACACACGCTCATGGACTCATTCAACCGCTTGATCGCTCTGGGGCATACGGTGGTAATTATCGAGCATAACCTCGATGTTGTGAAATGCGCCGACCATGTCATCGACATAGGTCCCGAAGGCGGTGATGCCGGAGGATCGCTTGTCGCAGCCGGAACGCCGGAGCAAGTGGCCGATTGCAATGAATCATATACCGGACGTTTTTTGAAAGAAAAGCTTCCGAAAAAATGAAAAAACTTCATTGCCCTGTGGCATAATTAAAATAAAACGATTATCTTTGCATCGCAAAACCGGCAAGCCACGCCGGAAGGCATCAAGGAGTGGTGCTCGAGTGGCTGAAGAGGCACGCCTGGAAAGCGTGTATACCCCAAAAGGGTATCCCGAGTTCGAATCTCGGTCACTCCGCAAAATAATCATCGAATATGAATCCAGCAAGCAGAAAGCCTGCTGGATTTTTTGCTATTTCTATAATGTTGATAATACAGTATTGATAGCGACGGAGGAAGAAGTTTTTGACTCTAAATTATTTAATAAAATCGAATCGTCATGTCAGATAAAGAAAAAATAGATTTGCGACAAAAAATATGTCGTGGGTTGAAAACTTCTTATGAGAATCTCCTACGTCGAAAAGCTGCCCTTGATCAGGATATGGTTTTTGCTGATGAGAATGGCATGCCACGCATAGTATCTGCGAAAGAGGCTCTTGCTGATTATCTAAAGAATAAAAACAAGTAAGGAACCACCATCTGCCGCGTCTGGATAATGTCTGGATAATCAATATGTTTGCAAGTGTGAGTGGAGTCATTAGTCATGTTAGTCACTTTAGTCGCCGTGACTAGACTGACTAAGATGACTGGAC
>OFFM01000352.1_pt1 | contig 40001 bp, 31 predicted proteins | sample 1521401 | NCBI WGS metagenome assembly OFFM01 (sample SAMEA3504118, study PRJEB24116) | mouse gut metagenome | biome: mouse gut; feature: mouse-associated habitat; material: faeces | place: Denmark | collected 2011
GTTTTTGTAAACAGGTTGATCGGAGGTAGGCTGCGCTGCGCTCGCGCCATACCTCCGCCCCTGCAACCTGCGCCTCTACCTCCGTCGTTATCTGTCAACATCATGGCTGGGATTAGATTTGTGAAAACCATCTACACAAATCACTCCATTCATCCGGATGGGTTCTGTGTGGTTCTGTCTGTTCCGTGCAGTCATCGCTTCGCGAAGACATAAGTTCTGTGTTGCTCCCCCTTTACTCCCCCTTTATAATAAGAGGAGAAGATGCAACACAGAACTTTTTTCATTGCCCGCCGGGCAATGACCCACAGAACCTGAAGAGCGGCACAGAACCCTTATACGGCGGCAATACAGTTTAAGGGAGCAGTCATGGAAGTTCCGTGTTGTTCTTTCAGTTCTGTGGCGGCGTGTCAACGCCTTTAGAGTTCTGTGTTGCAGTCTTTTTCTCCACACATATGTCACGAGGCTGATGGGCGCACTGAAACGGAGGTAGGCTGCGCTGCGCTCGCGCCATACCTCCGCCCCTGCAACCACCCATACAGCCGCCCCTACAACTGCCCAGGTATGGGATGGGGCGTTTCGCAGCGATGCGGGCAGATTAGGCACTTAACTTTGCGTTGTCAATCCACCACAACCCACCACAACATCACTTAAACTATGGAAGATACACCAACCACACCATCCGCAGCCGAATCGCCGGATCAGAACATTCCGGCTGGCGATCCTGCCACCGAAAACTCCACCACGCCAACCGTACACGCAGCTGACACCACGCCAACCGTCCACGCGTCCGGCACCACACCGACCGCCAACACCACAGACGACACCACAACGCCGACAGCCGTCGATGAAACGACTCCACCACAGCCGGAACCCACAGCGCTCAGCGAGCAACAGGCGCTGACCACCGCGCGGCTGATGCAGATGCTCTCGGAAGCCGAGGAGCGCGGCTACATGCGTGCCCGACGTGAGCTAACACCGACAGTGCCAATCGGAAGCGACACGCCACTCTGGGGCGATCCGCGCCGGATTGAGTCGGAACGGCAGAATGTCGTGGAGCTCGGCGACGAGTTCCTGAGCACCATCCGCCCGACCATCTGGGACTGAACACTGAACTCTTTCCACAAAATCTTTAAACTTAATCACACAAGCTATGACACAAATCGCAAACGGACATGCCGGAGGGCGCCACATCACCGACGGACCGCTCTCCACCCCAATGATCAACGAAGCCGCACCGGGACTGCTGCGCAACGACATCGACACCCGCGTGGCGCGCATACGCCCCATGGCTACACCCATCGACCAGATCAGCCGCATGATCGGCGCCCGCCGCGCCGCCTCGATGATCGTTGAGTATTACTCGGTCGACAACAAGTCGCAAACCGCCACTTTCAGCGGCTCCGCGACCGAAACCAACGAGGAGAACCCTGACGGCTACATGATCTACACCGTGGCTTTCCGCGAGAACGGCGTGGTGGCACCCACCGACACGCTCATGGTGCCGTCGGTAGCGGCTACCGGCGGATGCCTCGTGCTCTACGTCACCGAAGCTGTAGAGGGCAACACCTACAAGGTCATCGCCCTTAACGGCGCCACGACAGCGGGCGTGAAAGGGATGATCGAGGGGGAGCTGCGTGGCGCCACCGCCGTGCGCATGGGACGCGCAGCCAGCGAGCTCGACGTGCAGACCACGCAGTTCGAGGCGCTCCCCCGCAAGTCGCAAAATAACTGCCAAATATTTAAGGCTCAAATAGAACAGGGCACATTCGCGCGTCTCGCCGCCAAAGAAGTGGGCTGGACATTCTCCGATCAGGAGGAGGTCGCGGTGATGGATATGCGCATGGGCATGGAGAAAAGTTTTCTCTTCGGAGTGCGCGCACGCCTGCAGACAGCCGGAGGCACCGACGAAGTGCTGCTCACCGAGGGAATCTGGACACAGGCACAGACCGACTTCAGCTACAGCGCCGATGATTTCTCGCAGAACACGCTTATCGACCTGATGCGCACCGCTTTCACCGGCGACCGTGCAGGATCGCGACGCAAGATACTCATCGCCGGGTCCGACCTCATAGCCCGCATCAACAAGCTCGACCACACCCGCACCGTGACGGCACGCGACACCGTGACCCGCTGGGGTATCGATTTCAGCGAGCTGATCTCGAAATTCGGATCGCTCTACGTGGTGCACAGCGAGGTGTTCGACCAGTGCGGACATGAATCTGACGGCATGGTGATCGACCCTGAATATCTTGTGAAGTATGTCCACGTGCCGTTCCGCGTGGAGCGTATCGACCTCAAGGGAGCCGGCGTGCGCAACACCGAGGCTGTGGTTGTCACCGAGGCAAGCTGCATGGCTCTGCGCCACCCGAAAGCCCACGTCCGTGTAACCCTCGCCGACTGATCCGCGCATGGTGTGCTCTGACTACAGCTACACCCTCACCTCCGACGAACTCCTGGCACGCGTGCGGCAGCAGCGTGCCATGGAGCCTGTCGAGGAGGGATTCACACGCATCGACTCCACCGGCGCGCTCGACCGTATGCGCGGACGTCTCCGTGCTCTCTACATGCAGGCGCTTGCGACACTCGATCCCGCCATGCTGCCGCTGACCGAACTCGCCGCCGAGGCAATGCTCACCAACGATCCACCCTCAGCCGACGGCACCCCCGCAGGAGCCACACTGCACCTCCCCGCGCGCTGTATGCAGCCTGTTGAGGTGCGGCTCACCGGATGGCACGTCAACGCACTGCTGACCGACGCCGGATCGGCTGCCGCAGCCGCACAACGCTCCCCTTTCAGCCGCGCGGGATGCTGCGCGCCGGTAGCCGTACGGTCACACGGCGGCACCATGCGGCTCTATCCCGCCACCGCGGCTACACAACCGGAATCCCTGCTATGCGTCGCCGCACCCGCGAGCGACGACATTTATCTGCTCACTCCGCAGCTCGAACAATACTTGACCGACCATTATGACATCTGACAATCCACTCAATATAGCCATAGAGGCTTGGATGGCGGGAGCCGCCCTGCGCCAACGCCGCCGGCGACACAAGAACTACACCTACGGCAGACAATGGGATGACATCTACACCGGACGCGACGGCAGGAAGAAGACCGAGTTTGAGTTCGCGATGGAATGCGGGCACCGCCCCAAGACCAACAATCTGCTCCGGCAGATGGTGAAGACCATCATCGGGCTATGGCGCCGCGACATAGCCCCCGACCATTGCGGCACCGACGCCGCTACCGCCACGCGATGCGCGCTCGCCGAGCTCGACGCACGCATGCTTGAGGAATTCCTCATCTCCGGCTGCGCGGTGCAGCGTGTGGTCACCGAGCGACGCACCGGAGGCGAGGGGGTATGGGTCGACAATGTCAGCCCGGAGCGGTTCTTCGTCAGCCCCTTCACCGACCCGCGCGGCATGGATATCGAGGCTGTCGGCATGATCCACGACTTCAGTCTGAGAGAAGCTACCATACGGTTCGGCGACACCGCAGCCGCCCGGCGCCGTGTGGAGAGCATCTACAAGGTTCTCGAAGGGAGCATACCGGGAGGATTCGACACCGATGCCGCACCGTTCCTGACACCGCGCCACGGACGCTGCCGCGCCATTGAGCTGTGGACGCTCGAGAGCCGCAGGATGCTGCGATGCCTCGATCCGGCACGGCAGACCACCTACATACTCCCGGCGAAAGAGCTGCAGCGCGTGCTTGCCGAAAACCGGCGGCGCGACAGGGCGGCACACATCATTTACCGACATTTCGACACCGTGCGGTGGCTCTGCCGCTGGATGGCGCCCGACGGATCCACCCTCGACAGCTACCTCTCGCCATGGGGGCACGCCTCCCACCCGTTCGCCGTAAAGTATTACCCGCTGACCGACGGCGAGGTGCACCCTTTCGTGGAGGATGTCATTGACCAGCAACGCACCATCAACCGCCTCATAACGCTCCTCGACACCATCCTCAGCGTATCGGCAAAGGGGGTGCTACTCTATCCTACCGAATGCCTTCCGCACGGCATGAGTGTAGACCAGCTCACCAGCCGGTGGAGTCAGCCCGGCTCCATAATACCATACCAGACCACCGACACCGGTGCCGAGCCGCGCCAGATCAGCGGTCCATCGGGCGATTCCGGCGCCAACGCGCTGCTGAATCTGGAGATGCAGCTCTTCGACCGCATCTCAGGCGTCAACTCAGCCATACAGGGACGCGACGGCACCGTCAACACCTCGGCGGCACTCTACGACGCCCGCACACGCAACGCCACCAACTCGCTCGTCGACGTGCTCGAGAGCTATGCCTCATTCATCGATGCGCGCAACCGTATGATTAAGGATTGTTAACATCGGTGTGCCCCGATTCTTTCACACCTGCCGCTGTATCTTTGCCAATAACACAATTAAACGGACTCTCACCAATGCCAACCGCCACACGAACTATGCGAGCACACCAATCAGCACGCAACCGCGACTTCCTCCGCGCATGCCGGCGCATAATCGACCGCGCCGACCCATCAACACCGCTCACCATCAAAGAAGTGGCTGCTGCCGCGGCAGCATCGCCAGCACCTGAATTTTACCTTTCCTACGAATATGCCCTGCGGATCATCAGCTCGCCGGAGCCGAAACGGCAATGCGCCACAGCCGGGGCGGTGATACGGCGCCGTCGGGAACTGCTCGCACGACTTGACGCCATGCTGGCTGCGAACCCCGGCATGGACCGCCGTGACGCACTGGTTAGGGTGCTCGAATCGCCCGCATCAAGCTTCTTCATCTCACCCGAGACCGGACGGCGCATAATATCCGCCCATGCGCGCCGTCCGCGCTGAAGTCCATCACCTGTTGCATCCTGAAACCCATACACATACATACACCGACAAAACCGATCATCCATCATGACCATCTCCCTGTCAATCGATGCTATCTGTGCCGAAATCCTTGCCGAAAGCGCCATGCGCCACTATCTCCGCGCCGACCGTCCGGAGCCGCTCACACCCGACCGGCGCGTGGCACTGCGCCAGCTCATCACAGGCGCATTCGCCTCCACGGCACTTGAAATGAGTCCGTACGTGACCGAAGCCACGGAAATGCCCGACGGCGACACCCTGCGCCTCGAGATCCGAGGCGATCCTGACGCCGCGCCACAGATTCGCCGCTCCATCGAGCACATCATAGCGCTCCGCGTCATGGCACGCGTATATGCCGCTGTCGACGCCTCACTCTCGGCACGCCTCGCCGCCAACGCCGACACAGCCGGAACAGCGCTCACCGGCTCTCTCCGCCCTGAGCCCGCCGCGCTTGCAGGAGCGCAGATTCGCCCCCACCGCATCTGACCCGCGGCAGGGCGCGGTGCGCCGCCTTATTTTTTGCTGTTTTGATTGAAAAGCGTTACCTTTGCAAAAGGTGTGGAACGCTTGTGTTTACAAGTGCTTTCACCCTTTTGCAGCCGCCTTTGAGGCAGCTGCGGTAATGTTTAATTTTATCTATTCATAATGGCAAAAAAAGAAAGTATTCACGACCAGAGGTACATGCTGTCGGTAGTCGACGAGCGGCCATGGGCGTATATTGTTGAACATGAGGGGAAAAATTATCCCGTAAGAAAGTTTGATTTCCAACGCCGCTCAGGGCTTTCACGACCGTTGCGCGTGCAGTGCATAGGAGAGCGTCAAGCCAACGGCTCCATTTATTTCAAGCAGGATCTCGCGCCCATATTCGCCGAACGCTACAAAAAAGGACAGATCTACGATTTCACCATCGACGCCGACATGACCAACGCGGCACGTCCGCACTACAAGGTGTCTGACGGTTCAGGCTATTGGATCCCCCTTCCCGCCAAGGATGATGTCGTGCTCCACAAGGGCGACCGCGTGAAGTTGCGCGTCACAAGCATCAAGGGTATCTTCCTCAATCTCGAGCTCGTGCGCGACTATCTCCCCGCTGTAGCCGAGATCCCCACCATTCCCGACCTCGCCGCGCGTTTCGGCACACCGTTCCTGCGCCTGCTCACCACACTGCTCCGCGCCGATGCGCTGCCGCAGGCTAAGGCACTGTTCGAGCAGAACGACCAGGGATGGCTCATCACCGGTCTGCGCGAGGCACGAGAGAACATATTCGCGCTCAACGACACCGCCGCATCCCACCTAGCCGAAAGCGTAGGGGTGTTCCGCGACATACTGACATTCCTGCTCGAGGACTCCGCGTTCCTCTACAATGCCGGCGACCAGCCCCGCAACGTGCTTCAGGAGGAGTTTGCCCGCGATGTGGCGCGCGCCGACGACCTGCTCACCGCCATACAGCTCGTCGAGCACAAGCAGCACGACCGCTTCGTGCGCGAGACATTCGACAAAATCCGCCGCTCAGGCTATCTATACCGCCCCGAGAGCAAGCTCCGCACGCTCATGTACATCTTCTCGCTGCGCTCCAAGCTCATAGACAAGTGCATGGACCAGCTGATAGAGATCATACAGCAGGGCGACACCGATAACTGGAAAGCTGAGCCTTTCCGCAGCGCGTTCGTCGAACAGCTGCAGCTCTATATCGACGCTTGCCACGCGCAGTTCGACACCGTCAGCGATGCCGAGGCTGACGCAGCCACCGCCAACCGTCTCGACCGCATGATCCGCGCGCTCGCCATACAGCAGCTGCTCGAGGAGACCGACGCCACCCCGTCGGAGGAAACAATCATAAACCGCTCGCGCCTTTACCGCTACTACGCGTTCATGAAAAATGCCGAGCGCGACCGCATGCTCGAGAAATCGCTGCACGTGCTGCTCACGGAGGATATCGAGGATGGCGAGTACACCTGGTCCGACACCACATCGACCATGCGACTGATGAGCCGCCTCCTTCACGCACCGGAGCCTGTCGACGGCGTGCAGAAATATGAGAACGGCGGCGTGGTGATGAACATCAAGGACAGCCGCATAGAGTTCCGCGCCGCAGCCGACAACGCCACACGCCCCGTGCTGCCCAACCTCGGACTCTGGCACGGACTGCAGGTATATCTCCCCGCACTCCTCCCGCCGGAACTGCGCACGCCACGCAGCATCGGCGACTACCGCAGCGTATGGAACGAGATCGAACACCGCCTGTTCCAGGAGCGCCGCGTGCGCCGCGCACCGGAGCCGGTAGTGGTGAAAGAGCGCATACGCATGCCCGAAGTGGGCGAGGTGGTCGACATCACCGTCGACCGCAGCGTCGACGAGGGACTTTACACCTGCCACGTGGTCGAGACCGGATTCTATGGCGACGGCACGCTCGACATACGCGAGATCTCCGGATCACGCCGTCCGCTGCACATCAAGGCATTCCGCGACACCGACGGAAATCCGCTGCTCTTCAAAGCTAAGGTGATCGCTTCCGACGACAACACCCTGCGTTTCAGCCTGCTTGAGGAGATACGCCGCTACGTGCGCGAGATGGTCGACATCGACGATGAGGTGGCTTGCGTGATCAACAACACCCCCTCACGCGCCAACGACTTCACCTACACCGGACTCACCGAGCACGGCTACATAGTCAGCATAAAGGCTGACGCCGCAACTACCGGACTGAAACTCGGCGAGCAGGTGAAAGTGTGCATAGCCGGATCCACGCGCGACGGAAGCATAATACAGGCTACATACGCCGGTCCGAGCGACGTATTCGTGGAGTACGAACCTGCGCTCGAGACGCTGCTCTACAACTACGGCAGGGAGATACCCGCAGAGGAGCTTCCCGAGACCGACGAGACAGCCGAGGTGCAGACCGACGGATCAGACAACGACGTGCTGCTCACCGACGCCACCGCACGCGAGGTGATGCACATCATAGCACGCCGCGCCGACATGGAGACCGACCTTGTGCGGTCATACAACTATTTCGCCGCCGCACGTCTGCTCGCACGCATGATCTCGGCAAACGAGGACGACACAATGCGCCAGTATTACGACCAGCGATGCCGCGTGCTCGAGATACTCGACGATTTCGCCACTAACGGACGCATTGACCTCGACCGCCTTGAAAAATTCAACAGCCAGATAATGCGGGGATCCGCATCGACCCCCTACGGCATAAAGCTGCGCATACTCGCCGCGATGGAACGCCCGGAATACACCGACGCCGTGTGGCAGGTGGTCAAGGAGACCAACTCCGACGAGATCTCACAGCTCGGACGCCTCGTGATAGCCTACAACGCCATCGACGGATTCAAGCTCGGCGAGGAGCAGCGCAAGATCCGCGAGCACATATACACCCTGCTGAAACTCGACATTGAGCGTCAGCCCGAACAGATAGCCGGCGGCACAGAGTCGCAGCTCGTAGAGTTCAAGACGAGCGCCGTCTACCCTGCCGGAGGAGTGATGCGCATCGATGTCAAGAAGCAGATGACCGAGCTTGTGCAGGTGATCGCGGGATTCCTCAACTCCACGGGGGGCAACCTCTATATCGGCGTGAGCGACGAGGGCTATGTGCGCGGACTCGCCAACGACCTTGAATATTTCGGGTCGCTCGACAAGATGATGCTCGAACTGCACAACTCCATCCGCGCTCAGATAGGATTCATACCGTCCTACGCCGCCTACATCAGCATCCAGCCGATGCAGTTCGGCGAGAAGACCATTCTCAACGTGCGCCTCACCCCGCTGCCGAACCCGGTGCAGGTCAACGGTGTATATTACGAACGCCAAGGCTCGTCGACCGAGTATGTGCCCAAGAACAAGGAGGATGAGTTCCTGCACCGTCGCCGCAACCTGATGGTAGCCCCGCAGGCTACTGCAACAGCCAGTCCTGCGACTCCCGCCGCGGCTGACATTGCCGAGGTGAAAGACTCTGCGCCCGCACCTCTACCTGCAAACCCCGAGCCCACGCCCGAACCGCAGGTTGAGCCACAGCCGTCGGCGACCACCTCTGCCGCCAAAGCGCCCTCCGAGATGATCGCCACCTCACGTCTGCGCCGCAACCATCTGCACTACGAGGGCGCGAACGATTACGTGACTCCGGCGCTTTTCTTCTTCGTAGAGGCTGATGGCTCATATCAGATTTCGCACGACGAGATATGGACCGACGATACCGCCGCCCTCGCTCTCGGACTCACCGAGGAGGAGGCATCGCAGTCAGTCCTCGTGGTCTACGCATCGGGACATGTGGCGAAAGTCAGCGTCGACTCGCTCCTGCGCTCCAAGCGTTGCAAGCTCTGCGCCAAGGAGAAGATCGTGTTCATGGCACCGGTCTCCGACACCGACGGCTTGCTCGCATACTTCAAGGACGACCGCAACGTCTACTACAAGCAATATTTCGCCCCCGAATCACTAATCGACACCAAACCGACCATTCTGGGAGAGAAGATAATCCCCGGCACACCTGTACATTGCGAGACCGTATGCGCCGAGTGCCACACCAATTTCACCGGCATACAGCGCAACGGACAGCGCGTCGGGCGCACACGCATCGAACTCGACAACGACATAGCCGACTCATACCACCGCCTCGGCTGATCATTGACATAACCATAAATCAACAGGAACATGACATTTTCAGAAACCTGCAACAAGATATTCGCCGACACCATAGCGCTCTACCATGAGGCTGACAATGTCGACGCCACAGTGTCCAATCCGTACCCCGAAGGTTCGGTAGAGCACACCCTCTTCGCCAAAAACTGGATCGATGCCGTGCAGTGGCATCTTGAGGATATAATCCGCCTCCCCGACATCGACCCCGTCGAGGCTCTGGCACTGAAACGCCGTATCGACCGCTCCAACCAGGAGCGTACCGACATGGTGGAGGAACTCGACACATACTTCCTGCAGCGGTTCTCAGACGTGGAGCAGCTGCCCGGCGCTACCATCAACACCGAGAGTCCGGCATGGGCGATTGACCGCCTCTCGATACTCGCCCTTAAGATCTATCACTGGGACATCGAGGTACGCCGCACCGACGCTACCGAAGAGCACCGGCAGCGCGCGGCATCGAAGCTCGCCGTCATGCTTGAGCAGCGCACCGACCTTTCGTCGGCTATCGACACACTTCTCGACGACATGGCTGCCGGACGAAAGCTGATGAAGGTGTACCGCCAGATGAAGATGTACAACGATCCGTCGACAAACCCCATGCTCTATGGCAAGAAAGCGTGACGATGACGACGACCTGCGTCCCGACGATTTCGACATACGCGGTGCCCGCAATGCCGCTGCCGAGAGCGACAAGGACATAGAGCGCGCGTTGCGCCCCTCGGAGTTCGGCTCGTTCAGCGGTCAGGACGCCATCGTGGAGAACCTGAAAGTGTTCGTACAGGCGGCACGCCTGCGCGGCGAGTCGCTCGACCATGTGCTACTGCACGGTCCTCCCGGACTCGGCAAGACCACCCTGTCGGGCATCATCGCCAACGAACTCGGCGTAGGCATGAAAGTCACATCCGGACCGGTGCTCGACAAGCCTGGCGATCTCGCGGGAATACTGACATCGCTCGAACGCAATGACGTGCTGTTCATCGACGAGATCCACCGCCTGAGCCCCGTAGTAGAGGAATATCTATACTCCGCCATGGAGGACTACCGCATCGACATAACGATCGACAAAGGTCCCGGCGCACGCTCCGTGCAGCTCACGCTATCCCCCTTCACCCTCGTGGGAGCCACCACACGCAGCGGACTGCTCACATCACCGCTGCGCGCGCGTTTCGGCATCAACTGCCACCTGAAGTATTATGACCATGCTGTGCTTGAGCGCATTGTGCTCCGCTCGGCGCGTCTGCTCGGAGTGGGATGCGACAGGGAGGCTGCGCAGGAGATCGCCATGCGCTCGCGCGGCACGCCCCGTATCGCCAACGCACTGCTGCGCCGTGTGCGCGACTTCGCGCAGGTGAAAGGCTCAGGCTCCATCGACCTCGAAATAGCCCGCTATGCCCTCGAAGCTCTCAACATCGACAAATACGGACTCGACGAGATCGACAACAAGCTCCTCACCACCATAATCGACAAGTTCCGGGGAGGTCCGGTGGGACTCACCACCATCGCTACCGCGCTTGGCGAGGATCCCGGCACAATCGAGGAGGTCTATGAGCCGTATCTCATACAGGAGGGATTCATCAAGCGCACACCGCGCGGACGCGAGGTGACTGACCTGGCATTCGCACACCTCGGACGCGCGCGCATCCCGGAATCAGGCACGCTATTCTGAAAGCATACAATATCCTACACACCGCATGGGAGCTATAAAATCACTCGCTAAGGACACCGCGGTCTACGGACTGAGCAGTATCATCGGCAGGTTTCTCAACTGGCTGCTGGTACCGCTCTACACCCACGTGTTCGCCGATGCCGAGTATGGAGTGGTGACATACGTCTACTCCGTGGTGGCGCTCGCCCTGGTGATACTCACCTACGGCATGGAGACCGGTTTCTTCCGCTTCGCCAACCATGAGCGCTACTGTAGCGCCGAGGAGGTCTACTCCACAGCCATGACATCGCTCGCCGTTTCGTCGGCACTCTTCTTCGCCGCCGTAATGCTCACCCTCGACGCATGCGCCGCGGCTATGCAGTGCGCCGGTCACGAGAGTTTCGTGGCGCTGATGGCTGCGACGGTAGCACTCGACGCATTCACGGCGATACCGTTCGCATGGCTGCGCTACCGGAAGCGCCCCATGCGGTTCGCGGCGTTCCGTCTTGCCGGAATAGCCATAAATATCGGGCTCAACCTCTTCTTCATCCTGCTCTGCCCGATGATATGGGAGCATGATCCGGGACTGATAGAATGGTTCTACGACCCCGGCTACGGAGTTGGCTACGTGTTCCTGAGCAACTTCATCTCTTCAGCCGCCATGCTGCTGATGCTTATTCCCGACATGACCGGATTCCGCTGGCGTTTCAACACCACGCTCTGGCGCGAGATGCTGCGCTACTCCCTGCCGCTGCTCATCTTCGGAGTGGCGGGAATCATGAACCAGACACTCGGCAACATCATGCTCCCCTGGCTCGTGAGCGGCAGCGACGGCATAGCGCAGCTCGGCATCTACGGCGCCAACTACAAGATAGCCGTCGTGATGGTGATGTTCATCCAGGCATTCCGCTTCGCCTACGAACCGTTCATTTTCGCCCAGGCGCGGCGCGATGCATCGACACCCGAGGAGACAAACCGCGTGTTTGCCCTCACGATGAAATATTTCGTGATATTCTCGCTCGTGATATTCCTCGGCGTGATGGCATGGCTCGATCTGCTGAAATACCTGATCGATAGCTCCTATTTCGTAGGGCTGCGCGTCGTTCCGGTAGTTATGGTAGCTGAGTTCTTCTTCGGAGTGTTCTTCAACCTCTCGCTATGGTACAAGCTCACCGACCGCACGATCTGGGGCACATGGTTCTCGATCCTCGGGCTTGTCATGACCGTAGGGCTGAACATACTCCTCGTACCGCGCATTGGATATATGGGTTGCGCATGGGCGGCATTCGCCTGCTACGGCACAATGATGGTGGCTTCCTACCTTGTTGGGCGCCGCCACTATCCGATACCCTACGACGTACGGTCGTGCACACTCTATTTCATCGGCTCCATAGCCGCCTACGGCTTAATGCTGCTCATACCCTCCGGCATAGGAACCGTGCCTGTCATTGCGGCACGCACGCTGATCGTCGCGCTTTTCGCACTTGCAGTGATGAAGCGCGAGCGGCTCACCCCCGCACGCCTCATCCCACCCGCACTCCGCTCACGCCTCATGCGGCGCCGGTAAAATGCAGTCACACGCATAACGCACACTATGAACGTAAAATTCACAAACCGACTCACTGATTTCTTCGTCAACTTCTTCACCCTCGACGACCTCGTGCCGCAGGCTGAGGCAGAGGCTGCGATACGCGACGGAGTGTCATTCCGCGGCACAAACATACTCATCCTCATAGTCGCGATATTCATCGCATCGCTCGGACTGAACACTAACTCCACGGCTGTCATCATAGGTGCCATGCTCATCTCCCCGCTCATGGGACCGATCATCGGCATCGGGCTCGGAGTAGGCGTGCATGATTTCGAACTTATCAAGCGATGCGTCCGCAACCTCGTCATGGCGGCAGGGTTCTCCATGCTCGCCTCGATGCTCTACTTCCTCATATCACCCGTCAACGAGGGGCACAGCGAGCTCCTCGCCCGCACATCGCCCACAATCTACGACGTGCTCATAGGATTCTTCGGCGGAACGGCAGGCATAATCGGACTCGGATCGAGGAGCAAGGGCAACGTCATACCGGGCGTGGCTATAGCCACAGCGCTCATGCCTCCGCTGTGCACCGCCGGATACGGACTCGCCACCTGGCAGCTGCACTATTTCCTCGGCGCCACCTACCTCTTCATAATCAACTCAATCTACATAGCTTTCGCCACATTCATAGGCGTCAAGCTGCTGAAATACAAGGGTGCCGACACGGTCGACAACCAGCGCGCGCGCCGTGTGCGCCGCATCGTCTACGGGCTTGCGATACTCACAATGCTTCCGAGCATCTGGCTCACCTACAACATGCTCCGCTCCAACAAGTTCAACATGAACGCCAACCGGTTCGTGACCGAGGAGTGTAATTTCCCGGCTACCCAGGTGCTCAGCAAGGATGCATACACAAAGGACGGTCAGCATTACATCCGCATAGCGCTGATAGGCAAGATACTTCCCGCCGACTCACTCAATATGGCACTGTCGTCGCGGCTCGGTTTCTACGGACTCGCCGGCACAAAACTTATAATCGTGCAGGGCGATGAATCATCGCGCACCGACATGACGCAGTCAGCCGACGATATCTTTCGCCTCACGCAGTCCACCATCACCCGCCAGCAGGAGGAGATAGACTCGCTGCGCCGTCTCACCCGTCAGGGGGAGAGTGCACGCGCCATCGGCAAGACCATCGCGCCGGAGCTTAAGGTACTGTTCCCGCAGATCGAGGATATCGCAGTCACGGAGCCGGTGTTCGCCCGCGTGACGCAGGACGAGAGTCTCGACACTGTAAGTGTGGCGCTCGTGCGCTACTCCTCGCCTATGTCCAAAGCGCAGATAGATAAGTTCCGCGAGTATCTTTCGGCACGCCTAAAACTACCCGACGTGCGCATAGTGGAGGTAAGCGCATCGCTGCTCGATAAACCGGCGGCACAACAGAATAAAAAGCAAGTCACCACATCCGCCTCGACAGAATAATCCACAGACCCCTATGACTGAGCGAAACAAACAGCTGACCGTAACACTCGTCTGCCACAGCGATCTGCTTGGCGGAGCAGCCGTAGTGACCTACCGCCTCATGCAGGCGCTCGCCCATGAGGGGGTGCGCACACGTATGCTCGTGTTCACCAAAATCTCATCCGACCCCGCCGTGGCGGTGGTGGGCTCACGAAGCATACGCGGAATCAAGTTCATGGCTGAACGCGCACGGATCATGCTTGCCAACGGCTTCAACCGCGACGATCTCTTCAAAGTATCAATCGCCAATACCGGATATGCGATCGACCGCCACCCGTGGGTGCGCGAATCGGACGTGGTGGTGCTCTCATGGATCAACCAGGGCATGATGTCGCTCTCCGACATACGCCGCCTCGCGCAGAAAAAGCCTGTTGTGTGGACAATGCACGACATGTGGTGCCTCACCGGCATCTGCCACCACGCCCACAACTGCACCCGCTACCGTGACGAGTGCGGATGCTGCCCGTTCCTGCACTCGTCGCGCCCCAACGACCTCTCGCACACCGTTTGGCGCCGCAAGAAAGAGCTTTATTCACGCATACCGCTCAAGTTTGTCGCCGTCAGCAACTGGCTCGCTCAGCGGTGTGCCGAAAGCTCACTGATGCGCAGTGCCGACGTAGAGGTGATCCACAATGCCTTCCCGGTAGGCTCATTTTTCACCGAGAAAGTCTATCAGCTCGACAGCTATGGCATCGATCCCACAAAATCGCTCATATTGATGGGTGCCGCGCGTCTCGACGACCCGATAAAGGGCTTCAGCTATGCCGTTGAGGCGCTCAACCACATATTCGACAACTACCCCGTAGCCGCCCGCAACAGCCAGGCGGTGTTCTTCGGCGCAATGCGCAATCCAGAGATTCTCGACGAGCTGCGCTTCCCTCACGTATGGGTCGGACGAGTCAACGACCCGCGCGTTGTGCGCGCTCTCTACGGCGGCGCAAAAGTCGTCATATCATCCTCGCTCTACGAGACTCTGCCAAGCACCCTCATCGAGGGGCAGGCGTCAGGTTGTCTGCCGGTGTCGTTCGGCAAGGGCGGACAGGCTGATATCATCACCCACATGAAGGATGGCTACATAGCCCGTCCGCTCGACTCCGTGGATCTTGCCGAGGGTATAATGTGGGCACTCCGCCGGGAGGTCGACCGAAAGGCGCTGCAGCAGAGTGTCACCGACCGCTTCGGATCACGCAAGATCGCCCTGCGCTACATACAATTGTTCAAAAAAATGCTATCCTGATGCAGACCGTACTGTTCCACGAAACGATATTCGGACCTATCCACAGCCGCCGCCTCGGCACATCGCTCGGTGTCAACCTCACACCCACCGACGGCAAAATATGCTCGTTCGACTGCCTCTACTGCGAGGCGGGATTCAACGCACAGGGACCCGGCAAGACCGGAATGCCCACGCGAGAGCAGGTGCGCGAACGCCTGGAGGCGAGGCTGCGGCAGATGAAGGAGGAGGGGGCGTCTCTCGACGTAATAACCTTCTCCGGCAACGGCGAGCCAACGCTGCACCCCGACTTCGAGGGCGTGATTGACGATACCATCATGCTCCGCGACAAATACTATCCCGAGGTGAAGATCAGCGTGCTCAGCAACTCCACGCGCATCACCGATCCGGCGGTGGCACGCGCACTGCGCCGCGTCGACAACAATATTCTCAAACTCGACTCGGCGATAACACCGACCATGCGCATGATCGACCGCCCGAACAGCCCGGCGTTTACCTCCGAGGGAGTCATAGACCAGCTCGCGGCATTCGCCGGCAACGCGATCATACAGACCATGATGCTACGTGGCAGCCACGACGGTAAGCCGATCGACAACACCACCCCTGAAGAGATCGACGCCCTGATCCGCGCATACCGCACCATACACCCACGGCAGGTGATGCTCTACTCCATCGACCGCCGCACTCCGGAGCAGGCGCTCGTCAAGGTGCCCCGCGAGGAGCTTGAGCAGATCGCCGCAAAAATACGCGCCGAGGGCATCAACGTAACCGTAAGCTGACAGAGCCATGAACGAGACAGAACAGACACCGGAGCGTTTGCCGCTCCTGACACCCGCACCGCTGCAACCGGGCGACCTCATAGCAATCGTCTCACCATCCGGCACCATAAAGCCCGAGTTCGTGGATTCGGCGGTCGACGTGCTACAGAAGCAGGGATGGCGTGTGCGTGTCTATCCACACGCCAAGGGGAAATTCCGCACCTACGCCGGCACCCCCGACGAACGCTACGCCGATCTCAGCGCAGCCCTGCTCGATCCGGAGGTAAAGGCTATCCTTTGCGCACGCGGAGGATATGGCGCCGTACACCTGCTCGACCGCCTCAACGCCCTCCCGCTGCGCGAAAATCCCAAATGGATCATAGGCTACAGCGACATTTCCGCACTCCACGCGCTCATGACCACCAACGGCATAGCCAGCATACACGCCCCGATGGCTAAGCATCTCGCAACATTCGACGGTGCCGACGATGACGCACAGGCTCTTTTCGACATACTCCGCGGACGCCAGTTCAGCTACAGCATACCCCCTTCGCCGCTCAACCGCTGCGGCAGCGTCACCGGGCAGCTCACAGGCGGAAACCTCGCCGTGATCGCCGGACTTATCTCCACACCATTCGACGTGATACGCCCCGGCACCATACTCTTCATCGAGGATATCGCCGAGCCGATCTACAAGACCGAGCGCATACTCCATCAGCTCCGCCTGAGCGGCGTGCTTGGATCGCTCGGAGGTCTGATCGTGGGGGCATTCACCGAATACAGCCCCGATGTCGACGGCAACAGCATGGACGATATGATCCGCTCGATGGTTGCCGGTTATTCCTACCCCGTAGCTTTCGGGGTGCCGGTAGGTCACGTTGACCACAATCTCCCCATGATCGCCGGAGCCACGGTGACCCTCACCGTTGCCCCTGATGCAACAACCATAAAATTCCACTGACATGAAACGTCTCGCCTACCTGCTTTCCATAGCCGCGGCATTTATTGCCGCCGCCTGCGCCGACAAGGATTCATTCACCGTCGAAGGGCAGATCGAGGGTGGAGGCGCGCAGACCGTCGAGCTGCTCTACTTCACCGACGGCGCCGCCAAGCGCCTCACAGCCGCCGCTTCCGACGGCAAATTCTCGCTCACCGGCACCGCACCCCGCCCTGCGCTCGCCTATCTGTCGGTAGCCGGAAACGCACCTCTCGCCACGCTTGTGGTCGAGAACGGCGACAATATCAGCTGCACCGTCAACCCCGACAGCACCGTCTGGAAAGCGTCGGGCAACCAGGCTACGGAACTGCTCGCACGCTTCACGGCTGAAAACGCCTCACTGCTCCGCTCCGGCGACGATGCCGCCGTAAACAGCGCCGTGGCGGCTTACGTCAAGGCAAATCCGAAACGCGTGGCATCGGCAGCACTTATAGTCACCTGCTTCCGCACCCGCGGACATGAGCTACAGCTCGACTCCATCATGTCGCTCCTCGCGCCCGAAGCGCGTCAGCCAGCCGTGCTGCAGAATTTCATGTCGACCGTAACCACACAGATCTCGCTCGATGCACGCCAGCGGCTTGCACCGATGTCGTTCTACGAAAGCCGCGACACCACATACCGCTACGTGGCGCAGCGGCAGACACTCAGCCTCTTCGCTTTCACCGACGACGACCGCACCGCCCGCGACAGCATAATTCCACGCCTCCAGGCGCTCGCCGACTCCTTCCCCCCCCGCCGGTGCCGCATCATCGAGGTGTCGCTCGCCCTCGACAGCGCCGAATGGCGCCGGACGCTCGCCACCACCCCCGAAGCCGAATGGCAGCGCGTATGGGCGCCCGGATCTGTGTCGGCACCCCTGTTGCGCAAGCTCGCCGTCAGCCGCGTGCCATTCTTCATCGTTGCCGACAGCCTCGGCGATCAGCTCTACCGAGGATCATCCGTCAGCCACGCCGACAACCTGATCCGTTCACGGCTGAAGCCCTGACACACACTCTCTCCTCCTCCCCTCATTATCACTCACCAATTATCTGAACAGCTATGCTCGTCAAGACCTACGGAGCAGCCCTGCAGGGCATCGACGCAATAATAGTGACAATAGAGACCGTCGTCGAACGCGGTTTCTCATTTTGCATGGTCGGACTACCCGACACAGCCGTCAAGGAGAGCTATCAGCGCGTCATGGCGGCGATGCACCAGAGTGGTGTGGACTTCCCCCGCCGTTCGGTGATGATCAACCTCAGCCCCGCCGACGTGCGCAAGGAGGGAGCAGCCTACGACCTGCCGATAGCCGTCAGCGCCCTCGCCGCCGACGGAAAACTGCCCGCCGACCGTCTCCCCTCGCTCATGATCATGGGCGAGCTTTCGCTCGACGGCACGCTCCTCCCCATCGGCGGAGTGCTCCCCATGGCTATACAGGCGCGCAAGATGGGATTCGAGGGGATGATAGTGCCTGAGCGCAACGCCACGGAGGCTGCCGTGGTCAATAATCTCAACGTTTACGGCGCATCGAGCCTCACCCAGGTGATCGGGTTTCTTCAGGGCACAGCGCCTATAGAACCTACCGTCGTCGACACACGCGCCGAATTTGCCGCCGCACAGCAGACGTTCGACGTCGATTTCTCCGAAGTGAAAGGGCAGGAGAACGTGAAGCGCGCCTTTGAGGTGGCATGCGCCGGCGGTCACAATATACTGCTCGTCGGACCTCCCGGCTCTGGAAAATCGATGATGGCTAAGCGGCTCCCGTCGATATTGCCGCCGCTGACGCTCGCCGAAGCGCTCGAGACCACAAAGATACACTCCGTAGCCGGACGCCTCAAAGGGGGTTCACGGCTGCTCACACGCCGTCCGTTCCGCGCCCCGCACCACACCATATCCCCTGTGGCGCTCGTAGGCGGCGGTGCCAACCCCATGCCCGGAGAGATCTCGCTCGCCCACAACGGCGTGCTTTTCCTCGACGAGTTCCCCGAGTTCTCGCGCGCCGTGCTCGAGGTCATGCGCCAGCCGCTCGAAGACCGCTCGATCAGCATAGCACGCGCACGCTACGCCATAGAGTACCCCGCCGGATTCATGCTCGTGGCGAGCATGAACCCCTGCCCCTGCGGCTACTACAACCACCCCACCCGACCATGCGTCTGTCAGGGCGGAGCCGTGCAGAAATACCTCAACCGCATCTCCGGGCCGCTGCTCGACCGCATAGACCTGCAGGTGGAGATACTCCCCGTGCCGTTCGACGAGATCGCCTCGACACCCCCAGGCGAGCCGAGTGCCGACATACGCCGCCGCGTCATGGAAGCCCGCGCGCTCCAGGCAGAGCGGTTTGCCGGCGAGCCGGGAGTGCACTGCAACGCCCAGATGTCCACCCGCCTCCTCAACACTTACGCCCGACCCACCGAAAAGGCTATGGCGATACTCCGCGACACCATGCTGCGCCTCGACATGAGCGCACGCGCCTACACACGCATCCTCAAGGTGGCACGCACCATCGCCGACCTCGACCACTCCGCCGACATCCTCCCCCACCACATGCACGAAGCCGTCGGCTACCGCACCCTCGACCGCTCCACCTGGGGCGCCCCCTGATCCCCCTGCAGCGGCGGAGGTAGAGGCGGCGCTTGCGGGGGCGGAGGTATGGCGCAGCCTACCTCCGTTTATGTGCATCCATTAAGTGTTGGGAATGCTGATGAAGGTGTAGACAGGCTGCACGGAGGTAGTCTGCGCTGCGCTTGCAGACATACCTCCGCCCCTACAACCTCCGCCTCAGCAAACTGCGCATGGTGAATAAAGGGAGAGGGTGGTTATTTTCTGCCGTAGTCGGCGGGGACTTCGCCCCAGGCGGCGGTGTCCCACTTGTAGACGGCGGCATGATGCGGGTGGGCGTGCAGCCATGCCTCGGCGCGTGCGATGAGGGCGCGCAACGGGGCGTTGTCGTCGGTTGGCGTGATTTGTGTTTTCGCATGTGAGCGTGCTACCCACCCGATCGCCACGCGTGAGTCGGAGTAGACCACGGTTCCTGCGAGACCGTCGCGGTCAATCAGCGCGAGAGCATGGACAATGGCGAGAAACTCGCCGATATTGTTGGTGCCTCCCCTGTATGGTCCGACGGCAAACAGCTGCCGTCCGTCGGCAAGGTTTACGCCGCGGTACTCCACCGGTCCTGGATTGCCGGGGCAAGAGGCATCGACGGCTATCGCCGGCAGGCGGTATGGGGGTGGCGCAGAAGGATCATCCCACTGGCGGTCGGCTGGGTGTGCGGCTATAGCCCCGATAACGGCGAGCGCGTCGGCACGTTCGCCGCCACGGTATGCCTCTATCGCCGCCTCGCGCGTGTTGAAACTCTTGTATCGGGCGCCGGAGAAGCCTTCGACCTGCAGCTGGGCGTCCTCCCAGTTGTCGAACACACCGGTGTCGTGTCCCGCCCATACTACATAATATTTCTGTTTGGTAGCCATCAGGACATTGATATGAATAGTGAAAGGTCGGTGCAACGTGTGCCTGCAGCCGTGGCGAGATCTTCGTTGACAATTCTGCCGCGGTAGCCGAGAACAGCCTTGCTGATGTAAGGGGGCAGCCGCAGCGCGCCGGTGAAGCCTGATAGTCCGCGTGTGGTCTGGCACAACCCGACGAGGGCATTGGAGATAGCCATAGCGGCTGTGCGCGGCACGGCATTGCCGGGATTCACAAACACGCGGTCGGCAGATGGTGCCTCCGGCTCCGCCGCATGACAGACACGGCAATCAGTGCATGAGTCGCCGGTAAGGTCGATAAGCACAACCCCGCGCTTCATGGCGTGGCGATATTCGCTGTGGAAAGCCGGAAGCCGCTCGGCGAGGATGATTATGTCGGCGGAGTGTACGGCGGTCTCCACCGTGCGACGGTGAAGCACAGAGCCGATAGCCCACGGTCCGAGCGAGTGCAGGGCGTGGCGCAGGGCGAATGTGTCGTTGTCGAATATCCTGACGATGGAGCCGAGTCCTGATGCCGCACGGGCGGCTGCGCGGGCGGCATGGCTGCTCCCTATGATGGCGGTCTCGCAGGGGAGTATGCCGGGCACTCCACCGAGCAGTATCCCTTTGCCAAGTTGCGGGTTAGCGAGGAGTGAGGCTGCGATGGCGATTGCGGCACGTCCGTCGACCTCGGCAAGTATATCGGCAAACGGATGGTTGCCGTGATCGTCTTCAATGAGGTCGAGCGCCACTACGGTGATGCTTCGGTTCAGGAGCGCTTGCAGAGAAGCGCGCGAGCCTTTAGTCAGCGTGCCGCCGGGGGTGAAAACGGTGGAGAGGGTCAGCAGTGCGGAGTGGCGCCGCATCTGCGCCACATCGTCAGGTTCGGGGAGCGCGAGTGATACCACAATATCGGCACTTAGTGCCTCGGTGCGTGAAGCGATAGCCCCTCCGGCACGAGCATACGCGCTGTCGCTGTACTGTATGGATGCCGCCGCACCCTCCTGCATGACCAGCCGACAACCGGCTGATGTCAGCTCCGATGCCGCTTCGGGGGTTATGGGAAACCGTCGCTCGGTCTGATCAGTGGCGGGGAAGCCGACGGTGAGCTGTGCTCCGGAGGTGAGTGTCGCTGCAGGACACTCCTGTGATGTTGGTGTGCAGGATGTGCTCATCGGTTTAGAATTATCTGGTTTATGAACTTTGATGCTGTAAGCCCGATTTCCGACGAACTCTCGAGCAGATCGGACTCGAAGCGGCACTTGGCGCGGGAGTAGAATGGCGCGCGGGCTTCCAGTCCGGCATTGATTATGGCGAGCAGCTCGTCATCGTTTTTGCCGGCGAGCAGCGGCCGCTTGTGGCGCCCACGCTTCAGGCGTGAGAACAGCCGGTCGACTGATGCGTCGAGAAGCACCGTGGTGCCGCGCTCGTTCATATAGTCCATATTGTCGAAAAAGCAGGGGGTGCCACCTCCGCAGGCTACTATCACGTCCTCAAACTCCCCGACCTCGCGGAGCATGCGTAGCTCGATGTCGCGGAATCCTGCCTCCCCCTTATCGGCAAACAGCGCTGTTACGCTCGCGTGGTAGCGGCTCTCGATATAGGTGTCGAGGTCGATGAACTGCATTCCGGTTATGGCGGCGACATTGCGTCCGAGCGTAGATTTGCCGCATCCCATGTATCCGATCAGGAAAATTGGTCTCATAGTTCAGTATCGGTAGGTGTGAGGATTATGCCGTCCCAGAGCTCCGGACGGTCGAGTGTGTAGAAAGATGGCATCTCGGCGGTCGATACCGGATCGACAGCCGTGGGCTTTGCCGCCTTATGTTCACGCGGGCATGTCGGTGTGCCGATGGTGAAGGTCTCGCCGTCGGCGAGTGCGGTGCCGTAAGCGTCGGCGATAGCATCTGCCACGAGTCTGCCTGCCGTAGGAGCCGATTTCTCAATGCCTCTCGTAGTCTTGCCGATGTGGAAGTAGGCGCAAAGCTCGTCGGCGGCACGCGTGAAGGCGACATATAGCGTATTTATCTCGTCGAGCGTGGTTTCGGCGACCCTCTGCCGGTAATACTCCTCGAACGGGGTGCCGGTGAGTTTCTCTGCCGACATGTTGACGAGCAGTTTCGGCGGAATGCACGCCGGATCGATGCCCGGAATCACCAGACCGTCGGTATCGACCCATTCCGGACTCTTGAACGCGACTATATCCCAGTTGAGGAAGGGCAGGTGCACGCAGGGGAACTCAAGCCCCTTGGATTTGTGTATGGTCATGACTCGGATAGCGCCGGTATCGGCTGGCGCCGATACTTTCTGCTTGATACCGTTGTTGTCCCACCATCGGAGGAAAGAGGTTATATCGGCTGTGTTTCTGGAGCAGAAATCGGTCACGAGATCCATGAATGCCGAGATAAAGGCATGCTGACTGCGGTGCATCGACTGCGGCACGGCTCGGGCGGCTATCTCCTCGACAAGAAGCGGGAGACTCCAGGCCGTGTGGGGCGATACTTCTGCGATGCCCGGTTGCTTATCGCACTCTGTCGCGCGGCACCGGTCGACAGCGGCAGCGAGAGCTGCGACCGGCTCCTCGCCACTGACCATGCGGTTCTCAAACTCCGCGAGCAGATTGTCGAGCCGTTGTTGCTGCGGGTCAATGCGGCTGTCGGTGAGCGCCGCCGCGTATGCCCTCAGCTCATTTATGATTGCCTTTACCGCAGGGGTGGTGGCGAGCAGCATCGCATCGTCGGAGATTATGCCGAAGCGGGGATATGCGGGGTCGTCGAGCTGGCGTTGGAGCAGGTAGGATATCGCCTCGCGCGCTTCCGCGCCGCCGCGGGTGAGGATGGCTATATCGGCAGGTCGGTAGCCGGCTGAGAGCTGTCGCGCTATGTCGTCGGCAAGCCGCGGCAGTGTCTCGTCGAGAGCGTCGCTCTTGTTGGAGGCGTTCAGCCGCGTGACGCTTATGTAGCCACGGTGTGCGGCATGAGCCGGCGATATGCATTGGCGCACGTTGGCATATATGGCTGATAGTCCGTTGCTGCGAGCCATCGACTCGAAGATATTGTTGTTGAACTCGACGACATCGGCTGATGATCGCCAGTTGGTGTTGGATTCCGGCGTGCCACCGAGTGTATCCACCCTCTCGCTGAAATCTACCTCCACGCGTTGTCCGAGCAGTGTGGGGTCGGAGTTGCGGAAACGGTAGATGCACTGCTTCTCATCGCCGATTATCAAGCTGTCGTGATCATCTTCCGTGGCAAGCCCCTCGGAGAGAAGAGGGCGTAATATGTCCCATTGCAGTGCCGAGGTGTCCTGAAACTCATCGATAAGATAATGGTTCAGCCAGATGCCCATACGCTCGTAGACGAATGGTGAGTCACCGTCACCTATGAGAGTGCGCAACAATGATCCGGTGTCGGACAGGAGCAGCGAATTGGTCTCCGATCGGTACTCCTCTATGTGGCGTAGCAGGGCATTCATCAGCCCTACTGCGATGAGGTTCTTGCTGAAAGAGTCGGTGAGGGCGTTCATTGAGGTGCGTCGCACCACTGCCTCAGCCACCGCCATGATAGCCTCCGAGGTCTCCCGGTCAGGCACGCCCGGATTCTTGGAGAGGTATGCTTTCTTGAATACGCTTTCCGCTCCGTTGGTCAGTATGTTTGGAATAGTTACCCCTGATTTCGGCTTCCCTTCAGCTTCTGATATAAGAGCCTCGAGGAATTTCTTTGTTATCTCGGCGTCGGTATATGAATGTGCCTGAATGAGGTCCAGGCAGCGTTTTGCCGCCGTGCGAGCCTCGCGTGCGAGCCGTGCTGCCGTCTCGGCGATTCCTGATCGGAAGCGGCGGAACAGTTCGGGATCGGCTACATACTCTTTCATTGCCTCGGAGTCCAGGGCAAGCTTCTCGTCGAAGAGTTTCAGGAGCATCCCCATGAAATTGTCGAATGTCTGCCCCCGGCGGTTCAGAAGATTTCCGCTGTTTCCTTCCGAGACGTTGCGCAGCATGGTCGAGGTGAGCATGTCGCGCTCGTCGGTGGTGTCGCGAGGTGAGTCGGTGAATGAATTCAGCAGTCGGTTGATCCCCTCTGCAAGCATCGTGCGGTTTTCCAGTTCAAGTTCGTAGGCTCCGCTCAGTTCCGCTTCGCGCGCGAAAGTGCGGAGGATCGTCTGGAAAAAAGCGTCGATGGTGCTGACCTGAAAGAAATGGAAGTCGAAAAGCAGACTTCTCATGGCGGCATCGGCGGCGCGGCGCAGCTCATCATTCGTGCATCCGAAAAGATTCGTCAGCCGGTCGGCATACGGGCTTTTGTCCCAGCCCGGTTCGGATCCGGCAAGCACGGCGAGCTCGTGCACTATGCGGCGTTTCATCTCCTCCGTAGCCTTGTTGGTGAAGGTTATCGCGAGGATAGTGCGGTGAGCTCCCTCCGGATTACGGCGGAGCCGGTAGGTGCCGTCGTGACGTTTCTCGCCGAGGAGCAGTTTTATGTACTCATAGGCGAGCGTGAAGGTTTTTCCTGAACCTGCCGATGCTCTATATACCTGCAACATTGTTGTAGCCCAGTTCTTTCAGCACGGCTGCGACATCTTTACGGCGGTCACCCTGTATGAGTATCTCACCGTCGCGTGCCGACCCTCCTGTGGCGAGGCGTTTCTTGATGTGGGAGGCTATGCTCTGCAATTCATCGTCGGAGCAGGTGAAACCATATATTATCGTTGCCTGCTTGCCTCCGCGCCCCTTGCGTTCGTAGGCGACGCAGACCCGTTCGCGGCGTGCCGGCGCCGTGTCGTCGGCTTGCTCAGTCTGTGCGGCGTCGGCAGCGTTTTCGTCTTTGGCGTCGGGCATAGTGGCGCGCAGTGCGGCGAGTGAATCCATCCAGTTGTCGGTCATGGCGCGGTGTGTCGGTTTATTGTTGCTGATCTGTGGGTATGCTGTCGGGTTCCTCGGAGTATATAGCGGTGCTGTCCGAGGGGTTGTCGATGGCGTGCGTGATGGTGGCAAGCACTATGGCACGTGTGGTGTGCTCGGCGGGCACGGTGGCGTAGAATGCCGCCGCGCTGTCGGGGTTGTCGGTGTATGCCTTGCGGAAGCAGCTGATCGCCGATGATACGTTGCCAGCCTGATCCGTGGAGTCGGACAGCTGCATGTAGACGAGCGACAGGCGTCCGAGCTGCCGTGGCGTAAGTTGTTGATAGGTGTGCGTATCGTTGAGCACGTGGTCTGCCACACTCTGTGCGGCAACCATGTCGCCTTGTGCTACGGACATCTCCGCCTGGCGGAGTTCGGTCTCGATGCGTTCATCCGTGTTGCCGGAACAAGCCGTGACTATGGCGGCGACACCGAGCGCTATTGTTGATATTATTGCTGACAGGCTTCTCATGTGGTTTGATGTTCGGTTATACAGGGATTTGAGATAATTGCAGATATCATTGTTACTGGTCATGTGTCGTGATTCTTGTTTCCCGCGCAATCAGGAGATGCGCAGTTGCAGTCCTTCGATAAACTTGCGCAGCATAGGCTGTTCCTCGACGAGGCGTGCAAGCAGCTCACGGTCGTTCAGCACGTATAGCGGTGTCTCCGCTCCGACAGCCATCTCTACCGTAAGGGTGATCGTGTCGTTGGAGAGTGTATCGCGCAGTTCAGCGATAAGCACCGGCAGGGCGTCTGTGACCGTCTGCAGCTGCAGTTCGTTTACCACGCTCATCACATACGCACGGTTGCCGCGCAACTCCGGGCGGGAATTGCGCATGGCGTTGTAGAGAATGTGCTCGCGTGGGTGGCGTTCCATCACTGTTTCCCATGCGAGGGTAAAGGTATACTCATCGTAATCCTGCGTGCGCGCGCCGCCGGTTGCCGCAGCCTGTGCGGCATTTTGCTGTTGCGGTGTCGCTCCGAGTCCATGCTTCAGTGATACGCGGGGCACATTGAGCATGGTGCCGGATCCACGCACCGGTGCGGCTGCGGGGCGCGAAGCGGCAGGAACCGGTTGCGGTGCCACCGGTTGTGGCTGTGCGATCGGCGCTGGCTGAGCCGGCTGAGGGGCAGGATTAGCGGGATTGTTTGCGGGTTTCGCGGCGGCGGGTGCCAGCGCGTCAGTCCGTCTGGCAGCGGCTATGGGTTTGAGCTGCCCCTCTCCGTCGCTGCCGTTATTGGGGGAGGGGCTGAGTGATTGGCATATCTTGGCGAGCGTCAGCTCGATCAGGAATTGCTTTGACGATGCCGTACGGTAGTTGAGATCCGCCTCATTGCAGAGGTTCATGGCGCGGTAAAGGAATCCCGGTGTACATTTTGCCGCACGCTCCTGAAGCTGTGTCCGCTCCTCGTCACCGGCTTCGATCAGTGCAAGTGTCGCAGGGTCGCGTGCCAGCATAAGGTCGCGCAGGTATGCTCCAAGTCCGTTGATCATGAACTGCGAGTCAAATCCGGCATCGCGTATCTCCTTATATATCACCCACGATCCGAGCACATCGCCCGCCAGGAAGGTGTCGAGGAGTCGGTTGTAGTAAGCCGAGTCGAGCACATTGAGATTGTCGATAGCCTTGCGGTAGGTTATCTCGCCTCCCGACGATGCTGCGACCTGATCGAAGATCGACAGTGCGTCGCGCATCGCGCCATCCGCTTTCTGAGCTATGACGTTGAGTGCGGCACGTTCCGCGGTTATCCCCTCGCTCTTCGCCACATATTCGAGGTGGTCGATTATGTCGGGTATCGTTATGCGGTGGAAGTCGTAGATCTGACACCGTGAGAGAATCGTGGGGATGATCTTGTGTTTCTCGGTTGTGGCGAGTATGAAGATAACATAGGATGGCGGCTCCTCAAGCGTCTTGAGGAAAGCGTTGAAAGCATTGGAGGTGAGCATGTGCACCTCATCGACGATGAACACACGGTAGCGCCCCTGTGCCGGTGGTACCTGTGTCTGCTCCACAAGGCTGCGGATATCATCCACGCTGTTGTTTGACGCGGCGTCGAGCTCTATGATGTTCATCGAGGTGCCGTTGTTGAACGAGCGGCATGAGTCGCACTCGTTGCAAGGCTCCCCGTCGGGTGTGCGGTGCTCGCAGTTGATGGTCTTGGCGAAAATACGCGCGCACGATGTCTTTCCAACCCCTCGCGAGCCGCAGAAAAGGTAGGAATGCGCCAAGCGTCCGGTGGCGACGGCGTTCTTAAGCGTGGAGGTCAGGGCTTTCTGACCCACCACGGATGCGAACGTCGAAGGTCGGTATTTTCGCGCCGAGACGATGTATTGTTCCATAATTCAATTAATTGCCGGGTGACTGACTGCCGGAATGGCGGCTTTGCTCCCGCTTACAAATTTAAGCATTCTTTTCCAATTCCTCCAAATTTGCCCGACTGATGTCTGATAATTATGGATTGGCGAAAAATGCTTCTTTATCTAAACGTTTATCCAACTGCTTCATGATTCTGTAGATACAGTATATTATAAAAAATGACTCCCGGCGATGCATAGCGCACAGCCGGGAGCCTGTAGTCAATATAGATTAACTTTTAGTTGAGTATCACTCCTGAATTGTCGGTGGGGTTCTGTGTCAGAGTGCCGGGGTAAGCGTTGATGGCGCTCTGAGGGATGTAGTACACCACGCGGTATTCCGAAGCGGGGATCTCCTCAGCCTGGTTATGAGGGCCGGGGAAGTGGCGGGTCAGTGTGCCACCGTTGCGGAACACGTCGTAGCTACGTTCAGCCTGATATGCAAGCTCAAGTGTACGCTCCTTGTCGATGCGCTCTGCAGCGTTAGAAGCGTCGAGGCTTGCATAGCCACCGTTGATGATCGCACGGTTGCGGATCTGGTTGAGGTCGGCAAGTGCGTTGTTGTACTGACCGAGCTTGGCGTATGCCTCAGCGCGGTTGAGATAGATCTCAGCCAGACGGCTGATCACGGGTGAATGGAGGTGTGAGTCCTCACCCTCACGTGAGCACTTGGTGATGTAGAACTGCGGATATACACGGTTGAGGGTGATATAGTTGTCTATAAATCCGTCAACAGTCTGTGCTCCGCCATCTTTGGTGGTATAGGTGATGGAGTAGATCTCCTGATCGGCGTTGACCGGAGTCAGAGCGTAAGTCTCCTTGACTTTATCCTTGCCATTCTCATCCTTTTCCATAACCATAGCTTTGACAGGAACGCCATTGGCATCGCGCTCGATGGGGAGCTGCACGTAGTTCTGTGTTGTAGCGTTATCCCAAACGATGAAGCGGATCACCTCGCGATCCTCGTATGTCGGCTCGATGAACGCAGCGCGTGCATCGGTGAGGTTATAGCTCTCCTCGCGCCAGTCGTTTCGACCGGTCTCGTTGAGCAGGTCTATATACTTCGCCGATGCGAACATCTCGCCCCAGCCCATGCCGCCGATGTTGGCATACATACCGCCTACACCATAGTAGTGGTCATAACCGGAGTACTCGGATGCGAGTCGCTTTACAACGAAGATAGCCTCGGGGTTGTTTTCAGGCACGATAGTATTGTACACCATAAGCTGATCGCGGCTCACGAGCGAATAATCGCCTGAGTTGATCACCTTGTCGGCATACTCTACTGCGAGCTGTGCATACTGTGCGTTGGGAGCTTCCCAAGTTCCGCTCATATAGAGGTATATGCGTGAGAGCATAGCCTGTGCGGCTCCTTTCGAAGCGTATGCCGGACCCTTGTCCTGATTGATCAGCTCCTCGGCTTTCTTGAGGTCGTTGATCGCCTGCTCGTAGGTTTTTGCCACAGTGGCGCGGTCATCGAGGTAGAGGTCGCCGAGCACATTGTCGGGAGTTCCGTTGACGATGGGCACACCGAGGTTCTTCTCAGGAGCTTGATAGTATGGACGACCGTAGGCACGGCAGAGATAGAAATACATCATGCCGCGAACGTAGTAGCATTCACCGAGAGCGTTGTCGATGTCTGCACTCTGACCCTCCTCAAACATCGCGATGATATTTGAAGACTGGGCTATTGCCTTGTAGCCGGCGTCCCAGAAATCCTGCAGACGGTAGTTGTTGGGTGTACGCGAGAAAGAGATGAACTCGAAGAACGCGTCGGTAGATGATCCGCGGATCATCATGTTGTCGCCGGCATACTCGCCGCAGCGGTGCATCGGGTCAGACCAGTTCTTGAGCTGGGCGTAAACGCCGTTCACTAAGGCGTCGAGCGAAGCCTCGGGGTTGCCTGTCACCTGCTCTGCCGCCATCGATCCGTTGGGCAGGCGCTCCACGTCGCATGATGTGGTGAGCAGGGCGGCTGCTGCAAAGGTTGCTGTCAGTATCTTTTTCATTTCTATATATTCTTAAAGATTAGAGGGTGATGTTGATTCCAAGCGAGAAGCGGCGAACAGAGGGGTAAACCGATGCTCCGGCTGTGCCCATCACTGCACCGCCGGAAGCGGGGAGCTCGGGATCTACGCCTGAATACTTGGTGACGGTGAAGAGATTCTCGCCTGAGAGCGACACGCGCAGGTTCTGGATGCCATATTTGCGGAGCTGGTTGAAGTTGTAACCCACGGTGAGTGAGCGGAGCTTCAGGAAGTCGGAATCCTCGAGGAAGCGTGATGAAGCGTTGTTACCCTTGTCGGAGTTGTTGTACTTCGCAACAGGGTGTGTGGCGATATCGCCCGGTTTCTCCCAGCGGCTCCATCCGTCCTGGAGCTTCATCTGGTTGCGGTCGGTGTATGTACCGTCGGAGTCATACTCTATACGTGAGTAGTTGAAGATCTTGCCGCCCACGCTGAAACCGAAGTTTGCGTTGAGGTCGAGCTGCTTCCAGCGGAGGTTGGTCGAGAAGCCGCCGTAGAAGTCGGGAGCGACGTTGCCAACCTTGTAGTAGCCTGCCTTTGCGTAGCTTTCGGTCACTACCTTGTTGCCGTTCTCGTCGTCCATGTACCACTGCGGAGCGCCATTTTCGGGGTTTACACCAGCCCACTCCTTGAGATAATAGGTGTCGACAGGTTCGCCCACTTCAAGGAGGCGGTTGGCTGATCCTGCGATACCGGTGCCGTCGCCGATAATCACGGGCTTAACCTCGTAGGTTCCGTCGGCGTTTTTCTGTGCGTAGAGATCGAGGAGCTTGTTCTTGTTGGTGGTGAAGTTAGCCTCGATGCCCCATGTCCAGTCGCGTGTGGCGATGATCTCACCGCCGATAGTCACCTCGAAGCCGGTGTTGCGCATCTTGCCGATGTTGCGGTAGATGGAGGTTACACCTACGAGACCGGTCACGGGCACTGCATAGATTACGTTGTCGGTCTTCTTGTTGTACCAGTCGAGGTTGATGCGCAGACGGTCGTTGAAGAAGTTGGCATCAACACCTACGCCGCCGGTGAACGTGCGTTCCCACGTCAGGTCGGTGTTACCGATCTGCGAGATGAGTGCGCCGGGGACGCCGTTGTATTTTACGCCCACGGAGTAGAGGTCATACTGCGGGTAGAGCGTGCCGGGACGGTTGCCGACAGAGCCGTATGATGCGCGGAGCTTCAGGAAGCTTACCCAGGGAGCTGTGAACCAGCTCTCGCGGTTGATGATCCAGCCGCCGCTGACGCTGTAGAGGTTACCCCAGCGCTTGCCGAGATTGGAGGCGCCGTCGCGACGGAAGCCAGCCTCGAGGAGGTAGCGGTTGTCGTACATGTAGTTCCACTTTGTGAAGTATGACTCCACAGCCCATTCACTGATGCCTCCGCCGACTTTCTCGGGAACGGCTGTCACGTCGAGCACCTGGAATCCGGGCACGAAGCCTGTGCCGGTGGCGTGCATGTAGGTGTATTTGTAGTCCTTGTATTCGTATGCGAGCATACCGTCGACGCGGTGCTTGCCGAACATCTTGTTGAAGAACAGCTTCTGGTTGGTCGACTTGCGGACAACGTCGGAGCTCCATTCGTAGATACGTCCGTCGACGTTCTGACCACCTACCGAGCGGGGATCGGTGTAAGAGTGAGTCTTGTACTGGTTGAAGCGGTAGGAGTTTACGCTCTGCCACTTGAGCCAGGGTGTGAACTGCACGTCGAAGTCGAAGTTGCCGTTGAACTCGTAGTTGGTCGAAGTGGACTCGTTGCCAGCCTCAAGGTCATTGAGGTAGTTGTTCTGCTGCGAGTTCACCCAGCCGCTGTAACGGTTCGGAACGAGATTGCCGTCTTCATCGTAGGGGGAGTCCCAGGGAAGCATGGAGTACATCGCCGATACGGAGTACTGACGGTCGGTCTTATCGCGGCGCGATCCGTATATGGTCGGACGGATGGTGAGCCAGCGTGTCGGCTTGTAGTCTGTGGTGGCGCGGAAACTGTACTTCTTGAAGTCGTAGCCCTTCACGGCACCGGTCTCATCGTAGTAGCCGAGCGAGAAGTATGAGCTGAGCTTTTCGTTACCGCCCGAGATGCTCACGTGATAGTCCTGCGAGAAACCTGTCTGAGTGGCGAGATTCCACCAGTCGAAGTTGTCGTTACGCAGTTCGGGAGTCCAGCGTGTGAAGCGGATCTCGTCGGCGTTTTGGAATGAAGCGTAGTAGTCGTAAAGTTCGGCGCCGTTCATCATTTCGAGGCGTCCGTTGGTGAGGTTGGCGATGCCGAGTTTGATTGACGCGGATGCTTTCATCGCACCTGCCTTACCTTTCTTGGTGGTTACGACAACGACACCGTTGGCACCGTCAGAACCGTAGATGGCTGTGGAAGCGGCATCCTTCAGGATTGTCATGCTCTCCACGTCGTCGGGGTTGAGGTCGCCTGCACCTGTGCCGACAATCACGCCGTCGACAACCCAGATCGGGGCTGTGCCGCCGCTGAGCGATGCCTGACCGCGGATCACTACGGCGCCGCTCTCACCGGGCTTGCCGCCGCCGGGAGCCACATAGACACCCGACACCTTGCCGTTGAGCATGTTCTCAAGGTTAGGTGTGGTCACATCCTTAAGTTTCTCATCCTTGATGTTTGTCAAGGCGCCTGTGAGGCTTTCCTTGCTCTGTACGGTATAACCGAGCACCACGATCTCGTTTAGCGTGTTGTCGCTCTCTTTCATCACGAGGTTGAGTGCCGATCCGTTCCATACTGTGTTTATGGCATCGAAGCCAAGATAGGTAACTGTGATTTTAGAGCCGGCAGGAACTCCTGAGATGGAGAATTTTCCGTCGACATCTGTGGTCGTTGCTTTGTCTGTGCCGTCGACCTTGACTGTGGCGCCTACAAGCGGCTCGCCTTCGGTGTCAAGAACGGTTCCGGTACATGCAGCGGTCTGTTGGGCGGCTAAGGCAAATTCGCCACCCCGCCCCTCAACTGCCTGAATATCAGGCGATGCTGCGGTAGATAGCAGTGTGACTGCAGCAATAGCCGAAAGATACTTTTTCTTCATGTAGAAGTTTCGTTTGATTAAAAAAAATGATTGGTTGATTAATTACTATACTTCGTATACTTTTGTGCAACATGATATTGCCTAAGGTGTCTACACTGCAAAGTTAAACATGTTTCCACAAATCGCAAAACATTTTTAATGAAAGTTTATGATATCTGTTTAAGAACATATTTAGGTTTTTATGTCGTTTCGTGACTTCTATGGCTTAAATAATGTGTGATGTGCGGTTGATAATTCGTTTTTTTATTAGCTTCTGCGCCTAAATCCGAAAATTGATTTTATTAAAGAAGCTCTAAGTTTGCTGCAATTGCCTAACTTTGCTGCATGAAATATAGTTCAGAGGTTTTCGGCAATGCCGTAAACGTCAAATCATCAATATATACTTCGGGTGGACGGCGCGATGTTCATGCCGCTTTCACTCCCGGCGCAATGGCGTTTGATGCCGCTTTCGCTGATCTTCGTGAGGCGATGGCTGAGTTCGGCAAAGTGCTCGGCGATGACTTGGTTGTGTCGTCGTGCCGCTTCATGCTCGCTGATCCCGCGAATGATGCCGCATCGGTTCTCGCGGTATTTCCGAAGGCGACTGTGATAGGGCAAGCTCCATGTGTCGATACCGCGATATGCGCGTTGGTGCAGTATGTCGAGGGGCGGTATGCAGATGGTGCGGTGGTGCGTGGATCATACGCGGAGTCGCACCGCACGTTTACTCCCGTCGACGCCTCCGAGCCGGAGGCACCTGTACGCGCGATGTCGGATTATGTAGACTGGCTCGGACACCACGGGCTTACGCTTGAGGCTGACTGTCTGCGCACATGGTTTTTCGTGCGCGATATAGACCGGAATTACCGTTATGTCGTCGATGCGCGCAACAGGATATTCGCAGGTGAGGGATTGAACCGGAATACCCACTTCATCGCCAGTACCGGAATCGGTGCCGATGCAAGTTCCACAGGCTCGCCGCTCACGCTTGAGACTCTTACTGTAAGTGGTCTTAAGCCGGGGCAGATAAGCTATATAAAGGCGTTGTCGCATCTTAACGACACTATTGAGTACGGTGTCGCTTTTGAGCGCGCTACAGCGGTGGACTACGGCGACCGGCGTGTTGTCTACATCAGCGGTACGGCGAGTATTGACAACCGCGGTCAGATCATAGGAGAGAGGGATATAGTCGCACAGACGGAGCGGATGATCTTGAATGTGCGTGCACTGCTTGACTCCGCAGCCGTCAGCGCGGATGATCTGCAGCATGTCGTGGTGTACTGCCGCAACAGATATCAGTCGGCGGCGGTAGCAGAACTGGTGGGGCGGGCGTTTCCCGGAGTCCCGGCGCTTTATGTACAGGCTCCTGTGTGCCGTCCCGGATGGCTTGTGGAGATGGAGTGTATGGCAATGAAACCGCAGCTGAACGATGCTTACGCGCCTTACTGATATTGTTATAACAGTCGTCTTGGCATTTGTCGCGACGGCATGTGGCAGCGTGGATTCCGGCAGGCAGGTTCTGGTAGCCGGTCGTGTGGCTACTTTTGAGTCGGTTGTGTCGTATTGCGACGGCGATACGGTGGCTGCGCAGGGCATTTCGCGTCCGCTTCCTGTCGGCAGCTCATACCTGACAGCTGAAAGAGTGGGTGTGGAGCGCGCATGGAATACCATGCACATGCGTTGGTTGCCAACCGTAGCCATAGTTCTGACGGTTGTGCTCTGCATATTCACGCCTTATCGGATTACGCGGGTGATCCGGTGGATCCCGTTGCTGTTGCTCGCTTCCGACATGGTTATGCGATGGGTAATGACAGGGGCTGTGCCGATCACTACCGGTGCCGATACGCTGCGTGCTATAGCTATGTTTGCCGCCGCGTGCGTGCCGTTCATCCCGCGTGAAGACCGGCGCATGACAGTTCTGCTCCTTTGTGCTGTGGCTATTCTTGCAGCGACGGCGGCAATCATGGGAGGGCATCCGGCGGTCAATCCGTTAAATCCTACGCTGCTTTCATCATGGCTGCCGGTACATGTCGGGCTGATGATGGCGGCATACTCGCTGATGCTTTGTGCCGCAGTAGCAGCTATTGCCGGTCCGGTAGGGAGGTTGACTTTCAGAACTATCGTAGCCGGAGAGGCGTTGCTCGCCGCCGGGATAACCGTAGGCGCGCTGTGGGCGGCTGAGGCATGGGGCAGGTATTGGGCTTGGGATCCGAAGGAGACATGGGCTCTTGTGACATCGTTGGTATATGCCGCTGTGCTCGCTTCGTGGGGAGCGACAGCTAAGCGTCCGGAGTTGCGGCGTGCTGTTGTGGCTCTTGCGTTTCTTGCGGTTGTATTCACCTGGTGGGGTGTCAACCGGCTCGGAGGGCTTCATGCCTATTGATGTGTGAATTTTGGAAGTTGTTTGAAATTATATTTAAGCTTATGTTTAGAATCCTGATTGTGCTGATGACGGTTTTCATGGTAGCCTGTTCATCAGACGATGCCGCCAAGACGGCATTGATAGCTACCGATGAGGCAACATCGGTGGCAGATGGTGATATCGCCGATTATATAGAGGTGGTTGATGCCGTTGCGATTCCCGTTTCTGATTCGCTGCTAATATCGCATGTCGTGGATGTGAAGCAGCATGGTGAGGATCTGTATTTGCTGTGCAGCAATAATCCTTTCGGCATGGATGGCACGATCTTGAAACTGGGTGCCGACGGGAGCTACAAGGGGAGTTTGACCCATCGTGGCGAAGGACCCGGCGAATTGCGTCCTTTCAGTCTGATAGCATTTGATGTTAACGACAAGGGGCTGTTTGTGAGCGATTCGCAAAAAATCATGCAATACGACCATGACGGCAATTATTTGTCGACAATTATAAAGGGACGGAACATCCTGTCGTTCAGAACCGATGGCGAGCGTCTGGTAGCGGCGCTCGGTGATGACTCGCTTCTGTGTCACGCATTTGATATGCGTGGAGAGGAGATCGCAGCGGCGATGCCACGCACAACGCTGGGAGCTGTCGGTGGTATAAACTCAATGCTTAAGCTTGCCGACGGTCGTATGCTTTACCATGTTGCGTCGGCAAACGATGGCATGCTGTTCGATCCTGCCGACGCCTCGTTCTCTCCCCTGGATATCACGGAGATTCCTGATGCGCAGACCGCGGCGGCTTACGAAGCTACGGTAAAGCGCGACCCGAAGTTTGGAGTAATGGTCGGGGAGGATGCCGGAGTGCTGGTGAACGCGTTGACTGTTAGCGGCGATGATATGATTCTTGGAACTAATCGCCCTGAAGGAGCAGATGCCGCATTGTGGCTCTCGAAAAATGGAGCTGTCACGCGGATCGCGTCAGGCGACGGATTGGCAGATACGGCAACCGGCGGCGCTGTGTTCTATCCGGCAGGATCGTCAGTAGGCGACGGCGTATGGGTGTACCCGGTAAACGCAGAGGGTCTGCTTGATGTCGTGGCGGAGAAAGAGGTCGCGTCCAGGCTTCGCGATGTGGCGTCAGGACTGGCTGCCGACGATAATCCTGTGCTCGTATTCTATAAGTTGAAAGGTAACTCAAAATCCAAATAAATCATGCGTGCGGAAATGCTTACAGCCGAGGAGCGGGAGCGTTATGCCAGACATCTCGCTTTGCCTGACTTTGGCGAGGAGGGGCAGTTGAGGCTTAAGAATGGCAGTGTGCTTGTGATCGGTGCCGGAGGGCTTGGGTCACCCGTATGTCTGTATCTCGCGGCTGCGGGGATCGGGCGTATCGGTGTCGCTGACGGCGATGTCGTGGATCTGTCCAATCTGCAGCGGCAGGTGATTCATGACACGCCACGCATAGGCATGCCGAAGGCTCTGAGCGCGGCGCGGACTATGGAAGCCCTGAATCCTGATATCGTTGTTGAGCCTCATGTCGGAATGCTCACGACTGAGAATATAGACCGCATGGTCGAAAACTATGATTTCGTGATCGATGCCACCGACAGCTTTGCCGCGAAGTTGCTGATCAATGATGCCTGTGTCCGTGCCAGCCGTCCTCTGAGCCACGGTGCGATATGGCGGTATGAGGGTCAGACCATGACCGTGGCGCCCGGTGCGGCATGTGTGCGATGCCTGTTTGCCGAGGAGCCTGAGCTGAGTGCTGTAACCGCCGGCCCTCTCGGCGCAACAGCCGGAATGCTCGGAACAATTCAGGCTGCCGAGGCTATCAAGTGGATCTCGGGTGTCGGTCAGCCGCTTGTGAACACTCTGCTGCGGTTTGATACATTGACGATGGGGTTTGTACGGATTCATGTCGAGCCATCGCCGGATTGCCCCAATCACAAGTGATATGGCGGTTGATTGCGGTGAAATTCAACAAATTCATATAGATGTTTGTTATACCCGCGGTGACGCAAGAATAGCGTATTAATATTTTTTTGTTAAATATTTGATACTTTGCGTCGTTATTTAACCTAACTTTGTACGCTTAATGTCTTACTGACATTGATAACAACAACAAAACGATATGGAAACTAAAGAATTAGACCGCATCAGCTATGCTCTCGGACTCAGCATGGGCAACAACTTCCGCGCAAGCGGCATCGAGAAGATCGATGTGAAGGATTTTGCCGACGGTGTCGCAGCCGTTTTCTCCGGCGAGACTCCACGCATGACGTACGATGAAGCCAAGGAGGAAATCCGCGTGTTCTTCACCGCAATGGGGGAGCGCCAGCGTGCCGAGGCAGCTGAAAAAGGCAAGGTGAATAAAGCAGCCGGCGAGGCGTTTCTCGCTGAGAACGGTAAGCGCGCTGAAGTGAAGACAACTCCTTCGGGCTTGCAGTATGAGGTAGTGGAAGAGGGCAACGGCCCCCAGCCTTCGGCAACTGACCGTGTGATGGTGCATTACACCGGTCGTCTGATCGACGGAACTGTGTTCGACAGCTCTGTAGAGCGTGGCGAGCCTGCTACTTTCGGAGTCAATCAGGTCATCCCCGGATGGGTTGAAGCCCTGCAGATGATGAAGGAGGGTGCCAAGTGGCGTCTGTTCATCCCCTCGCAGCTCGCTTACGGTCCTAACGGTGCAGGCGGTGCCATCGGTCCTGACTCGACGCTGATTTTTGACGTCGAGCTGATCAAGGTGCTCAAATAATCATGTAAACGATAAAAAACAAACCATAGAAATGAAAAAAATCATTATCGCTTGCGGCGCTGCCGCTATGCTTTTTGCCGGCGCAGGATGCTCAAAGTCGGCAGGTACGGTTCAGGCAGACTCGCTCAACGACTCTATCGCGATCTTCTTCGGTCGTGCCCAGGGTTCGGCTTTTGCTGATCGTATCCAGTCGCTACCCGAATCAGAGAAAGAGAAATTCACAAAAGACGGTTTCCTCCGTGGCTTTAAGCAGATGCTTATGGCTGACACAACCGATATAGGCTACATGTATGGTGCTTCTGTAGGTCTTGGCATGGCGCAGCAGCTCCAGGCTATGCACCGCGATGGTCTCGAGGTAAGCGCCGAGGAGCTCTACCGCTCTTTTGCAGCTGCTTTTAAAGCTGACACAACAAACATGATCCAGATGCAGCAGGACAACTCTACGCTCCAGCAGCTCATGATGCGTGCTCAGGCTGTCGCACAGGCACGGCGCGCTGAGGCTCAGGCTGCCCAGGAGACTGCACGTGCTTCAGAGGCTACTGACAATGCCAAGAGCGGTGAGGCATTTGTGGACTCGATCAAGGCTGCCGACAATACAGTGAAGACTACCGCAAGCGGTCTGTCATACAAGGTGGTCAAGGAAGGCACCGGTGCTACAATCGGTGACAATGACGTAGCTAAGGTTCACTACACCGGTCGTCTTATTAATGGTGAGGTTTTCGACAGCTCAGTTGATCGTGGCGAGCCTGTTGACTTCGCAGTAGGTCAGGTCGTTCCCGGTTTCGGTGAGGGTCTTAAGCTCATGAACAAGGGCGCTAAGTACACATTCTACATTCCTGCCAACCTTGCTTATGGCAACAACAGTGTAGGTACAATCCCTCCCGGCTCGACACTCGTATTTGATGTTGAGGTTCTCGACATCACTCCCGCAAACTGATAGGAGGTCAACCATAACATACACTAATCCCCGGATGCCGTCTGGCTAATCCGGGGATTTTTGTATCTCTTTGTTTGTGGTGCGGCTTATTCTCCGCCGGTGGATTTCTCTCCGATGCCAATGCCGAACAGCGCATAGTCGAACCACACGGGATCCTCCGGTCGTCTTTCGCTCAGCAGACGGGTGAGTTCGACAGTGGTGGTGCGGTCGTTTGCGCGACGCTCAATGAGCCCGAGTGCTCGTGCCGTGTTTCCGACATGCACATCAAGCGGGATGAAAAGTTGTGACGGGCGCAGCGCGTTCCAAACGCCCATATCCACAATGCCGTCGTCGCGCACGAGCCAACGGAGAGCCATGTTGACGCGCTTCAATGCAGTGGTGCGCAGGTTGAGCGGGAGGCAGCGGGAGTCACCGCATCCGCCGTTGGCTTCGGCAAGCTCCTGGTTTAGTGCTTCCACGAGATGCCATGACGGCAATTCCGCAGCGGGGGCGCCGCAATGTATGGCGAAATCGTTGAGTGATCCGAAGCGGGTGTAGACGCGGTGTAGACCGCGCAGGAAATGCCGGAGATTGCGGGCGAAGAATGTGCGGTGTATGTTGCCGTCGGGAAGATCCTCGTAAGCGCGCTCCATTACGTAGTTGTACGGATCGTGTCCCATGAGCGCGAGCATCTTGTCGCAGTTGCGGCATATCATGGTTCTGTTTCCCCACGCTATTGTCGCCGACAGCAGCGCGGAGATCTCGATATCCTGAAGTCGCTCGAAGCGTCGCGGGAACTGCACCGGGTCGTTGGCTATGAACGCCGGTGAATTTATGCGGGTGGCTTCCGCCTCAAGTGTCTCCCAGGTGAGTGAATCGATTTTAGCCATAATCTTTATAGTTGGGTGTGTATGGAAAAAAGAAACGATGGGCGCTGCGTCTCGCAGAATCCATCGTTTAGGGGGATGTTGATATATTTCAATCAACGATTAGGGGAGTAGCCCATAGGAGAATCGAACTCCTCTTTCAAGAATGAAAATCTTGCGTCCT